>Ga0247727_10018062_pt1 | contig 11151 bp, 13 predicted proteins | sample WisWelCaveWW1625_FD_202498 | JGI IMG/M metagenome (GOLD analysis project Ga0247727, IMG submission 202498) | Biofilm microbial communities from Wishing Well Cave, Virginia, United States - WW16-25 | ecosystem: Environmental > Aquatic > Deep subsurface > Groundwater > Cave microbial mat | place...
CGCTATTTGTATCTAGCAAAAATACAGCGTGACTTCGTCCGCAGTTTATTCTGCGGCGAAGCCGCATAAAAAATATTTCTAGAACTCAGCCTAAAGGCAGGGGGTTTAAACCCTAAACGCCACTAATATTTTTGCCTCTAATTTTGCAGCAGCTTCACTATGAGGAATGCCAAGATATTCTTTGGCTGCAGTCTCGCCAAAATTAGTTTTGCTTCCAATATAAATTCTGAGTTTGTTCGTCATATCGTTTGCCTCAAGTCTAGGCATATGAAACAGTTCCTTGTATAATCTCAAATTTTCTCCTATGTGTGATTCAATAAATTCAGCAGGCGGCTCATTAGAAAAGATATCTTCTACACCCCTATATGCAATATCAAACGTTGCTTCTGCAGGAGTAATTGACATCCCCAAATTGCTTCCAAGATTGCTATACACTAAAGAAGTGTTAATTTTAGCCTTGTAACCAAACCAATCTTTTGGATGTTTATATTTAAAAACTTCAGAATCAAACATAGCATTCACAATCAACTCTTGCAACTTATCCCTTTTTTCTGCGTTTTCAAGGTTTTTATATGCAGTTTCAAATTGCTCATGTGTTGGTTTAGGCATTTATTCAAATTAAAAATAAGTATTATATAAATCTTTTGATTTTGTTATTACTTAAAAGGAGTAATTTAATTATATAGTAAACGCAATTTGTTACTTTTTTCAGGGCGCAGGTGGGGGAGGGCATTCCTTATGGGAAACCCCCACAGCACAAATCCGCAGATTTGGGCGTCTGCTGCCAAAACTTATAACGCATACTAATAAATTAAAAAAATTATATCCTTCTCCTCAACAATCTCTTTCTTAACCTCAAAAATAGAATAAATTAGCTTCTTTATTATATCAACTTTCTTTGATTTTTTAAGAAAACTCAATACATACTTCCCTTTCCCTACTCTTTTTATCTCCTTCAATCCTTTTTCTATATCCTCAAAATTCTGGATTGCGGTTATTGATATCACTATATCAAAAAAATGCTCTGGATAAGGTATTTCTTCTGCTCTTGCAAGTTTGTATTCAATTATGTCTTTTTGCCTTGCTCTTTCAAGTAATTTTTTTGCAGGATCTATCCCGTATCTTTTGCACTGCCACGGTTCTGTTGTAAACCCTGTTCCGCAGCCGACATCAAGAAGCTTTTCTTGTGGCTTAGGTTTTAGATATTTTTTTATCAGATCTATTTTCTTTTGCTGCTCTTCTACATGCAATTCTTCATATCCTTCTGCTATATTGTCATAATAGCTCATGAGTTAAGATAAAAATGACCAGCAATTAAAAACTTGCCTAAGCACAATCTATAAAAAGGCCCTGAAGTTATTTAAACCTTATGTCATATATTAACAAGTTTCTTGCTTACGCAAAGATGGAATTTAAGACAGGGATTGCCTACAGGTTTGAATTCCTGGCATCTATTGTTATTTCTCCTCTTATGCTCCTCGCATCATATTTTGTCTGGCAGGCTGTCTTTTTGAACTCAGGGACGTCCATATTAGGCTATACTTTTCAGGACATGATAATCTATTATGTCCTTGCGATGATAATAGGGCATTTTGTCTTCAATATGGTCGGAAATGAACTGCAGGAAAAGATATTATATGGAGACTTGACCCAGGATATGCTTAAGCCTATGTCTGTTTTTTCACAGTTTTTAGCAAAGACAGCAGCTGACAGGCTCTTTGCATTATTTGCTGAAGTAATTCCTGTATTCATAATCTCGTTTTTCATCTTCAAGATAAGTTTTATCAGTGTTCCTGCAACTTTGTTTTTCATAGTAGGGTTGATGCTTGCATTTCTCCTCAATTTCCTGGTCAATTTCTTGATGGGAATATTTGCTTTTTGGATAAGCAAGATTGAATCCCTCCAATGGCTCCTGTTTATTTTCATAAGATTTGCATCAGGTGAGTTCATCCCTCTGGATTTTTTAGGCCCGCTTTTTTTCAGCATCTCAAAGCTGCTTCCTTTTTACTATATCAGATATGGGGTGATACAGCTCTTCCTAGGCAAGATGGGTTTCATTGATTCGATGATTTTCCTCGCAATACAATTGTTCTGGATATTATCTTTATATCTCATCGTCAGGGTGCTCTTAGGAGCTGCATTAAAAAAATACGGAGCTCAGGGCGGATGAAAATACTGGATTTTTTTGTTGAGAGCATAAAACTTAGGATACAGGAGCAGATGATGTATAAGTTGAATTTTATAATCATGATGATAACCCTTCTGAGCTTCAATCTTATATTACCTTTTGTAACAATTTTGATCTATATGAAGTCAAACGGTTTTCCTGGCTGGGATTTCAACCAGATACTGCTGTTCCAGGGAGTATTTATACTGATAAATTCAATAGATCTCATGTTTTTCCAGAGGGTTGACTGGAGCCTCAGCCATGATGTGAGGTCTGGTGCATTTGACAGATATCTTTTGTATCCTGTAAACACCCTGGCTTACATAACCTTCACGAATTTTGGCCTGGAGCACATCGCTGACTTGTTTTTAGGGATAGGGATCATCATCTATTCATTAATAAAGATGCAGGTAACTGTAACCCTTGCAAATGTAATGCTGTTCCTCGGTTTTATTGTCATAGCGCTTTTTTTCTCCCTATCTCTTGCAGTCATCAAAAACTCGATAATAATAAGAGTTGTAAGAATAGGAAGATTGGGAGAGTTTGTCAGGACACTTAAAAACTTCGGAGAGTATCCTGTAAATATTTACAATTCATTCTTGTCCTCAATATTCAGGTATATCATTCCATTGACCCTCCTTGCTTATATCCCGAGCATGATCCTGTTAAACAATATGTCGGAAAAATTTTACATAGCGGCATTAGTTGTATTTATCATCTCAATTTTTGCAATATTCTTTTGGAAAAATACATTAAAGAGATATAACAGTGCTGGTGGTTGAAATACGAATTGAAAATAGTTTAAGAAATCCGCAGATAATAGCGGCAGACGAGCAAATCCGCCTTAAACAACAAATAAAAAAGCAAGGATAAACATGGTAAAAAACACAAATATCATCGAAGTAAAAAATCTAGTAAAGCATTTTGAGACTTTCAAGAAAGAGGAAGGGCTGTTTTCTTCGCTAAAATCCCTGGTGAAGAGGGAATATGTAACTGTAAAAGCTCTTGATGGCATAATCTTCAATGTCAAAAGAGGGGAGATAAGAGGGTTTATAGGTCCTAACGGAGCAGGAAAGTCAACGACAATAAAGATACTTTCAGGCATATTATACAATACTTCAGGTGAAGTGAAAGTAAATAACTACAGGCCGTGGCATGACAGGGAGAAATATGTTAAAAGGATTGGAGTAGTATTCGGCCAAAAACAGCAGCTCTGGCTTGATCTGCCGGCTTTGGACACTTTCCACCTGAATAAGACACTCTATGAGATTCCGGACAAGGTTTATGAAAAAAACCTGAGATATTTTGTAAAACTCTTTGAGCTTGAGGAAATTGTCAGAAGGCCTGTAAGGCAATTGTCCCTTGGAGAAAAGATGAAATGTGAGCTCATTTCTTCATTATTGCATGAGCCTGACATCGTCTTTTTGGATGAGCCGACAATCGGCCTTGATATCTTCTCGAAAGAAAAGATAAGGGCATTCATAAAGCAGGTCAACAAGGATAAAGGAATCACTTTCTTACTCACTACCCATGACCTTGACGACATAGAGAACCTTTGTGAAAACATACTAATCATTAACAAAGGAAAGATTGTGTTTGACGGAAAATTATCAAAACTAAAGGACGAAGTCCTTAAGACAAAGACAATAGATGTCAAATTCAAGGAAAAAGTCAAAGATTACGGAATTGTACCTGACGGCATAAAAATAGTTAGTCAGACAGAATGGGATGTCCGCCTTGAAGTGGACAGGGGCAAGCATGAGATTGAAAGGGTCCTGAACCATATTATCCAAAACTACCCTATAAAAGACATCAATGTCGCAAATCCCGAAATTGAGGAAGTCATCAAGAGGATTTATCAAAAATGAACATGTTGAGCTCTATTGAGCTGCTGAAAAGATTAACAGGGAAAAAGCACATCTTCTTCACAGACAGGGGAAATTCTTCAATTCTTTTGGCTCTTAAGTTAGCAAAATCACTAGGAAAAACAAAGGCATTCTTACAGGACCAGGGAGGATGGATAACCTACGGTCAATTCCTCAGGAAACTAAAGTTTGAGATTTTTCCCCTAGAAACAGATTACGGGATTATCAAATTAAATTCGCTGCAAGGAATTGACGAAAAATCTCTGCTTCTTGTCAACTCTATGCCTGGGTATCATGCCCTTCATGATGATATGGATAAGATAGAAAAAATTTGCCAAAGCAAAACTTGTTTTCTTATCAACGATGTATCAGGCAGCATCGGAAGAAAAGAGGCAAAATATGGAGACATAATCTTAGGCAGCTTCGGGGAATGGAAGCCTGTTGAAGTCAAATACGGCGGCTTTCTGGCTTTTGACAACCCGGAATACGATGATTTTTTCAAGGAAAACTTCAAGAAAGATGTAAGGGATTTTTATGGTGTTTTAGAGGAAAAGCTAAAGGAATTACCTCTGAAATTAAAAAAAATAGATGAGACAGTTGGTAAAATAAAAGAGCAGCTAAGCAGGCATTTTATTTTTCATAAAGAAAGCAAGGGATTAGTTGTAATCGCAAGATTTAATAATGAGGAAGAAAAGATGAAGTTATTAGATTTTTGCAAGCTCTATGGGTATGAATTTACATTATGCCCAAGATATATAAGAGTAATGGACAATGCAATAAGCATTGAAATAAAGAGAGGTTGAAAAAAATGGCATTGAAAATTCCTGATTCGATGGAAGAACTTGTTTATTGGACGTCGAGAGCTGTAGGCGACGCAAAGATTAAGGCATGGGCTGAGAGGGAAAATTGCCCTGTATGCAATAAATCCCTTATGGGAAAACCAAGAGGAGATAATGGTTCTATAAAGATAAGAGCCGCATATTATGAATGCCCGGCTTGCCATCACAAGGTTGATAAGACTGAGTATGAGGACACATTGACAGCCAGCATAATCTACACATGCTCTAAATGCAAGAACAACGGAGAGATACAGATTCCTTTCAAGAGGAAAAAATACCAGGGCGTTGAATCATTGCTTTTCATGTGCCAGAAATGCAATGAGAAGATCCCGATAACAAAGAAGATGAAAAAAGTCAGAGAAAAAGAATAAATTATTTTTTTATTAATCCTTTAATCTATTTTACCTTTGCCTCAACACTTTCCTGCGGTCTCCAGCCTGTTTTTCTGAAAAATTTCCTATTGTCGCCTACAATACTGGTGGTGTCAGTTTTTATTAGTATAGCTCCCTTTTTAGATTCAAATTCATATGTGTTGCCCGAGCATACGTTATAAGGGTCACCTGGATCGCCTTTTTCAGCTGCTATAATCAATGCTTTAGCCAGATCTTTTACGTTTATCAAATCTATCTTTTGATGCTCTTTTGCATTGCCTGGAATATACCCAAATGTCCTTGTAATAAGCACTCTGAATCCTTTTTTGGCTGAATCTTTGGCAAGGTTTTCTGCAAGGGCAAAGGATTTTCCAACCTCTGTATTTGGTGCTAACGGGTGGTCTTCTGGAATCGGGACCAGTTTGGGCCTCCCATAGACAAGGTAGCTGCTTAATACAACAAGTGAAGTCCTATCTATCTCTTCAGAGGCATCAATGACATTTTTCGTGTTTTCCACGTTTTTCTTAACTAAGTCATCCTCTTCATCATATGAGAAATCAAGATGAAATACCGCATGAGGGGATATCCTGTCAAAAAGAAATAGAACCTCGTTTGGCTTTGAGAGGTCTAATTTAAAGAATTTTACATTTGCTGGAAGTTTTACCTGCTGTTTAGAGCAGCCACTGACCTCATAGCCTTTATAGAGCAGTTCTTCTGCAAGGGCTTTGCCTATTACTGTGTCAATGCCTAAAATCAATGCTTTCATATCCAGAATAAAGAAAATACTAATATATAAAAATTATCAAAATAAGATAAAAAAATAGAAAAAAGCTTATCTTTTCCTAAGCATCGCAAAGACAAATCCAGCGCCGAGCATTGTTATTCCCAATGTGACTGAACTGAATTCCGGAACTGAGGAAACGCTTTCACTCTCTATACCTACATTTGAATTTCCGCTTCCGTCTTTTGTAATGCTGAATTTCTCGCTTGTGTACTCGACATCGTTAAAGGTTACAACAACCCAGGCATTATCTCCATACTCGCATTTCTTCTCGACTGCAAAGTATTCAAATTCTCCTGTTGAATTTGTAGTTGTAATGTATGACTCTACTGGACCGCTTAATTCTGATATTACAGAGTAGTCCTGGCAGAAATATTGGAACAATGCATCACTTACAGGTGCGTCACTCTGCGATACAGAACCTGTCATCCTTGTAAGAGGTGTGTTAAATTCAACAGTTACGTCTAAGTCGCCTTCTGCTGAGCTAACTACCAAGTCTTTAGCAGATACTGCTGCTATCATCAACATACATATCAATGCAAACATTATTTTTTTCATTTTGTTATACCCCCTTTTTTGGTATTAACTATTATGTAGTAAGTACAACCACTATATAAATGTTTCGTTTAATAACTACTATAGAGTAATGATATTATGGTAAAACTAGAAAAAAGGCAGTGTTATTAAACAACTGATTCCGCAAAAATACGTCTTTAATACCTGCCGCGGCTAAAGATTATTGAAGGGATTGTCTTAAAGATTATCGAGATGTCCAGCACAATAGACATATGCTTTATATAGTAAATGTCGTACATGACAGCTTTGTCAAAATTCAGTTCGTGCCTGCCTGAAACCTGCCACATGCCGGTCAATCCCGGCTTTACCTGGAACCTAAGGGAGCGCCAGCTCTTATAAAACCCTAATTCTTCTCTCAAATGCGGCCTCGGGCCGACTATGGACATATCTCCTTTAAATATGTTGATGAGTTGAGGCAATTCGTCAACGCATGTTCTCCTGAGGATATGGCCTAGCGAAGTAACTCTTGGGTCGCGTTTCATCTTGAAAAGGCCTTCAACCTCGTTTTCAAGCTCTTTTTTTTTCTTATCTGCCCCAACTACCATTGTCCTGAATTTATAAAGCATGAATGGCTTCATGTTCTTGCCTATTCTCTCATGCTTATAGAAGATTGGCCCCGGCATTGTGAGCTTTATAAAGAAGATTATGATAATGAACAAGGGTGACAACATAAGAAGTGATATTGCGGATACTATCATATCTAAAAGCCTTTTTATCTGCAAATAGCTTTTGTTGATGGTTGAGGAGGGAATGTTTATGACAGGATAATCCTTGAATTCATCGAAATTGACCTTGTCCATTATCAGATTGAAGGCACTAGGGATAATTTTCCATGTTATCTGGCTGTTTTCAATTATTAGCCGCATCATGTCATCATGGATATGCTCTTCTGTGACAAATACTACATCGACTGTATGCAAATGCTTTTTAAGCTCTTCCATTTTTGACGTGCTCCCTAAGAATTTATACCCTAAAGTGGAATTTTCCTTTATCCTGTCTATTAATTCTTCATTGTTCTTTCCGAAGAAATAAATCCTTTTTGTGTCATAGCCTCTTTCCCTGAAAAAATAAATTAGGCTGTATAACATGCCTCTTGCAAAAATAGTCGCTAAAGTGCCTATCAGGAATCCGAAAGTGACCTGGAGAAACAATCCTTCTACTCTAAACAGGAAAAAGAGTGCAAGTATAATGCCGTAAGTTATGATGATTGAATAAAGTATGCACATGAACTGGGTTTCGTCAAATAAGTTCCTTTTCTCATCATAGAGCCCGAAAGCCGAATAATTGACAACCAGGACAAGAAATGCGAATAACGAGAGCCTCATATAGAAATCATAATTATGGTAGGCTTCAGAATAAAGGAAAGTATTAAAACAGAAATACGAAATAAGCATTGATAACCCGAATATTACAACATCTGAAAAATATAGCGCCAAGAAGAAAAATGGCTTTTTTCCGTGCAGGAATTCCAGGAATTTTTTTATCATTTTTTGTCAGTAAAGCTTTTTTTGTATATATATCTCTTAACAATCCAGTAGAAACCCATTAAATATATGAGGAAAAGTATCCAACCGGCATGCGTATGGAAAAGTCCGACTGCAAGTTTTGGGGAGATATGAACTCCTACAAGTATAAGGAGGAAAAGCCTTATGTTGTTAACGATAAAATCCCCTATTATTCCCAAGATAAAAAAAATAATGAACGGGCCTTTATTTATGTGCTTGTAATCCAGGGCAAAGATTACTCCGAATAATGCGAAGAACAGAAGCATCGAATCAATGCCTGAGCATGGTGCCGCTATTGCAATAGTAAAATCATTTACAGTAATTACTGTCCCGCTGGAGCCTCCTCTCAGGGCGTTTACTTTGTAGAAAGGAGAGAATGACGCAATAAGGACTTCAGCCACAATCCCTGAAAAAAACCTCCACTGTGCCTGGAAAAACATCAGGATTAAATAAAAAACTACCATGAGAATTGCGGTAATAACAAGCTCTTTCCAGAAATGTTTCCACATCTCTTTTGCATAATCAAGCTGGAAAACTGAGATAAGGGTAAACATACCGGCAAATGCAAGGGCAATAAATTTAAGAGTTATTAATGTATATAGTTCAATGTTCTGAGTGAGGTCGTAAGTATTTGCAAAGTAATTGAAATAATAATAGATTCCGACAAAAAGCAGGCTTGAAATAAAGAATAAAGCTGAGTTTAGCCATGATGTTTTTCCATGGCTTATCTTTTCTATCCTGCTCTTGAAAGCAAGGAAAAAACATATCCCTGCAAAGGCAATGACTTTCATGGCATCTCCCTTGCTAAAGACTCTTGTAATGACTGATTCAGACAATATCCTCAGATTGTAATACTCTATAGGGACTTGGAAGATAGCCCTTACTACAAATAGAAGAGAAGCAAATATTACAAGTTTTATGAGGAAGTTTTTAAGGTTCTTATCCATCATTTAATACCTCTTTATAAAGGTCTATATGTTTTTTTGCAATATCTTTCCAATTAAATTCTTTTTTGACATAATTTATGCAGGAAGAGCCTTTTCTCTTTATTAGTACTGGATTCTCAATTATATAATTAAGCTTTCCCTTTAAATCATAAATATCTTTACTTTTAAAAGATATTGCATTGCCGCCTGCTGTTTCAATATTTTCTTCTATATCACTTATCAATGGATATAGTCCATAGCTCATAGCTTCAAGAAGCGCTATAGGCATCCCTTCTATTGTAGACGGCAAAACAAACGCTAATGCATTGCTGTATGCCTCATCTTTAACGTCATCATACAATGAACCTGTAAAGATTATCCTTTTATCTGGTTTTGCTGTTTCTAACAGTTGCCTGTAATATTTTTCTGTATATGTATGCTCTCCTGCTATCACAAGCTGCCTGTCTGTTTTTATTTCTTTAAATGCCTCTAACAAATAATGCAGGCCTTTTTCAGGAACCAATCGGCCGAGAAAAAGGATATACCCTGGCTGAATGTTAAATTTTTTCAGTTTAGATAGAGGTAGTTTATTTCCTAGGTTTACTCCATTAGGGATATAGGCAATGCCTTTTTTATAGGTTTCTTTGAAGTGGTTCTGTATTTTCTTTGATACTGAAATTGTTCTGTTTGGGAAAGTTAAGGCAAGCCGTTCATTTAATTTTAAAAAGGATCTGGCAAATAATCCCCATTTTTCCCGCTCATAGTCCAGGCCGTGTAAGGTCAAGACTGTTTTTTTACCTAAGAGCCTGGGAATAAAAGAAAAGAGGGTGTTTCCCATTGCATGATAATGTACCAGGTCATAGTCCTTAGATAAAGAATCAAAACTTGCTAAAAACGTATGGGTTATGGCTTCAGTATATTTCGTGTTTAATGTGGGCAAATATCTCAATTTAACGCCGTTGTATGCTTTTGGTCTACCAGGACAATACTGTGACCTGCAGTACACAGTAACCTCTATTCCTAATTTGACAAATTCTGATGATAGGTTATCTACTGCTGTTTCTACGCCTCCTGATTTAGTCGGAATGCCCCTCAGGCCTATCATTGCTATTTTCATAAGCAAAGAATGTTTATTAAAGCCTATTTATACTTTTTTATTGAATCAGACATAAGCAGGCCTGATATCAGAAACAGTAAGGCAAAATTGGTTTCTTTTATTTCAAATAGGCTATGCTGAGCATTGATAGTCAGATGGGCCCTAAACATTTCAATCAATTTTGATAAAAGATAGTTTATCACAAAGAATTTCCCTATTGCTAAGTCAAAAATAGGTATGTTAATTTTTTTTATTAGCCGTGAGATGCTTGGAAGATATTTTACTGATAATGGCAGGAAGATATAGAGGCCAAATATGAATAATGCATATATCTTGTCAAAGGTAAATATCAAGCCCAATCCTGATTTTAAGCTGCCGGAATCATCCATCCTGTTAAAGATTTCTAGGTTATGTAAATTTGTTTCTTTCTGCGAGTTTACGCTCCGCATAAAAGCAGGTGTCCTAAAATTTGCTATTCTTTGTCCCCAGCTGATCTCTTCTCCGAAGCCAAGGAGAAAAATAAGGGCAATGATCAGAAAAAACATGTTTTTCTTTGTCTTAAATATAAAAAAATCATTTCCTTTTTTTGCCGTAAAGAAAAGATATAAGAAAATCAGTGATGAAAATAGGAAGTAGATTGCCGTCAGGTTCTCAAAGACACCATCTTCTTTTGTTAAATAGTCTATCGCGGAATTATCGAGAACCAAAAAAGAAGCATATGAGAGGGCAATAAACATTAATGTAAAAATAATATAGAGTTTCTTTTGAACTGATTGATTAGCCAATTTTGCCTTTCTTTTCATCCTTCCTGCTTCTAAAGAGGTTGTTGATAAAGTTTTCATTCAGTTCTTTATCATGCACTTGAATGCTATTCTTTTACCGTTCTTTTCAACAGGATACTTTGTCAGATAATTGATTTTTATTGCCTTGCATCCAAGCACTTCCTTTATTATCTCGCTTGTCCTGTTCACTGCCTCTTCCTTTGTAAATTTGTCTTTTACGACATTTAATTCAACATTGTCAAG
>Ga0247727_10018063_pt1 | contig 11150 bp, 8 predicted proteins | sample WisWelCaveWW1625_FD_202498 | JGI IMG/M metagenome (GOLD analysis project Ga0247727, IMG submission 202498) | Biofilm microbial communities from Wishing Well Cave, Virginia, United States - WW16-25 | ecosystem: Environmental > Aquatic > Deep subsurface > Groundwater > Cave microbial mat | place...
CGAGTCATCCTGGACCACGACCACGCCGTGGCGGTTCATCACCACGATCGAGCCGTCACGCTTCTGCGCGACCTGGGTGTTCTCCAGGCGCACGAAGCCCTCGTAGCGGCACTCCAGGTTGGACTGTTCGGTGCGCACCTGCCCGACGCCGCCGATGTGGAACGTTCGCATGGTCAGCTGCGTCCCGGGCTCGCCGATCGACTGCGCGGCGATGACGCCGACCGCCTCGCCGATGTCCACACGCCGGCCGCGAGCCAGATCGCGGCCGTAGCACTCGACGCACACGCCGCGGCGCGAGCCGCAGGTCAGCACCGAGCGGATCTTGACGTGGTCGATACCCGCGTCCTCGATGACGCGGACCTTCTCCTCGTCGATCTCGTCGTTGCCCTGGACCAGGACCTCGCCGGTGAGCGGATCGTGAACGTCTTCCAGGGCCACGCGCCCCAGGATGCGATCGCCCATCTTCTCGATGACCTCGCCGCCCTCGACCAACGCCATCATCTCGATGCCGTCGAGCGAGCCGCAGTCGTACTCGCTGATGATGCTGTCCTGCGCGACGTCGACCAGACGCCGCGTCAGGTAGCCCGAGTTTGCCGTCTTGAGCGCCGTGTCCGCCAAACCCTTGCGGGCGCCGTGCGTCGAGATGAAGTACTCGAGGACCGACAACCCCTCGCGGAAGTTGGTGGTGATCGGGGTCTCGATGATCTCCCCCGACGGCTTGGCCATCAACCCGCGCATGCCGGCCAGCTGGCGGATCTGCTGCGCGGAACCGCGCGCGCCCGAGTCGGCCATGATGTAGATGGGGTTGAACGAGGGCATGCGCTTGCGCTCGCCGGTCTCCGCGTCGACCACCTCCTCGGAGCCGATCTCGACCATCATCTCGTTGGCCACCTGCTCGGCGACCTGGGCCCAGATGTCGACGACCTTGTTGTAGCGCTCGCCATCGGTGATCAGCCCCTCGGTGTACTGCTCCTCGATGGACTGCACCTCGCCTTTCGCCGAGGCGACCAGCTCGGGTTTGCGGGCCGGGATGCGCATGTCGTCGATCGAGATCGAGATGCCCGCGTGCGTCGCGTAGGCGAAGCCCAGCGTGCGCAGGCGGTCGGCCAGGAGTACGGTCTTCTTCTCGCCACAGGCGCGATACACAGAATCGATCAGCTCGGTGAGCTGTTTCTTGCCCATCACCCGGTTCACCAGCCGGTAGGGGATCTCCTGGGGGATCGCCTCATAGAGCAGCACCCGGCCGACGGTGGTCTCGACCAGCTCGCCGTGGACGCGCACCTTGATGCGCGCCTGCAGGTGCACCTCGCCCTGGTCGTACGCCACCCTCACCTCGGTGGACGAAGAGTACACGCCGCGCAGGGCGCCCTTGTCGGGCGATCGTAGACACCCCTTGGCGAACGCGCGCTCGCGCGTCATGTAGTAGAGGCCGAGCACGATGTCCTGGCTGGGCAGGATGATGGGCTTGCCGTGCGCGGGGCTCAGGATGTTGTTGGTCGACATCATCAGCACGCGCGCTTCCATCTGCGCTTCGAGCGAGAGCGGCACGTGCACCGCCATCTGGTCGCCGTCGAAGTCCGCGTTGAACGCGGCGCACACCAGCGGGTGGAGCTGGATGGCCTTGCCCTCGATGAGCACCGGCTCGAAGGCCTGGATGCCCAGGCGGTGCAGCGTCGGCGCGCGGTTGAGCAGCACCGGGTGCTCCTTGATCACCTCGTCCAGGATGTCCCACACCACCGGGTCCTCTTTTTCGACCAGCTTCTTGGCGCTCTTGATGGTGGTGACCAGGCCGCGCCGCTCCAGCTTGTTGTAGATGAACGGCTTGAAGAGCTCCAAGGCCATCTTCTTGGGCAGCCCGCACTGATGAAGCTTCAGCTCGGGGCCCACGACGATCACCGAGCGTCCCGAGTAGTCCACCCGCTTGCCGAGCAGGTTCTGGCGGAAGCGGCCCTGCTTGCCCTTGAGCATGTCCGAAAGCGACTTGAGCGGGCGCTTGTTGGGGCCGGTGATGGTCTTGCCGCGCCGCCCGTTGTCGAACAGCGCATCGACGGCTTCCTGCAGCATGCGCTTCTCGTTGCGGATGATGATCTCGGGGGCGTTGAGCTCCTGCAACCGCTTGAGCCGGTTGTTGCGGTTGATCACGCGGCGATAGAGGTCGTTGAGGTCGGAGGTGGCGAAGCGTCCGCCGTCCAGCGGCACCAGCGGCCGCAGGTCGGGCGGGATCACCGGGATCACCTCGAGCATCATCCAGTCGGGGCTGTTGCCCGATTCGCGGAACGCCTCCACGACCTTGAGCCGCTTGGAGACACGCTTGCGCTTGGCCTCGCTGGTCGCGCCACGCATCTCCGCGCGCAGCTGCTCGGCCAGCTCGGGGATGTTGATCTGCCGAAGCAGCTCGCGGATCGCTTCGCCGCCCATGCCGTAGCTGAACGCGTCCTCGCCCAGCTCCTCGCGCAGCTTGCCGAGTCGCTCCTCGGAGAGCAGCTCGCCCTTGCGCAGCCCGGTGGCCCGGGGATCCACGACGATGTAGCTCTCGCAGTAGAGGACCTTCTCCAGCTCCTTGAGCGAGATGTCCAGCAGGTTGCCGATGCGCGAGGGCAGGGACTTGAGGAACCAGATGTGGGCGACGGGGGTCGCCAGGTTGATGTGCCCCAGGCGCTCACGCCGCACCTTGGACTGGATGACCTCGACGCCGCACTTCTCGCACACCACGCCGCGGTGCTTCATGCGCTTGTATTTGCCGCAATTGCACTCGTAGTCCTTGACCGGCCCGAAGATCTTGGCGCAGAAGAGCCCGTCCCGTTCCGGCTTGAAGGTGCGGTAGTTGATGGTCTCGGGCTTCTTGACCTCGCCGTGTGACCACTCGCGGATCTTCTCTGGCGAGGCCAGCGAGATCCGGATCGCAGTGAACGAGAGCGGGTCCTTGGGCCTCTCGAAGAAGCTGAAAATGTCCTTCACTATCCTCTCCTCGCTTTCACGCTTTCAGCGTCAGACCCGGAGCGCGGGCTCGCGGAACAGGATGTCGCGCCGCGTCGGCATCTCCACGGGCTCGTGGACGCCGCCGCCCTCCTCGATCAGCTCGACGTTGAGACAGAGCGACTGCAGCTCCTTGAGCAGCACGTTGAACGACTCGGGCAGCCCACACTCCAGCGAATGTTCGCCCTTGACGATCGACTCGTACATGCGGGTGCGCCCGACGACGTCGTCCGACTTGACGGTGAGGAACTCCTGCAGCGAGTACGCCGCCCCGTAGGCTTCCATCGCCCAGACTTCCATCTCCCCCAAGCGCTGGCCGCCGAACTGCGCCTTGCCGCCGAGCGGCTGCTGGGTGACCAGCGAGTACGGACCGATCGAGCGGGCGTGGATCTTGTCGTCCACGAGGTGGTGGAGCTTCATGACGTACATGACGCCAACGGTGATCTTGTTGTCGAACACTTCGCCGGTGCGACCGTCGCGCAAGGTCACCTGTCCGGTGGTGGTGAGCCCGGCGAGCTTGAGCAGATCCTTGATCTCGCCTTCGTTGGCGCCGTCGAACACCGGGCTGGACACGAAGGCGCCCTTGCGCAGCTTGCCGGCCAACGCGCCGACGTCCTCGTCCGACAGATCGTCGATGAACTTCTTGTGCTCCTCGGAGTGGTAGATCTGCTTGAGCTTCTCGCGCAGCACCGGTGGAGACCAGTGGGTGCGCAGGTAGTGATCGATCTGGCGGCCCAGCTCCCGCGCCGCGTAACCCAGGTGCGTCTCGAGGATCTGGCCGACGTTCATACGCGACGGCACGCCGAGCGGATTGAGCACGATGTCGACCGCGGTGCCGTCGTCGAGCGAAGGCATATCCTCATCGGGCAGGATGCGCGAGATGACGCCTTTGTTGCCGTGTCGGCCCGCCATCTTGTCGCCGACCTGGATCTTGCGCTTGATGGCCACGTAGACGCGGACCATCTTGATGACGCCGGGCGGCAGCTCGTCGCCCTTGGTCAGCCGCTGCACGCGGTCGCGGTAGAGCGTCTCGATGGCGTGCACGTCCTGCTCGAGGCGCGCCTTGAGCTGCTCGAGCTTCTCCTCCACCTTGCCCTGGCCCTCGGCGACCTGGATCTCCGCCCAGTAGCGCTGCGGGATGGCATCGAGCGACGTGTTGTCGAGCTTCTCGCCCTTGGCGACCAGCACCTTGCCACGGTCGTCGACCAGCCGCGCCGCGGTGGTCTTGCCCACCACCATCTTGCGCATCCTGGCGTGATAGCTCTCGGTGAGGATCTTGACCTCGTCGCGCTGGTCGGCCAGCAGCCGCTCCTTCTCCTGATCCTCGATGTCCTTTGAGCGATCGTCCTTCTCGGTGCCGCGCCGCGAGAATACGCGCGCGCCGATGACGATGCCCTGGATGCCCGGCGGGACGCGCAGCGAGGAGTCGCGCACGTCGCCGGCCTTCTCGCCGAAGATCGCCCGCAAGAGCTTCTCCTCGGGGCTCAGCTGGGTCTCGCCCTTGGGCGTGATCTTGCCCACCAGGATATCGCCGGACTTGACCTCGGCGCCGATGCGCACGATCCCCGACTCGTCGAGATCCTTGAGCGCCTCTTCGCCGACATTGGGGATGTCGCGAGTGATCTCCTCCTTGCCGAGCTTGGTGTCGCGCGAGACGCACTCGAACTCCTCGATGTGGATCGAGGTAAAGACGTCTTCCCGCGACAGGCGCTCGCTGATCAGGATGGAGTCCTCGAAGTTGTAGCCGCCCCAGGGCATGAACGCGACCAGCACGTTCTGCCCCAGCGCCAACTCGCCGCACTCCGTGGCCTGCCCGTCGGCGATGGCGTCGCCGGGCTTGACCTTGTCACCCTTCTGGACGATGGGGGTCTGGTTGACGCAGGTGTTCTGGTTGGAGCGCTGGAACTTGATGAGGTTGTAGATGTCGGGCTTGGCCATCAGCGGATCGGTCGCCTCGTCGGCGACGGTGGGGCGCACCACGACGCGCGACGCGTCCACGTAGTCCACCACGCCCTCCCGGCGCGCGGCCATGGTCACCCCCGAGTCGCGGGCGACGATGCCCTCGATGCCGGTGCCGACCAGCGGCGCCTCCGCGCGGATTAGCGGCACCGCCTGCCGCTGCATGTTCGATCCCATCAGCGCGCGGTTGGCGTCGTCGTTCTCGAGGAAAGGTACGAGCGAGGCCGCCACGCTCACCAGCTGATTGGGCGACACGTCCATCAGCGCGACCTGATCGGGCGCGACCTGGAGGAACTCGCCGGTTCGCCGGGACGAGACCAACGGATTGAGGAAGCGCCCGTGACGATCGGTCGGCTCGTTGGCCTGGGCGATGTAGTTCCCCTCCTCCTCGAGCGCCGAATAGAAGCGGACCTCGTCGGTGACCTTGCCCTCACGCACGGTGCGATAGGGCGTCTCGATGAAGCCGAACTCGTTGACCCGCGCGTAGGTCGACAGCGAGGCGATCAGGCCGATCGACGGGCCTTCCGGCGTCTCGATCGGGCAGATGCGCCCGTAGTGCGTCGCGTGCACGTCGCGCACCTCGAACCCGGCGCGCTCGCGCGTCAGCCCGCCCGGCCCGAGCGCCGACAGGCGCCGCTTGTGGGTGACCTCGGAAAGCGGGTTGGTCTGGTCCATGAACTGGGAGAGCTGCGACGACCCGAAGTACTCCTTGACGACCGCGCTGACCGGCTTGGCGTTGATCAGGTCGTGCGGCATGAGCGTCTCGATCTCCTGAGACATGCTCATGCGTTCCTTGATGGCGCGCTCCATGCGCACCAGGCCGATGCGGTACTGGTTCTCCATCAGCTCGCCGACCGCCCGCACGCGGCGGTTGCCCAAATGGTCGATGTCGTCGATCGAGCCCTTGCCGTTCTTGAGCTCGATGAGGTAGCGGACGGTCTCGAGGATGTCGCGCTTGGTCAGGACGGTGTTCTCGAGCGCCTCGTCGAGTTTGAACTTGTAGTTGAGCTTGAGCCGCCCGACCCGGCTCAGATCGTAGCGCTCGGCATTGAAGAACAGGTTCTGGAACAGGGTGCTGGCGGCCTCGGGGGTGGGAGGATCGCCCGGGCGGAGCCGCCGATAGATTTCGAGCATCGCCTCCTCGGGCGTGGTCAGCTTGTCGGCCAGCAGCGTGTCGCGCAGATACCCGCCCACGTTCAAGTTGTCGATGAACAGCACCTTGAACTCGCGGATGTGGTGCTCGCGGAGCGCCTCGAGCTTGGTCTCGCTGACCTCCTCGTTGCACTGCAGCAGCACCTCGCCGGTCTGCTCGTCGATCACGTCGTGCGCCGCGACCTTGCCGATGATCTCCTCGGCCGCGACCGGCAGCGTCTCCAGCCCGGCGTCGTGGAGCCTCTTGATCACCTGCCTGGTGAACTTGCGGTTCTTCTTGGCCAGGATCTCCTTGCTCTCCGGGTGCCGGATGTCACGCGTGGCGCGCTGTCCGGGGAGGATGTCGTACTCGATGGACTTGGCGAACTTCCCGCCCTGCTGCACGAAGACGGTCTCGATGTCGTAGTAGTAGTTGAGCAGTTCCTCGGTGCTGTAGCCCAGCGCGCGCAGCAGCACGCCGGCAAAGAGCTTGCGGCGCCGGTCGATGCGGACGTGGATGAGATCCTTGGGATCGAACTCGAAGTCCAGCCACGACCCGCGATAGGGGATCACCCGCGCCGAGTAGAGCAGCTTGCCCGAGGAATGGGTCTTGCCCTTGTCGTGGTCGAAGAACACGCCGGGGCTGCGGTGCAGCTGCGAGACGACGACCCGCTCGGTGCCGTTGATGATGAAGGTCCCCTGATCGGTCATGAGCGGGATCTCGCCGAAGTAGACCTCCTGCTCCTTGACGTCCCGGATCGACTGCGCGTTGGTTTCCTCGTTGGTGTCCCAGACCACCAACCGGATGGTCACGCGCACCGGCGCCGCGAAGGTCATGCCGCGCTGGCGGCATTCCTCGACGTCGTACTTGGGCCGGTCCAGCGTGTACGACACGAACTCCAGCGAGGATGTCTCGGAGAAGTCCTTGATCGGGAACACGCTCTTGAACACGCCCTGCAGCCCGGTGTCCTCGCGCCGGTCCGGCGGGACGTCGCGCTGGAGGAACTTCTCGTAGCTGCGCTTCTGGATGTCGATGAGGTTGGGGATGTTGATGACCTTGCGCAAGCGCCCATAGTGGCGGCGCATGCGAAAGTTCTTCTGAATCGAAGGAGCGGACATCAAGCCTCCTACGCGGTCCCCCGCGGCCTACTTGATCTCGACCTTGGCGCCGGTCGGTTCCAGCTTCTTCTTGATCTCCTCGGCCTCGGCTTTGGAGGCGCCCTCCTTGACGACCTTGGGCGCGCCCTCCACGAAGTCCTTGGCCTCCTTGAGACCGAGCGTCATGATCTCGCGAATCACCTTGATGACCTCGATCTTCTTGTCGCCGGAAGCCGCCAGCGTGACCGTGAACTCGGTCTGTTCCTCGACCGCCGCCGCTCCCGGGGCTCCGCCCGCGGCGGCCACCGCGACCGCAGCCGCGGCCTTGACGCCCCACTTGTCCTCCAGCTCTTTGGTGAGGGCGGCCAGCTCCATCACCGGAAGCTTGGACAGATAGTCGATGATTTGTTCCTTGCTGACATCAGGCATTGTTGTTCTCCATGACAGAGGTTTTCCGCGCGACGAGCAGCAGCACGAACTGCTGCTGCGCCGCGCTTAGCAACGACAGGAAGTTGCGGGCGGGGGTGAGCATCAACGAGAGCAACTGGGCGCGGGCCTCGTCCTTGCTCGGCAGCGTGGCCACCACCCTGACGCCCTCGACGTCCAGCAGCCGCCCGTCGGCAAACCCGCCCTTGATCTTGAGCTCGGGTAGCTCCTTGGCGGACTTGACCAGCACCCTGGCGGGGGCCGAGGCGTCCTCGAAGCCCAGCGCCATCACCGTCGTTCCCTTGAGCAGCGGCTTGATCGACTCCAGCGGCGTGCCGGCCACCGCCTTGGCGATGAGCTTGTTCTTGACCACGCGGTACTCGCAGCCGGCGCGGCGGAATTCGCGACGCAGCCCGTCGACCTCCGCCACAGTCAGCCCCTGGAAGTTGGCCAGCATCACGGCCTGCGCGCGCCCGAGGCGGTCCCGGAGGTCGGTGACGACGGCGCTCTTCTCGGTGCGGTCCATCTCGGCTCCTTATGCGGGCGCCACGAGCGCCTGCGCCTCCATGGGGTCGACCCTGATGCCGGGCCCCATGGTGGTCGACAGGGTGATGCTCCTGACGTACGTCCCCTTGGCGGACGCCGGCTTGAGCTTGATGATGGTCTCCAGCATCGCCTGGACGTTTTCGCGCAGCTTGTCGGATCCAAAGGAGACCTTGCCGATCAGGGCGTGGACGACGCCGGCTTTCTCGACGCGAAACTCGACGCGGCCGGCCTTGAGCTCGCGCACCGCCTTGGTGACGTCGAACGTCACCGTGCCCACCTTGGGGTTGGGCATCAGCCCGCGAGGACCGAGCACGCGGCCGAGGCGTCCGACGACGCCCATCATGTCCGGGGTGGCGACGCAGGCGTCGAAGCCGGTCCAGTTCTCCTTGGTGATCCTCTCGGCCATGTCCTCGGCGCCGACGAAGTCCGCGCCGGCGTCGCGCGCCTCCTTCTCCTTGTCGCCCTTGGCGAAGACCAGCACGCGCACCCCGCGGCCGCTGCCGTGCGGCAGCACCACCGTGCCACGCACCATCTGGTCCGCGTACTTCGGGTTGACGCCGAGTCGCACGGCGATGTCGACGGTCTCATCGAACTTGGCGACGGCCGTCTGGGGCAGCAAGGCGCAGGCATCGACCACCGAGTAACGCTTCTGCCGATCGACCTTGCCGGCCGCTAGAGCGAACTTCTTTCCCATGGCTAGTCCGTGACCTCCAGGCCCATGCTGCGCGCGGCTCCCTCGATGGTGCGCACGGCGGCGGCCAGACTGTCGGTATTCAGGTCGGGGAGCTTGAGCTTGGCGATCTCCTGTACCTGCTTGCGCGTGACCTTGCCCACCTTGTCGCGGTTGGGCGTCCCCGATCCCTTCTCCACGCCAGCCGCCTTCTTGAGGAGGACCGCGGCCGGGGGAGTCTTGGTGACGAAGGTGAACGAACGGTCCGAGAAGATGGTGATGATCACCGGGGTGATCATCCCGTCCTGACTCTGCGTCCTGGCGTTGAACGACTTGCAGAACTCCATGATGTTGACGCCGTGCTGGCCCAGCGCGGGGCCCACCGGCGGCGCCGGCGTCGCCTTGCCGGCGGGGATCTGCAGCTTGACCTGACCGGTGACTTTCTTCATCGGCTATGCCTTCTCCACCTGGGCGTAGTCCAGCTCGACGGGCGTGGCCCGGCCGAAGATGGAAACCAGCACGCGCACCTTCTGCTTCTCGGACTTGACCTCCTCGATCATGCCCGCGAACCCGGCAAACGGCCCGTCGGTGACACGGACGTTCTCGCCCTCGTCGAAGTGCACGCGCGGACGCGGCTTGATGGCGCCCTCGGTCATCTGTGTCTTGGTTTGTTGGATTTGGTCGTCGGGCACCGGGGTCGGACGCGTCCCCTTCTGCTCGCCGAGAAAGCCGGCCACCTTGGGCGTGTTCTTGACCAGGTGGTAGGTCTCGTCGGTCATCTCCATCTGGACGAAGATGTATCCGGGAAAGAACTTGCGTGTCGCGGTGCGCCGGTGCCCTCGCACGGTTTCGATGACGCTCTCCGTGGGGATGAGCACCTCGCCGAAGCGGTCCTGCAGGCTCGCGGTGCGGATGCGGTCGAGCAGCGACGCGCGCGCGCGGTTCTCGAATCCCGAGTGCGTCTGCACCGCGTACCAGCGCATGGGCAGCTCTTGGGCCTGCGTCTCAGCCATAGACCCACCCGGTGGCCGACGACCAGATCAGGTCGTAGATCGAGAGCAGCACGGCCGCGACAAACACGGTGACGATCACGACGATGGTGCCCCACTTGGTCTCCTGGCCGGTCGGCCAGGTCACCTTCTTGAGCTCGAGAGCGACCTCGTTGGCCGCCGAGAAGACGGCGGGGTTCTTCCAGGCGACAAACGTACCGCTTCCCGCCAGGGCCAGCCCGATGGCCTCGGGGTAGAAGGCCGGGGGCTTGGCGAAGTACCCCCAGACCCAGTCCACGCTCTGGCCCAGGATGTAGGCAACGACCATGCCGCCGGCGAAGAACATCAGGTGCACGAGGCGGTTAGATCCCATCGTGCACCCCTAGACCACGCCCCCGCCGGCAGGGCAGGAGGGATTCGAACCCGGCGGGCCGGCGAGCCAAAGGCGAGCCAGCCCTTCCCCGATCGAGGGCCGCGCGGCCAGCGCGGACCCTCCCTGCGGGTCCGAATCCCCGACGATGAGGCGCCAAGGCTCGGCAGGGCAGGAGGGATTCGAACCCCCAACCCGCGGTTTTGGAGACCGCTGCTCTAACCGTTCGAGCTACTGCCCTTCGGATCACTTCGACTCCCGATGGTCGGTATGCTTGCGGCAAAACCGGCAGAACTTGCTCAGCTCGAGCTTGTCCTGGCCGGTTCGCTTGGCCTTCGTCGTGCTGTAGTTGCGACGCCGGCACTCCTTGCACTCCAGGCTGATGATGACTCGTCCCTTGGCCATGTTGCCTCAATCTGCGAAAGCGGTTCCGCCACGCAGTCCCCTGGAGCCCAGAACCGGGATTGAACCGGTGACCTCGTCCTTACCAAGGACGTGCTCTACCAACTGAGCTATCTGGGCCGAGCGCGCCGGACCATTGTTGGAGCGGGCGACGGGGCTCGAACCCGCGACGTCGATCCCGCGCAGCGGGAGCGACGGAATTCCATCCCCGCGCCGCGCGGCTAGCGCGGCGCTTCCAGACGGGTCCGAGACCCACTGGATCGCGCCACCATGGTCGGAGCGGGCGACGGGGCTCGAACCCGCGACGTCCAGCTTGGAAGGCTGGAGCTCTACCAGCTGAGCTACACCCGCGGCTTCACCGAACGTCATTCTCCGTCGGGAATCAGGCGCCGCCCGCCTGTGGAGGGGGGTGGAGTGGAGGGGGGAGGATTCGAACCTCCGTAGCCTGCTGGCGGCAGATTTACAGTCTGCTCCCTTTGGCCGCTCGGGAACCCCTCCGGAGAGTTCGTGCACGAACCGACGGACACCGGAGCTGGCGGAGGGAGTCGAACCCACGACCTGCTGCTTACAAGGCAGCTGCTCT
>Ga0247727_10018064_pt1 | contig 11150 bp, 11 predicted proteins | sample WisWelCaveWW1625_FD_202498 | JGI IMG/M metagenome (GOLD analysis project Ga0247727, IMG submission 202498) | Biofilm microbial communities from Wishing Well Cave, Virginia, United States - WW16-25 | ecosystem: Environmental > Aquatic > Deep subsurface > Groundwater > Cave microbial mat | place...
TCGCTTTGCGGATAAACGGCAAGAGTTTTAAAAACAGGTTTAACATTATCCTTCACTTTTAAACCAAAAAAGTAAGGGTTAATAATTTCTTCTGTTTTCTCATCGCGTATCTCAAAATGCAAATGAGGCGCTTCCGAAAAACCTGTATTTCCGCTTAAAGCGATAAAATCTCCTTTTTTAACCTTCAGGGAATCTTTTGCAGGAAGCAATTCTATTTCGTAGCTCTCGTTTTTGTATTGCTCTACCTTCACATAATTTCCAATTGCCGTGTTGAATGAACTTAAATGGGCATAAACGGTAACATAACCGTTGGGGTGAGTAATGTAAATCACCTTTCCATAACCGGAAGGCCCGGCCTTTATACGCGACACATAACCATCTCCGGCTGCAACAATTTTAACTCCTTCTATACCTCCGGTTTTTATATCCCATCCGTAATGAAAATGATCGTAACGTATCTCACCAAAATTCCCTGAAAGGAGAACTGTAGAATCTACAGGCATACGAAAGAAATCTGTGGGATAGTTTTGGCTTAATCCCAGATAGGAAATATGAAATAAGAGATATGAAATAAACAATCTATTCATTGAGCAAAGTTAAACTGGCTCTTTGTACGAAAGAGGCAGAAAAAAGTAATACTTTTCACAATAATTTGTTTACTTTGTTCTAAGATTTTGAACCTATATGGCCGACCTAGATGTAACCTTACATAGCCTGCAATCTAAGATTGAAAAAATAGTACATTTGTACACGAAATTGCAGGAAGATTATACAAAAGTGGCTTCTGACAACCAAGAACTGCAGAAAACCATTGAACAGCAAAAGTCTGTCATTTCAAATCTGGAAGAAAAACATAAGATATTAAAACTAGCTAAAACACTAAACATAAACGAGAACAACTCGACTGAACTTAAGTATAAAATAAATGAGCTGGTGCGGGAAATAGACAAAAGCATAGCTCTTCTGAATAAGTAAAAACAAATCAATGAGCGTATCTTCCATAAAAGTTAACATAGCAGGCCGCAGTTATCCGGTGAAAGTAAAACCGGGCGAAGAAGGGGGAGTACGCAAAGCAGTAAAGCTGATTAATGACAAAATAAAAGAGTTTTCGGAAAATTATGCAGTATCCGATAAACAAGATTTGCTTGCCATGGCAGCGTTGCAGATTTCAACTCAATACCTATCCACCGATTATCATAGTGCAATTGAAGAGCAGGGTGTAACAGAAAGGATAAATGAGATTGAAAGTTTTGTTTCGGATTTTCTGAAGAAAGAAAAAACACGTTCTTAATATAAAAGGGATTTTTTCCTTTTATCAACTATTCCCGTACAAATTATGATTGCGCCCTATGGCGTTATGATTATTTGTGCGGGATTTTTATTTAATAATTAAATAAGCTAAAAAAATGGGAGACATAAAATTAGATGCGATAACAATACTGATCATTGTCGGAGGAACAGTTCTGGGAATAATCATCGGATTTATAATTGCAGGTTCGTTTATGCGCGGTGCGCTTACGCGTAAAGCACAGATGAAAATAAAAGAAGCCGATGTGGAAGCCGAAAAATTAAAGAACGATAAAATTCACCAGGCGAAAGAAAAATTTCTTCAGCTTAAATCGGAGCACGAAAAACAAGTGAACGATAAAAACAATCAGATTGTTCAGGCAGAAAACAGAGCAAAACAAAAAGAACAGGCGCTTTCGCAGAAACAAGAACAAGTTCAGCGAAAAGATCAGGAACTGGAAACTTTGCGAAATAATCTTACAAATCAACTTGAGATTCTTGAAACAAAAAAGCAGGAAGTGGAAAAAGCTCACAAAAGACAAGTTGAGCAACTCGAAAAAATTTCGAGCATGTCGGCCGAAGACGCTAAAGCGCAATTGGTAGAATCGCTCAAGGCAGAAGCAAAAACGGAAGCGCTTTCTTTAATTAAAGATGTTGTTGAAGAAGCAAAACTCACCGCCAATAAAGAAGCGAAGAAAATTGTGATACAAACTATTCAACGTGTAGCGACCGAGCACGCGGTTGAAAATTCAGTTTCGGTATTCCACATTCAGGGCGATGAAATGAAAGGAAGAATTATCGGACGTGAGGGAAGAAATATCCGTGCACTTGAAGCTGCAACAGGCGTTGAAATTATTGTGGACGATACACCTGATGCGATTACACTTTCCTGCTTCGACCCTGTAAGAAGAGAAATTGCACGCCTCGCGCTTCACCAATTGGTAGCAGACGGCAGAATTCACCCTGCGCGAATTGAAGAAGTGGTAGAGAAAGTAAAAAAACAAATTGAAGAAGAAATAGTTGAAGTAGGGAAGAGGACAACCATTGATTTAGGAATTCACGGTTTGCATCCTGAACTGATAAGAATGGTGGGAAGAATGAAATACCGTTCTTCATACGGACAAAATCTTTTGCAGCACTCACGCGAAGTAGCAAATCTTTGTGCAACCATGGCATCCGAACTTGGATTAAATCCGAAGGTTGCAAAACGCGCAGGACTGTTACATGACATTGGAAAAGTACCGGATGATTCACCTGAAATACCTCACGCCATTCTCGGAATGCAACTTGCTGAAAAGTTTAAAGAAAAACCAGAAGTGTGTAATGCCATAGGTGCTCACCACGATGAAATTGAAATGACAACATTGTTTTCTCCCATCATTCAGGTTTGCGATGCTATTTCTGGCGCAAGACCGGGAGCAAGAAGAGAAGTTGCTGAGCAATACATCAAGCGATTAAAAGATTTGGAAGCATTGGGCTTATCTTTTCCGGGTGTAGAAAAAACTTATGCTATACAAGCGGGAAGAGAATTGCGCGTGATTGTTCAAAGTGATAAAATAACCGACAAAGAAGCTGAATTGCTTTCGTTCAACATAGCCAACAAAATCCAAACCGAAATGACTTATCCCGGACAAGTTAAAGTTACGGTGATACGGGAAACAAGGGCTGTCAATATTGCGAAGTAAAACATGGAAAATAATTCGGACACAGAAATAGATTTATGGCAATTACTCATTAAAGGCTATCACTTTTTCAAAAAAAGGAAAGGAGTGATAGTGTTGTTCTTTTTTTTAGGAATCATATATAGTTTAAGTAAATTTTTCACCCATCCTTTAGAATACAAATCATATTACAAAAAAGAATTTATCGCGCAATCATCTGTTACATCCGATGAAATTCTTTCTGATATTATTAATGGACTTTCTTTATTCCCGGAAAAAATCACTTCGCTGAGAAATATTAAGGGCAAACTTGCGGCAAATAGTAATAAAGAAACTCGTTTACAAGTTATCATTGAATCGTTTGAAAAAGAAAATATTGACAGTATACTTACCGAACTTGAATTGCATTTGAATTCAATAGAGAATTTAAAAGCTAAACTTGATTACGATAAACAACAGCGCTTACAATTACTTTTAGAGTTGAATAAGCGGATTGCTGAACACGACACAACTAAAAATAATTCAGTACGGTCAGAATTTCTTGAGTTGACAGAAAAAAAACAAAGTGTAGAAAAAGAACTTCAATTTGCCAAAATAGTTGAGTTTACTGAAATCAACCCCGATTGTGTTTACGTGAGTAACAACAGAACAATCATTCTAAATGTTTTAGGGTTTGGATTTTTAGGATTGATAATAGGATTGATAATAGGATTTATCATGAACATTGCGACACAAAGAAAATAGCACCCTTTAAGATTTATTTCAGAAGACTCAAAATAAATGTTCAAACTGCCGTCACTAAAATCCGAGTTTTCTAAAAATGCATTCGTTTTAATTGCAGGGACAGTAGTGGCTCAAAGCATTCCGATATTATTGCAGCCTATTTTAAGAAGGGTTTATTCCCCCGAAGATTTTGGTGCTCTTGCTGTGTATCTTACTCTTTTCAGCATGATCACCATTGCTTTTTCATTGCGGTATGAAGCTGCCATTGTTCTCCCGAAAAACAATAATGTTGCTGCAAATATCCTCTCACTTACTTTTATTATAAATATTGTTTTTGCTGTTGTCTTGTTTGCCGCGCTTGTTTTATTTAAAAACGCCATTGTCCGCCTCATCGGTCTGCCGGAAAAATATTCGAACTATTTGTTTTTTTTGCCCGTCACCTGTTTGGCTTTCAGCATGTATCAAAGCATGAATTACTGGCTGATCAGGAAAAAAGCGTTCAAAGCATCAGCTAATAATAAAATAATCAGGCGCGGAACAGAAGGAATTGTCCAAGCCGGTACAGGATTTTTGAAAATTCCAGGAGGTTTATTTTTCGGAGATCTATTTGGAAACATTGCAAATGCAATATCCGGTTTAACACAACTAAGAAACCAAGATTTTCATTTAAAATTAATTTCCAAAAAAAAAATGGGTTATGTGCTCAGCAGGTATGCTGAATTTCCTAAATACAATCTTATTCCGACTTTACTCAGTAGCGCAGCTACAGTTTTGCCCTTCCTTTTTATCAACAAGTTCTATTCTACGGAAACGGTTGGCTACCTTGATCTGACACGGCTCGTATTATCTATCCCGCTCATATTTATTTCTGCTACAATTTCACAAGTATTTTTTCAGCAGACCACAGAGAAAAAAAATAATTCATTAAGTATAAAAAAAGATATTACAGATATTTTGTACCTGCTTTTTGCAATAATAATCATTGAAATGCTGTTCATTTTTCTTTTTGGTCCGCAATTGTTTGGTTTTGTATTCGGAAGCAAATACGAAGTGTCGGGTGTTTATTCTCAGATTTTGATATTTAGTTTTGCGCTTAATTTTATCGGTTCAGCATTCTCTTCAATATTAATAACGTTTGAAAAAATACGCCTTAACAGCATATGGCAGATCACCTATTTTTTGGCTATCTGTTCCTTGTTTTTTTTGAAAGGGTTGGAAATAGATGAATTTTTGAAGATATATGTGCTGGTTGAAGTGGTGATGCATTCAATCTACTGTTTGATGATTTATTACATAGTAAATAGGTATGAAAAAAAAATAAAAACAAGAAATCTGGCTTAGATGAACGAGTTTAAAATACTTTTAAAAAGAGAGTTTTTATTGCTAAAAATCCTGTTGCTAATCATTTATATTGCCTTAGAAGTTTATTACAGTTTTTTTATTTCTGTCCAATATGATTACATGGGGTTTGTGGCGGATTTGAACCTGTTTAAATACGTACTGACAAAAGTTATTTTTCTTTTTCTTCTGGTAATGTCATTTAACATTTATAACCACAGCAGGTTTTTATATTCCATTTATTTATTACTAATCTTCTTCTTTTATATTCCAAACGCAATATTATTTTCTTTCAGTAATTTTCCCTTAGGACCCTTTGTTTCAAATGTGTTCTTTGTTTCTTTTTTTCTGATCACGCCATACATACGGTTTAATGTCCTTGATCTTTCAATTTCTCATAAATATAAAGGACCTGTATTGCTATCAATTGCCATCCTGTTATTGATCCCAATAGCGATCAAATTCGGTTCAAACATTAATTTAAAAACATTGATGCTTTCGGAGATATATGAAACAAGGGAATCATTTTCGAAAGGCTTGCAGGGATTTCTGTCTTATTTCTACAATTTTGAGGCAAAAACAATTATTCCTGTTGCGCTTGTGTTTTTTATGATCTATAAACGATACTTTTTTGTCGCACTGTTTTTATTAATACTTCTCTACCTTTTTGTCATCTCAGGAAATAAACTGGTCTATTTTACTTCAATGATCGTTATCTTCTTTTATTATGTAGGGAAGAATTATACTTCCAAACTGAGTAATTTTTTCTTGTTAACCATAATATTATTCGCTCTTTTCCCGATCCTTGACAATTTCGTTTTAAATAAAAATTTATTTGGTGGTACTTTTATAAACAGGTTTTTCTTCATACCTGCCTTATTAACACACTTTTATTTTGATTTTTTCAACGGAAACCCCTTCTACTTTGCGGAAACTCATTTTTTCAATCATTTTATTCACAGCCCTTATGATATGCCGGTAGGTTTTTTAATAACAAAGACCTATTGGAACGAACCTGAGGTCTTTGCGAATAACGGAATTGTGTCAGATGGTTTCATGAACCTCGGGTACCTTGGGATTTTTATTTTCTCAGCAGTATTCGCATTACTTTTCAGTTTATTCAATTCGTTTAAAATTCGAAGGGAATATTATGGAATATTTTTCTGTTATATCTATATAATTTTAAGCGCGCCATTTCTCACTTGTTTCATTACAGGCGGGATATTTATTTTTATACTGCTTTCTGTCTTTATTCTAAATAACAAACAGGCAATCAATACATAACCCAAATCAAATCTTGTGAGCTATCGATTTATCAGGATTTCAGATTACTATGGAGATTATCTCAGGAATTATTATGAAAAGTTTCCTGATAACGTGCATTTAGCTTACAAGGAGCAGTACGATCATTTAACTGATCACTCGGTTGATTTAGTAAACTCCTTCAGTAAATATTTACGGAATCTGGGAGTAGATGCGATGGATATTGTCGCAAATGCAGAACCGCTTCAAAACAAATGGGGAAAAGAACATATCGGTATTGAAAAAATTTCCTTTGAGAACTTAATATTCGAACAAATTAAATTTTATAAACCGAACGTAATATGGGTCGACTCTACTAAATTGTTAAATAAAAAATGGATCCAAAAATTAAGAAACGAAATTCCCTCACTTAAGCTCATAGCAGGCCACATTTGCGCACCCTATAATTCAACAATATCGGATTCCTTTTCTGCTTTTGATATGATGTTTACTTGTTCGCCCTGCATACAAAAAGAACTTTCGGCTGCAGGACTAACCACAGAATTGGTTTACCATTCTTTTGACCACGCCATCCTGGAATTGTTAAAGGCGGACACAAAACATTTTCCTAAAACAGATTTTGTTTTTACAGGATCTTTATATACAGGCTACGGATTGCATAAATCAAGGATAGAGTACATTGAAAAAATGGTGGAGCAAGGTGTTGAGATAAGCATATTCGGAAATTTAGAAACCAGGTTAAATGTCTTTTTAAAACAAAGTGCGTACCACAGCATTCATTTTTTAAAAACTGTCGGGCTCAGCTCAATGATTAATAAGATCCCGTTTTTAAAGAATAAGGTTAATTACGGGGATGAGAAAATTCATTATTACTCCAAGAAATTAATTAAACGTGTCAAACCTCCGGTGTTTGGCTTGGAAATGTTTAAACTCTTGGAAAATTCAGGAATATGCTTTAACATACACGGAGAAATTGCTAAAAAATGCGCAGGTAATGTGAGATTATTTGAAGCGACAGGAATGGGAACATGCCTGTTAACGGATTGGAAAGAAAATTTAAAAGAATTATTTGATGTTGATAAGGAAATCGTAACTTATAGATCGGCAGATGAATGTATCGAAAAAGTCAAATGGCTGATGAGCCATCCCGATGAGGCATCCAAGATCGCCAAAGCCGGACAAGAAAGAACGTTGCGAAGTCATACAGTAGAAGCCCGTGCAGCAGATCTTGATAGAATTTTTAGAAGTAAATTATAAATTCACATTAAAATAATTTGCAAATGAAAAGGACACAAAAAGATTACAAAGGCAATCAAATTCATCCTACTGCAATTATTCATCCTTCCGTAAAAATGGGTATTGCAAATACAATCGGCCCCTATTGCATAATCGGGGAAAATGTAATTTTGGGCAACAATAATTACATCGGAACGCATTGCATAATTGGCGACCGCGGAGAAAGTGTACGATTTTTTAATTCAGAAAAAAAAGGAGTTGTTATCGGAAACAATAATTATTTTACAAAGCAAGTTACGATCGATTCAGGGACTGTTGATCCGACATTGATTCACGACAATACTTTATGGCTGAAAAATGCTCATGCGGGGCACGATTGCATCATTCATAACGATGTGCAGGTAAGATGCAATGCTGTTTTGGGAGGCCATGTAACAATGTCGCAAGGTGCCAGAGTTTATCTCGGTGCAATTGTTCATCCGCGACAGACTCTTCCTGAAAGCTGCATCATCGGCATGGGATCAGTTGTGACAAAAAAAATAAAGCTTATAGAGAAAGGTGTGTATGTCGGAAACCCGGCAAAATTGCTTAAAGTCGCTGAGTAAACTTATCTATGAAAAAAATCCTTAAAGAAGTTATTCCTCCATTTGTATTAAAACCAATTACGGGTTTATTTTACGGTTGGAGCGGTAATTATTCTTCATGGAAGGAAGCTTCAGAAAAGTCAACAGGATACGACACACAAATCATTATAAAAAAAGTAAAAGATGCGTTGCTCAAGGTAAAAACCGGTCAAGCCGTTTATGAACGTGATTCGGTCATCTTTGATAAAGTTCATTATTCATTCCCTCTTTTATCTGCACTGAGCTTAGTTGCCCTTAGGAATAAAGGGAATTTGAATGTATTGGATTTTGGCGGTTCACTGGGAAGCAGCTATTACCAGAACCAAAATTTTTTTACAGACACAGAACAGTTTAATTGGTGTGTTGTGGAGCAGCCTCATTTCGTAAAAGAAGGTCAGGAGACGTTTGCCGATAAGCATTTGCACTTTTTTTACGATATCGAAACGTGCTTGAAGCAATATAAAGTCGATATGTTGCTTTTATCTTCAGTGATCCAATACCTCGAGAACCCGCTTTCTTTTTTAGATGAAGTGATCGGGAAAAAAATTGAGTACATCATGATCGATCGGACACCCTTATTGCTAAAAGGAGATGACAGAATTACAATTCAAAAAGTCCCTAAAAATATATATGAGGCAAAGTACCCCTGCCGGATTTTAAATGAGTCGAAATTGCTAGAACATATTTTAAAACATTACGATTTAGTTTTTGATGAACAAACGGAGGAGTCGATCAATATTAAGAACGCAGTGTTTAAAGCTTTTCTTTTTAAGAGAAAAAAATAGAATTAACTTTCGCATAAATTGATCTATGGCACACCTTCTTAATTTAAAAACTTTCACCGACAAACGCGGCAACCTAACTGTTATAGAAAAGGTGATCCCCTTCGATATCAAAAGAATTTTTTACATATATGGAGTTGATGATTCGGAGAGGGGGGGCCACAGGCACAGGAAGACCATACAGGCTGCTATTTGCATAAAAGGAACCTGCACTATTTTTAACAATGATAATTCTAAACAGGAAGAATTTGTTTTGGATTCTCCCGATAAGTGTTTGATCCTTGAGCCGAAAGATTGGCACCAAATGCATAGCTTTTCCAAAGACGCAATATTAATGGTACTTGCTTCTGAATTTTTTGAACAAAGCGATTACATATTTGAAAAATACAATGATTGAATACGAAAACCTTGCTTTAGTAAACGCTCCCTTCTTTTCTGAATTCACGAAGAGTTTCGATAGAGTATTAAAATCGGGTTGGTATATATTAGGGCAGCACGTCAAAACTTTTGAAGAAGAATTTGCGAAGTATACAAACGTAAAGCATTGCATCGGTGTTGGTTCCGGCCTCGATGCGATCACTCTTGCGATTGATGCTTTTAATTTCGAAAAGGGCAGTGAAATAATAGTTCCTTCCAATACCTACATAGCTACTATTTTAAGTATACTTCAAAATAAAATGAAGCCAGTACTTGTTGAGCCATGTATTGAAACATATAATATAGATCCGAGTAAAATTGAAGCAAGCATTACCAAAAAAACAAAAGCAATTGTAGTTGTCCATCTTTATGGAAAGCCCTGTAACATGGATCCTATAGTTGCTCTTTGCGAAAAGTACAGATTGAAACTGATAGAGGACTGCGCACAATCACACGGAGCGAAATACAAAAATAAAACCACAGGAACCTTCGGTGATTTCGGAGCATTCAGTTTTTATCCCACAAAAAATCTTGGAGCACTTGGTGATGCGGGCGCAGTTGTGTGCAATAACGATGAATTAGCTTCCAAGATCAGAAAACTAAGAAACTATGGTTCAGAAAAAAAATATTATAATGAGTTGGTTGGCTATAATTCAAGACTGGATGAAGTACAAGCTGTTTTTCTCTCGGTAAAACTGAAACGCCTCGATGAAATTAATGCACACAAAAGAAAACTCGCATCTGTTTATTTAGAAAATTTAAAAACTGATTTCATTAAGCCGGTTGTTGACAAAAATCATTACGATGTCTATCACATCTTTAACATAAGGCACCCTAAACGCGATGATCTGAAAAATTATTTATTGAAAAATGAAATTAAAACTGAAATCCATTACCCGGTTTCTCCAAGCAGGCAAGTTGCAATGAAAGGATTACTTGATGCCGGGAATTTTCCGATAAGCGAAGAAATACATATTACTACTTTAAGTTTACCGATTTCATTTTTTCATACCGAAGAGAATATTCAGAAGGTTGTTGAGGTAATGAATAAATTTTAATTGATGCATAACTTTTGCACGCTCTTCGATTCTTTTTACTTAACACGCGGTTTAACAATGTATCGGTCGCTTGAAAAGTGCTGCGAAAATTTCCATCTCTATATTTTTGCCTTTGACGACAAAAGCCATGAAATTCTGAATAAGTTGAAACTTAAAAAAGCAACCATTATTTCATTGAAGGAATTTGAAGATCAAAAACTATTAGCCGTTAAATCCACACGAACTAAGGCAGAGTATTGCTGGACATGTACCTCGTCAACCATTCTTTATACGATAGAGAAATATAATTTACCAAATTGTACTTACCTGGATGCGGACCTGTATTTTTATCAAGATCCTAAAATTTTGTTTGACGAAATGGGCGATAGATCAATTCTTATAACAGAGCATCGCTACCCACCTAAATTTAACAGAACTTCTTCTTCAGGAATTTACTGTGTACAGTTCATCACTTTTGTGAATGACAAAAACGGAATGGAGGCTTTAAGGTGGTGGCGCGATGCCTGCATTGATTGGTGTTATGACCGGTACGAGGATGGAAAATTCGGGGATCAAAAGTATCTTGATGACTGGACCACCCGGTTTAAAGGAGTTCATGTTTTACAGCATTTGGGAGGCGGGCTGGCCTCGTGGAATGTGGAGCAGTATAAATTTGTCGAGAAAAAAAATAATCAAATAATTTTTTTTGACAAGCCGACAAACAAAAAATTTGAAGCGGTGTTCTATCATTTTCACCATGTTCGCTTTTTTAAAAACGATGTT
>Ga0247727_10018065_pt1 | contig 11149 bp, 12 predicted proteins | sample WisWelCaveWW1625_FD_202498 | JGI IMG/M metagenome (GOLD analysis project Ga0247727, IMG submission 202498) | Biofilm microbial communities from Wishing Well Cave, Virginia, United States - WW16-25 | ecosystem: Environmental > Aquatic > Deep subsurface > Groundwater > Cave microbial mat | place...
TTTTCATCATTTCGAGGTCGTGGTTGAACGCAGCGAGGAGTTCCCGACGCTTCGTTTCGAGGCGTTCGAGGTGGTGCTCGACGGTTCGGGCATCGTGTTTGAGCTTCGAAAAGAGGGTTGCCTCAACTTGCGCGGCCGAAGCGGGGAGTCCGGCTTCGATGTCCTGGCCAACCCAAACCGCAATCGCGTGCGGGATGATGGCCGCCCCCATCGGAAAGAGGACGGTGCCGAGAATTGCTGCGTCGATTCCTTTCTGGGTAATGAGCTCTGCGCCCGAGAGAGCAATCGCCATGCCGAGTGCGAGCAACGTGTGAACGAATCCCGCCGTGTAGAGAAAGCTCACGGCCTTGGCTCGCAGCGGTTCAGGCGTCGAGCGCGCCGCGAGCGAGAGGCACACGACGTGAGCCAGGGCGCCTGCGAGATAGAGCGGCGAAGCCTCAAGCCGGTTCGGCGCGGGCGCGGACCCTTGAGAGATGCCGGCGACCACAGCGACAAGCGCGCCGAGGGCAACGAGGAGCCCGAAGTGGAAAATCGCGCGAAGGGGGGCCAGGCCGCTCATCGGGGGCTCCTTGCGGGGAGGAGGGTTATGTCAAGGGGCCAGCGTCTGTTGCAGGAACTTCCAAGCCTCGGTGATGAGGTAGAACTCGGTAGTCGCCGCCTCGAGCTCGTCGGGTGTGGCGTCTCGGAGGTGGGGTCGGTCGGGGTGGCACTGCTTTGCTCTTCTTCGGTAGGCGGAGCGTGCTTCGGCCAGGGTGGTGGGGGCCGTCAAGTCGAGCCTCGCGAGAGCGAATTCGATGCTGATGGGCGCCGGGGCGTCGGCGAGGTCGTCGAGGCTCTCGCGAAACTTCTTAAGAACCTGAAGCATGTCTTGGAATTCGGAGAGGACGGTGTCGATTCCGAGCGCGCCTTGCTCGAGCGCGAAGACGAGCTGACGCGCGAAGTCTTCCATCCCCGCAACCGTTCGCTGGTCGGGCTCGTCGAGGTTATCGAGCTTGCAGCTGGAGAGGATTTGTTGCGTCTCCTCCAGGAGGTCGCGGAGGAGACGTCCGCCAGCTGATACCGCCTGGCCGCGGTCATGATGTCCGAAAGCTCCTCCTCGGTGAGACCCAGCCAGTTGTCGATGGCGTGTCGTACCTCCTTCTCGAAGGCGAGGTATTCGGGCCAGCGAATGGCGGTGGACCTTACGAATCGCCAGACCGAGGCGATGTCTTCAAGGTGGTCGACGAGTGCCTCGCCGCGGTCGATGGATTGTGCAATTGCCGTAAGGGCCTCGGGGCAAGAGAGTTCGAGCACCTGCTCAGCATCTTCCAAGGATGCGAGAATCCCGAGGAGCCGTTCGAGGCGCTGGGCGTTGCTTCGGTGGCGGGCGTGCTTGGGACGGAGAAGAGCTTGGAACTCGATTCCGAACTGCGTACAGAAGGAGTCGAGCGCGTAGACGACATCGTACGCTTCGAGCCGCTGCAGCAGGATGCTCGGAAGCCATCTTCCACCTAGCTCCTCAAGGAAGATGGAGGCGGCCTTGACCTGGAGGCGCATGGCGAAGTCGGGAACGCCTTGGACCGCGGGTCTCGCTGCGGCGAGGCGAGGAGGCCTTCGCTTTCGAATCCTCCTCCGGTACGGGGTGGGATACGAGGGGTCGAGGCGAAGCGCGCGCCGCTTCGACGGCCTAGGGGGCGGTGAGGCGGGTGCGGCTTTCGGTGAGCGGGGGCGCGAGAAGAAGCGCAGAGCCGCCTCGAACAGTCTGCGGAGGTATCGAAGCAATCAGCGCCTCGGGTTCGCACTAGGAAGGAGGAGCCGCGTGGCGCTCGCAGCGATTGCCCGCTGAAGCTCGGCGTTGGTGACGACGCTCGCCAGGTCTGAGGCCGAGGCGAGCTCCCGGAGGAACGCCTGGTCGGCGTCGGGCGTGCCGATGGTAATGATGCGGATGCCGGCGTTCTTCATCTCAAGTGCAACGGCGAGCGCCGACGGGCGGTCGTTGGGATAGCCGTCCGTGGCGACGACAGCCGCACGGAGGCCGTTTGCGGTGAGGTTCTCGAGCGAGAGGCTGAGGGCAGCCGTGAGGTTCGTGCCACCGGTCGCTGTCACCGGACGGAGGACCGCACGGAGCTGTGCGGTGTCACGGCACGGGGGCAAAAGGAGTTCAGCGGTGCAATTGAAGACAACGAGGCCCACTTCGTAGCCGAGCGCGTTGGCCTTGTTCGCGAACTCAACGACGCCAGACTTCGCGTGCTGAAGTTTGTCCTCGCCTGCCATGCTCGACGACCCATCGAGGAGCATCATCGCCATGTGCCTGCGGAAGCGCTGCTGCACCTCGGGCGAGCCGAAGCGCTTTCGCACTTCGTCGCGAACGCTCGTGAGGCCGCGCTCGGCGTGCTTCGAAGCGCCGGTAGTGGTGAGGGCGCGCGTCGGCGCAGTCTTGAGCCAGTCTTTACTCATTGGTTGTCTCCTTCAGTGAATTACCGTCGTTGTGTTCGCGTAGCGGTCCCGTCGCAAGTCGAGCGCGAAGGCTCGCGAACGGGTCGGCGATAGCTGGCGTTTCAGGTCGCAGGAGCGTCTCGAGGTCGGCGTCTGACCACGGGACATACCGGAGCGAGTCGAGGTCGAGGGGCACCTCGTCGGGAACGGGGACAGGCGGTGGAAGCTGCTCGAGGCACCAACGCCACGAGAGCCGGGTAAAGAGGCGAAGCCCCGCGCAGCGGTAGAAGACGCTGACGCCCGTCTTCGGGCCCGGGTCGGGAACCTGCATCAGCACGTCGGGCGGCAAGAGCTCCTGGCTGAGGCGCTGGGGAGTCGATTCCTGAGTGGTGAACGAATGAGACTCGCCAGTTGTAGGCGACGGAAAGCCATCCGCGCCTCGGGAGCTGGACGAGGAATCGGTGTCGCTCCTCGACTGCGAGGTCTGATGTCGGAGAAACTCCTGTTTCCCGGCGATGGCACTAGCCTTGGCAGCCGTGAGCTCGCAGTTCTGTCGAAGAAAGAGCTGGTGTTTGCAATTGCCGACCATTGCATCAACGGCCGCCCGGGACCCGTAGCGAGTCTCGAGCGCGGGGAGGTTCTGCGCGTTCAGGAAGGTGGTCATGGACCACTCGCGGCCGTTACTCAGGAGCTGGCCCATGATGTGGAACCTTGCAGCTTCAGCAGCCTCGTCGAAGAAGAACCAGAAGTACGGGACCTTGCTCTTGATGCGCGCTTCGAAGGCAGCGATGCCGTGCATCGTGGCGAGGATGTTGTTGTACTGGTTGCTGGCGCGCTCGAAGCGGAGGCTGTGGCCGAGAATGACACAGCGCTGCTCGATTCGTCCGAGAGCCCAGTCGTCGGGCGTGTAGAGACGACCTGCGAGCCGGTGCTCCTCCTCCGCGAGAGCGAAGGGTGCGAGCTGCGAGAGGTAGCTTGCCATAGTCGCAAGTACGTCACCGGGCCTGTCCGAGACACGGCTTTCGGTGTGCAGGTGCTCGTCGAGGAATGCCTGGCCTTCGGGAGTTTTCTCGAGTAGGCGTCGGATGTGCTTCCTCGAGGAGCCTCGAACGAAGTGGTAGAGCCCCCAGTCCGGACCGAAGGTGGCGTTCATCGAGCCGGGAAGGGCTGCGATTCCAAGCGCGGCGGTGCGGTCCCAAATCTCGGCCTCGGACTGCACGAGAGCCTGGCCGAAGGCCTGCGCCGCCAGGGGATTCGAGAGCACGCGGGACCAATGTGGGACGTAGGCGCGAGCGTCGAGCGGATACGCGATGATGATTTCGCGTTCGGGGATTCGGGCTGCTGCGGCGGAGTAGAGATTTCGCTTATGCGCGTAGACGAATACGCGGGTGTCGGCCCCGCGCAGAGCCCCGTCGAGCGTGTGGCGCATGAGCAGCGTCTTGCCGGCCCCCGAGGCGCCGAGTGCGAGAATTCCTTCGAGCGCGCTTTCAATTTGCCAGCGATGGCCGGCCAAGACGAAATGGGGCTCGCCGGGGATTTCTGTGCGGCCGTTCCAGTAAACGGCTAGCGCCATCCAGAGCGCTGCGGGATTGGCCCAGGTGGGTCCGCGTAGATACCGACAGTTGGAGTACCAGGAGGGGGCGACGGCGAGGGGCTCGTGGGAGTGCGGCGACTTCTTATTGAGGGCGGGGGATGAGGGCGGGAGAAGAGTGCGTCGAAGGCTTCGCATCCAGAGCCCGAAGGCGACGATGGCTGTTCCCAGAAGCGGCTCGACGTAGGAAGCGGTGGTAGCAGTGAGAAGCCCAAGCGAGCGAGCGGAAGAGAGCGCGAGGAAGGCCGAAAAGGAGGCGCGATAGAGCGCCCGCGAAGTGGGCCCGCGCTGCCCTGCGCGAACGAAAATGGCTGAGAGTACGGCTGAAACGATGGCAAGCGAGGTGGCAGCCGGCTCGAAGGAGAATCGAAGTCCGCGTGCACCGAGCGCCCCGCCGAGAGCGGCGGGGAGGAGAGCTGAAACCAGAAGAAGAGGAACGAGAGCGAACGCAGCGAGGCGAATGCAAGTGCGGCGAAAGCTCCTCTTGCCGTCGGCGAGAGCGACCGCGTCTTGTAGCGACGCGATTCGAGCCGAGAGAAGGCGGGGTGAGGCCGCGCTGTCGCTCATCCAGGTGTGAGCGCCTGGCGGAGACGGAGCGTCGAGGCTGCCGAGTGTTTCGAGAAGGTTCTGAAGGAGAGCCCGCGCGTCGCCGGCGTCGAGGAAGAAGGATTCGTCTTTTGCGAGGTGAAAGGCATCGGGGGGAAGCCCAGTCAGCACGGCGGTGTCGCGCCGGGCGATGGTGACGCGAGCGTAGTTTGGGCTTGCGTAGAGGCGGAGAGCTGACTGCACTACGGGGTCGTGAAGGGTTTCTTCTCCGGTCATAGCGAGCGCTCCTTCTCCGTGGAATCGAGATGAAAGGGGCTTTCCAAGATGGACCACGTGCAGAGGCGCGCGTCTGCTTTGAGCGCGGGGGAGCGTTCGGCATCGAGCGCCGAGCGGAGGATGAGAACGCGCGCTCCGTGGCGATTGGCTTCGCGGAAGACCGCCGAGAGCTGACGCTCGGGAAGCGCACCGTGGACCGTCACCGTATGAGGAACACGCGAGAGGTCGAGCGGCTCCCGGTCGCGTTGCCAGGAGCGCCCGCGGTACTCGCGAAGGGACATTCGGCCGGCGGCGACGGCCAGCACATCGGAGAGCTTGTCCGTGCCGATGCGCTGGAACGCGCGCTCACCGGGAGCATCCCGGAACGGGTGCCAGCGAAGCGATTCCCACTCTCGGGCCGCGCGCTTTGCGGTGAAGGCGGGGAGCTTTGTGTGCTCGAGAAGCGCTTCGCGCTGCTTCTTGTAATGCGTGACGGCAAGCGTATCACCGCCCGAACCCTTGACCGCATCGTGAAGTGCGCGAAGGAACCGGTAGAGTTGTGAGGGTTCCGTTTCGACCTCCAGCACCCGAAGAGCCGAAGGTCCGCGGAGAAGCTCCGCGAGGACCCTCGTCTCGTCGGCGCTAAGCGCGTGGCGTTTCGCCGCCCGTTCGATGGCGCGCTCGGTAACGTGCGGGCCGGGGCGGAGGCGAAGCGTCTCGGCCTGGGCGGAGAGAGAGCTTCGCTCTCGCCAGCGCTCGATGAAGCTCGCCGTGGCAGTGCGCTCGGTAGCGGCCTCAAGGCGCCGTCCGTTCTCGCGCTCAAGGGAGGCCTTCCGGATGCTCGCGAGGTCAAAGCCGCGCGCGCGGGCGTCCTCCTCCCAGCGACGACACGCGTCGGGGCCAGCGAGCTCGGTCTTCATCGGCCGCTTGTGGAGCGCCGCGAGGTCGGCGGCGGCCTTGTCCCCTTCCCTGCCCCACTCGCGGAGTGTCTTCTCGATGTCGTGTCGACGGCTCGACCAGGCGTCGCCAAGCTCTTCGGTCCCAAGGATTCGGTACCCGCATGCGCGCTCGGGGGCTTCCCGAACGGCGAATCCGAGCGCGGCGAGGCGCATCGCACAGCCGGCATGGAAGACCAGCGCCGCCTCCTTCTGCGCCTCGTAGAGAGGCCTCACATGGAGCGCGCCCGTGCTCCCGTCGGGACGAAGTCCGAGATTCAGAAACTCGTCGTGGAAATGAGTATTGGGCTCTCCCGCCCGGCTCCCATCGTGGCGTGCGGAAATACCGATGACCTTCGCCGGGACCACGATGGCTCCGGCCTTGCCCATGCGGGACCGCGCACACGATTCGAGAAAGGAGAGTGCTTCGTTGTGAGCTTCCTCGACCGCGCGGTCGATTTCGGGGCGTTCCTTGGGACAAGCGATACGAATGACGTCGAGGTGCTTCGCCGCGGAAATCACAAAGGCCCAGGCCTCTTGCTCACTACCGCGTCCATCGGTGCCCTTCCCGGCGTTCTGGCGAAGCCGGGTTCCGTCGGGTGCGAACCCGCGCGCGAGCGCTTCGAAGTCGCTCTCCCGCACCGGAGCGCCGAGGAGTCCGAGCTCTTCGGCGAGACCGCCAAACCAGCGAACCTCGCTCCCGAGGTAGTCTCGGAAGTTCGTGGCTGCTGCCTCCTTCGCGATGTAGGCGGCGAACGTGAGAGCGGAAACGAGTTTCTTCACGCGGGCGACCATGGCTACTCCGTGAACAGCTCCTCAGCGAGCGTTTTCGCCGCTTCGGGCGTGACGCTTCGGCCGATGGAAAGCGAAATCAGAATCGCCTCGACGCTGTGCCGTACACGGCGCTCGAAGGTGAGGATTCTTTCGTCGAGTCCGGCGAGGAGGGTTCGGCTCCGGGCCGCTTCGTGAGCCAAAGCCTCGAGGGCGCTGAGAAGCACCTGAGGCCGTTCCGGGGACTCCTGCGCCACGACCGACCGCATCCCCGCGCTGAGTCCGCGTTCCACGGCCTCGCGGAGCACATCGGCCTCCGGGACGCCGCGCTCCGTCGCGGTGGCGGCTACGCTTTCGGCAAGCTCGGGAGTGATGCGCAGGCTCTTCGTCACGTACTTCTGGCTCACTTGCTGCTCCTAGCGGATGAGGCGGAGTTCCCTGCCGAAATCGAAGCGAGCCAAGTCGAGCGGAGGCTGCTCGTTCGAGTGCGAGAGCGGCCGGCCGTCGACGGCCAGCTTGAAGTCCAAGGCCGCGAAGCGAACGCGCAGGACCTCCTCGAAGCTCCGGAGCCTGGCGGAGAGCCTCTCGTTGTCGTGGTCGCTCGCGAACGAGGCCGAGATGTCGAGGTGACCCCGCGCATCTTGGTGGACCGAGAGCGTCGGCTCGCGGTAGAGGGTCCGCTCGACGTTCTTGAGCAGGTCGAACACGATGGACTTCTCGTCCTTCGTCGGGTCCGCGTAATGGAAGGTCGCATTGCCCCAGGGCCGGAGATGGAGGTTCGGGGTCTCTCGGCTCCCGATTCGAAACTCCCACGTGAACCCGGCAGAGCGTGCGGTCGGCTCGCAAAGGAGGTCCTGGTCGACCGGGACGACGACGCCCAGTTCGAGTTCCCGCGCGCGAGTCTCTGACCACCTCCCACGAGGCGCGACATCGAAGAGCCAGTCCATCGGAGAGCGCTCCCGCGCGACGATTGCGGCGCGGTAGCCGAGAAGCGACTGCGATTCGTCGCAGATGCGGTTCAGAGCCCCGACGAGAAGCTCGGGAAGACCGGCATTCCAGGTGGGCCTTTGCTGGAGGAGAGCTGTGGGCGCAGCGACCAAGAGCGCGTGCAGCATCGGAAATCTGATTCGCGAGAAGTTGAGGTCGTCGCTCATGCGGTTGGCCTCTTTCCTGCGGCGCGAAGCGCGGGGCGAATCTGAGCGCGCATCGCGTCAGGGTCGTGAATCAAGGGCGCTTTCTCGAAAAGACCTGTGGTGGCGGTCGGGTTGGGGACGACGCGGAGGAGCTGCAGCTGATTCGCACCGACAGGTGCATGCGGTGTATTGCGAGAATCGAATCTCGGGTGCGAAGGCGTGAGGAAGGAGTTCGACAAGGGGGCCTCGCGGGCACGTCGTGGTTACGAAGGAGGCAAGCGAAAGCGTGCGAGCTCGTGGTCGATGGACTGGAGCTGCTCGCCGTTCGCAGCGCTTTCACCTTGTGCGATGGCGAGGAGGACGAACGCTTCGTGGAGGGCGGCTTCCAAGCGTGCGCTTCGCGTGGCGAGGCGGGCAATCTCGACGCGGAGATGCTTGCTGAGCAGTGAGTGAACGCTGAGGCCAGCCTCGAGCCACACGAGGCGGTCCTCGTGAGACGACGACTTGGCTTTCGGGGGGTGGATAGGCATCGATACTCCTTTCAATGGGGGAGCGGGCTCGTGGTTCACGGCGCCTCCGGAGGCTTGCCGACTCGGGTCGCGAGCGAGGCCGTGCGCCGGGCGGCATCCCAGGCGTACCAGCCCGAGGTCAGGTGGGAGCCAAGCTGCTTCAGCGCCAGGTGGAGGTGGAGGAACCTGGCGGGCAGAAGCTCGGGGTCGGGCCTGCCTTCGAGTGCGAGAGCTTCGAGCACGAGCAAATCGAGTCGGTAGGCAAGGGTCCGGTGGCGCTCCGCGAGATGCGCCAGACCCTTGGCGAGGCCGCGTGCATGCCGCTGAAGCTCGTGGCGCTCCGCGGCCATCATCGCGCGGTCCTTTGGGAACGATTGGGGAGCGTTTCCTCCGCAATGAGCTCCGAGATGGCAAGAGCCCCGGCGTCGAGGTGCCGAGCAAGCGTCGCGTCCTCGCGGCCGATGGCGATGGATGCGCGATACAGTGCGAGCCGCACTGTGCGGAGCCGAATGAGCCGTGCCTCCCTCGGGGAGAGGAGGTCGCCCATCATCGTGGGCGGGTCGAAGCGGCGGTGCTGCGGTCCCCTTGCGCTCATTGCCTCACCGCGGCTTCGATTGCGGTCGCGGACGCCTGCGCGCCGGCGACAATCCGGAGGCCCCGGTCGACAGCGATTCTCAGGACCGCGCTCCGGCTGAACCCGCGGGCTTGTTGTGTGCGCGCAACCGCGGTCGCGAGGTCATGAGGCATCCTGACGTTGACGAGGGTCTCGTAGGGCTTGGGAAGGTCGAGGAGGAACGCGTCAGGCACGCCGTTCAGGGTTGCGAGACCGGCGCGCACAGCGCGTGTGAGGGCCCAGTTCATCGACATGCCGCGCGAGGCCGCGAACGCCTTGAGTCGGGCTTCGTGACTGCTCGGGAGCCGTGCGGTTACATGCTTCATGTGCGCCTGCCCCGAGCGGCGGCGCTGATGGCCTGGACAGCGAACGCGCGAGCGACGGCTGCTGTCGGCGAGTCTGAGAGCAGCGAATCGACCGCGGAGACGAGAAGTTCGACGCGGTCTTTACCGGAAACGTCGGGCACGGTGTCCTCGCTTGCAGCGAGGCCTCTGACCGGTGCCCCCGTCAGTCGCGTTGAGAATGACGCGCTGGGTGGCGTGATTTCAAGAACAATCGTTCGCTTCGCGTAGACAAGCGAATACTGGACGCGGTAAGAGTCGCGCGCGAAAGAAGCCGCCAGGGTTAGTCGCGTTTTGACGCGAACAGGTTTGTGGTCGCGCTGACTTCAGTTTGCAGGACCGATAGGCGCGAAGACGCGCTCCAGTCTCCGAGGTAGGCGCTTTTGAGCCTTCACAGCCTTGCTGTGGGGGTACCCGAAAGGGTCGCCTACTTCAGGGGAGCACCGGCGTTGGCGGGTGCTCCTCACGGAGTGTCTGCCTCGCCGGTCGCTCCCAGACGGTTCATCCGTGCTTCTTTCGCACCCTCTCCGCTCGCCTGAACCGAGTTCCTGTTAACGAATGAGTGTGGTGGGAGCCCTTCTTCCGCGGTTGGGGGCAGCCAGCCAGGGCCATCGACTGCTTTTGACGCGTCGTTGGCGAAGGGCTCCCACGAATCGGTCCTCCGTTATCCGGTATCTCAACCAGATATGTTATTGATGCTACTCATGAAATCAAGTCTCATATACATATTCTAGTGAATACAGCAGGAAACCACTTGATTTCGCAAGCGTTTTGCCCAGAATCCTTCGAGTGAAGAAGAAGAGGAAGCGGGCGGGCTGGGGCGGACGTCGCCCGCATGCGGGCCGTCCGCGCCGACTAGCGGATGGAAGAACGCTGAGCGTACGCGTCCCCGGAAGCATTCATGACGGCATCGGGATGCTTGCAGAGCTGCAGCGGAAGACCTTCGCGGACTGTGCCCGCTCGCTGCTCTTGGAGGGTCTCCAGGCCGCGGTGACGGCCCTCCAGCCGGAACCCCGAACGAGCCACACCGGCCGGAAGCGGCTGTCTCAGGCGTTGCGCGCTGGCCAGCCCCTAGAGCAAGTGCGTCGCGCAGGGCGTCTCGCTCCGGCGTGGGAGGATGCTCTCGACCGACTGGCGCAGCGCCTCGGTGCCGCGAGCGCTCAATCGACCGCGCCTTGGCCGCTGAGTGTCATCCATTCGACAGTGCGAAGGTCCAAGGCGCACGAGGACGCACTCCTCGAGGCCTTTGCATCTGGCGATTCGGTAGCGTTCAAGGACGCTCTCCTACGAGCTGTCGGGGTCCGCCTGCCAGAGGTGAACGTCGCGCCAGACTCAGGTACGGAGGTGGCCGCTGTCCTCTTTGACCTTGTCGCCACAATCGGTGACTTGGTCATGAATGAGAGGATGCGCGTCGAGTTGGCGGCACGAGAAGATGACGAAATGGGAGCGGCGAGACGCTACGCCGAGCACGCGATGAGGCGGAAGCGCTTTTATGAGCGAATCAAAGGCGGCTCGGGCTCGGAGGTCAAAGCAGGGGCTGTACCTGACGAACCGCCGTCGCCGTCGGAAGCAGGAGGGTCGTCTGAAATGCGCCCACGGAGGCCGGTTCCATCGCCGCCAGAGAGCTCGCCTCGATGAGCGGAAATCCAGTGCCGTCTGGTGCCGTTGCCGTGCTCTGCGCCGCTCGGTGCCGCTCCGTGCCGCGCCCTGCCAAGCAAGGAGACGCAAGCTCGCGTCACTTCTTACCCCCCTTTCGTCCTTCGAACCTGAGGGTCACCGAAGTCGAGACCGTGGCGTCCCCGGCGCAATCCTGGGGCCGTCTGGGGCCGTCGGAGCCGTCGCCAGTGCCGCTTGAAACCGCCTCTTTCCGCCCTGTGCCGCGTTGTCCTTGCAGATGGCGGCCGGAACTCACGTCCGCTTCCTACTGAAAATGCGGGTGTCGCCAGTTCGATTCTGGCCTGGGCCACCACCCTTCCTCCGCCGCATCCTGCCGCCGCGGCTTGCGTCGCGACCCGCTGCCTCTCGCCCGGACTATTCATG
>Ga0247727_10018066_pt1 | contig 11149 bp, 10 predicted proteins | sample WisWelCaveWW1625_FD_202498 | JGI IMG/M metagenome (GOLD analysis project Ga0247727, IMG submission 202498) | Biofilm microbial communities from Wishing Well Cave, Virginia, United States - WW16-25 | ecosystem: Environmental > Aquatic > Deep subsurface > Groundwater > Cave microbial mat | place...
GGGCGCGCAGGACCGGCTGACGCTGTTGCAGAGTTACGTGGACACGGTCGTTTTTCGCGACGTGGTCGAGCGGCACCGCATGTCGAACGTCGTGGCGCTGCGGCGGCTGGTGCGCCAGTTGTTGGGCGCGGCGACAGGTCAGTTCAGCGCGACGAAATTCTACAACGACCTGCGCTCGCAGGGCGTCCCGGTCGCCAAGGACGCCGTGCATGAAATGCTGGCGCACCTGGAAGACGCGTTCCTCGTCCGGCTCGTGCCGATGGCGTCGTCATCGGAGCGGCAGCGGCAGGTGAATCCGCGCAAGGTGTATCCGATTGACCCGGCGCTCATTCCGGCGTTCGATCGCAGCGGCAAGGCGAATCTCGGCCATGCGCTGGAGACGGTGGTCCTGCTCGAACTGGAGCGGCGCGGCGGCGAGGTCGGCTACGTCCGCACCGCGTCCGGCTGCGAGGTGGATTTCCTCTCCACCGCGCCCGATGGCAAACGAACGTTCATCCAGGTCTGCGCCGACCTGTCCGAGCCGGCGGTGCGTGAACGCGAATTCCGGGCGTTGACCGAAGTCTTGACGAAAGGCAGGAAGGCGCCGGCGTTGTTGCTCGCGCTGACGACCACCGACGCGCTGGCCGCGCAAGCGCAGGCCCCGGCGGGGCTTCGAGTGCACGCGGCGTGGGAATGGTTGCTGAAACGTCATGAATGTTGAATGCGTCACCGAAGGCAAAGGCGCGACCGTCACCGCCCGATTCGGCCCCGACGGCATCACCATCGTGGAATCGCCAGCATTGCCGCCAGTCTGGGCTTCCGCTACTTTATCGCCATGAATTTCAACTACGGCGACTTCTTCGAGCGGCGACCGGATGTCTGCGGCGGCGAGACGGTCATCAAGGGAACGCGCGTGACGGTGCGCACGCTGCTGGCCAGCCTCGCTGAAGGCGCGTCAGTGGATGAGATTCTCAAAGACTTTCCCACCGTATCGCGTGAGGCAATGCGCGCCGTCATCGCGTTTGCCGCCGCGTCCGCCGAGGAAGACCTGCCGGTGCCGCCCACGCCCGCGGTGGCATGAAGCTCAAGCCCAGCCTGTATTCCGGCCGCCGACGAAGCCCGCATCACCTGCGCCATCGTGGACGCCGTCGGCGCGTACACGACCTGAATGCACCTCTTGAACGGCGAGTCGAAAGAGCATTCCGATCAAATCGGTGCGCCATGAAAACGCACATTGTTTCCCTCGCGCTGGCTGCCATCGCGCTGGCCAGCTTTTCCCCGACGAGCGCAGCCGACACCGTGAACTGGCCACAGTTCCGCGGCGCCCAGTCCGATGGCCTCGCCGTGGGAGAAACGCTGCCGAGCCGGTGGAGCACGAACGAGAACGTCGTCTGGAAAACCGACCTGCGCGGTTGGGGTTGGTCGTCGCCGGTGATCTGGGGCGACCGGATTTTTGTCACGTCGGCCGTCGGCGAGAGCGATCTCCCGAAGCCGATCATCGGCGGTTACCCCGGAGGGCGCGTGGCGCAAAAAGACGTTCATAGCTGGGTCGTTTATTGCCTCGACCGGATTACGGGAAAAATTCTCTGGGAGCGTGAGGCCCACAAAGGCGTCCCGCCGCAGGAGCGCCACCCCAGAAACTCGTTCGCGTCCGAGACTCCGGTCACCGATGGGCAGCGGGTGTATGCGTATTTCGCCAACATCGGCCTCTTTTGCTACGACATGGACGGCAACGCGCTCTGGGAACGGCGGTGGAAGAGTTACCCGATGCGCGGCGGTTGGGGCACCGGCACTGCGCCCGTGCTCTTCCGGGACCGGGTTTACATTCAAAACGACAATGAACAGGAGTCCTTCCTCGTCGCGCTGGATGCAAAGACGGGCGAACCGGTCTGGCAGGTCGAGCGCCAGGAAAAAAGCAACTGGTCCACCCCTTACGTCTGGGAAAACGACAAACGCACGGAACTGGTGACAATCGGGACCGGCAAGATCCGGTCCTACGGCCTCGACGGAAAGGTGCTGTGGGAACTGGCCGGAACCTCCGGGCTGGTGAGCCTCATGCCGGTCGCCAAGCACGGTTTGCTCTACGCTGGCGCCGGGTATCATTACGGGCCGCTCTACGCCATCCGGCCCGGCGCCACGGGCGACATCAGCCTTGAACCCGGCCAGGACAGCAACCAGTGGATCGCCTGGCACCAGCGGCGCGGTTCGAGCATTCATCCCTGTTACCTGATCAGCGGCGACCGGCTCTACGTGCTGTTCGATTCCGGGTTGTTGACCTGCTACAACGCGAAGACCGGTCAGGAGATTTATCCGCGCGAGCGGTTGAACACTTTGGGCGGTCGTTTCTACGCGTCGCCCTGGGCTTACAATGGCAAAGTTTTTCTGCTCAACGAAAACGGCGACACCTGGGTCGTCGAGGACGGCCCGGAGTTCAAGGTGCTGGGCAAAAACTCGTTGAACGACAACGCGTGGGCCACACCCGCGATTGCCCGTGGCAGTTTGTTCGTTCGCACCTACAGCAGCCTCTTTCGGTTGCAGGACAAAGGTGCAAATCCGTAGCGCCCTGATTTGGCGGGCGGAACGATTTGGAAGAACTCAGGCCAAACCACAGCGACGAGGCGACGAATCTCCCTGAGTGTTTAAGGCGTGCGGAGCTGGTAGAAGCGCCTGGTCAGATTGCTCGCGGCGGGATCGGCGAACTGGAAGAGATTCGAGGCGATGTTCGTCGCGGGGCCGAGGAAGGCCCAGTTGCTCAGGTTCGTCGAGGCATAGACGCTGAAGTTGGAACCGCCGCCGCCGTTGAAGGTGCCTTGGAACGGGCCGGTGTTGCTCACCTGCAGGAGTTGCGTGAAGAAGGGCAGCGCCAGCGTGGTGAAGTTCAGCGACGCGCCGAAGTTCGTGCCGGCGCTGTTCGTCCCCACGAGGCGGAAGAAATAGAGCGTGGCCGGCGACAGGCCGGACAAGGCGTTGCTCACCACCACGGTGTTGGTGCTGACGGGCAGCGTGTTCGTTGCGTTCGCCGTCGTGTAATTGGTCGTCGTGTCGAACTGGAAGAAGTAGGCGGCGGGGTCGGTCGCGGCGATGACCGAGCCGTTGAGCGTGGCGCCGAGGGCGAAGAGGTTCGACGCGGCCAGCGTGAGCACCGTCGGGGGAACCACCAAGGGCGTGATGGTCGGGTCGCCGAGCGGGGTGGTCTTCGGGTTGTCGCTGTTGACGGTGGTGAAGTTCGCGCCGGCGGCGGTGGTTTGATTGGTGATCGCCGAGATGCCGGCGGGCACGGGATTGGCGATGGTGACATCGAAGGTGATGGTCACGGTTTCGCCGGGGGCGAGCGTGCCCACGGGAATGTTCACCTGCGCGCGGGCGTTCGCCGCCAAGGCCAGCACGAGCGCGAGGAGGCCGCGGAAAACCGTGATGAACTGGAGGGAGGTTCTCATGGTCGTCCAGGATTCCAGTTTTCCAGCGAACCACACCCGTTCACCGCCGCCACCCACTGGGAAATCGAAATCGTTTTCATGGTCTTGGGTTCCTTGGTTTGCGGGTCAGGGTTGCGTGCAAGCCGCTCCACCGCTGAAGCCGGTGGTCTCCACCGTCGCCGTGGACGGTGACACTTCTACGTTGCGTCCGTTGAGATAGGCAATGACGGCAGCGGTATCCGTTGCGCTGCCGGCGTATCCCGGGAGGCGTGCCGTTCCATTGAGGCGCTGACGCACGCGAATGTCTCCCGCCGCCAGCGCTCCGCCCAAAGAGTGGGTGAAGGTGTTGGCCAACGCACCTGCTCCGCCAATGTCAGCGCAAATCGAAGCGCCGTCTCCGGTCGGTGAGGTGATGGCCGACTGCGCCAGGATTCCGGCGACCGCGTTGCCCACGCCGTCGAGTTTGATGTCAATGTTGTTGCCGGTCACCGTCCCCTGGATGGCTCCTGCGCCGTCCTGTCCGGTTTGCATCAAGATGGCGCGTTGCGTTCCGGCATAGTCAATGGTGTTGCCCGTGATCGCCACGTTCATCGCTCCGCCACCGGCATTGAAAACGACGATGCCATCCGCCGTCAGGCCGTTCGCGACCGTGATGTTGTTGTTCCGAATCCGGGCATCGAAAATGAAGCCGTTGTCGAAGGCCGAGCCCAACAAGCTGACGACGACGAAGTCCGCGGTGGCCACGCTGCTGAGAGTGTTGCTGTTGGCGTCCAGCTCAACGCGGCTGTTATCGCCCGCGCTGACGGAAAGCTGGTCGTTGTTCCCGCTGGAAATGCTGTTGCTCACGGTCAGATTCATGATCGCATTGTCGAAGGCGTCCGCCACGATGCCGCCGCTGAAATTGCCCCGCGAACTGGCGTTGGCCAAGGTGATCGTTGCGTTGGCCGTGCCCCGGATGCCAAACAGGTAGCCGCTGCCTTTGTTCGCGTTGGTGATGCTTCCCCCCGCAATGGTAAGATTCAGCGTGCCCGACTGCATTTGCAGGTTCATGTGGTCGTCTCCGCCCGTGGTGTTGGGCGTCCCCACCGTGCAGCGGATGGTGCTGTTGCTGATCACGCTCGTGCCGGACATGTTGTAGAAGTGAATCCCATCCTCGTCCGGCTCATTGCCGGCGTCCGTGATGGTGCTGTTGTTGAAAGTGAAGTTGGCAACCGTGTTTCCGTTGATGCCCATCTCAGCACCGCCGGTGAGGTTCAGATTGTCGAGCGTGACGGTGGTCACGGTCTGCAAATGGATGGCGGCATTGCAGGCAAGATTGTCGCCCGTCGAAAGCCCGCCGTTGGTCGCGTCGAGGTCGGTCGTGCCCGCACTCGTGAAGTTCATGTTCTTCAGCGTGATGTTATTCGCGCTGATGAAGCTTGCGCCACGACCTGTCGTGTTTTGAATCGTCCCGCCGCTTCCCGGAGTAGTGCCGGTGCCCGTCACGGTCAATCCACCGGCGCCGGTGCTGTTCAACACGATGCCAGCGACCGCGCCGTTGCAGGCGATGCTTTGGAAGGTCAGCCCGCTGCCGCCGATCGTGGTGCTTGCCACGTTCAGCGGCTGGCCGGTCGTGGAGACGATGGTGTTCGGATTTGCGCCCGTGGTGACACTGACCGTGCCGCCGCCGGTGGCGCTGAAACCCGCGCCGCTGGTCGTGGTGAGCGCGAGGCCGCCGCCGGTGAAGTTGATGGTCGCGCCGGTGTTGTTCGCGAGCGTCACCGCTGGGTTCGCGCCGGTGTTCACCACTTTGCTCGTGCCGCTGAACGTGATCGTGCCGCCGGTATTGTTCTGGCAAAGCAGGCCCGTGCTCAAGGAGGTCGAGGAAAGATTTCCGGTAAGTGTCACCGAGCCGCCCGTGCGGCCCTGGATGTCCACGAGCCGGCCCGCCGTGCTCTTCGTGATCGTGCCCGCGTGACCAATTGAACCGCCGCCGCCGCTGACAACGAACGCCGCGCCACTCGGATTCGTGATCGGCGCGTTGTTGAACGTGAAGTTGCCGCCCGAGCCGTTCACGATGTCAATGCCCGCGTCGCCGCCGTTGAGCGTGACCAGGCCGAAGAAGTTGTAGGTGCCGTCCGCGTTGTCGAATTGCAGGCCGGTGCCCGCCGTCGCGGTGAGCGTGCCGGTCTGGAACGTGACCGTCCCGACGCTGTGATTCGTGATGCCGACCAGCGTGGCGCTGTTCCCCTGCGTCAACGCGCCGTTGTAAGTGACGTTGGCCGTGCTGTTCGACACGACGAACGCGGGGCCGGTCGGATTCAGGATGCTGGAGTTCGTGCTGAACGTGAACGTGCCGCCGGAGCCATTGACGATGTCAATGCCCGCGTCGCCGCCGTTGAGCGTGTTCGTGCCGTTGAAATTGTAGGCGCCGTCCGCGTTGTCGAACTGGAGGCCCGTGCCCGCGTTCGCGACCACGGCGTTGGTGCTGCTGAAGATCAACGTGCCGGTGTGTCCGCCGGAAACGCTCACCGCCGGGCCGGCGCTGGTTTTGTTCACGTTGCCGGGATACGTGAGACTGACCGAGCCGCCGCTGATGTTGACCGCCGCAAAGTTCGCCGCGCTGCCCGCGAAGCCCGCGAACGCCGACGTGACGGTGAGCGTGCCGGTGACGTTCGTGAGGCTGAGATTCGCGCCGACGGAGACGGTGGATTCCATCACGTCGAAGGCGACGTTCGCGCCGAACGCGCCGCTGTTGGTGATGTTCAACGCGCCACCCATGCCGGTCTTCGAGCATTGCGCCACGGTGAGACTGCCGACCGCGCCGCCGCTCAGGCCGAACCCTGCGGTGGTGCTGGCGATGTTCAATCCGCGAATCGTGTTGCCCGAGGCGAGGTTCACGCCATTGCCCGCAGCGGTCGCAATCGTCGGGCGCGTCGCGGAAAATCCAGATACCGGCACGCCCGCCGCCTCCGCGCTGCCGGGCGCGAGCGCAAAGCCAAACGCCGCCGCGAGCGTGCCCGATGTGCCGTCGCCGAAAACTCTTTGTCCGTTCCGCAGCGTGAGCGAATTCGTGTAGATGCCGTCGCGGAGGAGAATGGTGTCGTTGTCCGCCGGATGCCCCGCCGCGCCGTCGTTCGCCGCGCTGAAGGCCGCGAGCGTCTTGAACGGCGTGTTCGCCCGGCCATCCGCCGTGCCCGCCACCGACGCGCCGTCAATGAACCAAATCTTGTTCGCCACCGTGAGGTTGACCGTGCCGACGACCGCGCCGAAGCCGTTGGTGAGCGTGTAGGTGAAACTGTCCGCGCCGGTGAAGCCCGCGTTGGGCGTGTAGAGAAAGTTTCCCGTGGCGGCGGTGAACGAGAGCGTGCCGTTGGCCGGAGCAGTGTTCGCGGAAATGCCGGTGACACTGCCAGCGTCGTTCCCCAACACCGATTGCGGAATGAGCGTTGTGTCGAGCAGCGTGTTGCCCGTGACGTTGAAGGCGTCATTCGTGGCGGACGGTCGCACGCCCACGGCGAGCGTCGCCGTGGCGTCGCTGAAACCCGTCGCGTTGGTCAGCCGGTATTGGAACGTGACCAGGCCGTTGAAGGTCGCGGTGGGGACGAACGTGAGGCTGCCGTCGCCATTGACGGTCAGCGCGCCCAGGCCGGGCGGGTTCGTCGTCGCGCCCGCGGCGAGCGAGGTGACCGATCCCCCGAAGGAGCCGCCGCCGAAGCTGGCGATCTGCCCCGCGGGCACGCCCACGAAATCGTTCGAGAGCAAACCCGAGACGGCGGGGACGTTGAGCGTGGTGTTCAACGGGCCGTGAAAGGAATTGCCGGGGACGCTGTTGCTGGGCGGGCCGTCGTTGCGCGCCAGCAACGTCGCCCGCACCGAGCCGCCGACCAGCGGGGCGTTGCCGACGGCGGGCGAGTTGAACACGACGTTGGTAAGGGTGTTCGAGGAATTGTTCCGCAGGACGACGGTGTAGCGCAACGTGTCGCCCGCGTTGGCGCGGCCGTTGGCGTTGTTGTCCACCTGCAAGGTGTCGGCCATGGTCAACTGCGGGATGTTGGTGCTGGCGAGCGGAGCGTTGATGAGCAGATCGTTTGTGCTGAACAATCCGGCGCCGAAGGTGAACACGCGCACTTCATCAATCAGCCCGTTGAAGTTTTCCGTGAGCGTCCCCTGTCCCGGCGCGCCGATGGCGAACCCGCCCGCCGGAACACCGACGCCACTCCCGCTCGTCGCGATGGGGATGCCGTTGACGTAGAGCGTGGCCGTGCCGCTGGCGCGAACGACAGCGACGTGCGTCCAGACGTTGGTGGCGACCGGCGCCGCGCCGAACTGGATGACGCCGCCGAAGAGCGCGGTATAGTTGCTGGAAGATTGATGGAGACCCCAGCCGTTCGACCCGGTATGCCCGTTGTAAGCGATGGTGTGGCCGCCGCTGACCGAGTTCGGCCGCACCCACGCTTCGATGCCGAAATTGTCGGTGACGTTGGTGAGGATGGTGTTGGTGAGGTATTGACCGCTGCCGCTGAAACTCACGGCCAGCCGGCTGCCCGCCCGCAACGCCGCCCCCGCCGAGACATCCGAGGAATACGCCGGCGTGCCGACGCGCGCGAGATGCTTCGTGCTGGCGGAGTCGGTGGAGTTTGAGTTGACCGTCGCGCCGGCCAGCGCATTGGTGTCCGCCTCGCCGAGGCGGTAGTAGTCAATGACCGTGACGGCCGCGTGAGCCGGCAACCCCCCGAGGAAGAGGAGTAAAAAAAAACGGATGGCAGGCTGGAGCAAATATTCTGTGACATAACACGGACCTGCACCTGCACTTGTCACCGACGAACTGCGCTTGGTATGCCGGAAACGCGGCGGCGGGTCAATTTGATTGCCTGACGGTGCAGAAGAGATTTCGCAATGTCTTCTCAACACCGTGAAGCGTTGATCAACTCGTTGAACTCGTTCGTCAGACCACCATGAAGACCGTCCGCGCACTGGCCGGCCTCGCGCTGGCGATGCTTTCCGCGGCGCTCCTCGCCCAAGAATCCGGGCCGGCGAAGGCGCCTCGCGGAGACAATTGGACCAAGAGCGTGACCGACCGGGCGAAACGCGATGCCTTGAGCGATCAGCGCCAGATGGTCCGCGGCGATTCCGGAAAATGGAACGACGCGCCGCGATTGCAGCACGCCCCGCCGAGCCGGACGTGTCAATCAAGTCCACGCCATTGCCATTGGCGGAACTGTTTGCGGCGGCAGTGGCGCGGGCGGCTTCGGGGACGCCGCGCATCAGGCCGCGACCGGCTCGGGCATCGGCAGAAGTTTGCAGGGCTTGATGGTGCGGGCGATGCGTGATTCGAGTTCGTCGGCAGCGTTTTCGAGGTCGTAATGGGTCTGGAGGTCGAGCCACCAGCCGGGCCGGGTGCCGAAGTAACGCGAGAGGCGCAATGCGGTGTCCGCCGTGATAGCCCGCTGCCCGCGCACGATCTGGCTCACGCGCATGGGCGTGACATCGATGGCCTTGGCGAGCGCAGACCCAGTGAGGCCCAGCGGCTCCATGAAGTCGTGGAGCAGGACTTCGCCGGGATGAATCGGGGCAAGTTTTTTGGTCTTCATAAACTCAGTGGTAGTCCACAATTTCAACGTCTTGCGCGTCCTCGCCCTGCCAGCGAAAGCAAACCCGCCACTGGTCATTGACGCGGATGCTGTAGCGCCCGGCGCGGTCGCCCTTGAGTGCTTCCAGACGGTTGCCCGGCGGCAGTCGCAAGTCGCGCAACTCGCGCGAGCGGTGCAGCTGGGTGAGCTTGCGCAATGCCACGCGCTCGATCTGCGGCGGCAGGCCGTGGTCGCGCTGGCGCTGCCACAGGCGTTCCGTCTTGCGGCAGGCGAAGCTGGCGATCACCGCGCGAACTTATCGTTGCGCGATAAGATGTCAAGAAGCGCGAAAGCGGCTTATCGCTGCGGCGCGGTGAGCAATTCGTTGATCTTGTTCGTCAGACCACCATGAAAACCGTCCGCACACCGACCAGCCTCTTGCTGGCGATGCTTTCCGCAGCGCTCCTCGCCCAGGAATCCGGGCCGGCGAAGGCGCCGGGCGGAGATGTTTGGACCAAAAGCCTGACCGACCGGGCGAAACGCGACGCCTTGAGCGATCGTCGCGAGATGGTCCGCGGCGATTCCGGGAAATGGAACGACGCGCCCCGTTTGCAACACGCACCGCCGATTCAACGGAAACCGGCCAAGCTGTCGCTCGACGACTGGGCCGATCAAATGGCGGAGAAGAAATTCCAGCCGACCAGCGACGACGACAACTGGCTGGTCTTTCGTTCCCGGCAACTCGACGACAACGACCGGGTGTGGGTGGAGCGGATCGAGCGGCGCGGGAATGAATTCGTGGTGGTGCTGAACGAGGCGATCTGGCAGGGCTACTACCAGAAAACCTTCACCTACTATCCGGTCCTCGGCGTGAATCTTGGCAAGCTCGCGCCCGGTAATTACAAGGTGAAGTGGGTCATCCAGCCCTTGCAGTTCAAGCGATTTGAGGAGCCGGGCCGGCCACAAGACAACTGGCCGAAGGACGAACAGCCCGCCGGGAGAAAGCCGGTTGAACTGTCCGTCGCATTTACGGTCGTGGCGCCGCCGTAGCCTGTCAGCCCGCATCACCTGCGCCATCGTGGACGCCGCCGCCAAGGTGCGCGACCTGAACTTCAAATACCTGGCCGAAGGCAAAGGCGCGACTCCCGCAGTCGCGGGACCCGTTTCGGCCCCGGTGGTTCAAGCCTCCACCAGTTCAATCCGCAGGTTCTTGCCCAGCGCACGGGCGACGCGGTCGAGGGTGGAGAGGCGCACGTCCTCGGCGTGGTTTTCCAGCCGCGAGATGGCGGATTTCTTGGTCTTGGTGCGGCGGGCCAGGTCTTCCTGGGTGATGCCCGCCTGCTCGCGCGCCTGCCGCAGGAGCACGCCCACCTTGAATTCCTGGTAGCCCGTCACGTAGCTCGCCGCGAACTTCGCGTCGGTGCGTTTGCGGCGTTCCACGTATTTGGTCAGGTCGTCTTTCATCGTTTCAGCTTTCGGTTGAGGTAATCACGTTTGCGCCGTTCGGCCAGTTCAATTTCACGCGCAGGTGTCTTCTGCGTCTTTTTGGCGAAGCCGTTGGTCAACACCACCAGCCGGCCCGCGTCCCAGAATCCCAGCAGCCGGAAGGCATCGCCACCGGACTCGGCGCGGACTTCCCAGAGGTCGTCGGTGCCTTCAAGCTTCTTGAAATATTGCTTCGGCACCATCGGCAACTCTTTCACCACTTGAAGGGTCCACGCGACTTTCTGCGCCTGCTTCGGGCCAAGGTTGTCGAGGAATTCCTCCACCGGACATTCGCCGCTCGCCGTCCGGTAGAAGCAAATTTCCCGCATCGCCGACAGGTTAGCGCAAATGTGAACCGGTCGTCAATGCGGCTTCCGCGGGTGGAACCAGGGCGGCGGCTCGCGCACGAGCAACAACCATTTCACCCGCGACGTCCTCCGCACCGACGGCACCAAGGCTTACGTCGGCTACGGCGTGGACAGCCTCACCGTCGGCCTCGTGGCGATCTGCCGCGTGAAGTTGGCCGGCGAAAGCCGCGACGCCGTGGCCAACCTGCATCCGTCCGCCGAGGAAGCCCGCATCACCTGCGCCATTGTGGGCGCCGCCGCCAAGGTGCGCGACGGGAAATTCAAATAGCTGGCGGAAGGCGAACGCGCGGCGGTCGTGTGTCCGCCATCTGCGACAAATTGATTTGATAACGGGCCATGGTTTTCGTTT
>Ga0247727_10018067_pt1 | contig 11148 bp, 15 predicted proteins | sample WisWelCaveWW1625_FD_202498 | JGI IMG/M metagenome (GOLD analysis project Ga0247727, IMG submission 202498) | Biofilm microbial communities from Wishing Well Cave, Virginia, United States - WW16-25 | ecosystem: Environmental > Aquatic > Deep subsurface > Groundwater > Cave microbial mat | place...
CATGGAACGGATACGACGGCTTCGGGTGATAAAACGCCATCAAGGTATTTGTTTCCCTCAATCGTTTAACAGGGATTGCAAAACTCATATGCGCAAATACCCAGCCGATGAAGGGAGCCAACCACCAAAGAATTTTTCTCATCAAACAATTACCAATTACAAATTACTTAAACTAAGCTGGCTTGCCAAAAACAATCCCATTTTCTCCCATCGAGGTAATACATGCCAGCGACTCAACCGGCACACCCAGCGACTTCAAAATATCGCGCCCGCCTTCGAATGATTTTTCGATCAACGCGCCAATGCCAACGATTTTTGAACCGGATGCTTCTGCGAGGCGGACCAAACCTAAAATGGTCTGACCGCTGGCGAGAAAATCGTCAATGATCAACACTCGCTCGTTGTTTGCCAAATATTCGGGCGAGACAATTAACTCGACAGTCCTTCCTTTTGTATGCGAAGGCGCGAGAGTGAGATACACCTGGTCGGGCATCGTGATCGGCTTGGTCTTGCGCGCGTACACCACCGGCAAACCGAGATGGATCGCCGTCGTCAGGGCGGGGGCAATGCCCGAGATTTCAGCAGTCAGCACTTTGGTCGCGTGAACCGATGCGAACCGGCGCGCGAATTCCCGTCCGCAGGCATCCATCAAAAGCGGGTCCACTTGATGATTGACAAAACTATCCACTTTTAAAATTCCCCCGCTCAACACTTTTCCATCGCGCACAATCCGTTCTTCGAGTTCCTTCACATCGCCTCCGTATATAATCCGTCATTGCGAGGATGGCGTAGCCCGACGAAGCGTCGCCGTGGCGACACAATCTCCTCGCGATGACGAATGGTTTGGTGATTAACTAATCCTTCAAAAATTGTACCATCTCCTTTGATAAATGCCTGATAAATGCAGGAGATCATACAGAGGCGCTGTGTTAGAATCTTTTTCCGTGATCGAAATTGTGCTCGCATCGAACTCCCCACGCAGGCGTCAACTGCTCACGCTTGCGAATTGGGATTTCACCGTTTCGGTTGCGGATGTGGATGAAAGCCAGCATGAGAACGAATCGCCTGCCGATTACGTTCTAAGGCTTGCAGAAACCAAAGCGCGTGCGATCACGGCACATGCGGAGCAGATCATTCTCGCGGCGGATACGGCGGTCATAGATGGAAGCGACATCCTCGGCAAACCAAAAGACGATGCGGATGCCTTCGCCATGTTGACTCGCCTGCGCGGACGCACGCATCAAGTCTACACCGGGCTTGCCCTGCTTCGTCTGAGCGATGGACTCCTCCTCAAGGACCTCAGCGTTACAGACGTGCCCATGCGCGACTACTCAGACGAGGAGATTCACGCCTACATCCAAACCGGTGACCCGCTCGATAAAGCCGGCGCGTACGCGATCCAGCACGAGCAATTTCATCCCGTTGCGAGTATGGCTGGATGTTACGCCAGCGTGATGGGGCTTCCGATTTGCCACGTGACAAGAATGATGCGAAAGATGAATCTTTCTCCAAACGCAAACGTGCCTGTGAACTGCCAGAAACATTTGGAATATGAATGTCCGGTGTATGGCAAAATTTTGAATGGTGAAATGTAAACTCTGGAGTCGCCATTGCTGTCATCGCCGTCCTCGGCGATGACATGGCAACAACACGCCGCCGAGGACGGCGGCTGAGCATATTGAGAAACGAAAGGTAAAAAATGAAATTATTCCGTTTGATAAATTTTATTGTGCTTATTTCTTTTATAACTGCATGTAGTTCAGATGGTATTCCCATTTTCCCCACTGAAACATCCCTGCCGCAACCAATTGTGACTGTGCTTCCCGCGCCGGACGCGGGCGCGGCGTTGACTGTGTATCTCGACGCGTTCAAGGCAGACGATTACAACCTGATGTATTCCCTGCTCAGCAAAGTGACGCAGGATTCGATCCCGTTGGATGAATTTGCCAGGCGCAACCGCGACGCGTTGAATGTGATGAGCGCAGGCTCGTTCGATTACGAAGTCCTTTCGTCGCTGGTCAACCCGTTCTCCGCCGAAATTTCGTACCGCGTCACCTATCACACCGTGCTGGTGGGTGACCTGCAACGCGACATGGTCGCGCGCTTCACACTGGAAAATGATCAGTGGAAGTTGCAATGGGATGACTCGAACATCCTGCCTGAACTCGCAGGCGGCAACGTCTTGAAAATGGACTACAAGATTCCGTCGCGGGGCGAGATCTATGATCGAAACGGCGACCCGCTCGCGGCGCAGTCTGATGCGTACGCGTTTTACATCATCCCCGATGGTGTCACAGATGAAAGTTTCAACCGGTTGGTCGCAGAAGTCTCGCGCTTGTGCGGCGACAGCCTGGAGGCATTGGCGGAGGAAATTCTCAATACACCCGGACAGTTTGCCATCCCGCTTTGTGAGGCATCGGGACCGGAATCGGAACGCATCCGATCAGCGGCGCCCAGCGGCTTGTATTGGGAGGAATACACTTCGCGTTATTATTTTGAACAGGGTGTGGGTTCGAATCTTGTTGGATATGCCCAATTAATTTCCGCGGAGGAGTTGGAAGCCTATATTCGCAAGGGCTATCAGGGGAGTGAAAGAGTCGGGAAGGCAGGGATCGAAAAATGGGCGGAGGTGTATCTGGCGGGTCAACATGGCGGCGCGTTGTACGTGGTAAACCCTACCACCGGCGCGATCGTGACAAAGGTGGGAGAGAGCGAGGCGGGGCCCGCCGAGTCCGTACACCTGACGATAGATCGCAACCTGCAACGGTATGCGGAAGAATCCATTGAAGGGTTCAGGGGCGCGGTCGTCGTGATGGAGGTGGAAACAGGACGCGTGCTCGCCATGGCGTCGTCGCCGGATTATGACTCGAATATTTTTATGGGACAACCAAACAGTTCCGCGCAAATCTCCGAACTTTTTCAACGGTTCGATGACCCTCTTCTGAACCGCGCCGCGCAGGGACAGTACCCGCTTGGCTCGGTGTTCAAGATCATCACCATGGCGGCGGGTATGGAAAGCGGATTATACGAGGCTGCAACAACATATGACTGTCAATACGATTACACCGAACTGCCCGACCGAATCCGTTACGACTGGACGTGGCAACACTGTCTGGATCGTCAGGCTTCTGGCAGAGAATGTAACACTCCTGATAGCACCCCCTCAGGCGTACTTACACTGGCAGAAGGACTGATGCGTTCGTGCAACCCATTCTTTTGGGATATTGGTCATACGCTTTTTCTCAATCAACGAAAAGACGATATCGCCAGGATGGCACGCGCCTTTGGTTTGGCACAACCCACCGGCATTGATCAAGTGACTGAAGCATCCGGTCAAATTCTCGACCCGCCTACTGTTGTGGATGTTGTGAATCAGGCAATCGGGCAGGGCGATGTGCAGGTGACGCCATTGCAGGTGGCAAGGTTCATCGCCGCGCTTGCGAACGGCGGCACATTGCTCCGTCCGCAATTGGCTGAAAAAATCCAGCCGATTGAAGGACTGCCAACGACAGTATTCAAGCCTGAGGCAACTGGAACATTGCCGATCACACCCGAACGATTAAAGGTGATTCAGGATGCAATGTGGGAGGTGGTTCACAACCCGCTCGGCACGGCGAATTTCAGGTTGCGCGGGATTCAAGTGCCTGTTGCAGGGAAGACCGGCACAGCGGAATCTGGTTCAGGCTTGCCTCATGCGTGGTTTGCAGGTTATACCCTGTGCGCCGATGACGTTGCCAATTACCCGGTCTGCGAAAACAAGCCGGATATCGCGATTGCCGTTATCCTTGAAAATATAGGCGAGGGATCAGATTACGCCGCGCCGGTATTCAAGCGCATCATCGAGACGTATTACTTCGGCTCACCCCAGACCATTTACTGGTTCGAATCAAACTTCGGCGTCACCGAAACCCCAACGCCTCTCGGCGGAATCCCAACCGAAACGCCGGAGCCATAAATTTAGTCACGAAGCTCCCAGCGCCGTCCTCGGCGCTGGATTATTACCAATAAACAACGCCGCCGGGGACGGCGGCTAGAGCGAGAATGTAATTTTGTGACAGAAAACTTCCAACAAGGTTTGATCATCAAAGCCCAGTCTGGTTTCTTTACTGTAGATTCCGGGCAGGGCTTGATTGTTTGTCAACTGCGCGGCAAACTCAAACAGGGAAAAGCAACAGGAGACATCGCGGCTCTTGGGGATCGAGTCCGGGTCACGGTGTTGACAGATGGAAGCGGGGTGATCGAAGAGGTCGAGGAACGGAAGCAGGCTATCGTCCGGCTTGACCCGAGACCCCAGGGCGAGTATCAACAAGTTCTGCTGGCAAATGCCGACCAGGCGGTCTTCGTCTTTGCATGCGCGCATCCGAATCCAAAGTTGAGAATGTTGGACCGCTTCCTTGTCATCGCGGAAAAACAGCGCGTGCCTGCAGTCATCGTGGCAAATAAAACTGATCTCGCCGAAAACGCAAAAGAAATTTTTGGTTTGTATGAGCCGCTGGGTTATCGCGTGATCTATACTTCGACCAAAACCCGCGCGGGCATTGATGAATTGCATACTGCGTTAAAGAATAAAATTTCCGCGCTGGCAGGACCGAGCGGTGTGGGTAAGTCCAGTTTGCTGAATGAAATCCAACCTGGCTTGGGTTTGGCTGTGAATGAGATCAGCAAAGTGATGAACAAAGGCAAACATACAACGGTGACGCGGCAGATGTTCCCGCTGGTAGATGGCGGATATGTTGCCGATACGCCGGGCTGGAAATCGCTGGCGTTGTGGGATACCGAGCCTGAAGAGATGGAAGCGTACTTCCCTGAATTGCGCGAACTGGTGCAGAATTGTCAGTTCAGTGATTGCTCGCACACGCATGAACCCAATTGCGCGGTGTTGATCGCGGTAAAAGAAGGACGCGTGCATCCTGAACGGTTTGATTCTTTTTTGCGGTTGAGAGCGGGACAGGAATAGTTCATTTACGATTTTGGATTTTTGATTTACGATTCATGTTCGTTGGTTGAGTAGGGCGAAGCCCGTACACTTGCACCAGCACGTGATTTGCTTGGCAAATCATGCAGGTGTCGAAACGAACAGGTTAGATAAATACTTTTGTTACATGGTGGTCTCGATATGCCTTCGCAACAAACGCTCAGGCTACTCGACCACCGATATAAACAATAATTAAACTAATGAACAACCCTTCGATTACACTCAGGACAAGTAACTGGAACTTGATCGGGCACGAGTGGGCTGTGGACATGTTGAAGAAGCATGTCGTCAACGGGACAACGCGCCATGCGTATCTTTTCGCGGGACCTCCCGGGCTGGGCCGCCGTACACTGGCTTTGCGCTTCGCCCAAGCCTTGAACTGCCAGACTCCCGTTTCGACAGGGATTCCGTGTGGAATATGCCGCGACTGCAAACAGATCGAGTCCATGCAACACGCGGACTTGACCGTTATCCAAGCTGAAGCCGAAGGCGGAACTCTCAAAGTAGACCAGATCCGCGAAGCGCGGCGCACGTTGACTCTCAAACCATATCAATCAAAATATCGCGTGTCCATTTTTTTGCGGTTTCAGGAAGCCAACGATAATGCCGCGAATGCATTATTGAAAACATTGGAGGAAGCGCCGTCGTACGCTGTTTTGATCTTGACCGCCGATAACCCCGAACAATTATTGCCCACGATCGTTTCAAGATGCGAAGTTTTGAGGTTGAGACCGTTGGAGATTGGAAAGGTTCAGAGAGAATTAGAGAGTAGAGGATTGGAGGCTGGTCGTGCAAAGTTGATCGCGCATATTTCAGGCGGTCGAATGGGCTATGCAATTCGATTAATTGAAAACGATGCTTTGCTCGAAAAACGTGAAGAACGCTTGAATGACTTGCAAAACTTGATCTCTGCCTCGCGTGTGCAAAAATTCGCTTATGCAGATAAACTGAGTAAAGATAAAGATGTGATGCGCCAAGCTGTCCTGTTTTGGCTCTCGTATTGGCGCGATGTGATGTTGCGAACCGCCCAAGCCGAGACTCCGCTGGTCAACGTGGATCGCAACGTGGAAATCGAAGATATTGCAAGTCGAATGGACCTGTCCTCCGCGCGGCGCGTGGTCAGCGGACTCGAAAACACATTGGAAAAGATGGATGGAAATGTAAATTCAAGAATGCTGGCGGAAGTCTTGTTGTTGGATTTGCCGAAGATATAAACAGTAGTGATGACTTCAGTCGTCTCTTCTTATCATGCCCTACGAATACCGCAAACTTTCACCCAAAGAACGCGAAGAAATCGTCAACTATCGCCGTGAACGCGGTTATCCATTACACGCGCCGCCGCATCCGTTTCGTGAGGCAGGGGCTTATCTGATTTCAGTGGCAAATTTTGAACACAAGGCTGTTATATGAATTCGCCAAAACGCCGAACAGAATTCGAAACCCGGTTGTTGAATACCCTCCAGGAAATCGCCGACGATTTAATTGCCTGGGTTATTTTGCCAAATCATTATCATTTCCTTGTCAGCGTTCAATTTTTGGATCATGTTTCAGCGGCGCTTAAGTATTTACATGGAACAACCTCTCGTGAATGGAACATCGAAGACAACCTGACAGGAAAGCGGCGCGTCTGGTATAAGTTTGCTGACACATACATAAGAAACGAAGCGCATCTTCATCTGGCATTCAACTATATCCATTACAATCCGGTGAAACACGGTTATGTGAAAGACTCGTATGATTGGGATTGGTCGAGTCTGTCACTTTATTATGATGACATGGGCAGAGACTGGCTTCGAGAGCATTGGAAATCTTACACACCGCCTCCCGACTTTGGTAAAGGTTGGGATGATGATGTGGAGAACGACTGAAGTCGTTACTACCGAGAAAGCAAAGGTGAACCATGAAACAACCGTCCCTGCGCGAGATGGCTGTCATGTCAATAGACGAGGGTGAGGAAATCGCGGGCGCATGGATCACGCCGTATATCCCCGAAGTGGGTATGTATAAATTACTGGCAAAGAAAAAGAAGGACGGCACATTTGCCTGGGTGCATTTCATCCAACGATTGAACGGCAGCAAGGACATTGTGTTTCGCGGCGAAGCAAAAGACCAGGCGCAACTAAACGAGTTACTTGAAGTTGCAAACGGTAAATTGCAGGCGATTTTTAAAGTCACACTTCAACCTGCCGACGCCGACATGTACACCCTCGACGGAAAAGGCGCTTCGCCCAAAATTCAATAATAAACTTTCAATGAAACCAAACACATCAGGAGTGATCCATGACTGCTGATCCGCAAAACAAAAAAGATACGTTGCAGGGCGTCTTCACTCGATCCGCTTCAACGTACGAGCGCATCCGTTATTTTCCGATCTTCGGTCAATGGCTCGTGGATACCGCGCAAATCCCCGAAGGTTCAACCGTACTCGATGTCGCTTGCGGATGTGGCGCGGTTTTGTTCCCAGCCGCAGAACGCGTCGGCGCGCATGGCAAAGTCATTGGCATTGATCTTGCGCAGGGTATGGCGTATGAAACTGGCTTGGAGATTCAGCGACGCGGACTCGCGCAAGCGGAGACTCATCAAATGGACGCGGAGAATCTGGACTTCCCCGCTTCATTCTTCGACTTCGTCCTGTGTGGCTTTTCCCTGCAGTTTTTTCCTCACCTTGACCGCGCCCTCTCCGAGTTTCGCCGCGTCCTAAAACCCAATGGACGGGTCGCGGTCACCACCTGGGCCGCGGACGATTCCCGCTGGGGCTGGTTCGAAGACCTGCGAACCAAGTATCAAGCCGTCCTCAAGCTGGGATCGCAAAGTCTCGATAAACCCGAGGAACTCCAAAGATGGCTTTCTCGAGCGGGCTTTGACAATATCCAAATCATCACAAAAGAATTGGATATGGTCTATCGTGACGAGAAGAATGGTGGAACGTGGAATGGTCCATCTCAGGGCGCGCGGGGTTGGAAAAGTTGAGCCAAGAGGCTTTGGAGCAGTTCAAAGCGGAATGTTTCGCAAAAGTGCAGTCGCAACGGGAGACAGACGGATTCCATTACCGACTCTCCGCCTTTTGCACGACCGCGAAGAAAGATTAACCAAGAGGAGCATAATATGTGCCGAAGTATTAAACCCTTACGCTTACCAGATCGTCCCGCTACCGAGCAGGAGATTCAAGAAGCCGCGTTGCAGTATGTGAGGAAGGTCAGCGGGTATCGCAAGCCGTCGAAGGTCAATGAAGAAGCATTTAATAAGGCAATCAATGAAGTCGCCGAAGCAACGAGGAAGGTTTTAATGAATTTAAACACAAGGAGGGGCGAAATATGAAAAACGGATTTTCTGAATTGAACAATACAAAATTTTATTATGAAATTGACGGACAAGGATTTCCTCTTGTGCTCGTTCATGCCGGAATCGCGGATTGCAGGATGTGGAACGACCAGTTCGATGTGTTTGCCAAACAGTATCAAACTGTTCGTTATGACAGGCGCGGGTTTGGACAAACAACCATGGTTGCCGGGGATTATTCCCATCACCATGACCTGTATGAATTATTGAAGTCACTGGATATCAAACAGGCGATTCTTGTCGGTTGTTCGCAGGGTTCAAAAACGAGCATTGACTTCACCCTCGAACATCCGGAAATGACAAAGGCTCTCATCCTGACAGCCCCTGCGCTGGGTGGTTTTATTTTTCATGGTGAGCCGGCAAAACAGGAAGAACAACTTGACAAGGCTGAACAAGCGGGCGACCTGGACCGCGTGAATGAACTTGAACTACAAATCTGGGTGGATGGACCGCAACGCACACCTGAGCAGGTTGACTCAAAAGTACGTGAACTCGCGTACGATATGAATCGCATTGCGCTGAAAACCCCTCCAGACCTTGGGAATGAAATCCCGCTTGAACCTGCGGCAGTGAAGCGACTTTCAGAGATCAAAGTTCCCGCATTGGTTATCGTAGGCGATCTGGACACACCGAGGACTCTGGCAGGCGCCGATTTCCTTGCAGAGAATATCCCCGGCGCGAAAAAATTATTAATGAAAGGCACTGCCCATCTCCCGAACATGGAGCAACCTGAAGAATTCAATCGGCATGTGCTTTCGTTTTTGGGTCAGTTGTAACATAATGAAAATACTTATCCTGGGCGGTTATGGGACAGTCGGAGGCAGGCTTGCCCACTTACTTGCAGACGATGAAAGATTAACCCTTTTCATTGCAGGGCGATCCATACACAAGGCAAAGAACTTCTGCGAAGGCTTGCCGTCGGGTGCGCAAAAAACGCCTGTGTTGTTTGACAGGAATGCAAATGTAGAAAACCAAATCAGGGAGATCGAACCGAATCTTGTGGTGGATGCAATGGGTTCGTTTCAAATCTATGGGGATGAACCGTATAGAGTGGTAAAGGCATGTATTGCAAAAGAGGTTGATTACATGGACCTGGCTGACGGGTCCGATTTTGTAAAAGGAATCAGTCAATTTGACGGGGAAGCCAAAGCAAAAAATATTTATATTCTTTCAGGGGTCAGTAGTTTTCCTGTTCTCACAGCGGCGGTGGTGAGAAAACTCTCGCACAATATGCCTCGCGTCAACGCGATCAATGGCGGCATCGCGCCATCTCCGTATGCAGGGGTTGGATTAAATGTGATTCGCGCGATTGCATCCTATGCAGGAAAACGCCTCCCATTGATTCGAAATGGCAAACCAGCCACAGGGTACGCGCTGACCGAAACTATGCGATACACGATCTGCCCTCCAGGGCGCTTGCCACTAAATCACACGTTATTTTCTCTTGTGGATGTTCCTGACTTAAAAGTACTTCCCGAACCATGGCGTGAACTTGCTCGATCTGGCTGGGCGCGGGTCCTGTACCTGAAATTCTTCACAGAATGTTAATTGGCTTGGCATGGCTGGTGCGATTTAAAATTCTTCCGACGCTCGTTCCGTTTGCACCGCTATTTCATTTTGTGATCAACATCCTTCGCTGGGGCGAACATCGAGGCGGCATGTTTGTTTCAGTCGAGGGATCAGGCTCGGGCGGGGAAAGAATCGAGCGATCCTGGCATCTTCTGGCAGAAAGCAACGACGGTCCGTTCATCCCTTCGATGGCGATTGCGGCGATCATCCTTCATTGCCTCTCCGGCAAAAGACCGTTCACAGGTGCGCGAGCCGCGACGCAGGAATTGGAAGTTGCGGACTACGAGTCAATTTTCAAAAGCCGCAACATTTACACGGGGCAACGCGAATCAAAATCGGACGCAGAACCTGCGCCTCTTTACAAGCGGATACTTGGCGCGGCATGGGACGCGTTGCCCGCGCCTTTGGCGGCAATGCACAACGTCGCCGCGCAGGAACGGATCGGCTAGCGCGTCAAAAGGCAAACAGGCTCACACAAGATTCAGGAAGCAATTTTTACTACCAACAAGCCACTTCCTGGACTACTCTCTCATCAATCTCTATTGCATATTCGGATATCAATTCATCACTTACATCGGCAGACACCTTGATGAACACTAATGCGTGACAACGAGCAAAAGATACTACTCGCCATAATTCTCCAGATTGCAATGTTGTGTACGCAATATTGAATATTGTCGCAGATTCACCAATTTCAGGATGCACAGCGGTCATCTGTGTAATTTCATCATTGAGAGAGTTAGGTACTAAAACATCATCATAAAATAACATTCGAATAGATATCTCATAATTTTCCGGTCCGACTTTACACACGGTATCTGCTTCTGGGAGGTTATCTACAAAACCGAAACTTGCATATGAGATAGGCGGTGTATCAAACTTTGGTTGTGGAAGTTGCTTCGCTATCTGTGAACAATCAACGGATTCCGATAAGTCAGCTTGTTGTCGTGAAATAATAGAATCAGCATAATTCAGTGAAAACACTAAAATTACGCTTATAAAAGCAATTGTTACGATAAGGTCAATGACAAACGGAATTGAACGATTAGCAACCGCTCCGATTCCATACCCTAGCATGCCACCGACTATAATGCCCAATAATATCCCAAGCCATCCAAGGTTTAAGCCATAGGCGGCCATAGGGCAATTGCATACCAATCCGCGCACACCAAATACAGACATGGCTGAATGTTATTAGGCAAATATGGCGTCGCCTGAATGTTCCACACCACTATATACGGCCTCTGCCTAACACCGACCGCCAA
>Ga0247727_10018068_pt1 | contig 11148 bp, 6 predicted proteins | sample WisWelCaveWW1625_FD_202498 | JGI IMG/M metagenome (GOLD analysis project Ga0247727, IMG submission 202498) | Biofilm microbial communities from Wishing Well Cave, Virginia, United States - WW16-25 | ecosystem: Environmental > Aquatic > Deep subsurface > Groundwater > Cave microbial mat | place...
GTCTCCTCCATCCACATCCGGGCCCCGCCGGCGCCGCAGCAGAACCCTCGGTCCCCGTGCTTCTCCATCTCGATGTTCACGACGTTGAGCTTCAGGAGCACCTCCCGCGGTTCGCTGATGATTCCATTGTACCGAGACAGGTAGCACGCATCGTGATACGTCACCGCCTCCCGCAACGCCTTAGTCGCCCGAATCTTCCCGCGGTCCATCAGTTCCTTGAGGAGCTGTGTGTGGTGGATCACCTCGAACCTCCCGCCGAACTGCGGGTACTCGTTCTTGATCGTGTTGAAGCAGTGCGGGCACGCCGTGACGATCTTCCGGACCTTCCGCCGCTTCAGCGTTGCGATGTTGTCCTTGGCCATCGCCTGGAACAGGTACTCGTTCCCGAGGCGCCGCGCCGGGTCCCCGGTGCACTTCTCCTCCTTCCCGAGGATGGCGAACTTCACCCCAGCCCTCTTCATCACGCGCGCGAACGCCTGCACGACGCGGCGGTTGCGGTCGTCGAACGACCCCGCGCACCCCACCCAGAAGAGGTACTCCACGTTCCAGCCGCCCTCGGAGAGGACGGGAACGCCCAGGCCCTCTGCCCACTTCCCCCGCTGGTCCCAGGCGATCCCCCAGGGGTTGAAGTTCGTCTCGATGTTCCGCATCGGGCCGACCGCCTCGGGCGGCATCGATCCCTCCATGAGGACCATGTGGCGGCGCATCTCCATGATCTTGGGGACGTGCTCGTTGTACACGGGGCATTCGTACACGCAGGCGTAGCAGGTGGTGCAGGCCCAGATCGCCTCGGGCGTGTGGACGGTCTGGAGCATGCCGGGCAACGATGCGGTCTCGCCGGACTGAATCGCCTCGCCCTGCTCGAGAAGCGTGTCGCGCATGTTGGTGATGAGGAGCATCGGGTTCAGCTCCTTCCCCGTGGCGTTCGCCGGGCACGCCTCCGTGCACCGCCCGCACTCCGTGCACGCGAACCCGTCCAGGAGGTCCCTCCAGCTCAATTGCTCCACGCGGTTCGCCCCGAACGTCTCAGTCTTCTCCAGGTCCACTTTCGTGAGGGCGCCCTTGGGCTCCAGGTCGACGAAGAAGGAGTTGACCATCGCGAAGACGATGTGCGTGTGCTTCGAGAACGGGAGGTACGCGAGGAACCCGAAGAGCAGGAGGACGTGGGCCCACCACCAGAGGTGCAGGTGGATCGGGCTGGTGAGGTCCCAGGTCGAGGCGACCCAGGCGGACACGGGCCGCCACGCAGCGAACTCGTCCTGGCCCAGCGCGATGTTGGCGGCGTTGTAGAGGAAGAGGGACACGAGGATGCCCAGGATGAAGAGGAGCACGCGGAGGGCGTCGCCCGCCCCTTCATGCATGAGTTTGGCCGGTCGGAGCACCAGGCGGCGGAACAGGGCCATGACGACCCCGACGATCCCGAGGACGGCGATCAGGTCCTGGGAGACGTACAGGGCGCCCGACATCTGCCCGGCGGTCCAGACGCCCGGGAGCCCCACCGTGGGGATCTGCCAGCCGGGGAACCACGCCTGGGCGGTGATCTCGAGGACGGAGGCGAAAAGAATCACGAAGGCCCAGAAGATGAAGAAGTGGAGAACATAGGCATAGGTCTGCCGCGCGATTTTCGTTTGGAGGAGGCCGCCGGCGAACAAGCTCCAGAGCCGCCGACCGATCTGGTTCCACCGTTTCACGCGGCGCCCGCGGCGCACGAGGCTGACCGTTTGGAGCAGCTTAGCAAGGAAGCTGAAGAGGGCACCGACGATAAAGGCCGAGGCGACGACGGCCTCGACGGTGCCGATCGTCTCGGGCACGGGAGGCCGTAAGCTCGCGACCCCTTAAAGCATGGCGACCGGTGGGATCATCCTACAGTCCCGAGATGGGCGATTACAGCGTCTGCGAAGGCGGAGCACCGCACTTCCCTGGCTCCTTCGGTCTGTCGCGCCAGGTCGTACGTCATCGTCTTGGCGGCGATGGTCTTCTTCACCGCCTCCTGAACCGCCCTAGCGGCCTCGTCCCACCCCAGGTGCTCCAGCATCATGACCCCCGCCAGGATCTCGGCGGTGGGGTTCACCTTGTCCTGCCCCGCGTACTTCGGCGCGCTCCCGTGGACCGGCTCGAAAAGCCCGTGGAGGTCCCCGAGGTTCGCGCCGGGAGCCACTCCCAGACCGCCGATCTGCGCCGCGGCGGCGTCGCTCAGGTAGTCCCCGTTCAGGTTCGGGGTCGCGACGACGTCGTACTCGTCCGTGCGCGTAAGGATCTGCTGGAGCATGTTGTCCGCGATGACGTCCTGGATGAGGACCTTCCCCGGCGGCGTCTTCCCGCCATGGTTCTGCGAGACCTCCTTCCAGGTCACCGTCTCGTTGGGGAACTCCTGGCGGGCGAGCTCGTAGCCCCAGTCACGGAACGCGCCCTCCGTGTACTTCATGATGTTCCCCTTGTGGACCAGGGTCACGGAACGGCGGTGATGCAGGATCGCGTAGCGGATCGCCTTTCGGACGAGGCGCTTCGTCTTGAACTCGGAGATGGGCTTGAGGCCGATGCCGGAGTCCTCCCGGATCTTCACGCCGAAGTCCTTCTCCATCACCGCGATGAGCTTCTTGGCCTGTTCGCTCCCCCGCGGCCACTCGATGCCGGCGTAGACGTCCTCGGTCGCCTCGCGGAAGATGATGAGGTGCATCCGTTCCGGGTGCTTCACCGGGCTGGGGACGCCCGGGATCCAGTAGATGGGACGCGTGTTGGCGTAGAGGTCGAGTTCCTGTCGGAGGGTCACGTTCAATGACCGGAAACCGCCGCCGATCGGTGTCGTGAGCGGTCCCTTCAGGGCGACATAGTGCGTGCGGATGGCGTCCAGGGTGGCCTTGGGTAGCAGCTCCCCGTGCTCCTTCTGCGCCCTCTCCCCTGCCGGCACGTGCCACCAGACGAGCTCGCGCTTCCCGCCATAGACCTGCTTCACCGCCGCGGAGAGCACGCGGGTCGCCGCCTTAGTTACGTCGGGACCGATCCCATCGCCCTCGATGAGCGGGAGGATCGGGTCGTCCGGCACCCTGAGGGCGTCCCCGGAGACGGAGATGAGGTGGCCAGTGGCCGGCGAGGGCAGCGTCGCCATGGGGATCGGCCTTCGGATGGGCCGTCCCCTCTTCAACCTTCAGTCGAGGCTCCCCGCGTCCGAGAGGAATCGGAGGAACCGAGGCGCAACTGATAACTACTTCATGGCGTTTCGTCGCGCGATGAGTATCCTCATCATCTCCGCCCATGCCGACGACGCGGAGGCGGCCCTCGGCGGGACGCTCGCCCGGATGATCGAGGACGGGGAGACGGTGCACTACCTCGCGCTCTCCATCTGCGAGGATTCCGTACCCACCGGCTTCCCCAAGGACATCCTCGAGACCGAGTGCCTGCAGTCCACGAAGGCCCTCGGCATCCCTGGGGAGAACGTGATCATCCGTCGCTACCCGGTCCGCCGCCTCCCGGAGCACCGCCAGGAGATCCTCGACGAGTTCATCCAGGTCCGCCGCCGCCTCGAGCCGGACACGGTGTACGCCCCCTCGACCGCGGACATCCACCAGGACCACGCGACCGTCTCCGCCGAGGTCATCCGCGCCTTCCGCCGGAACGCGTCGCTCTATGGCTACGACTTCCCCTGGAACGTCCTCTACACCGCGCCGCTGAACCTCTTCGTCGAGCTCCAGGACCGCCATTTGAAGAAGAAGATCGAGGCCCTGCAGTTCTACAAGTCGCAGCTCGGCAAGGAGAGCAACCCCCTCTCGGACGAGTACGTCCGAAGCCTGGCCATCGAGCGGGGCAACCGCGTCGGCGTGCGGTATGCCGAGGCGTTCGAGGTCCTCCGGGAGGTCCGGAGATCGGCGCGGTGAAGCCCCGGCGATGCAAAGAGCTCGTCCTCGGCAAGGACGTCGTCCTTCCGGACTCAGCGGAGATTGCCGGTGGCACGATCATCCTGCAGGACGGAGTCCGGATCGGGGAGCATGTGCGCATCGACGTGAGTGAGCGTCTCGTCCTGGGTAAGGGCTCCGTCCTCGGGGACCACACAATCCTACGCGGGCGCGACATCGAGCTGGGCCGGGAGTTCTACACGAACCACCACGCGGAGATCGGCGGGGGCAGCTGCTTCGAGGGGACCTCACGGCTCCGCATGGGATATTGGGGCCATCTGGGGAGCTACAGCATGGTGAACACCGCCATGGCGGTGGAGATCGGGGACGAGGTCGGCCTGGGCCGCTTCTCCAACGTCTACACGCATGGGGCATACCTGTCGGAGATCGACGGCTTTCCGGTGTCCTTCGCTCGGGTGAAGCTGGGCAGCCGTGTCTGGCTCCCCGGCGGGACGGTGAACCCCGGGGTGACGATCGGGGACGACGTGGTCGTGGCGGTGGGGAGCGTGGTCACGAAAGATCTGCCCTCCGGGTGCCTGGCGGGGGGGACCCCGGCACGTCTCTTGAAGGAGAAAGCCTACCCGCAACTCCTCCCACCTACGGCGGTGTTGGAGCGCGTCGAGCACGCCCTCAGGACGTTCTCGGCGGCGTACACGGTGAGCAATCCCTCGCGGCCCGCTGTGCGCGTCGAAGGCGCCGAATTTGATTTCGCCGCCCGACAGGTCAGCGGCCCCGTTTCGAAGGCGTCCGAGCGCGCGAGGAATCTCCTCCGGAGGCACGGAATCCGCTTCCGAGTCGAGGCGGACTCCGGGCAGTACGAGCCCTGGCGATAGCGAAAGACCGGTTCACCGTTTCTCGATCGGCGTGTACTCCGCGGACCGCGGCCCGTTGTAGAGGTCGAGCGGCCGCATGATCCGGTTGTCCTCCCAGTACTCGAGGACGTGCGCGGTCCAGCCCGTGATGCGCGAGACGGCGAAGATCGGCGTGAACAGATCGTGGGGGATGCCCATGAGGTGGTACACGATGCCGGAGAAGAAATCCACGTTGGGGTAGATCCCCTTGGGCCCGACCTCGCGGACCATGACCTTCTCCACGGCCTCAGCCGTCTCGAAGAGCGTGAGGTCGCCCTTCTGCTCGCTGAGGCGCTGCGCGTAGTCCTTGAGGATGGTCGCGCGCGGATCGTAGGACTTGTAGACGCGGTGCCCGAAGCCCGAGAGCTTCCGCTTCGCCTGAAGCCCTGAGACGACGTACTCGTCCGCGTTCTCCGCCGTCTTCACCTCGAGGAGCATCTTCATGACCTCCTCGTTCGCCCCGCCATGGAGCGGCCCCTTCAAGGTCCCGATCGCCGCGACCACGGCGCTGTAGAGGTCGGAGAGGGTGGAGGCGGTCACGACGCCGCCGAAGGTGGAGGCGTTCATCCCGTGCTCCGCGTGGAGGATCAGGCACACGTCCATGATCCGCGCCATGAGGTCGTCCGGGTCGCGGCCCAGGAGCATCCGAAGGAAGTCCTCGCCGAGGCCGCGCTTGGGGTCTGGCTTGACCACAGCGAGCCCTTGTCGGGTGCGGTGGTACGCGGCGGTGATGGTCGGGAACTTAGCGGTGAGCCGGATCGCCTTGCGCAGGTTCGCATCCGGGGTGTTCTGGTTCAGCTCGGGGTCGTAGGAGGCGAGGGCCGAGACCGCCGTGCGCAAGACGTCCATGGGGTGCGCGGTGCGCGGCATCGACTTGATCAGGTCGAGGATCTCCGGCGGGATGGGGCGGTTCTCCGCGAGCTGGCGCCGCAGTTCCTCGAGCTCCGCCTTCTTCGGGAGGCGCCGGTGCCAGAGGATGAACGCGGTCTCCTCGAAGGTCGATCGGGCCGCGAGGTCGACGATGTCGTAACCGCAGTAGAGGAGGCGCCCCTGGGCGCCGTCGATATAACAGATGGCGGTCTCGTCGACGAAGACGTTCTCGAGGCCGCGGCTGATGGCCACCGGATTGGTCGTGGGGCTCCACCGTCCACCGACCGATGACCCCGCGTCGCTTTATCCTTTCCGTGCGGACTTCACCGGTCTTCAATCTCAGGCCAGGAGGAGCCGGTCCGCCACCATGGCGGCGAAGAGCAGGATGAGATAGTAGATGGAGAAATGGAACACGTGGACCATGGGCTTCGGGCGGTCGCTCCGCGAGGCCACGGCGACGAGGGCGAGGAACGCGAGGCCGAGGATCGCCGCTGAGGCCGCATAGGCGGGCCCGAGGACCCCGAGGGGGAAGAAGACCAGGGACGCCGCCACGAGGGCCGCCGTGTAGAACCCCATCTGGCGCTTCGTGGCCGCCACCCCACGGACCACGGGGAGCATGGGGATCCGCGCCTGGCGGTAGTCGTCGCGGTAGATCACCGCCAAAGACCAGAAGTGCGGCGGGGTCCAGAGGAACACGAGCAGCCCGAGGAGGATCGCGGGAAGGGTCACGGTGTTCGACACCGCGGCCCATCCGACGAGCGCGGGAAAGGCGCCAGCGGCCCCCCCGATCACGATGTTCTGCGGGGTCGTCGGCTTGAGCCAGGTCGTGTAGATCAGCGCGTAGAAGGCGAGGCCGCCGAGGGCGAGCGCCGCCGAGAGGAAGTTAACGAGGCCCCACAGCACGACAATCGAGGTCCCGGCCAGGAGCAGGGCGAAGGCGAGGGCGTGGGACGGTGGGACGCGGTGGGCGGGGAGCGGCCGGGAACGGGTCCGGGCCATGGCGGAGTCGAGGTCCCGCTCCAGGTAGTGGTTCAATGCGCTCGCGGCCCCGCCGGACAGGGCGCCGCCGAGGGCGGTGGCGGTGAAGACGAGCGGGGTGACCGCCGTCCCGCCGGCGACCACCATGGCGGTGATCCCTGTGAGGACGAGAAGGAAGAGGATGCCGGGCTTCAGGAGGAGGGCGTAGTCGCGCACGACCTCCCGTGCGGACGCCGGGCTGGGCGCCGGAGCGGGGGCGCTCGCAGGGTTCTGGGCGGCGGCGGTATCCGGGGGGCGGAAGGCGAGCACGGCGGTGACGACGATGAAGGCGAAGAAGGCCGTGGCGAGGCCGAGGTGCAGGGCCACGAGCACATCCAGGCTGGCCGCGAGGGTGACGATCAGCATGCCGACGAGCACCTGCGTCCCGAGCGTGAAGAAGGCGAGGCTCGTGAACAGGACGAGACGGCGGCGTTGGCGCTGGGTAGCCCAGGCCAGGATCATGAGGACCCACATGAGCACGCCGACGATCCCCGCGCCGATCCGGTGCGTGTACTCGATGGCCTCCTCCGCCGTGCCGAGCACCGGGGCCCAGCCGCCGTTGCAGGTCGGCCACTCCGTCCCGCAGCCGAAGCCGCTGCGGGAGGAGGTCACGTAACCGCCGAGGACGATGGCGACGTACCCGAGGATGGCGGTGGCCAGCGCGAGCCGCTTGAACCAGCGCGCCGCGGCGGCGGCATCCAGGCGCATAGGCTCACCCCGGGGGGACGGCCTCGGCGTCCGCCGGGTGCCCGTACATGAGCATGGGCTTCTCCACGACCTTCCCCTTGTATCGGCTCGTGATCACATTGTAGAGGAAGAACAGCTGCCCGAGACCCAGGATCCCCGCGCCGAGGGAGGAGAGGAGGTTGAGGGGGCCGAGATCCGGGGCGTAGTCCGCGATGCGCCGTGGCATCCCCATCAGCCCCAGATAGTGCTGCGTGAAGAAGGTGAGGTTCATCCCCACCACGGTCAGGATGAAGTGGATCCACGCCAGGTCCCGGTCGTACATCCGCCGCGTCATGTAGGGATACCAGAAGTAGACCCCCGCGAACACGCCCATGACCGAGCCGCCGAAGAGCACGTAGTGGAGGTGCGCGACGACCCAGTAGGTGTCCTGGAGCTGATAATCGATGGGGATGCTCGCGTTGTACACCCCGCTGATCCCGCCGATGACGAAGAGCCCGAGGAACCCGAGGGCGAACAGGGTCGGCGCCTCGAGGAGGACGCGCCCCCGCCAGAACGTGGCGGTCCAATTGAAGATCTTCACCCCGGAGGGGACGGCGATGGTCATGGTCACGAACATGAACGGGAGCTTCAGCTCCGGACTGAGCCCGGTCGTGAACATGTGATGCGCCCAGACGCCGAACCCGATGAACCCGATGGCCACCGTGGAGTAGGCGATCGCCTTGTAGCCGAAAATCGGCTTCCCGCTCATGGCGGGGATGACCTCGGAAATCACTCCCATGGCGGGGAGGACCATGATGTACACGGCCGGATGCGAGTAGAACCAGAAGATGTGCTGCCACAGCACCACGTCCGTCGTCGCCCCGAAGCACGGAAGATTGGGGTCCAGGACCTGTGCGGTGAAGAAGCAGGTCCCGAGGTTCCGGTCGATGAAGAGCATGCCCAGGGCGCTGGCCAGGGCCGGCGTCGCGAGGACGACCATCGCTTGGGTCACGAGGACGCTCCAGACGAAGAGCGGGAGGTTCTTGAACGTGATCCCGGGGGCGCGCATCTTGAAGATCGTGACGAGGAAATTCACGCCGCCGAGGATGGAGGACGTCCCGACGAGGATCAGGCCGAGGATCCAGAAGTCGACGCGGTGGCCGGGGCTGTAGACGACCTGCGTGAGCGGCGCGTACCCCGTCCAGCCGATGTCCGGGGAGCCCGACCAGATCAGGATGGCCGCCCCCGGGAGGAGCCAGAACCCGAGGGCGTTGATCCTCGGGTAGGCCATGTCCTTCGCCCCGATCATGATGGGGACGAAGTAGTTCCCGAGCCCGGTGAGCACGGGGATGATGAACAGGAAGATCATCGTCGTCCCGTGCGTCGAGAAGAAGCGGTTGAAGAGCTCCATGGAGACGATCTGCATCCCGGGCGCGGCGAGCTCGGCGCGCATGAACAGGGCGAGCGTCCCGCCGAGGAAGAAGAACGTGAAGGCGCTCACGATGTAGAGCAGCCCGATCTCCTTGTGGTTCGTCGTCGTGAGCCATCTCCAGACGAAGCTCGTCTTGAGGCCGGTCTCATGGGCCGGTTGCGTCGTCGTAGGATAGGCCAAGCGGGATACCCTCGGGCGGTTCCGCGCCAACCGAGGGCCGCCTAAAGAGCTTTCGCCCCGGCCCCCCTCCTATGGCGTCGGTCCAAGGCGTCCGCTGGCCGGGGAAGGAAAAGGGAAAGGGGGAAGGGCTACTTCCCCTGCTTCCGACGCACGCGCACGGCAGCCCCGAGGAGCCCGACGATCGCGAGGATGGCGACCCCCTCCAGGCCCGGCACCGAGACCGTCTTCTTGATCGATGTGGGGGCCGGGGGTTCGGGGTCCGCGGTCATCGAGGTCCTCTCCGTCTCAGTGACGTACCCGTCCATGGCGGCCGTGACGGTGACGGTGAAGAAGCTCCGTTGGGTCACCGTGGCCGCGAACACGAACACGGCCTCGCCGTTCGCGTTGGTCGTCCCCGAGGCGGGAGTGAGGAAGGCCCCGGCGAGGGTCATCTCGACCCCGACCACGACGCCCTCCACGGCCGCCAACGTGCCCGCGTCGTTCACCGTCACGGTCAACGTCCCGAGCTCGTCGCCGGTCACGGTCAGGTCCGCCGGGGTCCAGGTGGTCGCCACGCGCAGGCGGCCGAGGTCCTCGTGGACGGCCAGTACGGCCATGTCGGAATCGGACTGGTACTTGGACTTGTAGGCGGTCGCGGTGACCGTCCAGGTCTCCGTGCCGGCCGCGGACGGTGCCGTGAGCCGCGCGGCGTAGATCCCGTCGTTCGCCTGCTGGTCCCCCGGGGTGAGGTTGCCGCTGTCTCCGGCTGGAACGGGGACGGGGCTGTTCCCGGACATGACCTCGACGGTGGCGTTGGTCACCTTCAGACCGGCCGCGTCCGTCACGAGGACTTGCACGTCGACCGTGTCTCCGGTCACCACGCCCAGGTCCATCGGGAGGATCGTGACCTCCAGGGGGCCCATCGAGGGTCCGCTGAGCGAGATCATGGACCAGAAGTTGTTCACGCCGTTGAGCGTGGAGACCCAGCCCCCGAAGTTCATCGTGTTGGCCACCTCGAGGGAGTCGTAGGTGAGCAACGGGAGGATCACCGCGTTCCGCGTGGCGTACATCATCACGTGGTTCATGTGGAGCCGGACGGAGGCCCAGTCCGTGGAGGCCGCTGCCAGGCCGAGGTGCAGGTTCACGTCCGGGTCGCCCGCATCGACGATGTCGGGGTGGTTGAAGAGCCAGGCGAGGTTCCCCGAGTTCGGATCGTAGGTGTCCAGGTTGACGGAGGTGTTCCGGTGCGCCAGGGCCAAGGCGGCCCAGGTGTCGTACTGGTTGAACGTCGACTGAATCCCGGCCCCGGTCGCCAGCATGGATTGCATGTTCACGGCGATGACGCCCTTCCGCGCATCCAGGTCGAAGGAGGGGCCGGCCAAGTCCATCGTGAAGGGGTTCCCGAGGGTGTCTTCGCGCCAGCCGTCCCCGTCGCTGTCCAAGTAGCCTGCATCGACGATCGCCTTGACGGCCTCGCCGATTTCCGTCGAGATGCCACCGCCCGTCCCGGTGTACGACGCGCTCGAGGCGTACACCAGACTGGAATCGTACCAGCCGATGTTCGCCGCGGGCGTCAGGGACTGCGCCACCCCGCTGTTCGGCTCGCCGAGATTGTAGGTCTGCTTGTTCAGCATCCGGTAGTACGCCTGGCGGAGCGCCCCGTTCGCGGAGGCGGCCCACCTGGGGTCGCTCCAGTCGAAGCTGGCCGCGAGCAGTTTCGTGCCCGGGGCTTTCTGGAGCTGCGTCCAGGGCTGGGTCCTCGACCCGTTCGGGTTGATCAGGGAGCGGTTCACGCTGTCGCTGAAGCCGCAGCCGAGTTCCTCGTTGTACAGGTCATTGGGGATGAGGTGGACCCCGGTGAGGTCCATCCGGTCGCTCCCGAGCAGCATGGCGCACGACAGCGTGTCGAGATCGCCATAGGCGGTGTAGCGGATCCCGTCCAGGAACGACCTCCCGTTCCAGTAATGGGGGTTGGCCAACGCCACCAGGTGGGTCGCGTCACTTTGGGCCGGGTCGCGGTAGAACGGCCCGCTGTATCGCCACTGACCCAGCTCGTTCCAGGCGATCTTCGCCGAGAGGGCCTCGAGCCAGAACCATCCCGCGCCGCCGCCCGAGAAGTCGATCGCGATCGTGTCGTTGTCCCAGGTCGAGACGGTGCCGCTGAAGCGCGAGTAGTTGTTGAGGCTCGCGGCCACGTCGTGGGCGTTCAGGACGCTGCCGTCGCTCCACCGCATGTCTGTCCGCAGCTCCACGACCATGTCCC
>Ga0247727_10018069_pt1 | contig 11147 bp, 12 predicted proteins | sample WisWelCaveWW1625_FD_202498 | JGI IMG/M metagenome (GOLD analysis project Ga0247727, IMG submission 202498) | Biofilm microbial communities from Wishing Well Cave, Virginia, United States - WW16-25 | ecosystem: Environmental > Aquatic > Deep subsurface > Groundwater > Cave microbial mat | place...
GCAAAAATTTCTAAACGACGCGTTGACAGGACACTAGAAATTTTGTATACTACGTATTAGTTTATGAGTACATTGCGTTCAGCAAACTATTTCTGGTTTTATTTTACCCACCCTCAGGGAGGTGCGCTCGCGCGTTAAAGAAATAAAACCAAAAAACGCAACAGACCTCCCGAAGGGGAGGTTTTTTTATGGCTAAAAAACCAATTATCATCGCAGGTCCGTGCGCAGCAGAGTCTAAGGAACAAGTCTTGGAAGCTATTCAGGAGGCTAAAAAGCGGGGTGTGGATTTTATGCGTATCAGCCTCTGGAAGCCTAGAACCAAACCGGGATTTGAAGGACTCGGGGAGGACGGTTTGGAGCTGTTGGTTACCGCTGCACGAGCCGGCGTCAATCCAGCCACCGAAGTCATTATGCCGGAACATGCCAAGATGGCCATGACTGCGGTTTTTAGCGCTGTGCCGAAAGCCAGGCTTATGCTCTGGATTGGGTCAAGAAACCAAAATCACTATATCCAGCGAGAAATTGCCCGGGTTGCCGCACGCGATAAACGGGTCATTCTCATGGTTAAAAACCAGCCGTGGTCAAATGAAGATCATTGGGAGGGTATCGTCGGACATGTGCTTAGCGGAGGGATCGACAAAGACAGGGTGGTTTTGTGTCATAGGGGGTTTATGCCAAATGGCGTTAATCCTCACGGATACAAAAATGTACCCGATTATGCTATGGCCATGCGGATAAAGGAAAAAACTGGATTAACTATGATTTTTGATCCATCTCATACCGGCGGTGCGGTAGCCAAGGTGCTTCAGATTGCCCGTGAAGCCAAAAGATACGACTTTGATGGCGTAATCGTTGAGGTGCACCGAGATCCGGTTCATGCCTTAACAGATGCCAAGCAACAGTTGACATGGAAACAATTTGACCAATTAACCGTATGAAACAAATAACACTAAAATTGCCAAAAAATACAATACATGATTGCCGGATTGTAATCGGAGATCATGTCATGGAAAAAATAAACAATCTGTTCGATCTAAAAAAATATTCTAGGGTGTTCGTAGTAACAGATGAGAATATAGGTTCGCTTTTTCTCAAAACACTTCTTTCTGCGTTGCCCAAGGGGACGGCGTTTATCGCTTTACCAACTGGCGAAAAGGAAAAACACTTGAATAGCGTCGAAAAGATAATAACGGCAATGCACAATGCGGATTGCGATAGGCATTCTCTTGTTGTTAATTTGGGCGGAGGAGTCATAAGCGATATTGGTGGATTTACCGCCAGCATCTTCATGCGCGGCGTTGACGTCCTTAATATTCCCACAACGCTTTTGTCCATGACTGATGCCGCTATCGGTGGAAAAAATGGCGTCAATTTTTCTGGTGTTAAAAATCTTATCGGCACCATACGACAGCCAGTTGGAGTGCTTACTGATACGGCGAGTCTAGCGACGCTTCCTAAACGCGAATTTCTTTCAGGATTTGCGGAAATTATCAAACACGGACTCATCAAAGACGAGTCGTTTTTCCGACTTGTCGTATCTAAAAAACCAGATCAGTTTACTCTGGATCAGCTTGTTAAAATTATCGCCCGATCTTGCCAAATAAAAGCCGCAATAGTCTCATCGGATGAAAAAGAGCAAAGTGAACGTAAACTCCTTAATTTCGGACACACGGTCGGACATGCCATCGAGGCGCTATCTTTGGAAACAAAAAAACCAATGCTTCATGGCGAAGCAGTTGCTATGGGAATGATCGTCGAGTCCAAAATCTCTCACCTTTTGGGATTTTTGACTGAAAAAGAGTGCAATGTTATCCAAGAACTGATCCGACCTTTAGTTAATGCAACGATTCGCGTCAACACCCGATTGATACTTAACAAAATTCAGTCAGATAAAAAGAAACGGGGCGACCAAATAATGTGGACGCTTTTGGATCGAATTGGTCACGGAGTAATCAATATTACCGTTGAGGATAAAATCGTCAAGAAAGCATTGCAGGTGAGCATATGAAAATTCTTGTCATAAACGGACCGAATCTTAATATGTTGGGCAAGCGCGACCCTGAAAAGTACGGAGTTCTGACGCTTGTGCAAATAAATGAACTACTGCAAAAAAAGGCAGAAGAGCAGAATGTGGCTCTGGTTTTTTTTCAATCAAATCATGAGGGAGAAATTATAGATTTTCTTCAAAAACAAAAGGCAGATGGCGTGCTTATCAATCCAGGAGCCCTAACGCATTATGGATATTCGTTGCGTGATGCTCTTGTGGATACCGGGTTGCCAGCTGTTGAAGTGCATCTTTCAAATATTGAAAAACGGGAAGAGTTTAGAAAAACAGATGTTTTCACTGGTATTGTACAAGCGCGATTCATGGGACAGAAAGAACAAAGCTATATCATGGGTTTTAAAAAACTACTGGAGGTAATCAACCATGAACATTGAAGTAACAGCGTCAACGTTGCATGGAAGCGTCGTGGCTCCATCGTCAAAAAGTCTCTCACATCGAGCTATTATTGTTGCAGCTCTCGCCCATGGCACATCAATTCTTACAAACGCCCTGCAGGCGGAGGACATAGAGCAAACGATACAGGCTCTGAGGCAGCTTGGAGTAACAATTGACATACAAGGAAATTCCCTATCTATACAAGGAAGCGGAGGTAAACTTCGTGCACCGGATAAAGCAATTTACCTGGGAGCGTCTGGCTCATCGCTCCGATTTTTGACTGCCGTTGCGGGTTTAGTGCAAGGCACAATAGTTTTGACCGGAGAAAAGCGGTTGTGCGAGCGCCCCATGGCGGACATGATAGAACCGCTAAAAGCCATGGGTATCAAGATTAGGTCAATAATGAATAACGGCCGTGCACCCATTGAAGTAACAGGCGGACAGGTCATCGGAGGAAGAATAACCGTTCACGCTAATGTTAGCTCTCAATTTGCGAGTGCACTACTTCTTATTGCTCCTTTTGCTAAAACAAAAACGACCATACACATTGTTGATGCCCGTTCCAAACCATACATTGAATTGACTATCAATGTCATGCGTGATTTCGGAATAGATGTGATTAAAAGTGGTGATGACACATTTAGCATTGGCCCCCACCAGCAGTACCAGGCAAGAACCTATGCCATTGAGGGAGACTATTCCTCAAGCTCCTATTTTTTTGCAGCTGCAGCTGTTACCGGAAGTTCGATAACGTTGAAAAATCTAAATACCCATTCTATTCAGGGTGACCGGTATTTTTTGATCTTGCTTGAAAAAATGGGTTGTAAAATTGCCAGTCGTGATGGTGGAATAACAATAACTCCGGTCAAACGACTTCGCGCTATAACTGCGGATCTTGGCAACTGTCCTGACATAGTCCAAAGCCTTGCAGTCGTAGCTGCGTTTGCAGGTGGAACCACCAAAATAAAAAATATAGGCCACTTGAAACACAAAGAAACCGATAGATTAAATGCTACGGCTACCGAGCTTCGCAAAATGGGGATACAAGCCAAGAATGATAATGATTCGCTTATTATCACTGGCGGTACGCCTAAAGGTACCGCGATTGATACATATAATGATCATCGCATGGCCATGAGCTTTGCTGTTGCAGGCTTGGGCGCTGTTGGAACAACTGTTGTGCACAATGTTGAAGTAATCAAAAAATCGTACCCTGAGCTTTTCAAGGATTTAACATCGCTGGGCGCAAACATAAAGGAGACTATATGAATATCGTACTTATCGGTATGCGAGCAACCGGAAAAACAACAATCGGAAATATGCTTTCTCGATCTCTGAAAAGAGATTTTATTGAGACCGACGAACTGATAGCAAAAAAATCAGGCCGTTCTATTTCCGATCTCGTTGACACATTCGGTTGGAACTATTTTCGTGATCTTGAGTCACAGATTGTACAAGAAGCGTCGCTTCAGGATGAGGTAGTGATTTCTACGGGCGGCGGCGTGGTATTGCGTGATGAAAATGTTATCGCCTTGAAACGAACCGGATTTATCGTTCTGTTAAACGCAAAGATCGACACGTTGGTACAAAGGATGAAAAATAATGCGGACAGACCGCCGCTTACTGGCGCGCAGACTATGCGCGATGAAATTGTGCAAATTCTTAAAGAGCGATCATTGCTATACAAAAAAACCTGCGATGTACGGGTGTCCACGGACGAAAAAAACACTAAGGAAGTCGAACAAGCGATTCTAGAAATTATAAAAGAGAAACATATATGAAACTCAATACGCAAACCATCGTGTGCGGTATTATCGGAAGCCCTATCACTCATTCGCTTTCACCAGCGATACATAGTGCCGGATACGCAGCAAAAAAGCTCAATTATACGTATTTGGCTTTTGAAGTAAACGATCTTAAGGGTGCTATCGATGGCATCCGAGCGCTCGGCATAAAAGGAATAAGTGTGACTATTCCCCACAAGGTCGCGGTCGTGCAATATCTTGACCGAATTGATGATCGTGCTCAAAAGATCGGTGCAGTCAATACTATCCTTAATAAAAATGGGAAACTTACCGGTTTTAACACGGATTGTGATGGTGCTATGAAAGCAATAGAGGAAAAAACAACAATTGCACATAAAAAAGTGGTGCTGTTGGGAGCCGGTGGAGCTGCCCGTTCAATTGCATTTGGATTGAAAGAAAAAAAAGCAAACGTTTTGATACTAAATCGTACAATCCAAAAAGCAAAAGAATTGGCCTCGGCAACAAATGCGCGCTTTGAAGGTTTGACAGAGCTTCCGGAAATAAAAAAATGCGATATTTTAATAAATGCCACAAACGTTGAGATTGTTCCAAAGGAAGTTTTACACAAAAATTTGACGGTTTTTGATATTCGGTATAACCCAAAAGAAACACAACTCATCATCGACGCGAGAAAATCTGGGTGTATGATTGTATATGGATATAAAATGCTTCTCTATCAGGCAGTCGCTCAGTTTGAGCTTTTTACCGGCACGGCTGCACCAGTAGAAGTAATGGAAAAAGCGCTTTTACAGAGACTGAAAGGATAATATATGGCAGGAAATACGTTCGGACAATTATTTAGAATCACCACCTTCGGAGAATCCCATGGAGGAGCTGTAGGTGTGGTCGTGGATGGATGTCCACCAGGTTTGACCATTATAAAAGAAGATATCCAAAAGGAACTAGACAGAAGAAAGCCAGGCCAAAGTAGTATTACGTCACAACGATTAGAGCAGGATGAAATACATATGCTCTCGGGAATTTCAGAAGGCAAAACAACTGGCACGCCGATATTGCTAATTGCATATAACAAGGACGCCAGACCCGTAGATTACCTGCACATGAAAGATCTCTACCGGCCAGGGCATGCCGATTATACATTTGAAAAAAAGTACGGTGTTCGCGACTGGAAGGGCTCGGGAAGAGCCTCTGCACGGGAAACGCTTGCGCGAGTAGCCGCAGGTGCCATTGCACAAAAATATATTAAAGAAAAGCTCGGCACTTCATTTATCAGTTACGTGGAACAAGTAGGTGATATAAAAACCAATATCGATTATCGTAGTGTCACGAGGGAACAGGTGGAGAGTTCCATCGTTCGTTGTCCTGATCCCAAAGTTGCCCAAAAGATGATCACTCTTATTGAAAAAGTTAGGGGTGAAGGCGATTCCGTCGGTGGTATTATTCGCGGAGTCATAAAAAATGTGCCGGTAGGTCTTGGAGAACCTGTGTTTGATAAATTACCGGCAGATTTAGGGAAAGCAATGTTAAGTATAAACGCGGTCAAAGGATTTGATATCGGATCGGGATTTGACGGAGTCACTATGCGCGGCAGTGAGCATAATGATGAATTTGTCGTTGATGGAAAAGGAAAAATAACAACCAAAACAAATAATGCTGGTGGTACATTGGGTGGTATTTCAAACGGTGAGACGATTTATTTTCGTGTAGCTATTAAACCGGTATCTACAATTGCCAAAAAACAACAAACGATAAATAGTTTTGGGCAACAAGTTAACCTTGAAGCAACTGGTCGGCATGATCCGTGTGTGTTACCCCGGGCAATTCCTATTGTTGATGCAATGGCAGCTCTTGTACTTATGGATCATTATTTACGTCACAAGGCGCAAAACTTATGAAAAATGATACAAAACTAGATGATTGGCGAAACCAAATTGATGCATTCGACGATGCACTCATGACACTTCTGGCGAAACGAATGGCGGTTGTACGGAAAATAGGAGTATACAAAAAACAAAACGGTTTACCAGCGCTTGATCAAAAACGGTGGCACTCACTTCTTGCCAAGCTAATAGCAAAAGCTCAAGCCAATGGACTGAATCCGAACTTAGTGAAAAAAATATGGAATGCAATTCATAAACATTCCCTAACACATGAAACTATCTAAACGAATAGACCAGTTTCCTGAATACATTTTTTCAAGACTAGCAAAACGTGTTGCCGAAGTGGAGAAAAAATCAGGAAAAAAAGTATTGAACCTTGGTGTAGGATCGCCAGATTTTCAACCGAATAAGATATATCTGGATAAATTGAAAGAATACATTGATGAATCTGGAAGTTATTTGTACCCCGGATATGGCGCCATACCGCAATTAGCTGAAGGATTGAAGTCTTGGTATAAGGAGCGGTTTCATGTGCATCTTGAAGAGAATGAATTTTACCCATTACTAGGAAGTAGAGATGGTGTTGCTCATCTGCCTTTAGCTCTATGTGATGCCGAAGATGAAATATTGATTCCTGATCCTGGATATCCGGCGTTTTCCGGTCCGGCGCTGATGATTGGTGTTAAACCTGTTTATTATAATTTGCTTGCGGCTAATCATTTCAAGATTGATCATAAGGAATTAGAAAAGAAGGTAACCAGGAAAACGAAATATATCTGGGTCAATTTCCCTTCAAATCCCACAGGCCAAGTTGCAACTCTCGAAGAGTTAGCGCTACTTGTAACATTTGCGAAGCGGCATAATATTTGGCTCATCTACGATAATGCGTACGCAGAAATTACTTTTGATAGATATATGGCACCAAGTATCCTTCAAATTGAAGGAGCAAAAGACATTGCGGTGGAAATAGGATCATTCTCGAAGATGTTTTCTCTTGCGGGGTTCCGTATGGGATGGATCGTCGGAAACAGTGAGATTATTGCCTCGCTTGCAAAAGTTAAATCACAGATGGATTCCGGTTTGACCCGCCCACTCCAGCAACTTGGAGCTTACGCCCTGACCCATCCGGATGATGTGTGGCATCAAGAAATGATTGCAAGCTACCAAAAGCGAAGAGATAGCATAATAGAGCACCTAAAACGAATAGGCCTTTCTGCACAAAAAACTCAAGGAAGTCTGTATCTCTGGGTACCTATCCCTGATGAGTGTCAGGATTCCGAGACGTATGCGCTTGAACTTTTGGAAAAAAAGCAAATTCTCCTTACTCCAGGGTCCGCGTTTGGAGAAAACGGAAAACGATACGTGCGTGTGAGTATTTGTGTAAATATTGATCATATCGAGGAGTATTTCGTATGAAGCACGTAGCGATCATTGGTTTTGGCCGGTTCGGGAAAGTCTTGTATCGTTTATTGAAGGACAATTTTATTGTCACGTCGTTTACGAGATCTGATGAAGTTTCAAAAATTTATAAAAACGACGTGATTTTTTTCGCTGTGCCTATTGAATCTTTTGAATCAGTGATACGAGCACATAAAAAATATTTTAAGCCAGAGCATCTTCTTGTCGATGTACTTTCAGTAAAACTTCATTCGCAAAAAGTATTTGAAAAATATCTAAAAGGAAGCTCTACACAGGCATTGTTAACCCATCCGATGTTTGGTCCAGATAGTAGCAAAAACGGTTTTGATGGTTTACCGATTATTATGGATCAATTTAAATCCAGTAATGCAAACTATGATTTTTGGAAAAACTACTTTACTAGCAAAAAACTACAAGTAATTGAGATGTCAGCTAAAAAGCACGATAGACTTGCAGCCAATTCTCAAGGACTGACTCATTTTATCGGCCGCTTATTGAGTTTCTATGGATTAACACCCACATCAATTGATTCTTTAGGTACAAAAAAATTATTGGAAGTCATTGAGCAGACGTGTAACGACACGTGGCAATTATTTACAAATCTCCAACATTTTAATCCGTATACCAAGCGTATGCGACTTAAGCTGGGTAGTACCTTTGATCAACTGTACAATAAATTATTACCTAAACAACTAATCCCTGATTATCTTACGATTGGTATTCAAGGTGGAAAAGGAAGTTTTAACGAACAAGCAATACTCTATTACATACAGAAAGAAAAGATTAGTAAATATAAAATCAAATATTTATATACTTCGGCACGCGTGATGAGAGCTCTGCATTTGGGAGAAATTGATATTGGGCAATTTGCCATCCATAATTCCGTTGGAGGAATTGTCGGTGAATCAGTCAAAGCGATGGCGGATTATAAATTCAAAATTGTCAGCGAGTTTGCCATTAAAATTTCTCACGCATTAATGATTCGTGGTGATGCACAGTTTGGAGATATAACAACGATCATGACGCACCCGCAAGTTTTGGCACAGTGCAAGCAAACACTTGCTGGAAAATACCCACATTTAACACAAGCGTCAGGCACTGGAATATTGGTAGATCATGCGGTGGTTGCAAAACTACTGGGCAGTAAAAAACTGTCAAAGAATATTGCAACGATGGGAAGCAGCTTGCTCGCAAAACTTTATGGACTGAAAATTATTGAAGATAATCTCCAGGATGCGCAAGAAAACTACACAAGTTTTCTCGTTGTCACAAGAAAGTAATAAATAGATTTTATGAGTTTTTGTTCAGATCTAGGCTCAGTATGTCAGTCAAGACTCGTTTAGTCTTTATAACAGCCAAGGGGGACAGAGTAAGTCTCGAATAATTCTATCTCTATGAACCGGCCAAAATCTCAACACCTAGGCTCCAATAGTTATGAAACGCAGAAAGTATTTCGTCATGATTATCGGACATTACCATTTCTGAACGTTTTCCTGATAAAATTGTGTTAACATCTGGAATATTACGAATGTAGCCATTGTCTCCGATTATCCATCGATCGTGTGCGTCTCTCACTTTATCAATTTCTATTGTTCTCCATTCAAGAGCAATTTTCTTTTGTGCGAGCTCTTCTTTTAGTCTTTTATAGTCTTTCTTCGCTTGTTTATCTAAATTACGTTCCCCCAAATTAAGCGATAATATTTTGACTTTACTTATTTTATTAGCATCAGCGATAGTATATATCCACTCTAAAGCCTCTTTCATAAAATGCTTATCTAGCCAATAAATAAAGCCTTCACACTCAGCCAAAAGTCTTTTAGCCCAATAAATATTTCCGTATGGTCTTGCTGGATCAATATATATACTTCGAGGAATTTTTACGACATCTGAACTAATCAAAATAACAATTTTCCTGTTTTTTCTATCATATTTGATAATCTTTGCAAGATTAAGCAAACTGAGATAATGCGTTAGTAATCTCTTATCTTCAAATGCCCAGAAACCCGTTGTCTTTAAAACAGTTAAAACCTGATCCGGAGTTATGTCAGAAACACCCCATAGATACTGCTGTATCGCTGCGGTTGGGGGGAAATCTATAAGCAATCCTTGAAGTATTTTTTCTTCCTCAACAGCGTCACGACGGATAAAAATAGCTTCGAATAAAAATTTCCCGCTATCAGTCAGTTCTCCCGTATTTACAGTATCTATTATTCCTAAGTCGCACAAAAACTCGTATTCGTCTCCTAAGTCAGACCTGCTGATGAATTCTCCTTCTCCGATTACTTTTATGAATGGTTTAATCTGGCTCCACGGATGTGTCGGGAGCATTACTTGTTGAGGTGCCATCTTTTTCTCCCTTCCCCAATTTCTCTAAAGCCTCCAAGGCTTTTGCAAACTTATCTCCAAATTTACCCAGGGTAATGTCTCTCACCAATTTTTCGGATAAATTCACAGTTATATCCGGCCCTAACGGAAACGGTACTACTCCTGTCGCCGGATTTTTTGCTGGAGCATCCCCAGCTTTTATTTCTTCATCTTCATCGATAGGAGAATCTGGTTGTTGAGGTTCATAAACCTGAGAAATAGCATTTTTTTCAGAACCAGCCATTATTCCATTTTTTAAGATACCTGCGAATTCCATAGACTTTTTAAAGTCTTTTGCAACTTTTCCAGCAACAGACTGATTAAAATTTTCATTTGTGATTAATCGATGATGAAGAGCGGTAGGTAATTGCTTCCCTTGATAGGAAATGATTAATGTCTTATATAGCTTTGGATTCTTCGCCGCATTCTCAATAGCAGTTTGTTTTATTTTTTCGTCATCTCCTGGAAATATAATCTGTTTAGTTAAGGAGGTTACCTTATAACTACTACCTTTTCTATCGATTAGTCCAAAATGTCCCAAAGCGGCTATCTTGCGAAAGGCATCTCCTCCTTTTTGTAATCCCAATTCTGTGACCGCATTATCGCGAGAAAAAGCATCATCCTGAAATTTCTCATTCAACTTCTGAGCTAGCGGAATTGCTTTTTCCAGATCTACTGAAGGGTAAGCAGGGCTCCTGTGCACACTTCTCTTTTTTGTTTTTATGGGTTCCTCAGTCATGAGGACCATTATAAACATTTGTTTTACTCTTGTCAATACTTATCTTATAAGCTTGTTTGTGTGAGTTAAAGAAAATTAAGATTCAACCACACGCAGTCTTCCGTTAAAATTTAATCATTTAGGGGTTTTGATAGAAAGCGATGTAATTCGCAAACCTTTGGGCAATATACAAAAATTACGGTCACCTTAAGGCACATTTTTGCTGCGAGGCTTGGACTTGAACCAAGATAGCATCCTCCAGAGGGATGTGTACTACCATTATACGACCTCGCAATGGCTATATTATACTCCAAAACCCGATAATTTCGTTCACTGTGAGCTAAACGGGAGAGTATACGATACAGGCGAAGTCCCGCCCGTCTTCGGGCGGGACGAGCAGTCAATATTTTAAGGACAGGTGGCGGCAATTCATTTTTCCCCTTTACCCCTTTTTTCTTGCCGCCACTTTCAGATTTTATGAATTTTTGATATAAAAGGTACGAACATAGTCGTACAAGGCAGCCAAGTTCCGACTTGTCGGGCGGCGCGACAGCGCCGCC
>Ga0247727_10018070_pt1 | contig 11146 bp, 13 predicted proteins | sample WisWelCaveWW1625_FD_202498 | JGI IMG/M metagenome (GOLD analysis project Ga0247727, IMG submission 202498) | Biofilm microbial communities from Wishing Well Cave, Virginia, United States - WW16-25 | ecosystem: Environmental > Aquatic > Deep subsurface > Groundwater > Cave microbial mat | place...
GTTTTACCAATGGGGTTTTGCTCATGTTTTGTGTATCGTTTACCGTTTACTTTGCCCTCTGCGCGCAGTTTATCTAGCCGCGCATATACTGCGCCTTTTGTGCGGCCAATCGTTCGCGCAATCTCTTTAATCTTTTTGCCGCTGTTATACAAGTCGGCCAGCTCGTTATCCTCCTCTGCCGTCCATGCGGTATTTTTCTTTTGCGCAAACCGGCGCATGCTATCCCAAATCTCCCTGTATTTCGCTGCGCTAATCTTAAAGCCGCACTCCGGCGTGGTGCAAATAAAGCCCCACTCTCGCTGCTGTATGTAATGGCTGCACTTTGGGCATTGCGGCGTCTTTAGGAAAAGCATGCGCCAATGCGGCTTAAATCCCTTTTTTGGTTCCGCATTATCCAGGTAGCTTGTATCTGCAGTTATTTTTTCAGCCGTATGCCGCTCTCTGCGCGCAACGGCTTGCCCTTTTCTCCGTAGCTCGTCCATGTGCGCCCAAATCGCACCGGCACTACGCCCCATTTCGCGGGCTATTTTTTTTGTTTTCGCTCCCTCATTCCATAAGGTCATTGCCCGCACGTCCTCCTCCTGCGTCCAGCTTTTGTGCAACCGCCATTTTCTTTTCACCGGCACAAAAACTGGCTGCGCTACCGGCTGCGCTTTCTGCGGCAGCTCTCTTATGTTTCCGCTTACCAGCATATCTAGCAGCTGCCGCGCCTGCGCGGCATTTTCCGTTGTAATGTTCACGTCGCCAATCTGTAGGGTTATTTTTACGTCCACCATATTTTCACCTCCTTGCTTTCGCGGGCCAAAAAAACCCGCGCCTGGTGAAGCAGGTGCGGGGTTCAATATCCCAGCTAGTATGCAGCTATAGTGCTGCAACGTCAAGCCGCTTCACCGGCCAATATCGGCATGGTACACCATGCCAGCTATCGTGTCAAGCCCTAAAACTGTGGCTCCTCGCGTTCCGGCTCCGGCCCCGCCTCCGGCATTGGCTTGCCTATTTGGCTCTTATCCAGCTCCGGCCGCACCTCCTGGTCTGCTATCGCGTCCTGCGCCTCGCGCTCTTTTTTCGCGGCAAACTCTCGCCTCCATTTCAGCTCTGCTAGCGCGCTCTCTTTTTTCTGCCACTCGTCTATCTCCGGCATGCGCACAAACCAATGGCCGTTGCGGCACACAATCGCGCCGGCTGCCACGGCCAGGTCAATTAAACCCTGGGGCCGCACGCCTAATGGCGTCTGCTCGCTTTTCTCCGGCTTGGCTCGTATTGCCTCCTCGCGCTCGCGCTCCCAATCGCCCAGCATTGCTTTCAGCTCCTCGGTCGTATAATCCGTAATCAGGCGCGCGTCGTTTTCTATGCGTTCTTGTTTTGTGCGGTAAAATGCCATGCTTATTGTGTATTTACATGCGCTAAAATATCATCAAGCCCCGTGTCTAGCCAAATATCCTTAAATCCTTTCTCAAAATGCCAGCGTTTGTGGCACTCTGCGCATGCAAAAGTTAGCTGCGACATTTCTTCATTACCTAAGTTTCCATAGCTCCAATGGTGTACCTGTAGCTCGTTTTCAGTTCCGCAAAAAACGCACTCAATGTTAAAATCATTCTTAATATAAAAGCTAATCAGCTCATGCTTTTTTAGCAGCCATGTTTTTGTTTTTAGATATTCTCGGTAATTCATACTACTGGTGGTTATCTAACAAAAACTTTAGCAGGGTTTCCATTGTCCAGGCCCGTACCCAATTCGCGCCATAAATCCTCCTCGCGGCGTCCTCTATCTGCTCGTCTGTAAACTCTGCTAGCTGCATTGCTGCGCGCAGGTTACGCCGGTAAAACGTAAACCATTGCCCGCCGGTCTTACATGGCGGCTTCTTATCGTCTGCATATTCGGCAACTAGCTGTATATGGCGCTGCGGGCTTGCTCTAAAGTATTCTACAAACTCCGTTAGCGTTACCGGCGTCGCGTCGCCTTTTTTAAGCCAATCCACCGCGGCGCGCTTGCGCGACGCAGTACGTTTCTTACTAATACTATCTTCTAACGTAATACTATCTTCTAATGTGGTAACTAAACCGCTGGTGGGTTTAACCACTGGTGGTTTACACGCCACTGGTAAAATCTTAACCTGCCGGCTGGTAAACTTGCCGTCCTTTCCGCGCTCGCCGGTGGCAGTAATAAGCCCCTGTGCTATAAACTCCTTTAGCACCGTGCTTACCGTGTGCCGTTCAACGCCGGCGTAGGTTGCAATAGTTTTGGTATAGTTCTTAACCCAATCTCGGCCAAAATCGCTTTCTATCTCGGTAAGCGCTAAATAAACCGCACGCCGCACTTGCAGCTTGCGCCCTTTGTATAATTTCCGCAGCAGCCGCAGCGCTGTTTTCTCCTGCCAGCAAAACGGCTGCTCCCTAAACTGCCTGGTTTTTACGTCTGCTTGCTCCATATTTAATTTTTCTTAATTGGTTGCTTGCATGCTGGGCAAACGCTCGGCCCACCGCTTGCCTTAAACGCTGCAGCAAAAAGCTCCGCTGTTTTTTTAATACCCTCTCCCGCCCTCTCGTAATGGTGTATTACCGTCGTATGGTCGCGCTGCATGTATCTTGCAATGCGCGGAAAGCTCCAACCGGCATGCTCGCGTAAAAAAATAACCAGCGCTCGTTTCGCGCTAGTTCTCTCTGCATTGCGCTTCTGCTCCAATATCTCGTCAAAGCTAAAACCATAGTGTGCGCAAATCGTGTCAACGGCCGCCCTTGCTTGTGCTGGCAATATCATATCCTATAGGATATACCCAGCCCTAAAATGCGTCAATAGCCCAAAATCATACGAAAAGTTTACAAGCTGTATACAAGCTGTGTAAAAAGCCCAGCCATTTTTAAGGTGGCTGGGCCGCTTAACGGGGCCGCCGTTCGCGGGCTTGCCCGTGGTTGCCTTTGCTCTAGGAGCGCGCAGCATAAATGCTGCATAAGGCGCGGGCATGCCGTAGCGCGCGGGCTAGTAAATAGCGCCCAAAATCAGCGCAACGTAAAATCCATTGCTGCAGCCATGTAAACGGGCAGCCGGATAAAACATTGTATAGTGCCGTTTTGGGTCATAAGGAATTATATGCGCGCATATTCGCCAAATGCCTTTTTAGCGGCCTGCTTATAGGCAATTTCTGCGTCATTTTTATTATCAAAAAGCCCTATATGCTCTAGTTTGTAATCAACCCTAATCTGTGCGCGCCATTTTTTTAATCTCTTGTACCATGTTACGCCCTTAATTCCCGTAGTATTATTTTTATTTACGCCTCTATTTTTAGCATTTTGGCCCCGTGTGCAAAATCTTAAATTGGCCCGCCTATTATCTAAGCTATTGCCGTTTATGTGGTCGCAAATCTGCCCAGCTTTTGCACCAAGAATTATGCGGTGCATATAAATAATTTTCTTATCTACCTCTCTAGCAGCATATTTGTTATTTCCCATTGGCTTGCAAAACCATTTATGCGCAGCAATTTTTTCGTAATCTATATCATCAACTAGCGCATATTCTCCTCTAGTAATTTTAATTGCCTTCATAATTTTACGGCATAGCACCAACCGCTATAGGGTTGCCAATGCCTATCTCCGTCGCGTTTTAGTAACCATGTTCCCCCCGCTATATTGCACTCGCTAATAAAAACTGCGTCTGCTTTTCTGCAATAGTCCGGCAGCGGGTTGCTTGTATCAGCTATAATGCCGGCCCAGGTACTCGGTATTATTTGGTAATGTCCTTGCCCGCCGGTGCAGCCGATACTTTCATTGCAGCGCTTCGGGTTTGTAAATCCACCCTCGCAGCTAATAATCGCATGCGCCAGCTGGTAGTTTACGCCCAAACGCGCGGCCCACTCGGCCAGCAGGTACTCTACCCGCGCCTTTGTGCCTGCTTCGCTTCCAGGTTCCGGCCACTTTTTTAGCTCTTGCCTACACTCCGTTAGCTCCTGCTTCACCGCTTGGGCTTCGCATACCGGCGCCGGTTCCACTTTGCATTGCGTTTCCGCAATCGTGGCCTCGGTTTCGGTACCTATCACCCGCGCTGCAACTATCACCGCCGCAATTATTACCAGGTACGCAAGCGCTTTGTGCCAGGTTCGTTTAATAGTAATTAAAATTACTCTGCGCTACGGCGCAAACCTAACGCATTTATGCCACCTGCTCGGTATCGCCCATACAATGCAGCGATAGCACCGGCAAGCTTTATTAGCGTTGTAACGGTGGTTTCAACGTCGCCCTCAACTACCGGCGTGCCGGCAGTATCAAGCACTACGCCGATAACCATAGTTAAAACACCTGCGTAAGTTAAGCTGTAGCCGCGTAAAAGCTTGTTTATCATAAGCTTTTTGCTTTATCTAGCGCGCGCGTAAGCAGGTCAACTACCTCTGCTTTTTGCGCCGCTGTTATGCCTCTATCATACCCTAAAATATCCACAATGTCGCGTGCCTTCTCCACAAGCACCTGCCCCTGCAGCTCGTCGCGCTGCAAGCGCTCTACCAGCAGGTTTTGCGCCCATAAGTCCGGCAGGTTCCGGCCGTAGCAGCTCTTAGGCGCATACTTGCGGTGCGGGTGTACGTTCGCTGCCGGTATGCCATACGCTTTGCTCACCTGGTACATCAGCTCTGCCAGCTGCACGGTTTGCTCCGTGCTGGGGCTTTCTATATCAAAATTGCCGGCTAGGCAAACGCCAATGCTTTTGTAGTTCATGCCGCCCTGGCTTGTATGCGCTCCGGCTTCCAGGTTGTCGCGGCCGTGCGTAATCACTCCGTTGCCGTCTATAAAATAATGGTACCCAATATAAAAACCTAACTTGCTCTTAAAGTTCCATTTCTTGCGGTGGTATTCGTTCACCGCGGCAAACGTGGTTTTGCGCCGGTCTGTTGCCGTATGGTGTACCACGATAAATTGCGGCTTGTTTTCCATATCAGTTTTTTAGCTCCTTAAACCAATCTATCGCGGCGTTAAATGCCAGCGTAACCGCAAATACTATGCTGGAAAACACCAGGCCAACTTTGCCTAGTATCACCTCATGGCGGCCCACGGTCTTTTTCAGCTCTGCAATGCTGCCGTTTTGGGCCGCAAGCTTGCTATCCATAGCGTCAACGGTGCCGCGGATATAGCCAACCTCCTCTAAAATCTTGTGTATCGTGGCGTCGCTCATAATATCTTTAGCTTTTTGGCTATCGCCAGCACTAGGTCAGCAACGTCTACCGGCGTCAGGTCAGCCCCACGCATGGGCTTTTTGGCCCGTATTCGGGCCTGTACGGCCCTCAATGCCTCATACTCGGCCTGCTCTTGCGGGCTGCGGATATATTCTATTGCGCCTGTAGGTTTGCGGGTTTCCATAGGTTTAATCGTGCAACGTAGCTCCTAAACGCTTTGCGTATGGCACCACGGCTGCAGTATTGCGGGTTATGCTCAACTTAATGGTAACGTCTGTTTCCGGCGTTCCTGGCGTTAGCGTATATTCGTCCTCTACCTCGCTATTGGTAAAATCCACAATGCTTTTAACATAAGTCATTGCCACGGGGTTTTCGTTTGCGGCCCCGTCTACCACGCTCATTTTAGGCAGCACGTCCACCCGCTCTACAAAAGCGCTAGTAGCAAAACCGCCCACTACGGCAATGGCCGTGGTAAATGTTAGCGTAGTTACTCCGGCGCCAAACGTCGGCGTGGCCGTTAATGTCTTTCGTTCGCGCACCTCGTTTGTGCTTTTGTAAATATCTATCGTGTCGCCGTTTGCAAACTCTGCGGTCTTATCGCCCGTAATGGTTAGCGTGGTTGCGCCCTGGGCAATGCTGCTTGCTAGGTTAAAGCGGCTCGCAAAATTGCGCACTACCCAAAGCTCGGATAGCGCTATATTGGCCTGGAATAAATTACGCTTTGTGTAGTAGTGTGCGGTCTTAACGGCTGCAGTATTTATTATTACAAAATTATTATCAAATGCTTGGCCGGCTCCGTTGCTTTCATGCGCAATTTTTGCGCTTGTTGCACTTGGGGAGCCAGGAGTTACGTTATCTGCTGTTACCTGCGGGCTGCCAGGTTTAACATTTGTGGTGGCAAAATATGCTTTTACCTTCAAGGTTCCTGGGGTTGTGCCTCCCTCAAAATCTACCCAAAAAAAGTATGGCGTTGCTGCGGCTAGCGTTAGGTTATGGGTGGAAGCTGGAAAGGCGCCGTTATTTATTATATCAAGCGTTTGCTGTGCTGCGTTCGTAAAGTTTACCCGTATGCCAAGCCCATTTGTGCTGCTGTCGGCAGGCGAAAAATACGGAAAAAAGTAAAAGTATGCCTGCGTAGTGCCAGGAAAAGTAACAATTTGAAACTCAATTTGGGAGCGCAGCCCTGCGCCAAGCCCAGCGCCTAAGCTGCGGTGTACCGCATAAATTGACGGGCTGGCAGAAGTTCGCTCTAGGCGCAATTTATTGCTAACAATCCGCTGCCCCGTATCGTCTACTCCTACCTCTGTCCAGCCATTGCCCGTAGTATTGCTATCCGCACGGTTAAAATCATCAGTAAATACGCTGCTTTGCACCGTTTCGTCTATGGTTATTTTGCGGTTTGTGGTATCAAACGCAACGCCGGTGCGCCGTACTGCGCTGCCAACCGCATAGGTATTGGCAAGGTTTGTGGTTAGCGTAATGGTTCCAAAGGTATCTATAACAATCTTAAAATACATATCGGCGTTAGCGTCGCCGCTCAACTGCCGTGCGCCGTTTGTCCATGTTCCACCACTATTATCAGTCCACTTTGCTTGTCCATTGGCATAGGGGTTTGTAGTACCCTTGCCGTTAATGTCCATATTATTATTAGTGTCCAGCGATACCGGCTTAACAACCCACCAGTACGTTGTAGAGGGTAAAAGCGTTAGCGTTCCTGCAAACGTAAACGTCCATTCGCCGGTGCTTGTTGGCGCAATGGTATCGCTAGTTTCTAATATCGTACCGCTTGGGCTACCCGCGCTATCTGTTTGCAGCTCACACTTAAAGGTGGTGTTGTTTGCGTTGCGCAAAAAATGCACTCTAACCTGCTTTAGCTTGCCGGCAGTAGATACCTGGAAGCTCTGCGCCTGCCAGCGGCCGGTGGTTGCTCCTGCGGCCCAATCCGTACCTGTTTGTGAAAAATCAGTTTGCTGCTGGTCTATGCTATTAGTTAAACCGGCAGTAATGCTCTGTATAATTTTCTCCTCTAGCGTACCTAGCCCGTCAAAAATGCTAATAAACTTGTTTATGGCAAAATTGGTAGTAGATAGTACGGCTAGGTTCGCTTGCCCGCTATTCGCCTGTGCGCCTAGCGTATTGCTTGCAATATCTGCTTTCGTCTGGTCGCTAAAGCCGTCAAACAAAAGCCCCGTTACCGGCGTAACCAAGCTTGCAAAATAATTTTGCAGCGCCAACTCAAAAATGTTGTGGTCTGCCTGTAATACGGCGTCCACAATATCGTTTACGTCTGCAGCGGGCAGCGGGTCGCCCGCTATGTAGGTATTTTTTAGTGCCATACTCTAGCTAGGTAAATGAAATACTGTAGTCAATCGTGAGAGTTTCTGTTGCACTTTTAACTACGTTAATGGCAACGCGGCTAAATAATATGCCGCTGTTTACTGTTACGGTTCCGTTAATATGCAGCCCTGCTTCGCGGTGGGTTCCTACGGCCTCTGTAGCTGTATAAAATGCCGTAACAAAAAGCTGGTTAGCGCTAAATGTATTGCTCGCTACGGTTTTCCTAAATACCTCTGTTTGTAGCTGTGTATCGCCATTTGCCGGCGCATTGGTTCCGCTCCCCAAGCTCGTAAAGTTAATTGCGGCCTCTGCAACTACGATAAACCCGCCGGAAAGCCCTTTAGCAATCTGCCGGCGGCCAATGGTGGGTATCAGGTTTTTGTATTCCTGCACCCGCTTAATCTTGCCGGTTGCAGCGTCGCGGATAGTAAACCGCCAAACGCCATGTAGCTTTAGCCCCTCGTTTTGTTTTATTTTAGTGTCCATACAATTTTATTTTACCACGCCCTTTGCACTAGGAAAGTACCCCGCCGCCAAACGGCAACCCGCCTAGCGCAAGCTCGCGGTTAAAGCCGGTCGGCACGGGGTACGGCGCTAGCACAAAAACCACGGGGTAATTTAATGCCTGTACCGTCGGCGTTTCTCCTGCCGCAATACTCTCTAGCTGCGCATTGTGGGCCGTAACAACCGTAAACGCTTCGGTAACTATAATGTCCTCTATTGCTGCCTCTATACGGTCTAGTACCTCGTCGCGGTTAATCTCTATCTCTTTGTCCTTACGCATGAGCAACTGCGTCAAAAACTCAACCATGCCAAAGGTGCGCTGCGTCATTAGCGTAGCCCTATGCTCTAAATCCGTCGGCGTCATTAACTTGCTGCTCACGCGGCTAATAACAAATGTTTCGTCCAGCCCGCGTATCGTGCTTTGTATTCGTATCTTTTGGCCTGCGCGCAATCCACTCTCTACCGTAGTAAACCCGCCCTCATTTATTTTATCTGCCCATGCAATCAGTTCGCCGCGCGCGCGGTCGCGTGCGCCCTCTTTACTATCTATGCTTTTGTCTATAATTTTATGCTCAAACTCGCCAAAGGTGCCGGCGCTCACGTTATCGCGCGTGCGAATAATTACAGGAATATGTGGCAGGCCCGTAACCTCTACCTCAACTCCATTTGCAGGTTTGTTATCGTCCCTAAACTTAACGGCTTTTTCTTGAAAATTATACAGCACGTCAAAGGCCGCAGGGTCATGTATGTTATCAGTTCCTACGCTCTGCGCTACGCCACCCTTTTTTACGGATATTGCGGTAGCCGGCGATATGGCGCTATACCTAAATCCCTGCTTAAACACTTTTGCCACGCCGTCTGCGGTTTCCTTTTCTGTAAATGTAGTACCCTTAAACTCGCCGCCGCGCACAAAAATAACATTGCGTAGGTTCACTACGTCGCGCTCTATTACCAAGCTGTTAAAAATGTATTTGCCGTTTGTATCTGTTAAATCAAACGGCGCCACCATTTCGTTGCGTAGGAAAAACTTAATATCTTTATTTTCGTCAACGTACCAATCGGCGCCCACTAGCTCTGCTAACTGCTGGAAACATTTGCTCGGCTGCTCGTAGTTAAATGCAATAAACTTAACCGGCGTGGTAACGGTTACGCCGGTGGTGGTAAAACCGGCCGGCAAAAATAGGGCTTTAATATCGTTAATAATTACGCTAACCGTGGTGTCCTCGTAGGTTTTCACTACAAGCCGCTTGTCCATTTCGTGCGTATGGTCTTTTACCATTACCTCAAACAACTGCAGCCGGCCCTCTATGGCTTCGCGGCTATGCACAATCTTGCCCCCAAATAGTTTTGTGGCGCCGTCCAGCACCTCTACATCATCAAGAAGCGCCGGCTTGTATGTTTTCGTATCGTAGCGCTTAATCGTGAAGCGCACCGTATCTACCTGGCTTGTTAGCGCCTGTTCCCATACAAACGTAGGCCAATCTATAAGAGCCGTGCGGTCTATGCTGTTTATCTTAACGGTAATCATGCAATCCGCATTTGCAGGCCCAGCTTGCGCACTATGGCGTCGCCCACCTGGTTACCCAGGCGCTCGGCGTCGTCGCTAAATACGGGGCCGCTAATGTTTATGTTAATTATGTTGCCCAGGCCGCCCAGCCGGCTAAGCGGCAGTACCGCCTCCGGCTCGTTATTCTCGGCCAGCGCTGCCAGCGTCGGCTGCCTCACAATCCCGCCCTCCTGCAATCCTGGCACGTTTGGTATCTGCGGCACGCCTAAACTAAAGCCGCCAAAGCTGCCGCCAAATGGCAGGTCTATTTTTGGCACGGTAAAGCTTAGCCGGTTCCATGCGTTTATCAAGCTGTTAATAAAACCAATCATGCTGTTTATACTCTCCTTAATAATTGTTTTCATGCCCAGCCATGCCTCGTCCCAGCCCTTGCGGATAGCTGCTATATTCTCTGCAATAATAATGCGCATGCCCTCCACCGCCTCGCCTGTGGCTTTTTTAATCGTGTCCCAATGCTTCACAATCAGGAATATAGCAATGGCCAGGGCCGCCAATATCGCGATAACCAGCCCTATAGGGCTTAATATCACCCCTAAAACCACGCCAAAGGCGCCTACGGCCGCGCTAATGGCCGGTAGGGCCAATAATATAGGGCCAAGTATCAAGCTAAGCGCCGTAATCGCGCCGGTAACAAGCACTAATGCTTGAAACAGCTGCGGGTGTTCTTTCGTCCATGTAATAAAGCTCTCTATTACCGGCTTTAGTTTTTCCAGCAGCGATATAAGCACCGGCAAAAGCTGCGCGCCCACCTCCTCGGTTAAATTACCAAAGCTCTCTTGCGCTATAGCTAGCTGGCCGGCTGCGGTCTGCGCAAACTCCTCTGTATGGCCGGCCAATGCCTGCTCTATCGCGTCCAGCTTCTCGGCTTCCGTAGCGCCCTCTGCCAAGTTAATGTTAAACTCTTTCAGCAACTTTGGGCTGCCGGCAATAAGCAGGTTTAACTTATCGGTTGCTGCGGAAAGGTCTATGTTTTTGGCGCGGCTCAAATCCTGCGCTACGCCAAACAAACGCAATGCTTGGTCTGCGTCGCCGGTGCGCTGCAAAAACTTTGCCAGCGTTTCGCTCGCCTGCTCGTCGTCAAAACCAAACTGTACGGCTCCTTTAGCCGCCTCATCAAATCGTTTGCGTATATCGCCCAGCGCGTCGCCGGTATGCGTAATCTCTTTTGTAATCTCTACCTGCGACGTTTTCAGCTCGTCTATTTTTGTGCGTACCTCCGCGGCGCTGCCCTGTATCTGCTCTAGCCGTAAATCCAGCTTCTCGCTCGCAAGCGCGTACTGCTCCTGGCTTATCTTGCCCTCGCCTAGTTTTTTCTTAAGCTCGTCTGCTGCCAATCTCACCTCACGCTGCGCAAGGTCTGTTTCCGCTAGCGTTTGGTTCAGTTTGCCAAACTCCGCATTGCTTTCCAGCTCTGCGTCTGTTAATTGCCTAAATCCGGCGCTCACGGTCTGCGTTGTACCCTCTAACGCGCCAAATATGGCGTCAACGCGGGCCATTTGCTGCTCCGCTTCTACTGCCGCCTTAATGCTCAAACCCAGGCCCGCAGCGCCTATGGCGCCAATAGCTGTTAGCGCCTTGCCGGC
>Ga0247727_10018071_pt1 | contig 11146 bp, 17 predicted proteins | sample WisWelCaveWW1625_FD_202498 | JGI IMG/M metagenome (GOLD analysis project Ga0247727, IMG submission 202498) | Biofilm microbial communities from Wishing Well Cave, Virginia, United States - WW16-25 | ecosystem: Environmental > Aquatic > Deep subsurface > Groundwater > Cave microbial mat | place...
TCGAACAGACCGGGATTGGCCAATGATCTTTTCGGGCAGAGCATACAGGCGCCGGCTGCAGGAACCAAGTCAGCATCCTGCAGATCCCAGGTCACACTTGAAAGCTGATGCGTATAATCAGCCGCTCGCCGCTCCACATCAGCCACCGTCACCGGCCAACCATCACGTGCAAGCTCTTCCAACAATTCATCCTGCGACGCCGGCGTAAGCCGCGCCAGAATCTCAAGGTGTGAAACGGTTAAGGATCGAATCCCTGGCTGCTCACTGGCAGCCAGCGCCTTTTGCACGTTTTCAGACAGGGTGCTCAGGCGCGCACGCTTGATCACATAGTTCATCGAACGGCCCAGGTGAGCCGCAACCAACTTGAGATTCCCCCATTTATCGAGCAGGGATTGAATGACACGGCCTTCCTGGACCGGGGTCAAATCCACACGCTGCAGGTTTTCAGTCGCTATCCGCTCAACCACCTGCCCATCAGTAAGATCGCGAACAATGGCCGGGATGGTCTGTAGCCCTACCAGCCGTGCGGCCGCCACCCGACGGTGACCGAATACGATCTCGTGATGTCCGTCCACCAGACGGGCCTCAATGGGTTGCAGGAGGCCCACGTGCCGGATGTTATCAGCTAATGCAATTGTCTCCGAATCCCTGTCGCAAATCATGCGCGGATTGAACGGCGACGGTTGCAACCCTGCCAAAGCAATAGCCTCGATCTCTCCCATCGTTCCAATCGCTTGTTCTGGCTTTTTCATGTTTTCCTCCGTGTTGGTTTCTTCCGCCTGTTCATTGACCGGTCAGGCTGCCAGCGGGTGAACTGTTTGCCATCTAACACCCCAACATTCCTCCCGCCGATCCGGACCCCGGTCAGGTCACCCCGCTCAATAGCCTTGCGGATGGCCCGGTGCGAAACCTGTTTTCGCTGTGCAGCTTCCGTCAGACTGATCACAATTCAAACCCTCCTCAACAAACAAACCCAAAGCCCCCCCTCCCGTTGTGGACCATGTAGGTACCATTATTGTACCACCCGGATCCTGAATTGGCAAGTCGTGGCCCTTCGTTGCGGCGGTCTAGCGCAATGCGCCATATACTTCTATAAGAGAATCAAACTTCTGTTCCAGTTCGCCAGCCCTCTCGTCGGGAACCTGCTTGTCTTTCAACAGAAGTGGGAGCGGCAGTCCCGTCACTTCGGAGAATCTTACCAACAGAGGATAGCTCGGCATTCTCTTACCCCGCTCAAGCAGCGACAGGTGACTGTTAGTTATCCCAAGCCTTGCCGCCAACTCGCGCTGTTTGAGGTCGAGCGCGACTCTAAGAAACTTCATTCTCTGACCAATATTGATCATCTGCAGACCTGCCCACAATCGCACACATCCACTGTGATGGGAGCCCACCCATCCCCGCAGATGCTGCACCTATGCGACGGTCCATCCGCTATCCAGGTGGACCCGGCGAAATCGCGGCGGCCAGACAGGGTGATCACTGGTGCGGACGAAGCATCACGGCAGGAGCCGCACACCTCACGCGGCCGCCAATCATGAAAGCCGTTCCCGCAGGTCAAGTGCAGGTAAAGCGCCTCCGCAAATGGGCAATCCTTTTCTGCCAGATCAGAGGCACGGGCATAGCCGGCAAGCTGCTCAGTCAGCGCATCAAACGCCTCACCGACCGGAGCATCAGGGGCGCAGGCAAGCAGTTGTTCACGCAGCTCCTCACGGCGCGTGGCCAGAATGTCAACGACCCGTAAACGAACATCCCAAATTTGATCAGGCATCTTCTCCTCCTATTGTGAATACGCGGTGAAGAATGGCCGCTTCCCCGACCATCCCCATCGCAGTTCGGATATCCCGCTGCCCATACTCAAGCTGCAGACCATCACCTTGTTTTGCCAACTCCAGGGCCTCACGGGCACGGTCCAACTGCACGATCGCATCGTTAATCAGATTGATCGCCGTAGGGTGCATTTACTCACCGTCCTGCCTGCCACTTCCCGCACCGCGGCAAGCGCAGTCGCAGTATTGAAGTGGCACCGCCCGGCGATAGTAATCATCCAGGGTGGGGCGGCGTGGATGTTGTGTGCGTCGATCCACCAACTCACCAGCCCGAACTTGGCCTTAGCTATGCCCCTGTCACGCAGGTAGCATGCCAGAAGTCAGGTGTCCACATCATAAGGATCGAAGCGGCGGTCGCGAGGTTGTCCCACCAGCCACGTGAGAAACGTTCTCGGCGTCCCGACCCTCCGGTATTGTTTGCTGGGTGTGCCTTTCAATTGCATCTCTCCTCCATCCCCGCCGGCCCTGTTGTCCGGGCAGGGTACCGCCTCTCTCTGCACACCGGTAAATTTTCTACACGATCTTGATCTCACCTTGCACGATGGTCGCCTTATCCCAGGCCGGGCGGCCCTTTGCCCCATTGGGCACATTGACCGGCTGAACCTCCGTCGCGATACCGGCATCCTTCATGGTCACCAGGTCCTTTTTGAGAACCTTGGCCACGTTCCCATTCAGATATGTCGCCTGGACACCGTTGGCTCCCTTTGGGAGCTTCACCTTTCCACCGGCACTGAGCGCAACGCACACAGCCGAGTCATCCACAACCGGCGCCGTCGTCACCGGCTTCACGGAGTTGCTGCCACCAACCAACTTTGCCCATCTGATCAGAGCCAGACCGATCGCTTCCTTCACCTCAGCCGGCTTGAACAACTGGTTACCAAACGTCTCGGCAGTTTTTTGGGCAACCGCTCTGGCATCCAGCGCCGGCGCATGTCGCCGCATCCGTCGCACCATCCGTCCTACCAGAGTCACTTGAGATTCCTCAGGGTACAACGTCTTCATCATTGTCAGTTCCTTTTCAGCAGGGGTTTGGTGTGCAGAGAGAGGCGGACTGGAGGCTACAACCTCCAATCGCCAGCCTCTCAAATTCCCTGGTTTGAAGGACGGACAGACGGAACCGGTCAGGGTCAATGAGAGCGACTGCAAACGGTTCTCATAACCGATTCCTGATTTTCAAGGTGCCTCGATCGATTCGGCCCCCCCGCTTCACCCGCTGGCCCCGGAATCTCTACCGGGTCACCTCCCGAGCTACTCATCCCCCCAACCGATCATTAAGCCTCCGCGCCAGTCCACTCGATGAGTGAACTGACACCGGGCTCAAACGGGTGTCGTGATTTTACGAATGGAAGCAGACGACCATTGTTGAAGACCGATTGTCCCCGGAGTGGTTGTCAAGACGAACACGTTGCCCGACTCAGCCTTTACGGCGCCGACGACGCGATAGGTTTCACCGGCCGTGTCAAACAGGCTTCCGATCTGCACGCCAGCATCAGTCAGGGCGATCTTCATCATTCTGACGACCCACGGGTTACTGACCTCTTCAAAGAACATGGGACTCACACCTCCGAGATCTGGCTTGCGGTGGCGTAACAGATTTCGCCATCATCCAGTTCCACCTCGTACAGCGGGTCACCATCAGCATATTGCTCGAGGCTGATAACTCGGCCGCCCATCCGGGCATAACTGACTATCACGCGCTTTCCGATGGTCATAGGTCATCACTCCCAATAGGTGCCGCCCATGGCACCGCGGACCCTGATCAAACCCAAATCACGCATGATAGACTCTCTCTCACGACGCTGGCGCGCAGCACCCTTGCGGCGACCATCACACGCCTCGCACGCCTCACACCTGTTCTCCCCATCCTTCCCGCCGAACTCTACTCCACACTTCTCACAGACTTTCACTGGTTACACCTCCGAGTTTTGGTACCAATATGATACCATCTCCAGCAATGGCAGTCAATAGCCAATGGGGAGGGCAGGGGAAGAACAGGCATCCAGATAGGCTGAAATGGTATCCAGAGGGTCTGAAAAAAAATCAGGGTTTTTTTTCGGATGGTGGCAGAATACCCTTCTCACGAGCCTGATTTATCACCCGGTCAGCCCGGTAGGATACTGTCTCACGGACGACTGGACGGACGATGAACCGCAGCGGCCGCCCCTGACGATACTCCCAGGCATCATCATCCAGACCCAGGACCAGGGACCAGACGAGTTTTAGCGCTGCCTCAAGGCCCTCACGAGTCACCACCTCGAACACAATACGGGTGTCCTGGTCAGTGACAGTCACCGGATCCACCATGAGCCAGCGGTAAAACGCAACGACCTGCTCGAGCTCAGGATTGGACGAGCCGGATCTATCCACGAAACAATATTTCTGCATGGCCGCAACGAACGTCGCGGCCTTGACTGGCCAGCGGCCACGATCCGTCATGACGGTGTCCCACGCAGTTTGCCAACGAGGGTGATGGCAGAGCTCCGAGAGGATGGGACGGAATTCACGGTCAATGTCCTGATACTTCCCTGGAGTGAGCCAGCCAATGGCAGACAAGGACTGGAGAACCCGAGAGAAGGACGGGTCCTTGTCCTTCATCGTTGTCCTTAAAGGGTAGTCCTTGTCGTTGTTGTCCTTCATTATAGGGGTGCCGGATTTGGCCACTACCCCGGTACCGGATTCATCCGCTACCGGGTGACGGATTAACCCGTTAGGGGTGCCGGATTTGGCCACTACCCCGGTACCGGATTCATCCGCTACCCCTCCGGTCTGTAGCAGGGTGATCAGGTTGGGCTTGCCCTTGTCCTTGCCGCTTTCAACCCGGATCAACTGAAGCGCAACCAAACGCTGATTGGCAAGGCGAACCGTATCGCGATCAACTCGCAACCGGGCGCACAAATCCGCAATGCTGGCGTAGGATTGACCGCGGGAATTCGCACGACGGCAATAATAAACGTACACCGACAATTGAGAATGGGTGAGAAGCGATGCGAAGTGATCGATGATTCGATCATCCAGCCAAAACCAGCCACGCGGTCGATGATCGCGGACTCTGACATCCATTCTTTTTCTCCTCCGAGAAAACGGGAACCTGGACCGGCTTTAGGGTTATCGCCGGTCCAGGCACAACTCCGCCCCGCAAAAGGGCAGTGAAACTATAACATAGAAACCCGAACTCAGGGGGAACTCATTTGCAAAGAGATCGAATGAGGGGTAACTGACAAACCAGGGGAGGCGTTTGGCTTTGTTGCCAGTCCGTCCCTCATTCGATATTTGGCATCCTCGGAGGAGAAGAGCCAGCAATAAGTGTAGCCGATCTGACCCTACACGTCAACGCCCGCCGCCCTCACGCCACGCTCGAGCAACCAGGAACACCGTAAAGCAGACACACGCAATTCCGCAGGCAATAACACTGGCGACCAGTAATACCGTTGCAATCAACTCAGGCATCAATGCACCTCCTTCACGAACAGTAGTGTGATGCTACGTGAAGACAATGAATTGCCGGCCGTTGACCTCCATCGCAGCCTTGATGCCATCAAAGGTGATCTCCTTCTGGTCCACGAGGAATTGATCGCCGCTCACCAGGTTCGTTTGCTGAACAGACGTTACCTGTCCCGTATCACCGGGGAACACGGTGCCGAAGCGCGCCCGCTCCGAAGACCAGTTCACCGGCAGGCCCTCCGGGAGCCCCACCATACGGTAGGCAAGCAAGCCGGGAGATATCGGGGTGTCCACATCGTCAACCTCAAAGTGCGCAACGCCACCGATGTAGGGTTTCTGACCCGTGTCGAGGAAGCGGGGTTCCTGATATTCTCCCGAGCGTGGCCGCCCCGCCGCATCACGCGAGATCACCACGGCATTACTCACGATCCGCTCACTGTTTATCTCTCGGCTCACGACCTGAATTTCATCACCCTGTACGGTAGGGTTCAGCGGCGTGAAGTCATCACTGTTGGTCGTGTCATCCATGAAAAACGACACAGACGGCGCAACGAACGGGTAATACCACCTAATCTCATGCGCCGGCTGTTTGATGATCCATTCTGCCCGCACCAGTTTACTGATTGCATTCAGGAACCCGTTGCCGTCCAGCGCAGGATGAAAGTTCAATCGCGCCAGCCAGGTTTCATCAAGCAGCACATTCACCAGACCGGTCTTGATCACTGCCGAGGCCGGTATATTCCAGCGATCCGTGAGCACGTAGTCAACCATCTGGTGCATGGTCCAGCCGACGAAGGATGGCATGTTTTCCATCCGGCAAAACGGCAACCAGTGAGTGCTCCAATCACCGAGATGGATCCGGATCTCCTGGAGGAGGTAGGGCTGCCGGTCATGCAGCACCTGATCAATACGGCCGATGAGGCGACACCAGTTCGCGACCGAGGCAATGCCGTCATCCTCCATGCCCTTAAGCAGGTAGAACGATCCGTTTTTCGGTAGGAATGCAGATGCCTGGTTCTCAGCCGTGACATGCCCCTCACTCCCTCGCCGGCGCAGACACACACGACCCGAAACCACGGAGGAAAGTGACGTCGTAACCGGCGTGAGCAACAGTTTCTCGTTCACCGAATAGATCGACACCGCCGAAACAATCGGGGTGGATGTGCCCAGCCCGGTGAGCTTCAGGACGGGTAGATACGTTGCCGGCGTCAGCCCGGCCGTGATGTTGTTCTGATCATACTGACCCGACGCCGGCGGGTAATAGGACCCAATCACTACGCCAGCCGTGACCGCATCACCTCCAGTCGGTAACAACCTGCTCATGCGCACCTGGAATGCAGTGGAGCGATTGCGGCCCGGCATTACACCACGCCGCGGCCGGGCAACACCCAACGTTTTCCAGGTCGCATCACCGCCAAACACCGCTCCACTGGTGGCAATGAATCGAATTCGGAGCTTTCCGTGACCCGGAACCAGGTTGAGCCGGTCCGCCAGGATCATCTGCTCACCGCCATCCTTCTGCACGAACACGGTGCCATTGACCCAGGTAATGGCAAGGCTGAACCGCTTCTCCGCATCCGGTGTCCGGCCCACCGTGTCCTCGAGGGGTTCTACCAGCGCCGCACGCTCATAACGGCCGGCGCGCAGGGCCTGAAATTCCTGCGGATCAAATCCGTGTGTCGGAATCTTCAGCAACCATTGCCCGACAAGCTCAACCTCAACGCTGGCAGTATCACTCACGGTCGGAGCAGACACGATGAACCACAACGCCAGGGCACCGGAGGTTCCCATAACACCTTGAGTTGCACCGGTTCCCTGGTTGCTGAGGATAGTGGAGTTACCACCGTCAGAACGCGTTGCATGCAGCCAGGTGCGGCCCTTGATCGCCAACTCCTCCCAGGCGCCGATTTTAGCCCAATTCGCCAGGACCATGTTGGCAGTCGGGAACACACGGCGAGTGGTGATCCAGGTGGATGGCGACGCCCCCGGCCGCTTGCGAGTCCATACCTCGCAGTCATCGAGGAGCCAGTTCTCGCGGTTCTGAAAATCCCATGAGGCAGCATAACCGAAACGACGGTTGAAGCGACCGTCCGTCAGTCCGAATTTGTCCGGCTGCTCATAACTGACCTCGACAACCGGCGTGGTTGTGGTTGGCATAATAGTTTTACTTGCTCGGGTCCACCAACCACTTCAAAGCGCGAAGCGCATTCGCCTCAATCATGTTGCGCTGGGCCGTCAGATAGGCACGGCAATTCGGGCAACGCTGCTCAGACCCGAGCAACCGACTGAGAGGGACGGACTGGACGTTCAGGCTGATTTCAATCGCAAGCAGTTCTTGCACGGCCGCATTCACCTTCGCCCAAGCTTCAGGGTCCTTTGCCTGGTCCACGCCGTCTTTGCCATTGGAATGATCGCTGATAATCTGGTTTTGCGTCTTCACGAATGCATCATAGGCTCGATTGATTTCATCAATTGTTCCGACCAACTGAAAACTGAGATCCACCGGGAGTTTGAGAGTGGCCAGACCTGGCAGGCCTAACGTGAAGGCCTCCACTACCTGAAGGTTCGTGATAATCAGTTTGCCGTTGGGCCTGGGCCGTCGTTTCTTCATGGCGTCTCTCCTCCCGCCCGCGCAGTTTGCAGCGCCTGGCGCAGTTGACGGATGGAAGTAGGTGTTACTGTTGAAAAAGCATCGGCCAGCGTGCGCCTGGTGGCCTGTGGCGGACCGCTTATGAAAGACTCACTGACGACATTCAAACTCAGTCCCGCAACGTCCTCCAAGATACACGTCAGGCGGACTCTTGTTTGGAACCACACGGCACCATCAGCTTGCCGCACACGTTCATTGAAGATCACCTCAAGTGAATCCGGACGCGCCACGTCAACAAGCGTTGGGTCCAGGGCTTTTGGCATCATGCACCTTCCTAATGATCCTTTAATCAGTCATAGAACACAGGCTGCAGCAACACGGCTTCGGCCACCGCCACGGATGGCGCCACGAACCAGTACACCCGTTCACGTCCCGGAGCATAGAGGTCCCACCGTGTGGGCGAGTCGTACATTTCCCATATCACTTGCGCGGACAGAGCGACCGAATAGAACCGCAGGTCCCACAAGCGCCCGTTCAGGTCCCAGTCCGCCCCTGCAGGGTACGCACCCCACTGAAATGTCTTGGCTCCGGTAGACATGCTCAACGGGCCGTTTTGCTGTGTCAGGCCAGTGACAATCACGCCGTCCAAATAGAACTGAACATCGACCCCGTCCGATCTCATGGCAACGTGATGGATCAACGAGTCACGCAGGTCGGGGCCACCTGTGAGACGGCCGGCGCAGATGTAGATATTCCCTGTGGCTGATACAAGCTGCCAGTATACCGCTGTCCCGGTCGTGCTGCCGAGCAGCATAGCCCCGTTTGCATCTTCGCCACGGTCAACCATCCACATGCTCACCGTGTTGACTGCACCCGAGGCATTAGACAGGGCATCCGTGAATGAAACGTAATCCCCCGTTCCGTCCAGGTCAACGACGTGGCGACCGTGGATGTCACTGTCAATGAACGCGTTGGCGGTTAGCACGCCGCTCGGACCCGACTTTAGGTCTCGCTGGTCACCGGGATCAGGCAGAACCGGGACCCACATTTCCAGCCCCTCGGACTGGGGCGAGTCCTGATTGATCGCAAACGGGTAGAGCGGCCGTCGAGCCGCATTCGGCGACTTGATATCCCAGGGTTTCATGTGAACCAGACCTCAGGCACGTAACCGGCCGATATGCGTCGCAGAAGTTCAGGGAACGGCGAGGTGCCACGTCGGTGGTCCCAAGCGAAGAGCATCCGCTGAATCGCGGGCATATCACGGAGCGACAGCCGAACGGGGTTTCCTGCATACCCGTGCTGCGCCAGCAGGTCTCGCAGGTAGTTCTCATCACACTTCGTTTCGGTGATCTCGGGCATCAGACACTCTTGATCTGATACGGCTGGCTCTTCAGGAACTTGGCCGACGCGCTCGACCTGTACGCCTGACCGCTTGTGTTCGAGAGGCGATATTTGGTCGTCACCGGCGGCGTCGGGATTCCAGTCAGGACCAGGTATTCCAACACCGTCGTAGACGGCAACACCGATTCAAACGTCCCGACCAGCAGTGCCTTCTGCGGGAGTCCGCCGGATGTTACCGATGGGTAATTCGTGCCGTCCGGCGCCGGCTCGATGTAAAGCTCCGCCGTCTTGACGCCGGCGGCCGGCGCAACCGCGTAATCGACTGCGAGGACGAAATCAGCTACCATGTCGAGGTTCGTCTGGTTCGCAATGGCCGCCGATTCCGCCTCGGCGGCATTGGCGAGCGAGTCCAATCCGGTGGTCAGCAGAGTTTGGACTGCAGTCGGTATGGCCCAACTGATAGCTGCCATTAGAGCACCTTTACCGTGACGATTGTTTTCCCGTCAGCGCCGATGCTTTCGACGTGCACGACGCTGGGGCGCAAGGCGCGCGCCACCTCCAAGTGTGTTATTCGTGTTCCCGCACCCCATGCCTTTTCAGCCTGGCTACAAGGACGAGTCTGCAAGGCCACGATATTGGCCCGCGTCGATGTGCCACCGGGGAAGATGTCCAGAAACGCTTGCCGGATTCGTACATTTTTCAGGTTGACGGTTCCTGTTGCCAGAATGGCCCGGATTGCATCACGCTGAGGCTGCGTGACCGTCAACGCAGCAAACTCACTCCAGACGATTGAATCAGCCACTTCCTGGGCAACAAGCAACTCCCGATCAATGGTGAGTATTCCTACCCGGTTCAATGCATCAGCGATAGCCTGATCTGACCCGGATAGAACATTCGGAGCAAGCTCGGCGGCCAGTGGCCCGGTTTCAATTTCCGTTTTCAGTGCAGCGAGAGTCACAGCCATCAGGTAGCTTCTCCTTTAGTGCCCGTACTTGCTGATCCCGTATAGAATCCGGATGCCGCGCAATTTCGCATCCCCGCCAAGCGTATCGTTCGCATGGGCGGCATCGCGAGAGACTCTGAATTGCACCCAATCGCCGGCAGCAGGGGCATTGCCAACCGTGACAGCCCCCGATTCGGTCGTAATGTGGTTATCATTGTTGGCCAACCATGTGTCCTCCAGGGCAATGGCAGTTCCCCAAGCCGTATCAATCGCATCGTCATCAGCCAGAGCGGTAGCCTGCAGGAGCCAACGCACAACTTGGGTGGCCGCCCCCGCCGTCGTCGTCCAATCAATCACAAATGTGATTGTCCCCGCATTCCAATTGCCGGGCATCTGGACGGCAAACTCAGCGTACTCCTGCACGGTTTGATCAAAATCGAGTGTCTGTTGGTTGACCTTGTTCGTGGCCAACTCCGTCTTTGCCAACGCCGCGCAACCAGAGGTTGTTGATGGCCACATACCGGCAGCAGAAACAAAGAGCGTGCGCTTGGGCGCAGCGCCCGCTTCTGCGATCTGTCCATTGGTCGCAAGATTGATGGCAGCCGATCCGTCTGCTGCCACACCCACGCCGATTCGGTCAACACGAGGGGTGGCGCTCCAGGAGGGGTCGGTACCGTTGCTGCTCAGGATGGAGTTGGCGGCGCCGAGAGCCAATCGCGCCCACAGCGGCGTGGCGTTCCCGATTATCAGGTCGCCGCGAACGACGGCAGCCGCAAGCGAATCGGCATGGGTTGCACTCAGAACGTTATGCGCTGTAATGGCCGCCCAGGACAATACGCCGGCCCCGTTTGTTTGCAGAAACTGACCCGATGACCCGTCAGCGGTCGGAAGCGTCCAGATCTGATTGGCCGCCAGGGAATCAGGGGACTTCCATCCGACGTAATTAGAGCCATTCGCGACCAGCTCCCGCAGACGGACTTCACCTGTCACGGTGGTGCTGCTGAT
>Ga0247727_10018072_pt1 | contig 11146 bp, 11 predicted proteins | sample WisWelCaveWW1625_FD_202498 | JGI IMG/M metagenome (GOLD analysis project Ga0247727, IMG submission 202498) | Biofilm microbial communities from Wishing Well Cave, Virginia, United States - WW16-25 | ecosystem: Environmental > Aquatic > Deep subsurface > Groundwater > Cave microbial mat | place...
GTTCACCGGCCAGTTCTCCATCGGGCACGCCGGCTTCATGGCGCTCGGTGCCTACGGGTCCGCGATGTTCTCCCTCCACGTCGGTCGGGGCTGGGTGTCCGCGCTCGAAGCCGCCGGGGCGCCGGCGGCGCTGGCCGCGGCGCCCGCCCTGCTCATGGCCCTCCTGCTCGGAGGGCTGGTGGCCGCCCTGGCCGGCTACCTCGTCGGACTCCCTTCGCTGCGCCTGCGCGGCGACTACCTCGCCATCGTGACGCTCGGGTTCGGCGAGATCATCCGCGTGCTGATCCTCAACATCGATGCGGTGGGCGGTGCGCGAGGACTGCCGGGCATTCCCGGATGGGCCAACGTCTTCTGGGTCGGTCTCGGCATCGTGGCGGTGATCCTGCTCTCGCGTCACCTGGCGCACAGCACGCACGGACGGGCGCTGTTCGCGATCCGCGACGACGAGGTGGCCGCCGAGGCCCTGGGCGTGGACACCACGTCCTACAAGGTGCTGGCCTTCGTGCTGGGCTCGTTCTTCGCCGGCGTGGCGGGTGGTCTGTTCGCGCATTTCCTGTCCTACCTCAACCCCAGCTCCTTCACGTTCATCAAGAGCATCGAAGTGATCGCGATGGTCGTGCTGGGCGGGATGGGGAGCATCTCGGGGTCGGTGCTGGCCGCGGTCCTCCTCACCCTGCTCCCCGAGTTGCTGCGGCCGGTCAAGGAGTACCGCATGGTGCTCTACTCCCTGATGCTCGTCATCCTGATGATCACGCGCCCGCAGGGGCTCCTCGGCACCCGCGAGCTGTCGTGGAGCGCGCTGCTCGGCCGACGCAAGCCGGCGCAGAGAGCGGCATGAGCGAGCTGCTCCTCCAGATCGAGCGCGTCACCATGCAGTTCGGGGGCCTCAAGGCTGTCTCCGATCTCGACCTGGGCGTGAGCCGCGGTGAACTGGTCGGCCTGATCGGCCCCAACGGCGCCGGAAAGACGACGGTGTTCAACGTCATCACCGGCGTCTATGCGCCCACCGGCGGCCGGGTGCTGATGGAAGGTCGCGCGATTCACGGACTCAAACCCAGCGCCATCGCCCGCCGGGGCATCACGCGGACGTTCCAGAACATCCGGTTGTTCTCGAGCCGCTGCTGCCGCGACAACGTCTCGATCGCTGCCCACTTCCGGACCCGGGCCAGCCTGCTCGACGCGGTGGTGCGCAACCGAAGGTTTGAAGCCGACGAGCGCGAGATGCGGCGCCAGTCCGAAGAGCTGCTCGACATCCTGGGGCTGTCGGCGTGGGCCGATACGACGGCGTCGGAGCTGCCCTACGGACAGCAGCGCCGCCTCGAGATCGCGCGCGCGCTGGCGGGCCGGCCGCAGCTGCTCCTGCTCGACGAGCCGGCCGCGGGTCTCAATCCCCAGGAGACCGATCAGCTCATGCACCTCATCGAGGAGATCCGGGGGCGCTTCGGGCTGTCGATCCTGCTGATCGAGCATGACATGCGGGTGGTGATGGGCATCTGCCGTCGCATCGCCGTGCTGGACTACGGCGTTCAGATCGCCGAGGGGACCCCGGACCAGATCCGCACCAATCCCAAGGTGATCGAGGCCTACCTGGGTGAAGAGGTCCATGCCGACCTCGGGGCCGGGAGCTGAGAGTGCTGCTGCGGGTGGAGAACCTGGACGTCTACTACGGCGCGGTCCACGCGCTGAAGGGCGTGACCTTGCAGGCCGGGGGGGGAGAGATCGTTACCCTCATCGGCGCAAACGGCGCCGGGAAGAGCACCCTGCTGCGTGCGATCTCGGGGCTGGTTCCCGCGCGCGCCGGGAAGGTCGAGTTCGACGGGCGCGACATCACCCGAGTCCCGCCGCACCAGATCGTGGCGCTCGGGATCTCGCAGTCGCCCGAGGGGCGGATGGTGTTCTCCAACCTCACGGTCGAGGACAACCTGGAGCTCGGCGCCTATCGCCGCAGAGACCGGGCGGCGATCCGTCAGGACCGCGAGCAGATCTACCAGCTCTTCCCGCTGCTGCTCGAGCGCCGGCGCCAGCCCGCGGGGACGCTCTCGGGCGGGGAGCAGCAGATGCTGGCGATCGGGCGGGCCCTCATGTCGCGGCCCCGACTGCTGCTGCTGGACGAGCCCTCCCTCGGCCTGGCACCGCTGCTGGTGCGGGAGATCTTCAGGACCATCCGGGAGATCAACCAGCGCGGCGTCACGGTCCTGCTCGTCGAACAGAATGCCCACATGGCGCTCTCGATCGCCGGGCGCGGTTACGTGCTCGAAACCGGTCGCGTCCGCTTCGAGGACGAGGCCCGCCGCCTGCTCGAAAACGAAGACGTCAAGCGGGCTTACCTCGGCGGCTGATCTTCGGCGCCCCGCCCGGGGCGCAACGCCTGCGCGCCAGCCCGCACGATGATTCGTGCAGCCTGCACGCTTCATCACTGGGAAAAACCCCACGCGAGTGTTGGCGGAAATTACGTTTTCGCAGCGAAGCCCCGCATCGCCCCGGTCGTGAAGCGTGTCCCGCTCTCATCAAGCGGGCGCAGTTCCTTCAAATCGAACGCGCTTACGCGTTGTGAAATTTCGCGCAGCCCTGCTTGGCCTGCCTCTTGCGATTGGATAGGGCAGCGCCTTCGATGCGCGTTCCGGCGGCGCCAAACGGCAAGGGATGGTGCCGAACCGGAACGAGCGAAGGTCTTCGTCGCACGGCGAGTGCCGTGCACGTCCACCCCGGCATGGTGCCGGGAAAGTCGGTCCCCCTGCAGAGGAGTAAGAACCACATGATGAACCTGGTCCGTAGCTTCGTGCGTGACGAGAACGGCGAAGACCTGATCGAGTACGGCCTCCTGGCGGCCTTCGTGGCGGCAGTGGCTCTCGTGACGATCATCGCCGACCCGCTCGGCATCAAGGGCTCGCTGGTCGCCGCCTTCAACAAGGCGAAGTCCGCGCTCGACGCGTCGTAGTCGATCGCGACGTCATGAACGTTCCGCTCTGGGCGGCCCTTCCCGTCCTCGTCCTGGTGACTCTGGCTGCCCGGGCGGACGTTCGGACGCGCAAGATTCCCAATGCACTGACGTTCCCCGCGCTGTTGTTGGGCCTGGCGACACACCTGGCTCTCGGCGGGCGGGATGGATTCCTCGCCTCGCTGGCCGGCATGTCGGTCGCCGGCGTGGCCCTCATTCCGGGATGGTTGATGCGGTGGATGGGAGCTGGAGACGTGAAGCTCATGGCGGCGGCCGGGGCCTGGCTGGCCTTTCCGTGCGCCGTGATCGCCCTGCTGGCCTCGCTGGTGGCCGGTGGCGCGATCGCGGCGGTCGTGGCCCTGCGGCGCCGGGTGTTCTGGCTTGCGATCCAGAATGCGGCGCTCACCGGCGCCTGGAGCCTCACCCGCGCGGCGGGAGCCGCGCCGGCGCCGGTCACGACCGGCATTCGCTTCCCATTCGCGCTCGCCGTTCTGGCGGGTTGCACGATGGCCTTATGGTTGAAGCCATGAGTGCCGATAACGGGGTCGCCATGAATGACTGCCTGAAAAACCCCCGTCGTGGCCACGAGCGCGGCACGGCGCTGGTGGAGTTCACGCTCATCCTGCCGCTGCTGCTGGTGCTGACGATCGCGGTCGTGGACTTCGGGCGCGCGTTCTACGTGAAGAACGTGCTCGAGCAGGCTGCGCGCGAAGGCGTGCGGCTGCGCGCGGTGACGTCCACGGCCGACAGCGCGCTGGTGCGCGACCGGGTTCTGGAGGTCATGGCGCCGGCCAACGTCACGGTCACGGGCCTGCTGATCGAAGGCCCGCTGGCGAACCGGCAGGTGCACGTCGAGGTGACGGCCGAGTTCAACTGGATCTTTCCCGGCGTCTTCAACTTGCTGGGCGCCAATTTCACCAACCCTGCGTCGCTGACAGGCGAAGCCTGGATGCGCAACGAAGGTTCTTCGTAACAGAACCCTGACTCGGAGGATGTGACCGTGAGCGCGAACGGTAGGAGCTTCATGATCGTCGCGGTCCTGCTGGGTGGAGCGGCGGCCGTCGTCGGTTACTTCGGCCTCACGTCGCTGGCCACTCAGAGCACCGCAAAGACCAACGCGAACTACCGCAACGTGGTGGTGACCGCCACCGATCTGACCTTCGGCCAAAAGCTCGACCGCGCGATGCTGCGGGTCGCAAGGTATCCCAAGGACGCGGTGCCCGAGGGCGCCTACTCCAGCGTCGACTCGGTGGTCGGTCAGACCACCAAGGTGTTCATGGGCGCCCGCGAGCCGGTGACGGCGATCAAGATGTCGTCCCGGGGCGGCGGTCTGTCGATGCTGGTCCGGCCCACCATGCGCGCCGCCAGCCTCGAGGTGAACCAGGTCTCCGGCGTGTCGGGCTTCGTGCTCCCGGGCGACCGCGTCGACGTGCTCGTGACCGTCGATCCGCGCAGCCACAGCGACGACGCCATCACCCGCACCGTGCTCCAGAGCATCGAGGTCCTCGCCGCCGGCCAGAAGACCCAGCAGCAGGACAACAAGCCGATCACCGTCCAGGCCGTGACGCTGCTGGTATCGCCCGAGGGTGCCGAGACCCTGGCCCTGTCCCTCCACGAGGGCAAGATTCATCTGGTGCTCCGCAATCCGGAGGACACCGAAGTCGTGAAGGTGGCGTCGCTCTCGACCCGGCAGATGCTCGGCCACGCGACCGTGGCGGCCCGGCCGACCAGCACGGGGTCGCGCCGTCAAGCCGTGCAGTCCGCGTCGCAACCGGTCGCGATTCACCGCCCCAACGACAGACCCAAGGTTCGCATGATCCGTAGCGCCAGCGTTTCCGAAACCCCAGCCGTCACCGACAGCACCGCCAACTGACCGCACGCGAATCGACGGCGTATCCCAAGCAGGAGGAGAGATGTTCTCAAGGAAGATCAGCAGTGCGGTCGTCTGCGGGTGGATCGTGGCGGCGCTGGTCGGCGCCGCGCAGGCCGCCTGGGCTCAGGGGCATGAACGGATCCGCATTCCGGTCGGCCGAGGCGAAGTCGTGACATCGAACGACGAGGTGCGCACCGTGGCGATCGCCGAGCCCAAGATCGCCGACGCAGCGGTCGGTTCGGCCAGGACGGTGGTCGTGAACGGCAAGTCCCCGGGCATCACGACGCTGGTGGTGTACAACGAAGGGGCGCGTTACAAGGTCTATGACGTCGAGGTATTCGTTCCGAACGGCGACAAGCAGGTCGCCCTGCACGTACGGATGGCCGAGGTCAACGACAACGCCGCGCGCGAGCTTGGCTTCGACTGGTACGGGGAAGGCACCAGCAGCGCGCTCAACGGGTTCGTCAAGGGCGGTTTGCTGACCGCCAAGATCTCGCCGGTGGCGGCCACGAGCGGCGTGGTCAGCGGTCTCACGGTGTCGACAGGAGGAGCGACCGACGGCTTCTTCGCCTGGTTCCAGAACAACAGCGACCTCGTGCTCATGACCACCTGGAAGGCTCTGGAGGAGAAGGGCGACCTGCGTACCCTGGCGACTCCGACGCTCGTCACCCGCAGCGGGGACGCGGCGTCCTTCCTGGCCGGCGGCGAGCTGCCAGTGCCCATCGCCTCCGGGGGCACCAACAACCAGACCACGGTCACCGTCCAGTGGAAGGAGTTCGGGGTTCGCCTCAACTTCACGCCAACCGTGGAGGAGAATGGCAGCATCACCCTCAAGGTGGCACCGGAGGTGAGCCAGCTCGATTTCAGCTCCGGGATCAAGCTCGAAGCCTTCGAAATTCCCGCGCTGGTCACCCGCAAGGCTTCGACCACCGTCAACCTGAGGCCCGGCGAGCATCTGGCGATCGGCGGCCTCAAGCAGACCCAACGCAGCAAGGTGGTGCGGCGCATCCCGATCCTGGGCCACATCCCCATCCTGGGTTTCTTCTTCACCAACACCCGCACCGAGAACGTGGAGCGGGACCTGCTTGTAGTGGTGTCCCCGGAGATGGTGGAGCAGGCCGCGTCGACCGTGCCGCCGCTGCCGACCGACCGGAAGGAAAGATAATTCGATCATGAAAGCCATCCTGACCAGGGTTCGCCCGAACGAGCGCGGCGTCGTCATCATCTGGATCGGGTTCTTCCTCGTGTTCATGCTGGGCTTTGTGGCCCTCGGCATCGACGTCGCCAAGCTCATGGCCACGCGCACCCAACTTCAGAACGCAGCGGACGCAGCGGCCCTGGCGGGGGCTTCGGCGGTGAACTTCAAGAACGGCACCATCGTCCAGGACACGGCCACGGTGCGCGCGCAGGTCACGGCTTCGCGGAACAAGGCGTTCGTGAACGAGCCGCTGCCGGTGCAGCTGCTGGCGGCCGACGTGTCGTTCCCGGCTTCGAACCAGATCAAGGTCGTGGTGCGGCGCAACGCGGCGTCGGGAGGCTCGATGGTCACCCACGTGGCGCAGGTGCTGGGCATCACGGCGCTGGAGATGAGCGCGACGGCGACTGCGATGGTGGATACCACGGCGTCGCCGTGTGAGGGCCTGGTGCCGATGGCGCCGATCGAGGACCCGGCCGCCGGGTGGTTCGATCCCGACTGCGCCAAGGAGTATGACCTCAAGGTTGATTCCGGAGCGGGAGTGCAGGGCAACTACCAACTCCTCGACTTCCCGCCCTGTGGCGAGGGCGCCTGCCAGAACGTCGGTGGGGGCGGTGCCGAGATCCGGTGCTACGCCGAATACGGCTACGGCTGCTGCTTGGACATCGGCGACGAGTTCACGCTCACCATGCCGGGTAACAAGGTGGGTCCGTTCCGGCAGGGGATGCTGGCTCGGTACGACTCGGACACCGATCGGCGCGAGGGCATCTGCTACAGCCAGTACCAGGGCAACGGCAACCGCGTCCTGAGGGTGCCGATCGTGGAGAGCTTCGACGTCAGCGGCAAGAAGTACGTCCGGATCGTCGGGTTCTCGGCCTTCTTCATCAAGCGGCGCCCGCCCGGCACCGGCACGCTCACCGGGCAGTTCATCTTCGACATCGTTCCGGGCGAGCAGGGGGGCGGCAACGGGACGTTGTTCTCGATCCGGCTGATCAAGTGACGGAAGCGGCGCGAGGGAAACGCGTATGAGCCAGGTGATCACCGTCGTGTTGGTGCACCGCGATGACTACGAGCGCGGTCAGCTGCGGCTTGCGTTGGAAGGGCTGCCGGGGGTCCAGATCGCCGGCGAGCGCTCCGACCTGCGCTCGGGCATCGCCCTGGCGAACCAGGTGCGCCCGACGATCCTGGCCCTCGAGCTGAGCCAGCCGGTCGAGGACGGGCTCTACGCCGCATCGCAGTTCAAGATGGAGCACCCCGACGGCGCCATCTTCCTGATGACCGAAGCCTTCGATCCCGAGACCCTGCTCCGCGCGCTGCGCGCGGGGGCCCAGGAGGTCCTGCGGCGCCCGCTCGACCGCGGCGCTCTGCGCGAGGCCGTGGAACGCGTCTCCCGCCAGCGGGCCAAGAAGTCCGGCTCGGGTGCGTCGCGCGGCGTCATCACGGTGTTCTCGAACAAGGGCGGGGCCGGCGTCAGCACGATCGCGACCAATCTCGCGATCAGCCTCAAGCGCCTCACCGGGCGCGAGGTCGCGCTGGCCGACCTCGATGTCCATTCCGGGGACGCCGCGTTCATGCTGGGGCTCTCACCCACGCGGTCGCTGGGCGACGTCCTGCGTGCGCAAAAGATCGATTCGGCGAGCGTGCACGACGCACTCATGAAGCACGAGTCCGGGCTGTTCGTCCTGTCGCAGCCCGAGCAGCTCGACGAGGTGGACGGCGTCAACGGCAGCCAGATCGGAAGCGTCCTCGAGATCATGTCCTCCACCTTCGATCTCGTCGTCGTGGACGCGCCGCACGTGTTCAACGATCTGACGCTGGAGTTGTTCGACCGCACGAGCACGATCCTGCTCGTCTGCGAGCCCAGCATTCCTTCGGTGCGGGCGGCGCGACGGTCGCTCGAGATCTTCCACAAGCTCAATTTCATGGTGGCGCCCGACCGCGTGCGCCTGGTGGTCAACCGCCGCAGCGACCAGAGCGCGATCGCGCTGCCGCAGCTGGAGGAGACGCTGGGCCTGCCGGTCTTCGGCAGTGTCACCAACGACTGGGCCGCGGTCAGTATGGCGATCAACGTGGGCAAGCCCCTGTGCGGCGGCCACACGGAGAGCCGCTCCGGCCGCGACATCACGGCGCTGGCGCGCAAGCTGGTGCCTTCGGAAAGCATCGAGGAGCCTCTCGAGGCGGTTCCGGCCAAACGGCCGGGGCGGCTGCGTTTCTTCGGAAAGGGATAGGTCGCCATGAACCTCCGCCATCGTCTCGGCCGTTCCAACGGCCCCGCCTCCCCGCCTCCGTCGTCTCTGCTCGCGGTGCGTCCCGCGGAGGCCGAGCCCGACCGTTACCAGGAGATCAAGAAACAGCTCCATCGCGAGCTGATCAGCAAGCTCGATCTCGCGTTGCTGGAGGGACTCGAGGAACATCAGCGCCGCGCGCAGGTCGAACAGCTGGCGCGTCGTCTGCTCGTCGAGGCCGAGATTCGGCTGACGCGTGGCGACGAGGAACGGCTCATCACCGAGCTGCTGCACGACACCTTCGACCTGGGCCCGATCACCCCGCTGCTCCTCGATGAGGAGATCAGCGACATTCTGGTCAACACGCACCGCCAGGTGTACGTGGAGCGGCTGGGCAAGCTGGAGCTCACCTCGGTGAGCTTCCGCGACGAGTCGCACATGCGGCACATCATCGATCGAATCATTTCCCGGGTCGGTCGACGCATCGACGAATCGACGCCGCTTGTCGACGCGCGTCTGCCGGACGGCTCGCGTGTCAACGCCATCATTCCGCCGGCGGCGCTGGACGGCCCGATCCTCTCGATCCGCCGCTTCCGCCGCCGTGCGCTCTCGATCGACGACCTGCTCGAGCTCAACAGCCTGTCGCACGAGATCGCCCAGTTCATCACCGGCGCCACCCGGGCGCGGCTCAATATGCTCATTACCGGCGGCACCGGCTCGGGCAAGACGACCCTGCTCAATATCGTGTCGCGCTACATCTCGAACGACGAACGCATCATCACCATCGAGGACTCGGCCGAACTCATGCTCCAGCAGCCCCACGTCGTGCGGCTCGAGACTCGTCCGCCCAACATCGAAGGCAGGGGCCAGATCACACAGCGCGATCTGGTGCGAAACGCGCTCCGCATGCGCCCCGACCGGATCGTCGTGGGCGAGGTACGCGGTGACGAAGTGCTGGACATGCTCCAGGCCATGAACACCGGCCATGATGGCTCGATGACGACCATCCACTCGAACGGACCGCGCGATGCCATGCACCGCATCGAGAACCTCGTCCTCATGGCAGGCCACTCGCTGCCGGACAAGGCGATCCGCGAGCAGATCTCCTCGGCGATCGAGTTGATCGTGCACGTCTCGCGCCTCTCGGACGGCAGCCGCCGCATCCTTTCCGTGATGGAGCTGATGGGGATGGAAGGCAGCGTCGTGACGATGCAGGAGATCTTCCGGTTCGTGCAGACCGGGATCGATTCGGAAGGCAAGACCAAAGGGCACTTCGAAGCCACGGGCATCATGCCCAAGTGCGCCGACCGCGTCCGCATGGCGGGTGTGGACGTGCCGCACGCGATTTTCGAGCGCGGACGTCGCTCCTAAACGGAAGAGGAGAGACTCGTGTTCCTGGTATTCAGCCTCCTGATTTTCCTCGCCGTGCTGCTGGCGAGTGTCGGGTTCGTCGTCCACCGCAGTGGCGAAGGCGCCCGGATGCTCCAGAAGCGGCTGACCGAGCTGGCCCAGAAGGCGCGCGATCTTCCCAAGATCCAGGTCGTCCGCGATTTGCGTTACACCTCGCTGCCGTGGTTTGACAACGCGCTGCGCAAGATCAACCTGGGCCAGCGTCTGGAACTGCTGCTGTACCAGGCCGGCTTGACGATGCGGGTGGGGGCGCTGCTGCTGCTCATCGCGGGTTTCGGCATGGGCGGATACTTCGTCGGCGTGCTGGTGACGCACCGCGTGGCGCCCGGGCTGCTGTTCATGGGGTTGTGCGCGCCGCTGCCGTACTTCTACGTGAAGTTCAAGAAGGGCCAGCGCATGAATGCGTTCTCGGCGGAGTTCCCCGACGCGCTGGACCTGCTCGTGAGCGCCCTGCGCGCCGGCCTCTCCTTCTCGGCGGCGATGCAGATCGTCGCGGAGGAGTCCCCCGAGCCGGTGCGCAGCGAGTTCGCGGTCGCCGTCGAGGAGCAGTCTCTGGGTCTCGACTTTCGGGAGACCATGATGAATCTCACCCGCCGGGTGGATTCGCTCGACCTGAAATTCTTCGTCACCGCCGTCATCCTGCAGCGCGACACCGGCGGCAACCTCGCCGAGATCCTGGAGAACACCTCGAAGCTGATCCGCGACCGGTTCCGGATCCTGGGGGACATCAAGACGTTCACCGCCCAGGGCCGGCTGACCGGCGGGATCCTGCTGTGCCTGCCGTTGAGCATCAGTCTGTTCATGTTCGTGATGACCCCCGACTACTTCAAGCCCATGATCGAAAGCGAGACTGGCCGCGCCGCCCTGTACTTCGCGGGATTCCTGCAGTTGCTGGGGGCGCTGGTGATCCGCAAGATCGTGAGCATCAAGGTATGACCATGCTCCTACTCATGATGAGCATCCTGATCTTCGCAGCGGTCACGGTGACCGCGATGGCCGTGTACCAGACCACGGTCACGGAACGGAACCCGGTCACGATGCGGCTGCGGGAGCTGCGACTCCAGACGGCGGGCTCGCTGTCGAGCTACGCCCGGCGACCGCCGTTGCTGCTCAAGCTGATCGCCCAGCTGGGCGGCTTCGTGCCGGCGGCCGACGGCAGCGACGCCATGCGCAGCGGCCTGGTACGGGCCGGCTACCGCCGCGCCGACGCCGCGCTGGTCTTCATCGGCAGTAAAGTGCTGTGCGCGATCGGCCTCCCGGTCGCTTGGATGGTGGTCGGCTACGCGATGGCCAGGCCGGTGGGCAACGTGCTGATGCTGTCGTTCCTGCTCGGCATCTTGGGCTTCTACCTGCCGACCCTGTTCATCGCCATCCGTCAGTCGCAGCGGCACTCCGAGATCCTCTCGGCCCTTCCCGACGCGCTCGACCTCATGGTGGTGTGCGTCGAGGCCGGCCTCGGTATCGGGGCGGCCCTCCAGCGCGTGGGCATGGAGATCCGGCTGGCG
>Ga0247727_10018073_pt1 | contig 11144 bp, 11 predicted proteins | sample WisWelCaveWW1625_FD_202498 | JGI IMG/M metagenome (GOLD analysis project Ga0247727, IMG submission 202498) | Biofilm microbial communities from Wishing Well Cave, Virginia, United States - WW16-25 | ecosystem: Environmental > Aquatic > Deep subsurface > Groundwater > Cave microbial mat | place...
TCTCAATATGAACAGAAGTGAAGCGATCTTCCTGTACGAGACGCTCGGAAATCAAAATAGCGTCTTCAAAGTTGCCGCCTTCCCATGAAAGGAAAGCGACAACCACATTTTGACCAAGCGCCAATTGACCACTTTCAGTGGACGAAGAATCAGCGATGATATCGCCCTTCTTGATCTTTTGTCCCTTGACAACCGCCGGGCGCTGATCGATACATGTGCTCTGATTGGATCGTTGATATTTGCGGAGTTGATACGTTCGACCGCCGCCTCTTTCCTTAACGGTAATTGAATTGCCAGTAACAGACGTTACCTCCCCGTCAGCTTCTGCCACCACAACCTGACCCGAATCCAACGCGGCATGATATTCCATACCCGTCGAAACGAGTGGGATCTCAGGGCGCACAAGCGGGACAGCCTGCGCCTGCATGTTAGAACCCATCAACGCGCGGTTGGCATCGTCATGTTCAAGGAACGGGATCAACGCGGCGCTAATTCCTACAACTTGATGAGGAGCCACATCCATATAATCCACAGCATCCGGCGTCGAAAAAATAAAGCCCGAGTGATAACGGCAGGAGACGCGCTCACGCACAAATTCCTTTGTGCCGGTCAGTGGCGCATTCGCCTGGGCGATGACATATTTATCTTCCGCGTCAGCAGAAAGGTAATCAAATTGATCGGAAACGTACGGAACAACTGCAATGGGCTTGCCAATCTTAACAAGCTTCTTTAATATCTTTCCATCAATGACTTCACCGGCTTCATATAATACATCTTCTGTCTTTGGGTCAATGACTTTTTCGCTCAGGGTGCGCCCTTCGAGACGTTCATCATCGGCTTCCATCGTTCTGAAAACTTTTCGATATGGAGTTTCGATAAAGCCATATTCGTTCACACGAGCAAACGATGCCAGGCGACCGATCAAACCGATGTTTGGACCTTCAGGAGTTTCAATCGGACAAATACGTCCGTAGTGCGAGTGATGGACGTCACGGACATCAAAGCCGGCACGTTCGCGGCGCAGACCACCGGGTCCCAATGCAGACAGAGTTCGCTTATGACGCAACTCTGCCAGGGGGTTGGTTTGATCCATGAATTGTGAAAGTTGCGATGAACCGAAGAACTCGCGCAACGCCGCCACAACAGGGCGAATATTGACAAGGGTTACGGGCGAGAGTTGTTCCTGATCGCGAATGGACATACGTTCCTTGATCACGCGTTCCATGCGTCGGAGGCCAATTCGCAATTTGTTCTGGATCAACTCGCCCACCGTCTTAACGCGGCGATTTCCCAGATGGTCGATATCATCGGGCTTTTCGACTCCGTTGTTGATCTGTATCATGCGGCGGATGAGTCGGATCACGTCGCCTTTTGTCACCGTGCGATGAGGGATTGGGATATTCAAATCCAGCTTTTGATTTAATTTATAACGACCCACACGTTCGAGATCATAATGGCGTTGATCAAACAACTGTTCTTGAAGGAATTGGCGTGCATTTTCAAGCGTGGCAGGGTCACCCGGGCGCATCTTCTTGAAAAACTCGATCAATGCGGCTTCGGCAATGCTCATTCCGCCTGCGAGATCCCATTCGGGTTCCTGCTTAAGAGTAGATGCTATAAACAAGCGCTCAGGATTGTTATCCACATCCTGGAACAAACTTAGTAACTCTTCATCAGTTCCCAGTTTGAGAGGAGAATCCTTGATATCATCATTGACTGCCGCCAACGCGCGCAGGAACACGGTGATTGGAACCGTGCGCTTACGATTGAATTTCAATATGATGTAATCAGATTTACGTGTCTCAAACTCCATCCATGCGCCGCGGTCTGGAATCAATTTGGACATGGCGAGAGGCCGTCCCGTGGCGCGATCCGTAGGTGCTTCGAAGTAAACACCCGGGGAACGGATCAACTGCGAGACGACAACACGCTCCGTCCCGTTAATAATGAAGGTGCCCTTATCCGTCATCTCGGGGAAGTCGCCTAGAAAAATATCCTGCTTGATCGGTTCCGGGACGTCCGCGCCAGCCAACAGAACAGAAACATATAACGGGCTGGCGTACGTGAGATCGCGCTCGACACATTCTTCAATGTTGTGCTTGGGTTCGCCAAACCAATATTTGAGGCCCCATTGTTTGGATTCAGGACCGCGGCTGGGAAAATATAACTTCATCCCCTTGTTGTACGACTCAATCGGCGATACTTCGTGGAAGAGATCGCCAAGACCTTCGCGCTTGAGGCGCTCGAAAGAATCAAGTTGGACTTCTATTAAATTCGGGAGTTTGATATTGACCGGAATACGTGCATACGTTTTACGGGGTAAAGAAGAAGACATTCGGTTCGCTCCTGACCTTGGACCTGTTCGCCGTTTACGAAGTACCGCAAAACTTGGTTCCTGCCAAATCGCAGGTAAATTTCAATTCCCAAGATCATGAATCATGCGGTAACACACGAAACCATCCCGCGATGTTTTGGCGGGATAGCGAAAGATGATTATATATGAAGGATTATATATACGCAAGGGATTTTTACGTCCAATTTCAACCCCCTCCTTGTTCATATTTACGCCGATTCTAACAACAAATCAGGTTTTCCGCAACTTACAAAGGTGGCGCGGGGTTTAAGATTGGTAGCATCATCAACCCTTTGCGGGAGGCACAATGACCACACCACAAGCAACCGTGAATGACAGGCGTGAAATCTTCGGCTGGGCAATGTATGACTGGGCAAACTCGGGGTTTACAACAACAGTTGGAACCGTTTTTCTTGGTCCATATATTGCATCGCTCGCGGCAGAAGCGGCAACAGCGTACCCGGATGGAATGGCTCGCTTCCTGGGTATACCGGTTGCGCCAGATTCATTTATTCCCTACTGCATTTCATTTTCAGTGGGACTTCAAGTCATATTTTTACCCATTCTTGGCGCAATTGCAGATTATTCCCACCTCCGCAAGAGGATGCTTCAATTATTTGCCACAATCGGCGCAGTAGCCGCAATCGCACTGTTCACAGTGACAGGGAGCTTGTGGTGGCTCGGTGGTCTCCTATTTATTATCGCCAATCTGGCATTCGGCGCCGCCCTTGTCTTCTACAACGCTTACCTGCCTGACATTGCAAGCGAAGAGGAACGCGATGGCGCTTCTTCGTATGGTTTTGCGATGGGCTACATGGGCGGAGGAATACTACTTGCCCTTAACCTGGCTTTCTTCATATTCAGTGAGGACATCGGTGTGCCGAGCGCGCTCGCGGTTCGGATCAACATGGCATCGGCTGGCATTTGGTGGATCGGGTTTTCCTTCATCACGTGGGCACGCTTGAAACCGCGTCACGCCGCCAAACCCCTCCCCGCCGGCGAAACATATATCAGTATCGGCTTCAAACAACTCAGGCAAACTATCCGTGAAATCAAACATTTTCCTGAAACCCTCAGATTCATTTTTGCTTACTTCCTCTATAATGACGGTATCCAAACTGTGATAGCCGTCGCATCCACATTCGCGGCGGCGCCCATCGTTCGCGGCGGTATCGAACTTTCACAAGATACGCTGATTGCTCTGATATTGATGATTCAATTTGTCGCCTTTGGAGGCGCGCTCTTCTGGGGCAAACTCGCCAAGTGGATCGGCGCAAAACAAGCCATCATTGTAAGTCTCTTGGTCTGGGCTGGAGTGGTAATATATTCTTATGGCGGCATGAAGGGCGAATCTCGCGTGACGGAATTCTTTGTCGTAGGCATCTTCATCGCGATCGTCCTGGGCGGATCACAAGCAATCAGCCGCAGTCTCTTCTCGCAAATGATCCCGAAAGGAAAAGAAGCGGAGTTCTACTCGTTCTATGAAGTCAGTGAACGTGGAACTTCTTGGACAGGTCCACTCGTTTTTGGTCTCGCGAATCAAATTTTCGGCAGTCTTCGATATGGAATTCTTGCGCTGATCTTCTATTTCATCGCAGGCTTGCTGATACTGCCATTTGTCAATGTGAAGAAGGCAATGGACGATGTGAAGAACTACAACGCAACGCACTAGAATGCGTACAAGCCAAATAACAAAAGCCGTGAAATGGAATTGTTCACGGCTTTTGTATTTTTTACAACTTCGGCAGGACAATGGACTGTTGCTTCTGATATTTCCCCTTCTTATCCGCGTAAGAGATTTCGCATTCTTCATCTGCTTCAAAGAACAAGACTTGCGCCAAGCCTTCGTTCGCGTAAATCTTCGCGGGGAGCGGAGTTGTGTTCGAGATTTCCAGCGTTACATATCCTTCCCACTCCGGCTCAAACGGTGTGACATTCACGATTAACCCGCAACGGGCATAGGTGGACTTGCCCAGGCAGATCGTCAACACTTTGCGCGGAATGCGAAAGTATTCGATCGTACGCGAAAGCGCAAATGAATTTGGCGGAATGACGCACACATCCCCTTTAAACTCGAACATGGACTTCGTGTCAAAATTCTTGGGGTCAACGATTGCGGAGTGGACGTTCGTAAAAATCATGAACTCGTCCGCCACGCGAATATCGTATCCATACGACGAAACGCCGAATGAGATTACGCCTTGCCGAACTTGTTTATCAACAAACGGTTCGATCATACGTTGTTCGGTTGCCATCTTGCGTATCCAGTGATCAGGTTTAAGTCCCATGGTTTCTCCAAACTTAAAAAATGCTTAAGCCGCCGTCCTCGGCGGCGAGGACGCCGCCCAGAGCAAACTTATTCCACAACAATCACAACTTGCGTCAATTTGCCAGATTCTACATCAACCCAACGTTCGTAAAGATGACTGTTATATATTAAAGTAATTCGATATCGCCCGGATGGAAGATCGTTGATCGCGGCATCCTCTTCACCAGTTGCCATTTGAGGATGATAGGTATCAAGGTAGTACACTCCGAGAATTTCATTAGAAGCGGAGTTGTGTTGAACTGTGATTTTTGCCTTTTGAAATTTTGAATTGGTATCCAGAACTGAAATTGATAGTGCACCAGACCCTGGATCAGGAATCAGCCACAGTTCGGGATTTTCCGTTGAAAAATAATCCTCCGCGTTCCCGCGGCGGACTTCAAAGTGTAGATGGCTTCCGATTGCCACACCACTACTCCCTACTTCGCCTATTCTTTGCCCTGCATGAACAGCATTATCTCCTTCCACGTCGATCTTTGAGAGGTGTGCATACAAGGTGAATAAATCATTCTCGTGTCGAATCACGACGAGGTTGCCATAGAAATTCTGCCAGGGACTGTAGATCGCTTCTTGATCGGGACCCGCAAAAATGACTTGTCCATCCGCCGCGGCGTAAACTGGTGTGCCAATCGGATTCTCAATATCAACCCCATGATGCGGATCACGCGTCCCATCGGCTGTTGAGGCATACGGATACGTTCGATCCGCTGAATCATTCGCGGGAGGGTGAATCGGTCGTTGGAGGAGGAAGTGTCCGTTTGTGATACAGAAATCCACCGTGTAGGGATCGCAAAGGGAGGGAGTCATTGTTGGGGATGGTGGAAGCGATATTGCTGTTGATTCCAAAATAACAAGTGGGGTTGACGTTGAAGTGAACGTGAGAATTGTTAGAGGAGAATCTGTTGGTGTTGATGAAGCTGGGGTTGTCAGGCAGGAGGTCAGGAAAAAAAAGCAGATAAGAAGACCAAGCGAGCTATTCATAATATAACAAATGTCATTGCGAGGGCGAAGCCCGAAGCAAGCTCAGAGTGATAGGTTCGTTGAGATATCATCCCCTTGCGGGATTGCTCACCTGCACTGCACCGAACGCAGTTCAGGTGCAAGTGTCGTCGCCTTGGTCTCGATGGAGCGAAACAATCACTCGCTCTACTCGACCAGCGGCTCCTCGCAACGGCATATTAGATCCCTCCGCGCTCTTTCATCACAGATTGGATTTCTTTTTCGAGTTTATCGGCCTTCTTTTCCAACTCTACTAACTCTTTCAACATCCTGCCACCCGACGATGATATCTCGCCAAGCGATTTTATGTTGATGCGCACATTGCAGCCTGCCGCAGTGAGCGCGGCGCGGCACATGGCAAAACCGGACATGGCATCACTGATCGCATTGACATTTGCATCCTTCGCACACTTCAAGGCAAGCTCCATCACCTTAACCACATCGTCGGCAACATGCAATGGAACGTTCGCGGCATTGAGTGTGGCTTTATGGATCGCGGCAGAGCGCGCGGCTTTTTGTTCGTCGGTATCTTTTGGAAGTTTAAATGTAGCCATCAATACTTCAAAGGAAGAAGCATCATCGTCAACGGCTTGCGTGAGTTCTTTGCGAAGTTTCTCAGCCATCACCCGTATGGCTTGCATTTCGGCTTCGACGTGGGCGTATTTCTTTTTGCCGATGGTGAGTCCTGAGACCATGGCAACGAGACCTGCCCCCATCGCGCCCGCGTATGCCGCGGCGGAGCCGCCGCCGGGAGTCGGCGTTGGGGAGGCGAGTTCTTCGATAAAAGAAACAGGCTGAGGCGTGGAATGATCCGAAGCGGCGGATGATGAGAAGAGTCTGGATTCGAGAATCTGTTCCTTGTCGAATTGATCCAATTGGGTGTACCAGACCGCCGCATCCACCAACGCGTCCTGCGGAATCAATCCGACGAGTTCGCTGTGATGAATGCCCACGCCATAACGCTGTGCCTCGCGTCGAATGAACTCGACGGCGCGCGCAAGGGGTGTTTCGTGGAAGTTGGTGAGGTTCATCGAGACTTGCGCGCGTCCATCAACGAGCAAGCCAAGCCCCTTGACGTGACGAAGCCCGCCCGATGAATGCCGGATGGCTTTGGCGATTTTCTTGGCGGTGCTTGCGTCGTCGGTGGTGAGATAGACATTGAAGGCGATGAGCGGATTGCGCGCGCCGATGACGGTGGCTCCGGCTGTGCCAAGTTTTGCAGGACCGAAATCAGGCGCGCGATTTGGATCGGACTCAATTTCGGATTTGAGTCCTTCGTATTGACCCTTGCGGATGTTTTCGAGATTCGCGCGCTCGGGACGAGTTGCCGCCGCTTCATATAAATAGACGGGGATGCTGAGCTCATCACCCACGCGTTGACCTAATCGTTTGGCGAGCGCGACGCAATCATCCATGCTGACGCCGCTCAGCGGAACGAAAGGAACCACATCCGTCGCGCCGATGCGTGGATGCTCGCCCGTGTGCGCATCGAGGTCAATGAGTTCGGCGGCGGTCTTGATGGCGCGGAAGGCAGCTTCCTCCACGCCAGCGGGTGAGCCTGCAAAAGTTAGCACGGTGCGGTTGTGGTCAAGGTCGGAGGAACGGTCGAGCAGTTTCACGTCGCTGACCGATTGGACGGCGGCGGCGATCTGGTCTATCACTTCAGGTCGCCGCGCTTCGGAGAAGTTGGGGATGCATTCGATGAGAGGAGTAGTCATATAGTCTTTTAGTCCGCTAGTCTTGTAGTTGAGTGGTTTTTGTTGGTGATGGCAATTATAAGGGACATGGGGCAGACGGGAAAGGAGAAGTCCCGATTCGGAAATTGGACATTGAAAAAAACATATAACATTTTGTACACGAACTGAATGAGATTCTTGCCGCTATCAGGTTGAGGTTTTATGATATACCTGTTTATAGACAAGCAAGAAGGAGAACACCATGCCCGTCACTGTAGAGATCACGAGCGGCACCGCTCGCATCATACTAACTGGTAATCTGGATTATTCAACGCGGAGCGACATCCAACAGGCGATCCGCCAAGTCCTTGAAGCTGAAAATATTGGAGCAATAGAGGTTGATTTTGAAGGCGCGGCTTTTTTGGACTCGTCCGCGATCAGCGCCCTGTTATCACTTCAAAAATCCGCAAACCGAGATGGGCAGTCCCTGGCGTTGACCAATTGCAGTGATGAAATTCGTGAAATATTCATGATCGGCGGCTTCGACAGGGTATTTATGTTTCGGTGATCTTCGATCATGAATAACTCAGAGATTGCACATCGGCGGCTTCGTAATCAGGGTCTTTCCAAAATCATATTCAAAGATGCAACTGACATAGTCGCCCAACTCGGCGCGGTGCAGGCGCAGGATTACGCGGGAGCGAAATGGGCGCTCGGTCAACGATTGAAGGATTCATCGGATGCCGCGCTCGACAAAGCTTTTGCAGACGGCTCCATCCTCCGCACCCACCTGCTTCGCCCCACCTGGCATTTTGTCTCACCTGACGATATCCGCTGGTTACTGATGCTCACCGGGCCGCGCGTCCACGCGGTGAGCGCGTACATGTATCGCCAATCAGGGTTGGATAAAGTAACTTTCATAAAAAGTAATGCAACGATAGAAAAAGTGTTGCGAGATGGCAAACAACTCACGCGCGCAGAACTCGCGTCCGCGTTAAGCAAGGCGGGAATCAAGGCGGATGGTTTTCGATTGGGCTATCTGATGATGTACGCTGAATTGGAAGGTGTCATTTGTTCAGGCGCGCGACGCGGCAAGCAGTTCACCTACGCCCTGCTTGAGGAGCGCGTGCCGCCAGCCAAAACAATCACGCACGATGAAGCGCTGGCAGAATTAATCAAAAGATATTTCAAAACACGCGGTCCTGCGACGTTGCAGGATTTTTGTTGGTGGTCGGGGTTAACTATCAGCGACGCGAAACGCGGCGTTGAAATGATCGAGTCCCGGCTGGGAAGCGAAGCGATGAACGGTCAAACATATTGGTTTGATGAGTCCAGGTCATTCAAAAAAGAAAAGTCCCCGACTGCCCATCTGCTTCCCAACTACGACGAATATTTTATCGGCTTCAGGGATCGTAGTGCCATTGGAGAAGTGGCTCATCGAGTTGGGATAAAAGGCGACGATCCCGCTCTCATTGCGCACATCATCATTCTTGATGGTCAAATCGTCGGCGGCTGGAGACGGACTCTGGAAAAGAACACGGTGGCTATCGAGTTGATCTTGATCACAGACCTGACGAAGCCCGAAAAAGCGGCAATCGAGAAGACGGCGGAGTCCTTCGGTAAATTTCTTGGGCTTCCTGTTTCATTGCTTTACAGGAAACCATCCAAGGACCGAGCAAAAACCCGAACTTTTTAGCAACCAGGATATATACATGACAAAAGACGTTGCATTCCTGCGAGCCATCAACATTGGCAGGCACGCCGTCAAACTCGAAAAGATTCTGAGGGCATCTGCCACGATGCGTGACCTGACGACCATCCGCAAGATCATAGAGAAATATCAATGAAGGTTCTTGAAACAGAGAGGCTGACTCTCCATCAATTCACTGCGGAAGATGCGGAGTTTATTCTTGAGTTAGTAAATGAACCGTCCTTCATTCAAAACATCGGCGACCGCGGCGTGCGGACAACGTCAGATGCGATCCGGTATGTCGAAACAGGACCAGTTGCCAGCTACGCGAGAAACGGGTTTGGTCTGTGTAAGGTCATGCTGAAAAAGTCTGGTGAGTCCATTGGCATGTGTGGACTCGTCAAACGCGACGCGCTGGACGATGTGGATATCGGGTATGCATATCTTCCGAAGTATTGGTCAAAAGGATACGGGGTGGAAGCCGCGCTGGGAGTGAAAGAGTTTGCGAGGGATGTCGTGAAGTTGAAACGCATCGTCGCCATCGTTGACCCTGCCAATTTAAGTTCGATCCGATTGCTGGAGAAGATGGGTATGAAATTTGAGAAGATGGTCAGGCTGTCTGCCGACGATATTGAGTTGAAGTTATTTGGGTGTAATCTTTAGAGTCGGTGAAAAAAGCACGGTCTCGTTGACGTTTTGTCCGAGACCGTGTTTTCAATTTAGACCTTGTTCTTCGCTTCGTATTCCATCCACAGCCGGTTGACTTCCTCCCGCGCCTGCTGTTTAGTAAACCCATACTTGACCTGGAGCATGGTAACAAACTTATCGAACTTGACCTCGGACTTATCCACTTTGTTCAGGTCGTATTCCGCCATCAAACTCCAGCGCGCCGTGGACCGACTCCGAATCTGTTTCCATTTTTCTTCAAAAATTACTTTGGTGATTGCCATGCGTGCCTCCTCAGGGGTGCGCCCTTCAAGGTTGAGCTTCAGGGAGTTTTCGTGATTTCGTTTCCAGGCGGCTATCCCGTTTCCCCCATGAATAGGCAAAACAAAATTGTCAAACTCTTTCACGTCCATTGTACTATATAACGGATGTAAATTGACCTGTTTGACGCAAATTGCCGAATTGAAAACGGTTTTGTTGACGTCGCGTCCGAAACCCTTTCTCATCTCCCAAATCGGCGGACTAAAGTCCTGGCTCAGTTCGTGAAAGTCCGCTCAAAGCGGACTCGTTGCGCCAGCCGAAGGCGTTGCGTTGAGCCTGTTGAAGCGTCCCATCCCATACGAGTCCATTTTTCATTTGACCCATAGATAACGGTATAATACCAATAGAGACTTGAAAGGTTGACCATGACCAAACAATTCAAAATTATTGTTGAAAAACATCCCGATGGCTATGTGGCTTATCCACTTGGCGTGAAGGGAGTCGTCGTCGGCGAAGGCGATACCTACGAAGACGCGCTTGCGGATGTGAAATCAGCCATCGAGTTTCACATCGAAACCTTTGGCTCGGAAGTATTTGAATCAGAAACTCCTGTGTTGGAAGCGTTCATTGCCGAAGCAGGTATCGCTGTTTAATGCCGAAGTTTCCTGTTGATGCACCAAAAGCGAAAGTCATAAAAGCTTTTCGGCGTCTTGGGTTTCAACTTGTGCGGGAAGGAAATCACATTGCCATGTCGCGTGAGAACGCAGATGGGACACGAACACCACTGACCATGCCCAATCACCGCACGCTCAAAAGTTCAACCTTGCGGACAATTCTTTCTCAATCGGGGATTTCGAGAGACGATTTTCTGAAAGCATACGAAGAATAAACAAAAAATGGTCTCGTGGACATTACGTGCGCGAGACCGTTTGTCATTTCCCGAATCGGCGGATTGAAATCCTGCCTCAGTTCACGGAAGTCGGTTCAAACCGACTCGTTACGCCATCCGTGCATCCGTTATAAATCCGTTGATACCCCATCCCATCGGGTGCATTAAAAGTATGTAGGTGGGTTTTCAAAAAAGAGCCTCTGGGTTAGGCTTGGGTTGCGAAAAGACCAAACCGAAACTGTGGAGGCTCAAATGGAGTTTAGCATAGAGAGGCTGGAGAGGGT
>Ga0247727_10018074_pt1 | contig 11143 bp, 10 predicted proteins | sample WisWelCaveWW1625_FD_202498 | JGI IMG/M metagenome (GOLD analysis project Ga0247727, IMG submission 202498) | Biofilm microbial communities from Wishing Well Cave, Virginia, United States - WW16-25 | ecosystem: Environmental > Aquatic > Deep subsurface > Groundwater > Cave microbial mat | place...
GCGGCGCGGCGCCGTCGCTGCCGACGTTCGATTTCAACTGGCAGCCATCGGGCACGGGCGTCAACGTGGCGCTGGTCGTGCCGGCGGGCGTGTCGGGCACGGTGAGCGTGCTATTGCGCGAAGGGGCCGTCGAACTCGCGACCACGACCGCCGTCTCGCCGGGCGAAACGAAACAGATCGCGTGGCCGAACGTGACGATCGTCGATGACGTGGACGAAGTCCTGCTCCGCGACGCCAGCGGCGCCGACCTGGCCCGCGGCGTCCGCGATGAGGCCATGCCGGTGAACGTACCCTAGCAGCCCGTGGCAAAAGTAACCCGAAGCGTCAGCGAGGACCGAAAACCCCGGGATCCTCGCTCACGCTTCGGGTTAATGTGACTTTTGCCACGGGCTGCTAGCGCCGGGTGCCATGCGCTCGGCTTGGGGTCCTGTAAATGCAGCTCATGGCCGAGGCGATAAAATATTCTCAGTCACGTCTTACGCCAGCAGATCCATGACCGGATTGCCCCACGGCACAAGCTGGAACGGTCGGCTGAGGCGATCGTGCAGCTCGAAAGTGTTCGGAATGCCGAGGCAGTGGTAGATGGTGGCGATGATTTCAGCGGGCAGGACGGGACTGCTCGCGGGCCGGGCACCGATCTTGTCGGACGAGCCGTAGACGAAACCGCGCTTCGTGCCGCCGCCGGCGAGTAGGAGCGAGTAGCAAAAATTCCAGTGATCGCGGCCGGCGCCGGCATTCACTTTCGGGGTGCGGCCGAACTCGCCCATGACCACCACGAGCGTGCGGTCGAGCATGCGGCGGTCGACCAGGTCTTGGAGCAGGCTCGCGACGGCCGCGTCGAGTGGCGGGAGCAACTCGCCTTTGAGTTTCTTGAAATTCCCGCCGTGCGTGTCCCAGGTCGCGTTCGCGTCGGGCGCCCACGCGATCGAGGCGACGCGCGTGCCGGCCTCGATTAAGCGGCGGGCCAGCAGCACGCTTTGCCCATAAATGTTGCGGCCGTAGGAGTCGCGGACTGATGCCGGTTCTTCGTCGAGCTTGAACGCTTTGCGCGTAACCGGCGAGTTGAGCAGGTCGAAGGCTTTTTCTTGAAACTTGTCCAGTTCTTGCAGCGGACGATTTTCATTGAGAGCCGCGCGGCCGCCGCTGACAAATTCGATCAAACGCTTGCGCGCATCGAGCCGTTCGGCGGGGACGTCGCTTGACAGGGAAAGTTCGGGCACTGCGAAGTCGGGTGCGTTCGGGTCGCGCAGCACGAAGAGCGGATCGTGATTGCGCCCGAGCCAGCCGCCGAAGAAACCCGGTTGCGGCGGGCCACCTTTACCCTCCTCGGTGATGTACGGCATCGACACGAACGGCACGACGGCGCTGGTCGGCGGCCGGCACAAGCCCATCACGGAACCGATCGCCGGGTAATCGTTCGGTCCGGCAGCGATCGCGACGGTGGCGTCGCCGCGGTCGTGGCCGCTCATCGCCGTGTAGACGGCGGCCGCGTGGGCGTTGTTCACCGAGTGGTGGGCCGATCGAATCAGCGTGCAATGGTGCATGAGCTTTGCCATGCGCGGCAGATGCTCGCCGAACTGCACGCCCGGGACACTCGTCGGGATCGGCTTGAACTCGCCCCGGACCTCGGCCGGCGCGTCCGGCTTCATGTCCCACATGTCGAGATGACTGGGGCCGCCGTTCAAGAAGATGAGGATGCACGAATCGGCGCGGGGAGTGAGTTCGGTCGCACGCGAGCCGTCGTCGGCCCGTAGCAATCGCGGCAAGCTCAAGCCGAGCAGTCCGCTGGCGCCGATCTCCAACAGCTCGCGCCGCGAGATTCGAAGCGGACCGCTACATGGGGCCACGGAATTCATCACCTTTTCCCGGGTGGCTGGTGGTCGAGTCTTCGAGACCCCAGCACCGCGATGATGGCAAAACCGCTGGGGTCTCGAAGACTCGACCACCAGCCACCCGATCGCCTACTTCCCTTGGCTCTTCTCTTCCTTCTTGTTCTTCGCCTCGACGGCGGCTTTGACATCGACCGCGTCGGCCTTCACCGTGTCGGCGACTTTCTCGGAGAGCTTCTTGGCCAAGAGACCGGTCGTGTCGCAGCCGGCGGCGATGGCGGCGATCTTGCCGCCCTTGTCGATCAAGAAATTGGTCGGCATGGTCTTGGTCTGCCACGTGTTCCAGCTTTCGCCTTTCGTGTCCACGGCGTACAGCATGTTCAACTTCTTGGTCTTCACGTACTCCTCGACTTTGGCGTCCGGTTCTTTGAAGACGGCAAGACTGATGAGACCCTTGGATTTATACGCCTCGTGCAGTTCCTGGAAGTAGGCGAGTTCCTTGTCGCAACCGGAGCAGCCGCAAGTGAGGCGGACGAGCACCGGGCCTTTTTCGGTCAGCTCGGCGAGGTCGATCACTTTGCCTGCCGAGTCTTTGATCTTGAACTCGGGGGCCTTTTGTCCGACGGCCAGCTTCGTCTCGACTTTTTCCGCCGGGTCCTTTTTGGCGGGTTCGTCCGCTGCGACTGAAAGTCCGAATCCGATGACAGTCGTTGCCACCACAAACTTGAGCCAGTTGTTCATATTGGTCTCCTTGAAGATTTCTGATCAGAGCAGGTTGTAATCGATTGCGTGTGCTTACGCCAGGATGTCGCGGATCGGTTGCCCACCGTGGGCGATCGGCACGGGGCGGCCGGTGCGGTCGGGGACGGTCATGTCGGGGTCGATTCCGAGGCAGTGGTAAATCGTCGCGCAAATGTCGCTCGTGCTGACCGGTTTGTCTTTGACGTAAGCGGCCTGCGCGTCGGAGGCGCCATAGACCGAGCCGCCGCGGATTCCGGCGCCGGCAAAAACAGTCGAGTAGCAGTAAGTCCAGTGGTCGCGCCCGGCGTTGCCGTTCACCTTGGGAGTGCGGCCCATCTCACTGGTGATCACGACGAGCGTCTCGTCGAGCAGGCCGCGATGCTCCAGGTCTTCGAGCAGGGCGGTGAACGTCTGGTCGAGGCCCGGCAGCTTGTTTTGCTTGAGGATGCTGAAGTTGCGGGTGTGCGTGTCCCAGGCGTCGTAGTCGATTTTGATCCGGTCCCAGAACAGGTCCCACGTCACGTTGACGAATCGCACGCCGGCCTCGATCAGTCGCCGCCCGATCAGCGTGCTGTGCCCGAACAGCGTGCGGCCGTAGCGATCGACTAGCTTCGGGTCTTCGCCCTTGAGGTCGAACGCGGCTCGCATCGTGGACGAGGTCAGCACGTCGAACGCCCGCTGCTGGTAGCGATCGAAACTCGTGAACGGATTCTGTCCGTCGGCGCGGCGCAGTTGGTCATCAACCTGGGCAAGAAGCGTGCGACGCGAGTTCAAGGCGTCGATCGTCAGACCGCCTTCGAGCACGCTGTTGGGTAGGAACGGCTCGCCGTGCACCGTCTGCGGCGTACCCGGCGCCGGTGCGGGTGCGTCCTTGTCTTTGGTCGGCTCACACTCGGTGAAAATCGGGTCGAAGCGTTTGCCGAGGAACCCGGCGTACGGTCCGGCGCGGCGGATCGCTTGGCCCCAGCCGAGGTAGCAGGGGAGGTAAAAGTAGGCCGGCATGTCGGGGCCGCCGTGCGGAACAGTGGAATTAGAATCCCCTCGCTGGCGCGTCGGGCTACTGTAGTCGCTGCCGCCGTTTTGACGCAGCCACTCGCACACCGAGCCCATGCTCGGCGGGAAATTGTCTTTCGTGATTGTGTTATCCGCCACCGGCACTTCGTAGCCGGTGTAGCACGGCAGCGTGTTGTGGCAGCCGGCCTTGTGCGTGAGCGATCGCACGATCGCCATCTTGTGCAGCCACTTGGTCGTGAGCGGCAGGTGCTCGGAGATCTGGATGCCCGGCACGTTCGTGGAAACCGGCTTGAACTCGCCGCGGATGCCTTCAGGTGCCTCGGTTTTCAAGTCCCACATGTCTTGCGTCGGCGCCCCGCCGAGCAGGAACAGCAGCACGACGTTTTTTGCCTTGCCCGTCCGCGTGGCCATGCCGGCCGCAGCCTCGGCGCGAAGCAGGTCGGCGAGCGAAAAACCGCCGAGGGCAGTCAACGCACCGGCCTTCAGCGTCTCGCGGCGCGTCAGGCCGTCGCAACAACGCCTTGGACTGCCAAGCATCGTGATCACGGGACTCACTCCAGCAAGCGGCGGGTTCCAAGCACGGGGATTTTCATTTCAGAGGCCCATAGAGTACGCGAAACAGGGCAATCAATCAACTATTGCTTATGGTTGCAGACGGTCCAATCGAGATATTCGGTACGTTCCTACCCTTTTCGACAACGGCACGCCGGAGGCGTTTGTCTGAACTTCTGGATAGCTGGCGTCGTCTGCATCGGCCATTTGGCAGACGCCGCGGTGTGAACTATGTTGCATTGAACGATCGTCCGAAGGGCCAAATATATCTATGACCTATCCCAAATCCTTCGCGCCGTTCGCAAACCACTAGGGACCGGCGGCCAGAGGGCCACACTGCGGAGTTGCGGTACAGTTGCAGCACAGGTTTGTGGAAGGGCAAGTCATGAACAAGAACCGGCGAAGTCGCGTGATGGTAAACCAGTTTCAGGGCAAACTACTGTGGCGGTTTGTCATGTATTGGCTGATCTATCAGGTCTCGATGTGGAATTTCTTGTTCTGCTGGCAGTTGCTCGGCGAAGGCAAGGGCAATCCGCTAGAGCAATACTATCGATTCGTCGGCGTTAATTACCCCACGTTGTTCTGCCTGGCAATCCTCGTCCCATTCTTCGCCTGGGACGCGATGCGGTTTACGCACCGAGTGGCGGGGCCGATCTATCGACTCCGGCAAACGATTCAAGCGATTACGGCCGGCGATTCGGTCCGCCGCGTGAAGCTCCGCAACGGGGACCAATTGAACGAAGTCGCCGACGACATCAACGAGTTGCTTGAAGTCTTGGAAGAACGCGGCGCAATTACGATTGATCGTCCGCCCGGCAGGACCGGCGTCGTCGCGCCAGCCGGTCCTGAAGTCCGATTCGACGACGGACTCGAAGGCAGCCCGCAAGACGAGTCATTTACTTCCCCCACCGCATAAGGGAGTCGGACGTGACCGGAACCACGCCCATTTCAGATTCTCGCCGCCGAGTAAGGCGGACTGGCCGCACTCGCGGGCCACGGCCGCATTTTCCGTTCGCACGCCGACGCCGCTCGCAACGTTGGGGCCTGACGGCGATCGAATACTGCTTCATGGTGTCGATCATCTTGATGGGCATCATCGTCGCCGTTCAGTACCTCGGCAGCACCTTGAAGGACGGCTTCAACCAGTCGGATGCCAAGATGCAGAAGATTGGCCTTTAGCGGGCCACTTGAAATGCTCGGCGGACGCGGCTGACGTGGCGAAGGGATCAACTCAAATCGCGGTATTCGCGGCATGTGAAGACCGCCAAGCCGGCTGCGAACAACCCCACGGCAACCGAGGCGAGGACAACGGCCGCGGAGCGGCCTGAGACCGGTAAGAACATTTCGCGCGCGATCAGCGGGGCGACTTCATACTCCGAGCCGGCATCGTAGATCATGCACGAAAGGTAAAACGACAAGGACACGCGTTTCACCAGTCCCGGCATGTTTCCTAGCAGTCCTTCGAGGAAGAACGTGTACGCAAGCGAGATGATAGTGCCGCGACGAAACGCGGCCCCCAGCGTGTGAAACAAACTCGCGTAGGCCGTCGCGCCAAGCACGAGTGCCGGCCAGAACACGCGAATCGCGTCCAGTCCCCACGGCCGGCCGACAAATCCGATTGCGATCAAACTGCCCACGGTCCATCCCAAGATGAGCGTGACGGCCGCCGCGAATTTCACGAGAAAGACCAGCGGCCGAGGCAGCGGCGTGATGAGCAGATACACGAGCGTGCGGTCCTCACGCTCGCCACCCACCGCGGATGTGCCGTAACAGATCGCGAAGATCGGCACCAAGAACGCCGCGTGAACCAGTACAAGGACCTCTTCGGCAAACTTCCTTACGCTCGGCTCCGATTGCTTCGACCAGCCGTACACCAGCAAGCACACCAGGGCCGTCAGAACGAGACTCACCAACGTCTGCCGGGAAAAGAACAGCCGACGCAACGAAACTACAAAAAGGTGCAGGCACGCACCGGCCAGCGACGATGCGGAAACTGCCGATCGCTGTTTGCTCATTGCGGATTGCTGAACTTCTGATTGACCCATTGGCAGACTCTCGCCGCTCCTTCTGAGATTAACAATCAACAACTCGCAATCAACGATCTCCTAGAAGTGTGCCGCTTCCTTCATCACGTAGTCGAAGATCGCGCCGGCCGTGACGTCGGTGGTCTGCAACCGGCCGATTTCGAAGCCTTCGTTCAGCACCAGGTCGGCGAAGCGTGGAAAGAATTCGCTCGGACGGTGTACTTGCACCCATAAATCGTCGCGGCCGCGCAGCTCGATGCCGCGAACCAATTCCCAATGAACCAGCCGGCTCGCCAGCTCGCGCGACCGGTCGGCGGAGATGCGAAGCTGCAGCGGATGGTTGTCGAGCATGTCGCGGATTTCCTTGAGCGTGCCGGCGGCCAATATCCGGCCGCGGCCCATGAACAGCACGCGTTCCGCCAGCGTGTCCATTTCGTCGAGGATGTGGCTGGAAACGAGCAGCGTTTTGCCGCGGCGGCCGAGCGATTGAAAAAGGTCCATCAACTCGCGGCGGCCGACAGGATCGATTCCGTTGAGCGGTTCGTCCACGACGATGATGTCCGGATCGTGAACGAGCGCCTGTGCCAGTTTGATCCGCTGCCGCATGCCTTTCGAATATCCGCGCAGCCGGCGGTCCGCTCGGTCGGACATGCCGACTTCCGCGAGCACCTCCTCCGTTCGCTCGCTCGCTGCTCGGCGATCGAATCCGTGCAGCCGCGCCATCGTCTGGACAAACGCCCGACCTGACATCTCTTCGTAGAAAACGTCCACATCGGGGCAGAAACCCACGTGCGATTTCGCCGCCGCTGACCACGCTCGAACACCGCAGACCAACACATCGCCCAGACTCGGTCGCAGTTGACCCGCCAGCAGCTTGATCAGCGTCGTCTTGCCGGCCCCGTTCGCGCCCAGAAGCCCCGTGATACCAGGCCGCAATTCGATGCTGACTTCGTTCACGCCAATCACCGGCCCGTACCACTTGGAAACTTCTTGGAAAATCACCAGCGGCGCGTGATCGGCGAGCGGAACGGTTGTCGCCGACGGCTCCGCCGGCGCCTGTGACGATTGGGTTCCCAGCAGGTTTGGATTCATAACGCTCATCTTCTCCATTGTCATCGGACGACCTCCACCGCGCGCACGCGACGGATGAAAGCAATCAAGCATAATGTACAAATCGCCGGCACGATCCATGCGGCCCAATACGCCAGCCGGTCCTCGTCGCGTTCGAGCACCAGTGCATCGAGGCACCACTTACCCAGGAGCCGCAAGTCGCGCCAAAAGCTGAGCAGGCGCCACATCCGGTTCCCATGAATGTGCCGCAGGTTTTCCCCGACGACCGGCAACAAAATGAAAACACACGCCCAGGTCATCACCAGCGGCACCGCGCGAGGCACCCACGCGGCGATCGCCGCCAGCAGCAGGCTCAATCCGACGCCCATGATTAACCCGTAACTCACGATCCCGACCAAAATCCGCATGTTGTCGCGCAGGTAATCGAGCGAATCGGAAAGCAGGCCGTACTCGAAGAACAGTGCGAGCGCCGGCAGTGTCGTGATGAGCAACACGAGCGACACGATCGTCAGCAGCTTCCCGATCACATAATGTCGCCGGTCGATTCGCCGCGACAAGTAAAACGCCAAGCCGCCCTGTTGATAGTCGCCGCCGATGAGCTGCGAGCCGGCAAATGCCAACAGGAGCATCGTGACCGTGCCCTGACGGAACATGAAATCCAGATACTCCTCGCTCTTACCCGACGTGATCAGCAGTTCTTCCAGAAAGCCGCCGATCATCTTTTTGATGTTTGGGTTTTGCGTGGTGAGGAACGAGATGATGTAAATACCGGCGAAGTTCAACAGGAAGTTGATCAACCCCAGGGCCAGCAGCACCCAGAAGATTTTGCGCCGCAGAACGATCCACAGGCCCGTGCGCACAATGGGCCAACACGCCCACCCGTGTGCGCGCAGTTTGCCCCGCCAACTCCGGTAGCCCAACAGCTCAATCGCCATCGAGCCTCCTCGCTGCGAATTCGTCCGGTGCCCCGCCGTCCGCCGAAGCAATCACGGGCCGAGCGCCATCCGGCGACTGGGCAGCGACCAGCCGGTGATATACGTGCTCGAGTTCTTCCATCTCGGGCTGCAGTCCGCACAGCACCATGTTGCGATTGTCCGCGAGCGCGAAAAACGTCCGCGTGCTCCAGCCTTCCGGCACGATGGCAATCGCCTCGTCCGGCCGGCCATCGACGACGACTTGTACCCCTTCGCTACGAAGGTCCTGCAGGAATTCCAACGCTTGACCCTGCCACTGCAACCGGAATCGGCCGCGATACTGGGCGCGAAGGTCTTCAATCCGCCCCACGGTCACGACCGTGCCACGGTGTACGATGATCACCGATTCGCACACGCGGTCGATGTCGCCCAACAGGTGCGTGGACAGAATGAGCGACTTGCCGTGCCGGACAGCCAACGTGTTGAGCAGTTCGAGCATCGCCTCGCGTCCCTCAGGATCCAATCCGGCCGTCGGCTCGTCGAGCAGCAGCAGATCGGGATCGTGTACCAGCGCGGCGGCCAGCTTCAGGCGTTGCTTCATGCCGACTGAATATTCTTCGTGGTGGCGGTAGCGTGCCTCCTCCAATCCGAGATACGTGAGCACTTCGTGCGCCCTGCGCAGCGCGTGCCGGCGCGGCATTCCTGACAGCTCACCGGCCAGGGCAACGAATTCAACGCCACGGAGGCCCGGCACCAGCATCTCGACTTCCGGCATGTACCCGACCCGCGCCCGCAACTGAACGCCGCTCTTCCGAATATCGTGCCCGAGCACCTGACCTCGGCCCGCGGTCGGTCGCATCAGGCCCAGCAGAATCTTGAGCATCGTCGATTTGCCGGCGCCGTTCTGCCCGACCAGCCCGACCGCGCCCGGGTCGACGCGGAGACTCACATCGTTGAGTGCGCAGAGGCGCCCGTAGAAATGCGTTACCTGTTCCAACTCGAAAAGCGACATGGGAGTATTATGGCGGCGGTCCACCGTGGGCAAAAGGGCGCCTCGGCTCCCACACACGCACTCGCCGGAATAATGCGAACATTCCGAACGGATGAGCCGACGTAGGTTGGGTCTCCGACCCGACCGGCTGTTCTCCGTCCCGGTCGAGTCGGAGCCCCAACCTACTCCCCTGCCCAGCGTGGGCAGTTGCGGCTATAATCCGCACAGTGGCTTGGCTTGAATTCAAGCCGGCAAAGTCTGTTCACGAACTCGGCGAAGGATCCCGATGGACCCAGAACTCAAACGATCTGTTCAGGACGTCACCGACCGCATTGTCCGGTTGCGGGACTCTCTTTGACCTGCCCGCTAAAGAGTCGCGCAAGCAAGAAATCGAAGCGCGCATGGCCGCGCCGGGCTTCTGGGACAACGCCGAAAAAGCTCAAGCCACCATCCAGGAACTGAAGGCGATCACCGGCGTGATCGACCAGTTCGGCGGGCTCATCTCTGCCGGCCACGACCTGGAGGCACTCGGCCAGTTGGCCGAAGAAGACGGTTCGCCCGGACCCGAGGCCGAGCTGCGCGCGGAGGTTTCACGGGTCGAGCGCGAACTACGCAGCGGCGAACTCAAAGCGATGCTCGCCGGCCCGCACGATCATCGCGGCGCATTCGTCACGATCCAGGCCGGCGCCGGCGGCACCGAGGCGTGCGACTGGGCCCAGATGCTGCTCCGCATGTATCAAATGTGGCTCGGCGATCACGGCTACGAAAGTGAAATCATCGACGCCAATCCCGGCGAAGAAGCCGGCCTGCGCAGCGTGACGCTCGAGGTCACTGGCGACTACGTCTACGGCAACCTCCAAAGCGAGCGCGGCGTCCACCGGCTCGTCCGCCTCAGTCCGTTCGACGCCAACAACCGCCGCCACACGTCGTTCGCCTCCGTCGATGTCATGCCCGAACTCGACGAAGACATCAGCATCGAAATCCGCGAAGAGGACCTGCACGTCGATGTCATGCGGGCCAGCGGCGCTGGCGGCCAGCACGTCAATAAGACGTCGTCCGCCGTCCGCATGACACACCTGCCGACCGGCCTCGTCGTCAAATGTCAGAACGAACGCAGCCAGCACAAGAACCGCAAGATGGCCCTCTCCATGCTCAAGGCCAAGATCGTCATGCTCGAAGAACAGAAACGCCAGGCCGAAGTCAACCGCCTCTACGACGAAAAAGGCGAAATCGCCTTCGGCAGCCAAATCCGCTCCTACGTCCTCCAACCATATCAACTCGTCAAAGACCACCGCACCGACGAAGAAACGGCGAAGGTGCAAGACGTGCTCGACGGCCGCATCGACAGTTTCATCGAGGCGTATCTGCGGCAGAAGATGGGCGGCGGGAAGTAGTGCGTAGGGTGGGTGAATCGCTCCGTCATCGGCTGACCAAGATGGTGCGTTACACGCACCCTACGCTCAACGCCCACAGGTCAATCATCCTTGAACCAGTCCGCGGGAATTTCCAGCGACCAAACCTCGCTGCTGAGCGGCTGCGCGTGGCCGCCGGCGATCCAGATTTTGTCGCGGAAGACGAAGGCGGAGTGTTCGTGGCGTTCTTTCCAGATCACGTCGGATTTGAGTTGCCGCCAGTCGCGGCCGTCCTTGGAGTACCAGACGTCGCCCCAGTTCTTCGATGGATTGTTCGACCAGCCGCCGAGCACCCAGATTCGGTCGCGGTACGTGACGGAGGAGAACCAGAGACGCGGATGCCACGGGGCGGCGTCGGTGACTCGCTCCCAAGTCACGCCGTCGGAGGAGGACCAAACATCGTTCGTGGCGTGATATTGCGGGACGTAGTTGCCGCCGCCGAGGACGTAGATCTTGTCGCCGAGCACGACGGCTTGATGATAGGCCCGCGGCGACCACCCGGCGTTGTCGGTCGCCAGCTTCCACTCCTTGCCATCGGACGAATACCAGACATCGTTCTTGAGGCTCTTCTCGTCGCCGAAGTAGTAATTCTCGG
>Ga0247727_10018075_pt1 | contig 11143 bp, 4 predicted proteins | sample WisWelCaveWW1625_FD_202498 | JGI IMG/M metagenome (GOLD analysis project Ga0247727, IMG submission 202498) | Biofilm microbial communities from Wishing Well Cave, Virginia, United States - WW16-25 | ecosystem: Environmental > Aquatic > Deep subsurface > Groundwater > Cave microbial mat | place...
TATTATGAAATGGGCGGTGATGGCGATGCTGCCGAGACCGGCAACGATCTTTTGCTCGATTATTTCAACAATGCGGGCGCCTGGGTCAACCTGAAGCGGCATCTCGGCGGCGGGGCTAAGATGACCGCTTATGTTATTGAAACGATCATTCTCCCGGCCGGCGCATATCATCAAAACTTTGCCTTCCGTTTCCGCGCCACGGGCGAGGCCAATACGGATGATTGGTTTGTCGATAACATTGATTTCTCCCTGCCGCCGGATATTACGGTTACCCCGGCGTCGCTCAGCGCCACGTTGAACTGGGGCCAGACGACCACACGAACTTTTACCATTGCGAATACCGGCGCCGGATCGTTGGATTTTTTAATCTCGATTGCCTTTACTTCAGCAACTGCTCCGGCGGTAAGCACAACTGTGGCGTCGAAGAATGCCTCCGGCCAATTCCACACCCATAGCCAGGTTCGTTTCGACGAGGTGGGCAATATCATCTCATCCGCGAATGAATTAAAAAGCCAGAGACGATTGCCAAAAACCTTTGGGCCGTCTGCCCTCGCCGGCCTGGGTGATATTATCAAATCATTTCCCGCTCCGCAAAGTTCCCCCTTCGGCCTGGCCTGGGTTAATGGCCGCCTGTACCATGTGGACACCGGGCTCTCATCTGTTGACGACAGTATGCTGCTGGAGCTTAATCAAACCAACGGCGCCATCATCTCGTCCGTCGGGCCAATTGCTTCGATCGCTGAAATCGAGTGGGATGGCCAGTTTCTCTGGGCAACAGATTCAGGTAGTGACCGCATTTACAAACTGAACCTGACGACCGGAGCCATTCTCCAGTCATTTGCTGCGCCCGGCACCGGCCCCATCGGAATTGCGTGGGATGGACAGGCATTGTGGGTGCCGGATTTTGATACTGATCGGATTTATAAAATCAATCCGGTTAACGGCAGCGTGATCTCATCCATCAGCACGCCGGATACGCGGGTTGCGGGAGCCGCGTTTGATGGAACGCATCTTTGGGTCAATGGCCGTGACACGGCGCGGACATACAAAATTAATTTAACCAATGGCGCCGTTGTCCAATCGTTTGCGACGCCGCCCGCCGCGGGCGTAAATAATGGCGCCGGTCTCACGTTTGACGGCCAATATTTATGGATGACCAACAGTGACACCAGGCAAATTTATCAACTCGACATTGAACATGCGCCGTTGATAGGCTGGCTCCAGGCTTCCCCGGCTTCCGGGAGCGTTGCGCCCAACGGTTCGCAAACAGTAACCGCAACTTTTACAAGCAGCACCGTGCTGCCCGGAAGGGCTTATAACGCCGCCATTAATATCCTGAGCAACGATCCCGATGAATCGACCGTCGCCGTGCCGGTACAAATGACCGTCAACCCCGAACCTTACTTCGTCGCCTTTGCTCAAACTTCTTCGCAGGGTGAAGGCCTGGGCAGGGACGTTGTCACCCATGCATTGCGGATCCATAACTACGGCCAAAACAGCGATAGCTATACGTTGCGCCTTGCCGGGAACAGATGGCAAACGCAAATTTTCGATTCCACCGGGACTACACAGTTCACCACGACACCGGCGGTTGCGCCCGGCGGCAATCTCAAAATTCTCGCCAAAGTCACGGTGGACTCGTTGGCGGCACCAGGAACACCAGACACGGTTCGCGTCACCGCCACTTCGGTGGGCAATCCCAGCCGTTCGAGCGCGGCGAGGTTGACGACAACTTCACGAGGTCAGCGCGGCAGGATACCTTTTACCGAGGCTTTTCCCACCACGACGCTGGACGCGGCCAAATGGCCGGTTAATATTGGCCCGGCGGTGGTCAATACACTCGGCGCGAATGAGCCGAGCGCGCCTTATTCGTTGAATCTCAATGGCGCCGACGAAATCCAGGCGCAGACGATTGACTTATCCGGGAAAAGCAACCTCGTGCTGCGATACTATTATGAAATGGGCGGTGATGGCGATGCTGCCGAGACCGGCAACGATCTTTTGCTCGATTATTTCAACAATGCGGGCGCCTGGGTCAACCTGAAGCGGCATCTCGGCGGCGGGGCTAAAATGACGGCTTATGTCGTTGAAACGATTACTCTTCCGGCTGGCGCGTATCATCAAAACTTTGCCTTCCGTTTTCGCACCACGGGCGACACCAATTCCGATGATTGGTTTGTCGATGACATTAATATTTCACTGCCACCGAGCATTGCCATCACTCCCAGTCCGAATCCGTTCAGTTTCACTTTAGGTTTGAGAGACAGCACCACTGCAACGATTACCATCGCTAATCAAGGTAAAGGCGATTTGAATTTTCAGATCAGCGACGTGGACAACGTTTCAACTTCCGCCAGTGTTTTTCAAGATACGAAACGTGACGCTTTGAATAAACTTGTTGCCGACATCCGTTCACGAGCAGATTATACGCGGTTAATGGAACTTGATGGCCAGGCTATTGTCCGTGTGCCGCAAGAGCTAAAGAGATCGTTATGGAGTCCGGAGGACGTGGCCTCAATAAAATTTGCTCAGGAAAGCGCCTCGGCATTAAACGTTGGGTTAATTGCGGCTGAAAATACGGCTGCTTATACCAGTGACGTTCAATCGAAATTGCTAACCACTGGGCGCTTTGCAAGCGTTACAGTAGTTAATGCTGCGGTAGCCACGCCAACGCTCGCAGAACTTTCCGTATTTAATGCGTTGATGGTTTGGAGTAATTTTCGGTATCAAAATCCTCAAACTTTGGGCAACAATTTAGCCGATTATGTGGATCGAGGCGGCAGCGTGGTGCTGGCTATGTTTGAAACAGTTGGAATCTCTACGTTTACGTTAACTGGACGTTGGGAATCTGGTCAATATTATGTCATTTCTCGAAGTGGCGTCAGCAGAACCGGGACTGCGAGTTTAGGAACGATTTCTCAGCCTGGACATCCGATTATGAATAATGTGTCAACCTTCTCCGGCGGTTCTTCTTCTTATCGCTCCTCGACTTCAACTTTAACTTCCGGAGCGACGCTTATCGCCAATTGGTCTGATGGCGTTCCTTTGGTTGCAGTTAAGACGATCAATGGCCGCAGACGCGCTGACCTGGGTTTCTACCCGCCATCGAGCACTGTTGATCCGCGTTTTTGGGTTGCTTCAACTGATGGCGCGAAACTCATGGCCAACGCCCTGGAATGGGTTGCCGGCGGCGCCACAAATGATTGGCTATTTTTCGACCGCACTTCCGGCACGATCACTCCAAACAATAGCATGACAATTAATGCCAGGATTAGCGCGCGAAATCTGCGTCCCGACACCACGTATAAGAAAAATGTTCTGATTTCCAGCAATGACCCGAGCAATCCCGTGGTCACCATTCCGGCGACGCTGCGCACGACGCCGCAATGCACGCAACCGACGCATTTCACCTTCCGGGCCAACACCGTCAACAGCTACGCCCTGCTGGTGGATAACGCCACGCTCGACGGCGTTCGCTTAAAACGGTGCGACGAAATCGGTGTGTTCACGGCGGCGGGCCTGTGCGTCGGCGCGGTGGCCTGGAACGATACGCTGCCGCGCGCTTTTTCCGCCTGGGAGGATGATCCGCAAACTCCGGCGCTGGATGGTTTCAAACCCGGCGAGAAAATGTTCTTCCGGATTTGGAACGTCGATTTGAAAGCGGAATATCAGGCCGCTGCAACTTACACGATCGGCAACGGCAATTTCGGCTTTGGCGCGCTCGCCCGCTTCAGACTGGAAGCGGTGCGCGCGGTCAAACAAACCGTGAATTTGCGCCAGGGTTGGAATTGGATTTCTTTCAATGTCGATCCGGCGGATCCGCGTCCGGACAGCGTCTTCGCAAATGTTGGCGGCCTGGAAATCGTGCAGAATTGCGCCGGCAAAATCTACATTCCGCGCCTCGTTGATCAAATTGGCCGGTTCAACGTTTTGGAGACTTATCTGATTTATGTGAATCAGGCCGGTCCGGTCTCGGTTCGCGGGCAGCAGGTTGCACCGAATACGCCGATCATTTTGCCGGCGGGTTGGAGCTGCCCCGCGTACCTGCCGCAAAATCCCTCGTCGCCGCAAACGGCGCTGCAATCGATTCTCGCCAGCCTGAATATCGCCCGGGAGGATTCCGGCCATTTCTTCATCCCGAGGCTGGTGGATAGCATCAGGCAGATGCGCGCGGGCCGTGGCTACAAAGTGAATCTGGCGCGGCCGGATACGCTGATCTATCCGGGCTCGTCCGCGTTGGCCAAAAATGCCGCCGCAAGCTTGCCGGGCGTTTCGCCGCTTGCCATCCATTTCAAATCGACGCCGATGACACGCGAGAGCTACAGCATCGTGGTGACAGCGGTGCATATCGATGGCCGCGGCGCTAAGCTCGGCGACGAAATTGCCGTGGTCGCCGCCAATCGGCGCGTGGTCGGCGCCGGCGTTTGGAATGAAAGCGGCATTCTCGCTCTCACCGCCTGGCAGGATGACGAACGGACTTCCGAAGTGGACGGCTACGAGGCGGGTGAAGCGATCAGCTTCCGGTTATGGGATCACGACACGAATACGGAAGTCAATCTGACCCCGGTGTTCGAGAAGGGTGACGGCACTTTTGGCCATGGCGCGTATGTCATGGTTAAGCTGGCGGCGCAGACCGTGCCCACAACGTTTGCGTTGCACAATGCTTATCCCAACCCCTTCTGGAGCGAAGCGACATCCCCCGCTTTTGGCGGGGGAAACCCTGAAACCACGATTCAATATGATGTACCGGCGGATGGTCACCTCACGATTAAAATTTATGATATGATGGGCCGCGAGGTGCGGACTTTGATTGATGAGCAGAAGCCGGCCGGCTATCACAAAGCGATTTGGGACGGCCGCAACTCGAAAGGCCAGCTCATCACCTCCGGCGTTTATCTCTATCGCATGAATACCCCCGGCTTTACGCAAACCAAACGCGTGCTGTTCCTGAAGTAAGGTCAAATGTTATTGACCGGTCACTGCAGCAGAATCCTGATGCGCAGGATCGCTTTAAAAAAGTGACCGGTCAATTGACCTGAATGGAAGTAACAGCCGCCGGCATTTAGGAAAATCACAGACCGGTCACAGGGAGTGATCGGCCTGTAACATTTATTTATGAAAGGGATTTCTCATGAAAGCGTTGGCGGCAAAATTCGCATTTATCGTTTCTCTGGCCATTTGGTTTTCTTTCGCCCAGGCCCAAAACCACTTTAACCCGGTGGGGCCAACCGCAGACAGCTACAGCATCGTCGTCAGCTCGGCGCTCATCGACGGCGTCAGTTTGCAAACAACCGATGAGATCGGCGTGTTTACTCCGGCCGGGCTTTGTGTCGGCGCCATCAGGCTCGTCTCCCCGCCTTTTACGAACCTCCCGATCGCCGCCTGGAAAGACGACTCCCAGACACCGGCCATCGATGGCTACGCGGTCGGCGACACCATGCGCTTTCGCGTTTGGGATAACAGCGCGCAACGGGAGTTGGCCGCGAAAACGGCTTATCAGCTCGGCAACGGCACGTTTGAAAACGGCATATATGCGCTGCTCTCTTTGTCGGCTACGGCCAATCGGCCGCCTTCCGTGCCGCAGCTCCTTGCGCCGCTGAAGGGCCAAAGCGCCACCTCCCTGAAGTGGTCGAAGGCGGTTGATCCGGATATCGGCGACATCGTCCGCTATCAGACCCAAATTGCGCCGGATTCTTCTTTTTCAACCGGCGTTATCTCGCAGACAACGACGATAGAGGAACTGCAAATCAGCGCCGTCAGCAGCCAGTTGACCAGCGGCAGAATTTATTACTGGCGCGTGCAGGCGCTGGATCAGCAGAACGCCGGCTCCGGATTCTCCGCCAAATGGTCGTTTCGCTATGATGGCGGCCTCGTCACCGCCGTGGAAGCGCCTCGCGCCAACGGCCTGCCACAGAATTTTGCGCTGCGCCAGAACTACCCAAACCCGCTCGTGCAGAGCCGGCTTGCACAAACCGTCATTGGCTTTGATCTGCCCCGCGCGGAGCACGTGTCGTTGCAGATTATTAATGTGCTGGGCCAGCATATCCGCGATCTCGTTAACGCCGACATGCCGCCCGGGTCCCACCGCGTCATTTGGAATGCTCGGGACGATACCGGCAATCCCGTCAAGCCGGGTTTCTATTTTTATCGGTTAAAAACCGGAAAGATGAATGTGGCAGGAAGATTAATGGTGACCCCATAAGAAAAATCGGCGCGCAAAACTATGCCATTGCGCAGCAAAAGTTAGAAAAAAATTCTGAGTTTTAAGTTCCCAGCGGATAGATGAACCCAACGGATAAGATTTTTACAGTTGGGTTCATCTATCCGTTGGTCGTTTTTCCATCCGTTGGGATAATTTTTTTAAACCTGTTTGGTTCCGGCTTGTCCGGGTTGTGTTTGACAATTCGCATTCTATCCTTATTGCTCGGAGTTGCAATGGGTTGAATTTTTGGAGAAGCGTTCACCCATTTTTCTGGTAAATGTCGAGTTACAACATTCCCTGCCGTTTTCGCGCCAGCCATTCCAATCCCAAAACCGTCAATAAAACCAGCAACACCGGCGCGCCGCCCCAGAGTGCGAAATCCGAGGTCTCGTGTCGGGATAGTGGCGTTAATTGTAAACGTTCGACGAAAATATCGAGGCTGTCGACATTGCCGTAAGCGCCGCCGGTGGCCTGCGCCATCTGCCGCAGCAGCGGCTCATTCAAACGCGTGTTGAGAAATTCGAGGCTGAACGGTTCCACGGAAAAGCGGCCGCTGTCTTCGCCGAGCTGCTGGCCGCTCTGTTCGGCGAGGCCGCGAAATTGATACTCCCCGCCGCCGAGCACCTGCAGCGTGGCGCGATAGAGGCCGTCGCCGACGTCCTGCAAAATGACCTCCTGTGAAAATTGCGGGCCAGTAAGCTGCACACGCACATTCGCGCCTTCACGTGGGCGATAATCCGGCTGATAAATTTGCGCCGACAACTCAATCGCTTCGCCGCCGCGATAAATTTCTTTATTGCTGGCGATGCGAACCAGTTTTGCATCTTCGCGCGTGACCATCCAGCGCACCGCGTTGCGAATCAAAGTTTCATACGCCACCGGCGTTTTGCCGACGCCCTGCATGAGCAAATGCCAGCGCCAGATTCCATAAGCGAAGATCGCCACGGTTTTGCGCTCGGCGGATTTTTGCGCGAGCATCACCGGCATGCCGCGGCGGCCTTGCACATCAATCGACGCCAGAACCTGGCTGCCGGCCAGCGGTTGCAGATTGAATAAATTGCAAAACACTGGCGGCAACTCGCTCCACAGACGGCGATTTTCTTCCGGCGTTTCCGCAAAGCGCGTGAGTGGGTGCGATAATCCCGCCAGTTCCGGGTGCAGTGAAACCAGTCGCTCGCCCGTCATTGACGGCGCTGCGGCCAGCGGCAAAACATTGCGAAATTGCCAGAGCGTCGCGAGATCGACGCCGGGGCCGTTGAGAAAAAAAAGCGGCGTTTGTTTTTTAGTGAATTGTTGCGCCAGCGCTTCCAGCAGGCGCCGGTCGGAATCACGGCGCGGGAAATCAATCATAATCACGCCGTCAAGTTGAGCCGCCTCCGTGCGATTTAAATTTGCCGCGAGACTGGCCGCAGAAACATTGTTATAAAAATTTCCGTCCGGGCGTTGCACAAAAGTTTGTGTTTGAAAATTGGAATCGGCGGCCAGCGTGCGCTGCAGAAAATTGAAGTCCGGCGACGGCGCGCCTGCGAGTATCCATAATTTCAATTTGCTTTTCAACACGCGCACGTAAAAAGTCCGGCGGTTGTTTTCTCCGGTCAATTCGCCGGCAAGCGTGTCGACCTGCACGACGTAACGATTGAGGCCGATTTTATGCGGCGTGAGATTGAAGCGCGCCGTCAGTTCCGTGTTGTCCGCCGGCAAGGTGACTTGCTGCTCCAGCGCAGTTTTGCGCGAACCGGAATCAACAACAGCCGCACGAGCTTCTTCAAAAATTCGCACGCGCGCCCGGCGGCCGCTGTAACCGAGGCTGGAGAGGCTCACTTCCACCGGCAAGCGCGTTTCGGCGTAGGCAATTTCGTTGGTCACCACGTCGCTCAGGAAAACATCGCGGGTGCCGCGCGCCGCGCCGACGCCGATGGTGATGATCGGCACGCCGAACTGCTCGGCCACGCGCGCCGGATTTTCACCCATGTTCTGCGCGCCGTCGGTCAGCATGATCACGCCGGCGAGATTTTGATTGACGAGCAGTTTTTTTGCGGCCAATAACGCGCCGCCGGGATCGCTGCCGTCGCCGTTGAAATGCATCTGCGCGAGCGTGTCTAAATTCATGCGGCGCAGGCTGTCGCTGAAAGAAAAGCTCGCGATCTCGGCGCGTTTTTGGAGCGCCGCCAGCCACGGCTGAGAAAATGCCTGCCGCACGGCCTCGGCGCGTTTGCCGGTGGAATCCGCGAGATTCATGCTCGCCGAGCGGTCGAGGAGAATAGCAACGGTCGGTTTCTGCGCGCGTTGCAAGCCGAAGGTAAAAACCGGCTCGAATAACAACAGCAAAGCCAGCGCCAGCGCGAACGTGCGCAAAACGGCGAGGCTCCGGCGCAGCCAGTTGGCCACGCGCGGTGTGGTGTCGCGATAAATAAACAGCGTGAACGCAAGGGCGAGCAAAATTAACAGCAGAGGATAAAGGAGGGAGGTGGAAAATTTAAAATCGAAGTTCATAATGACTGTTTGAAGACAGAATGATTTATTGCCACAACCCGGACACGCTTGAACCAAACAAGTTAAAAAATTGCCCAACGGATTAAAAACGACCAACGGATGAAGTGCATTGTAATTTGATAAAACTTTAAGAATAAAAGAACTTTTAAATCCGTTGGTCGCTTTTCATCCGTTGGCCCGTGCTTTTTTCGATAGCGGCAGAAACTTTCAGGCTGCGTCCGAGGAATTTTATTCTAAAACTTTTTGGCGCTTAGTTTCTAAAATCTTTGCAGACTGGCAGTCGGCGTTACGATAACACCAGCCCCGGAACCGGCGCGAGCGTGAGCGGCGAGCGTTTGCCGTTCGCCAGATGAAACTGCGCGGCGCGGGCGATCATCGCGGCGTTGTCGGTGCAAAAAATCGGCTCGGGAAAATGCAGTTGCAAACCGCGTGATGCGCTAAACTGCGAGAAGGCGTGCCGCAGCGTTTTGTTGCAGGCGACGCCGCCGGCCAGTGCCACGGCTTGAGTGGGAAATTGTTCGTGCGCCAGCGCTACGTTGTTAACCAGCGCATTGATCAGCGCAAACTGAAAAGAAGCGGCGATGTCGGCTTTTTGCTTTTCCAGTTCTGCGGCGGATAATTTTCGCGCGTAATAGAGCACCGCCGTTTTCAAACCGCTGAAGCTGAAAGCAAAACGTTGCCTGGGCGAATCCGGCGTATTTTTCAAACGCGCCTGCGGAAATTGAACCGCCTGCGGATTGCCGGTCGCGGCGAGCTTTTCAACCGCCGGGCCGCCGGGATAAGCCAGTCCGAGAATTTTGGCGACTTTATCAAAAGCCTCGCCGGCGGCGTCATCCTGCGTTTGCCCGAGAATTTCATATTGCCCCCATTCCCGCACATGCGTCAAAATGGTGTGGCCGCCGGAAATGATCAACGATAGAAAGGGCGGCTCCGGCCCCGCAGGTTTGAGGTTCGTTGAAAAGAGATGGCCTTCCATATGATTCACGCCGAGCATTGGCACGCCGAGCTGCAACGCCAGCGCCTTCGCGAAACTGACGCCGACCAGCAACGAGCCGATGAGTCCGGGGCCGTAAGTTACCGCAACGGCGTCGACATCGGTGAGCGCCAGGTGCGCCTGCGACAACGTGTGCTGGACAATCGGCACGAGGCGCTGCACGTGCGCGCGCGAAGCCAGCTCCGGCACCACGCCGCCGTAAAGCTGGTGAATCTCCTGCGTGGCGATCGTATTCGCGAGCAATTGCGTGCCGTTCATTACCGCCGCAGCGGTTTCATCGCACGACGTTTCAATGGCGAGCAGACGCATGGTTTGTGGGTTCAACAATTAATTTGAACAAAGTCGGTTTGACGTCGCGATACCGCACGCCTTCCGGCGTGCGAATGTAAGCCGGATATCCGGCCGCGGTGGCCTCACGAATGCGCGCGTAGTCGATGTACGCGACGATATCTTCTCTTTTGAGATCGAGCAAAAGTTTTTCGCCGCCCTCCACCGTGAGCGAGAGAGTTGACGGCACCGTGGTGACGCGCAAATGCGCCGGCGCATTCTGCACCTGCACGGGAATTTCCTGCAAAGTCACCTCGATCAGTTTTTGCACGTCGGCGGCAAATTCGACGGCGCCGGTCGAAAATTCAATGCGCTGCGATTTCGGAAACGGCTGCAAATTTAGCCGGGCCGCCAGACGTTGTTGAATGTTCGCAAATTCTTTGGGTTCCGTGGTAACGGAATCGATCCGGCGCACGATTTCCTCCGGCCCGGAAATCAGAATCGAATCCGGGGTAAAATGCGGCGGCCCAACGACGGTATAGCCCGGGATCGTGGCGATCTTAATCGCGCTGCTGACGCGAACCGGCTTCTCGAGCAAATTCGTCAGCCGCACCCAGACGGTGTCCGGATAGAGAATCTGCAGCGGCGCCAGTTCCAAACCGCTGCGCCGGGTATTGATCATCTGGGGGTGCAACTCGAACGCATAACGCCGCCGCATATTGGAAAGGTCCAGCGTTACGCGCTCTTCGCGGCTGAAGAGCAGGCGCAGCAACGCGCGGCCTTTGCCTTCAAATCGCACCCGCGCGGTTTCCGGCAAATCCTCGGCTAACGTTTTGCCTTCCGGCACATTCACCGCCACAATCGGAAGATCAACGTCGTATTCATAAAAATTTTCCGTGACCACGGCAAACCAGAACAGCGTGGCGAGCGCGCCAACCAGGAGTTTCACCCGCAGATTTTCAAACCGTGCGCTTTTTGCGGCCATGCGAACGTTCCGCAACTGATTTATTTTTGCGAATGCCCAATCGCTTTGCCAAGGCTCACTTCGCCGTTGTCAATGCGCAGACTGAAGCCGCATTGCGGATTCGTGCAAACCCAGGCTTTGAAGATAATCGCCGCGCCGTCTCTCCCGTAATCCGACAGCGGCACGAGAACGCCGGAATTGCATTTCTGGCAAACCGGATAGA
>Ga0247727_10018076_pt1 | contig 11143 bp, 10 predicted proteins | sample WisWelCaveWW1625_FD_202498 | JGI IMG/M metagenome (GOLD analysis project Ga0247727, IMG submission 202498) | Biofilm microbial communities from Wishing Well Cave, Virginia, United States - WW16-25 | ecosystem: Environmental > Aquatic > Deep subsurface > Groundwater > Cave microbial mat | place...
CGAACAGGTAGACGATTCCGAGCGTCGTCGGGATGGCGACGACCGCGAACACGAGCGGCAGCAGAAAGGCGAGCGTGCCGAACGTGAACGCGAGCAGAATGAGCGCGAGTGGCAGCGCCACCATCAGCTCGCCCTTCTGCAGGTCCTCCTCGAACACGGGGTCGAGGTCGTGCTCGTTCGCCGCCTGGCCGGTCAGGAACGTCTCGGCGCCGTCGATCGAGCCGATCGCCTCCCGCATCTCGTCGGTGTGCGTCTTCGCGCTCGCAGGGTCGAGCTCCGACACGACGAGGGCGCTGACGACGTGGTCGGAGACCGCCTGAGCGCCGACGAAGGAGCCGGTGGGGATCCGTTCGGCCGCGCGTTTCGCGGCTGCCTCGACCTCGGGCACGAGCGCCTGCGCGTCGCCGTCCGTGCGCACCACGAGCGTGAAGGCGCCGCCCGGCTTCTGCCCGAAGTGGTCCTGGAGGATCGCCTCCGCGCGGGCGGTGTCGGTGCCGGGCAGCAGGAACTGGTTGGTGAGGAGATCCGATAGCTTCGACGAGGCGAAGCCGGCCGAGAGGAAGATGCCGATCCACCCCACGAGGACGAACCAGCGGTATCTGAGGACGACACGCGTCAAGCGTTCGAGCACCACGACCTCCCGTCTCGTGATCGATCCTCGGAGATCGTAACAGCACGAAGCCTGCTCGATCCTCGCGGACTGCCGCACTTCGTGACACGCTCGCCTCGGCTGTGGACGCCCGCTGTACGCACCGCTCGCTGCGGCGCACGCCGAGGACATACACCGACTTCAGCGACGACTCCCGCAGTTTCCGTCCGCGCAGACCCCTAAAGCTGGCCGCTTGCGCGGCCGGGCGGCACGCCGACCAGCTTGACCCGGCCGCCCTCGGCTAAGCGCGTGGTGCGCGACGCCGGGCGCGCGCCTCGGCCTTCCGGCGCTGCACGCCCGGGACGGCCCGCACCGCCGCCACCCACACGTAGACAAGTGATGCGAGCACGGCGCCGGCGGCGAGGGCGAGCTGCTTCACACGACGCACGCACCGATGGTAAGCGAGCGGCATACTGCAGGTGCAAAACATCGAGAGAAAGGACGGCCTGGGATGGCCAAGAAGCAGACGCGCTTCGCCGACACGATCGAGACGCTGAGGCCGTATCTCGACCGAGCGCTCACCGATCCGGATTTCCGCGACGACCTGAAGGACGCGCTCGAGACCGCCCGCGAGCTCTACGGCCCGCTGGCGAAGCCGAACGGCAACGTCTCGGAGAAGGCGAGACGCCTCGCCACCGACAAGAAGACCCAGAAGCAGGTCAAGCGTGCCGTGGAGGACCTGCAGCGCGCCGCGGATTCCCTCAAGGGCAAGAAGAAGGGTAAGCGCGGCAAGCGCAGGATGGTGCTCCTGGCAGGGATCGTGGTAGGGGCGCTCTACAACCCGTGGACCGGCCCGCAGACGCGAGACTGGCTCCTCGGCCAGATCGCCGGAGACGACGACCTGCAGCCGCTCGAGGACCTGATCCCCACCGCGCCGGAGGCTGCGCCCGAAGCAGCCGAGGCGGAGACCGAGGCCTAGCCACGAGGTCGCGCAAGCTTCTCTCTCCCTCCTGCGCCGGCTGGTAGGCGCATGATGTGAGCAAGAAGCGACGCGGCCGCGAAGCGGACGCCTTCAGGGATGTCGCGCGAAGAGGGGGGTCAGGCTGAAGCCTGACCCCCCGCGAGAGCGGTTTTTCGGTCTGCGCCGGCCAATTTAGCTCGGCCGGCGCAGCAGGCGCTCGACGTCGACCCGCTCGACCGTGACGGCGCGCTCGAGCGAACCTGGCACGAGCCCGCTCGTACGGGAGATGTCGTCGATCTCTAGCAGCACGACTCCGGCCGGGGGTGCGAGCCCTCGGCCGAAGCCGAGGTAGCGCCTGCCGGCGGTGAAGGACACGTCCTCCGCGCGGCGCCAGGCGATGAGGAACGGGTACGGGGCGACGACACCGTGGTACCCGAGGTGAAGCAAAGACGCCGGGTGGATCTCGAAGTGGAGGTGCACCGCGCCGGTTGCGTCTCCGGTGTCGCCCATGAAGCCGAGCACGTCACCGGCAAGCACGCGGGTGCCGTCGACGGCGAGCGGCGAGTAGGCGGAGAGGTGCGCGTAGTAGAGCTCGTTCCCGGCCCGGTCGCGAAGCCACAACTTCCACCCGCCGAGCTCGTTCCAGCCGACGGAGAAGACGGTGCCGTCCGCGACCGCGAGGATCGGCGTGCCGAGAGGCCCGACGATGTCCTCACCGTGGTGCCAGCCTCCGTCGACGGCCGGGCGCGGCGCGCCGAACGTGTCGCCGAACGACGCCGGCCCGAACACCGGGAACACGTAGCCACCGTCGGTGAGTCGCGCGGTCACCTCCGGCGCGGGCTTCACGAGCTGTGGGGGCGCCCCGGGCACCGATGCCCCCGGCTGCTGCGGGACACCGGGTGGGCGGGCGCGTGGGGCAGGCGGCTTCGGTTTCGCCGTCGGGGCGGTGGTCGTCGTGGTGGGAATCTCCGCGGCCTCGCCCGCGTCCGCGAGCACGGACACGCTGCCGATCTCGACCTGCGCGCCTGCGGGCAGGCCGCCGTGATCGACGGAGAGCGTCACGCGCAGCCCGACGATCGCAATCTCCGCCCTGGCCGCGCCTTCACCGTCCGGGCCGAGATCCGTGGCGAGCACCTCGAGCGTGCCCCAGTCCGCGAGCGGCAGCCGCGTGCCGGCGGTCGCAGTCACCGGCGACCCCAGAACCGTGAGGTTCGTGACCGTCGACGACGACGTGTCGGCGCTCGCGCCCGCGATTCCGGCCGCAGCGCTGGCGCGAGCGTGAATCGACTCGGCCGTGATCTCACCTCCGAACAGCGCCACTGCCAGCGCGTCAGCGACCGCCTGCGCGCTCGACGACGCCCCCGGCTGCGCCGCCACGCTGAGAGTGCCGCTCCCAGCCCGTACGACCGAGCCGTCCTCCGGGTAGAGGAAGGGGCCCGAAAGCTCGGCGTCCGGCGGCGCCGTGATCTCGCCCGACGTCACGGGCGGCGCACCCGGGACGGTCACCCGCACGAGCACCGCGGACGCCCGCGCCTCGGGATCGCGGGGCGCGGCGAGCGCCACGCCGGTGGCGACGGCGAGAGCGAGCACGGCGGCGAGAGCCGCGATCCGTGTCATCGGCCTCTCAGGGTAGCCGCGGGCGCCGGCGGGCCTGCCACCCGAGCTGCGCGGCGACGGCGAGGAGGAGCACGCCGAACAGGCGACGCAGCGTATCCTCGGGCAGCCTCGTCACGATCTGCACACCGACCTCGACTCCTGCGATGGAGGCGGCGCCGATGACGAGAGTGGGGCGGAGGCGGAGGTTGCGGTACCGGAGCTGACGCCACACGCCCACACCCGCCGTGGGAATGATCGCGGCGAGCGACGTGGCCGCCGCCTCGACCTGGTCGAGGCCGAGGAACACGAGCATCGGCACGAAGAGGATGCCGCCGCCGACACCGAACACGCCCGACAGCACCCCGGCTGTGAGCCCGAGCATGATCGCGAGCGCGATCGTGCCGGCGCTCATCCTAGCCCCGCAGATCCCGAATCTGCGAAAGCAGATTCGGTATCGCGACAGTCCGGAAGCGGCCACTGCCGTGGCCGGTGCCGACGATAGGCGTGAATGGCGGGGTTGACAGAGGGTGTCTCATCCCGTGATCAGCCAGATTCCCAGGCCGGCGACAAGCGCGGCGAACGCCACCGTCAGTGCCCGACCCGACACTCGCTGCTGGAGCGCTGCCCCCGCCAGCGCGCCGACCGCGCCGGGAATGCCGACGAGCAGCGCGTAGCCGGCGTCGACCTCGCCGCGGAGCGCGTAGAGGACGACACCGGCAACCGCGGTGATGCCGATCGCACCCAGTGACGTCGCCGCGGCCTCCCGTACCGGATACGCCGCGACCAGCAGCAGGGGCACGATCAGGATGCCGCCGCCGACGCCGAACAGCGAGCTGAACACGCCCGCCACGAGCCCGATCCCGACCAGCCGCGCCACTACTCAGGCCATCGTACGGGCGCGGGGGGTCAGGGTCGGACCCGCGCGGTCCGACCCCTCGGCTTAGGCGGACGCAGGCTCGGGCTCGGGCTCCACCTGTGGCGCGAGCTCGCTCTGCCGTACGAACACGGCGATTGCGGCGACGCCTATGGCTGCTCCTGCGGCCGCGACCCAGAACGCGGTCGAAAACCCGTCGACGAGAGCCTGTGCCTGGTCGGTTCCCGTTGCTATCTCGTCGGAGGTGACGGTCGTCGCGACCGCGGAGAGCACGGCGATGCCGAGCGCACCGCCGATCTGCTGCGACGTGTTGATCAGCCCCGACGCCAGGCCCGCCTGGTCGTGGCTCACTCCCGCCACAGCCGCGATCGTGACGGGGACGAAGACGAACGGCATCCCGAGACCGATCACGAGGAAGCCGGGGAAGAGATCAGACCAGTACGACCCGTCCACCGAGACCTGCGCGAAGAAGACGAGACCTACGGCGAGCAGCGCCATGCCGACGAGCAGCACCGGCTTGACGCCGCCGCGGTTGACCAGGAAGGCGGCCACGTTGGCCCAGATGATCGCGGTGCCGGCCACCGCGAGGTAGCCGAACCCCGTCTTCAAGGGGGACAGGAGAAGCACCTGCTGCATGTACAGGGTCAGCAGCAGGAACATCGCGAACAGCACGGTGCCGAGGATGAAGCCGGTGATGTTGGCGCCGAGCACCGTGCGCACTCGGAAGATCGAGAACGGCACGAGTGGCTCTTCTCGCCCGCGCTCCCAGAGGAGGAAGACGGCGTGGAGCACCGCGGACATCCCGAACACGATCCAGGTCGTGGCGGAGCCCCACCCCCACTGGTTGGCCTGCGTGATCGCGAACACGAGGACGATGAGCGCGGACGTGATCAGTACGGCGCCGACGGCGTCGAACGTCTTCGTGCGCAGGTCGCGGCTCTCCATCACCCAGACGGGCGTCAGCGCGAGTGCGACGACGCCGACGGGGATGTTGACGAAGAAGATCCATTCCCAGCTGAGCAGGTCGGTGAGGACGCCGCCCAGCAGCACGCCGGCCGCCGCCCCGAAACCGCCCGTGGCACCCCAGACGCCGAGCGCGATGTTGCGCTCGCGGCCTTCGGCGAACGTGGCGGTGAGGATCGCGAGAGCAGCCGGCGAGAGGAGCGCCGCTCCGAGGCCCTGGAGGCCGCGGAATACGATCAGCGACTCCTCCGACCACGAGAGGCCGGCGAGAAGCGATGCCGTCGTGAAGACGAGCGTGCCGGCGAAAAAGACCCGCCGGCGGCCCAGCCGGTCGCCGAGCCGGCCGCCGAGCAGGAGCAGGCCGCCGAAGACGAGCGCGTAGGCGCTGATCACCCACTGCAGGTTCTCCTGCGAGAACCCGAGGTCGACCTGGATCGACGGCAGCGCGACGTTGACGATCGCGATGTCGAGGATGGTCATGAACTGGACGATGCAGATGAGTGCGAGCGCCAGCCACTTCGTCGTCGCGGATGCAGTCACGGTCCTCCCTTTCCTCTCGACGTCACCATGACAAACGAGCGGGACGTCACGAAATCGACCACGAGTGCCGCTCCCGGTGTCGCCCCTTCCCGGGTGAGAACGAACCGGGGTCGATCTTTCGTCCCGGCGGACGCTACCCTCGACGGACATGCGGGCGTTGTTCGTCATCGCCGCTTCCGCCTTCGCCGTCGTGGGCTTCGCCGGCGGGGCGGCGGCGCAACGCGACGCTACCCCGGCCTACTACCTCGTGCGGCTGGATCTCCGTCTCTGCCCGAGCCCGATGTGCGGCGGGGCCTGGGTGCGGCGAGTGAATCACGCCACCACCCGTTGCGTCGACGGATCCGAGGCGCGCGAGTGCTATGTCGCGTCGGTGATCGGGAGCCTCCAGGGCGGGACGTTCACGCTCGCCCGCGGTCGGTTGGTTCCTGCGGGGATCGTTGGATTCCCGGGGCTGGGTGCGCTCCGGGTGTCGGCAACCTGGGAGCACGCCGGAATCAGCTCCTGGCGCGGCTCGGTCTACCGGGTGCGCGACAACGGCGTGCGCTGCGTGACGAGTCCGTGCTTCTCCTTCAACGCCGCGAAGTTGGAGACGACGAGGCGAACGACCCTATCGGACGTCGACCTCTCTCGCGTCAGCGCGCATCCCGAGTCTCTGGTCAAGGCCAGACTCGCCCTCGCACGCGGGGGCCTGATCGTGGCCGGCACCGTGCGCGTGGTTCCGGACGTGGGGCCGGCTGGCGACGGTCGCGTGCTCGTGGCAACGCAGTTCTGGCTCAGCCGCTGATCGCGGTCGCCTCGCGTCGCAGTACGTCCCACGCGAGCCGCACGTCGTCCTCCGTGGTGCGGAAGTTGCCGATCGCCAGCCGCAGCACGAAGCGGTCGTGCAGATTGGCGTGGGAGACGAAGATCTCGCCGGAGGCGTTGACCCGCTCCACCAGCTCCTCGTTCGTCTCGTCAGGGGCGTCGAGGCGGAAGCACACGAGCGAGAACGGCGCGGGTGCGTAGACCTCCCAGCCGGGCTCGGCGCGCACCCAGCCCGCGAAGAGCTGCGCCAGCCGCACATGCTCGCGGATCCGCTCCTGCAGACCCGTGCGGCCGTAGCAACGCAGCACCGCCCACAGCTTCAGCGCCCGGAACCTGCGGCCAAGGGGAACGGACAGCTCGCTCAGGTTGACCACGTCGTCGTCGGAGCGCAGGTACTCGGGGACGAGGCTGAAGGTGTCTCTGAAGTCGGCGAGGTGACGCGTCCAGAGCACCGAGCAGTCCGACGGCGTGCCCAGCCACTTGTGCGGGTTGACTACGAGCGAGTCGGCGCGTTCCCAGCCGTCGAAGTGGTGGCGTAGCTCCGGGCACACGGCGGCGGAACCGGCGTACGCGGCGTCGACGTGAAGCCACACGCCGGCTTCCGCGCAGCGGTCGGCGATCTTCGCCACGGGATCGACCGCCGACGTCGAGGTCGTGCCGACCGCCGCCACGACCGCACACGCCCGGTCGAGGTCGAGCGCCTCCGCGCGCATGCGGAACGCTTCGTCCACGGGGACGGTGCGAAGCTCGAGCTCCAGCAGCCGGCACGCTTTCTCGATCGAGGAGTGCGCGTGCTCTGACGCCACGACGACGCGCCGGCTCGGAGCCGCCCGGCGAGCGACCGCGAGCGCGATCACCGCGCCCGTCGAGGCGGTGTCCTCGATATGGCCGCGGAACTCCTCCGGGAGCCCGAAGAGCTGCCGCAGCCAGTCGACCGTCAGCTCCTCGAGCTCCTGCAGCGCCGGTGACGTCCGCCAGAGGATTCCCACCTGGTTCAGCGCGGCGGCGAGCAGCTCGGCGAGGATCGCCGGCTCAGAGCCGGTCGTCGCGAAGTAGGCAAAGAAGCGCGGGCTCTGCCAGTGGGTGAGACCGGGGAGCAGGACGCGGTCGAGGTCCTCGAGCACAGCGGCAAACGGCTCCGGCTCGTCCGGAGGTGCCGGCGGAAGCGCAGCGCGGATCTCACCCGGTTCGACACGGGACAGCACGGGGTACTCACGAAGCTGCTCCAGATAGGCGGCGACCCAGTCGAGAGCCGCAGCGCCGTCGTCGCGGAAGCCCGTCACCGCCGCATCTTCGCGATCTGAGCCCATGTGCGCGTGTTCAGCACCTGCTCTGAAGTCAGCCACGCGCGGCGGGCCTGCGCGACGCCGAGCTCCGCGTAGTCGAGTGCCTGCGCGGAGTGCGCGTCCGTGTTCACGGGCACGAGCACGCCGGCCTCCCCGGCCAGCCGCGCGTGGACGTCCCGGAGGTCGAGCCGGTCAGGCTGGCAGTTGATCTCGAGCGCCGTGCCGGTCTCCGCCGCGCGCGCGACGACGCGCTCCACGTCGATCGCGGCGCCGTGCCGCCGCTGCGGTTGGGACAGGCGGCGCCCCGTGAGGTGGCCGATGCAGTCGACGTGCGGGTTGTCGATCGCGGCCAGCACCCGCTCGGTGGGGCTGCGGTCGAACGACGTGTGCAGCGATGCGACGACCCAGTCGAGCTGCGCAAGCTCGTCGTCCGGCACGTCGACCGTCCCGTCTGCCTTGATGTTCGCCTCGATTCCACGCAGCACGCGGAACGGCCGCAGCCGCTCGTTGACACGCTCGATCTCCGCCCACTGCTGCTCCAGGCGACCGCCGCGAAGGTAGTGCGAGTGATCGGTGATGCAGAGGTACTTGTAGCCGCGGCCGGAGGCCGCGGCCGCCATCTCCTCGATTGTCGAGCGGGCGTCCGTCGACCACGTCGAATGGCAGTGCATCTCGCCGCGCAGGTCGTCCGGCTCGACGAGTGCCGGGAGCTCGCCGCGCCGTGCCGCCTCGAGCTCGCCGGCGTTCTCGCGCAGCTCGGGAGGCATGTACCGGTAGCCGAGAAACGCGTACAGCTCTTCCTCGGTCGCAAACGCCTTCACCTCGCCGGTCTCGACGACGGTGACCCCGTACTCCGAGATCGACAGGCCGCGACGCACGGCTTCCTCGCGCATGGCGATGTTGTGCTCCTTCGAGCCGGTGAAGTGCTGCAGCAGGTCGCCGTAGCATTCGGGCGGTACCACCCGCAGGTCGACGCGCAGCCCCTGCTGCGTGACGACGGTCGCCTTCGTATCCCCGTGGGCGACGACCTCGAGCACCCCCGGCAGCGAGGTGAAGAACGCAATCAGCGCCGCCGGCTCGGTCGCAGTCGCGATCACGTCGAGATCGCGGAACGTCTCGCGGCGGCGGCGCGCGCTGCCTGCCTCCGAGACCTGGACGGCCGCCGGGTGCGCACGAAGCGCGGCCACGACTTCACGAACCACCGGCAGCCCCACGCCGAGCAGGCCGCGCCGGGGAGCGTCGTCGGCGTCGCCGGTCTCGAGCGCGCGCAGGATCTTCTGCTCGCTGGTGGCGCCCAGACCCTGGAGGGCGCGCAGCCGTTCGCTCTGCGCGGCAGCGCGCAAGTCGGCGAGCGTCGTCACGCCGAGCTCCCGCCAGATCCGCGCCGCCGTCCGCGGTCCCACTCCCGGCAGCCGTAGGAATGCCGCCACCTCGCCCGGCACCTCGGCACGGCGTTTCGTGAGCGCGTGGACCTCCCCGTCCTCGATCGCCTCGACGATCTTCGCCTCAATTGTCCGCCCGATGCCCTGCAGCTCCGTCGCCTCGCCGCGCAGCGCGAGCTGCGCCACCGACGTCCCGCTCTCGCGGATGCGCGCTGCCGCCGTGCGGTAGGCGCGGACGCGAAAGCCATTCTCGTCGAGGATCTCGGACAGGTCGGCGAGCAACTCGAGCTGGCCTGCGATCGCGTCGTTCGTGGGAAGCGCGCCGGCCACGAGCCGATCATAGGCACCGCGCGGCCGCCCGATCCGGCACGATTGCCAGGTGCCGCGCGCGGTGGTCTGCCTTCCCACGTTCAACGAGCGGGACAACCTCGGGCCGATGGTGCGCGCGCTCGGCGACGTGATCGACATCGCGCAGGACGTGGTGCTGGTCGTCGACGACAACTCGCCGGACGGCACCGGAGAGGTGGCGGACCGCCTCGCCGGCGAGCTGCCATGGGTCCAGGTGCTCCATCGTGAGCGCAAGGAGGGGCTCGGGCGCGCGTACGTCGCCGCCTTCGAACGGGCGCTCGCGGCCGGCGCCGAGGTGGTGCTCGAGATCGACTGCGACTTCTCGCACGATCCGGTCGTCGTTCCCGAGCTGATCGCTGCGTGCGAAGGCGGAGCGGACGTCGCGCTCGGGTCGCGCTACGTCGCCGGCGGCGGCACGCGCAACTGGGGGCTCGTTCGACGCGCCATCTCGCGCGGCGGGTCTCTCTACGCGCGCTTGATCCTCGGGGTCTCGGTGCGCGACCTCACGGGTGGGTTCAAGTGCTTCCGTCGCGAGGTGCTCGAGGCGATCGATCTCCGTGCCGTCACCACAGGCGGCTACGCCTTCCAGATCGAGATCACCTACCGTGCCCTCCGCCAGGGTTTCTCCGTGGTGGAGTTGCCGATCACGTTCGTCGACCGTGTCGTCGGCGGCTCGAAGATGAGCCGCAACATCGTCGCGGAGGCGGTGTGGAAGGTGCCAGCGTTGCGCGTACGCGCTCTCAGCGGACGCTTGTAGCCTGGCGCCACGTGCCTGTGCTCGACGTCACGGACGCGACCTTCGACCAGGAGGTGCTGCGCTCGGAGCTACCCGTGGTGGTCGATTTCTGGGCGCCCTGGTGCCGCCCGTGTCGCGCGATCGAGCCCCACCTCGTGGCGCTGGCCGATGCGCACGCCGGCAGGCTGCGGCTGGTCAAGCTCGACGTCGACACGAACCTCGGCGTGGCGTCGCGCTACGGCGTCCTTAGCTTGCCGACGGTGATCCTCTTCGCGGACGGCGAGCCGCGGGTGACGGTCCTCGGGGCGCGGCCTGCCCGCCATTTCGCTGAGGCGTTCGCTCCCTGGATCTCCTAGCCGGCGCAGGACGGAAACTGCTCTCGCAGTTTCCGTCCGCGCAAGTCCCTAAAGCCGTCCGCTTCGCGGCCGGGCCGCAGCATGACCGATTCGCCGTGCCGGCTCAGGTCAGCCTCTGACGGCGGCGGTTCGCAGCGCGAATACGTGGGTCGAGGACACCGTATGCGAGGTCGGCCAGGAGGGTCAGCACGAGGATCACCGTCGAGACGAACAGCGTCACGCCGAGGATCACCGGGAGGTCGCGGCCGCGGAGCGAGCTCGTGAGCTGGCTGCCGATCCCGGGCAGATGGAAGACGCGCTCCACGAAGACCGCGCTCCCGAAGAGGAGCGCGACATCCATCGCCACCATCGTCACGATCGGCAGTAGCGCGTTCGGAAGCACGTGCCGGCGGACGACCGCCCACTCGCCGAGGCCCTTGGCGCGCCCGGTGCGGACGAAGTCCTCCTGCAGCGTCTCGAGGGTCGAGGCGCGCACCATGCGGGCGTACAGCGCCGCCACACCGAGTGCCAGCGTCAGCCACGGCAGCACGAGGTGGTAGGCCCAGGGCCCCGGGCCGCTGCACTTCTCGGGCGAGGGCAGGAAGTCGCAGTAGCCCCCGAGCGGGACTGCGGCGAGCTGGAACCCGAAGATCCACGTCAGGACGTACCCGAGCCACAGCGGGTGTGCCGCGATGCCGACGAGGATCACGACCATCGTCGCCCGGTCGC
>Ga0247727_10018077_pt1 | contig 11142 bp, 7 predicted proteins | sample WisWelCaveWW1625_FD_202498 | JGI IMG/M metagenome (GOLD analysis project Ga0247727, IMG submission 202498) | Biofilm microbial communities from Wishing Well Cave, Virginia, United States - WW16-25 | ecosystem: Environmental > Aquatic > Deep subsurface > Groundwater > Cave microbial mat | place...
CGATGGTCCCGACGGTTGATCCGGTCCGCGTGAGGTTCGAGCTCGATTTCAGTTTGGCAAGACCGAAGTCCATGACCTTCACCTGACCACTCTTGGTGATCATGATATTTTCTGGCTTGATGTCACGATGAATGATCCCTCGCTCATGCGCAGCGCGCAAGCCCTCAGCAATGGACACACCGTACTCAATACATTGGTCAAGACTCGGAAGACTCTCAAGGATTATTCTTTTGAGGTTGGTCCCCTCGACAAGTTCCATCACGATAAAACGCGTCTCGCCGACATCCTCCACAGCATGAATGACGCAGATATTGGGGTGATTCAGGGTGGCCGATGCCTTCGCCTCCTGGAAGAACCGGGCTTTGTCCTGTTCGGAGGAGGCCAGATGCGCCGGGAGGAATTTCAGCGCTACGGTGCGATCGAGTTTGGTGTCGTGGGCTTTGTAGACGATGCCCATCCCTCCTTCGCCCAGCTTTTCAAGGATTTTGTAATGCGAAATGATAGTTCCGATCATGCTAAAAACCTTTTCTTATCCGCTGGGCTTCGGAGGACCCACCCACCCTCGCCGAGCTTCTCCAATATTTTGTAATGTGAAATTGTTTGTCCTATCATAATGCAAGACTCCTGCGGAACTCATCCTCAACGAGTCTACGACATCGTTGAGTCGTAGACCTCCTCCTTCTCTTTGTAAGAGAAGGGAGACACGTCCCTCTCTTCGGACTTGTCCGCCATCTTTGTGGCGGAAGAGAGGGATTTAGGGTGAGTTGTGTTTGCGAGATCGTTTGGCCGACCTGTCCGCCATCTTTTAGGTGGATCATTGTGCCAACCCAATCTTCTTCATGAGATCGGTGAAACGAGAATCGCCCCGGTACTCATCCCACTCAAAGTCATACCCCAACCACGCCATCCAGCCACTGTGATCCTCATAGTCGCGCTGGAGCCATTCAAACACTTTCTCTTTGTCCTTCAGGCCGGCATGAACCCTGGCAATGTTGTACGCTGAGGTCTTGTGCTGAGCATAAAGATCCTCAAGCTCGTTGAGAACCTTGCGGGCCTCCTGTTTTCTTCCCAAAATCGCCAGACAATAACCGAGCGAAGAAAGGTTTTCCGAAGAGCGTGAACTGAGCTCCACACCTTTTTCAATGTTCGCCAAGCTCTCCTTGAGCATCCCGCGACGTATTTGCATCATTCCCATCCGGTAATATGCAGGGGCAAAACTCGCATCGAGGTCGAGAGTTTTCTTGAAGTATTGGGTGGCAGTCTGCATATCGTCCTTGAATCGATCATAGGCAAGCGCTACGTTGAGCAGGATGACAGGTGAAAGGGGATCGAGTTTCTCAGCTTTTTGGATGAGCTCAAATGACTCCACAAAGCGCCCCTGTCGACTCAGCAGCAGTCCATACCAGTGATAGACCGTCGGATAGTTCGGATTCATTTCGATCGCCGTTCGAAACTCCCGCTCCGCGCCGCTCCAGTCCCATTCCTCCATCTTGATGAATGCAAGGGTTGTATGGGCCTCACCCAGAGATCTGTCAAGCTCCAGCGCTTTCTCAGCTGCATGTGTTGCAAGGGGAGCAATTTCTCTCCACGGCTGGCCGGCGTACTGTTCCATGACGACATAGCAATCTGCAAGGCCTGCGTATGCCAGCGCAAAACCGGGATCCAGAGCGATTGCCTGATTGAAGTAGTCGATGGCCTTGCGTAGTTCCGCCTCTCTCCTCTTCTGCCAAAAATACCGCCCCTGAAGATAGAGCTTGTATGCCTCTGCATTCTCCGTGACGCGCTTCGCCAACTTCTCTTTTGTCTCTCCCGACAATGCGAGCTGAAGCCGTTGGCTCACTTCCGCCACAATTTCCTGCTGGAGTGTGATCACTTCATCTATTTTCCGATGATACTGTTCGCCCCACACCTGGGCTTGCGTTCGGACGTCGATGAGATCCAGCTGAACATTCAGTTCATCGCCACGCTGGACGATTCGCCCGGTCAGAACTGCGCTGACGTTGAGGTTCTTGCCCACTTCCTGCGGGTCGATGTCTTTCCCCTTAAAGCGAAACACCGTGCTGCGCGGGACGACTCGCAGCTGCGGAATCCGTGTAAGACTGTTGATAATGCTCTCCGTCATCCCATCGCTGAGGTATTCAGTTACCTGATCGGCGTTGGCATTGACGAACGGCAACACGGCCAGCGAGTCAAAAGTTGGCGACGGTTTGAACATGAGGTAGGAAAGGATTCCAATCAGGATCAGAACACCAACGCCTGCAGCGATGAACATGTTCTTACGACGTGGTTTTTCAACCACAACCGGTTCCGCCGCCACTGCAGGTGGATCCATTCGCGGGTAGGCTCCTGACAGGGCCGCCCGGGAAACCCGCGACGTTTGTTTTTGCATGCGTCGCAGCTCACTCACTAGATCGTCAACATGCTGGTAGCGGTCGGCGGGGTCCTTCTCCAACGCCCGCTCGATAATACGTTCGAGCTCGGGAGAGAAATCGCCGCGGTGCTTGAGCAGTGAGTCCGCTTCTTCATTGACAATGGAATACATCATCGCGGCATCATGCTCGCCACGAAATGGGAACTTCCCCGTCAACATCTCGAACAGCAGGACGCCGAAGGAAAAGATATCCGACCGTGAGTCCACCTCTCCACCCTGAATCTGTTCCGGAGCCATGTAGGCCAGCGTACCGACGGTGCTCGAGGTCTTCGTCAGCTTGAGGGACCCCTTGAGTTTGGCCAGCCCGAAATCCATCACCTTGATCTGGTTCTTGGAATTGACCATGATGTTCTCGGCTTTGACGTCCCGATGAACGATCCCTTTCCCGTGAGCTTCCTGCAATGCCTCACCGATCTGAATCGCGTAGGACACAGTATCGTTCAGATTCTTGATCGGTAGCTTCTGCCGGAGGGTCACGCCGTCCACAAACTCCATGGCGATGAACTGTCCGTTCTCGTATTCCTCAATGGCGTGAATGGTGCAGATGTTTGAATGATTGAGAGTCGCAGCGGCCTGAGCTTCCTGCTGAAAGCGGGCCTGCTCTGCTTCGGTCGAGGTAAGGTGCTGAGGCAGAAACTTCAGCGCAACAATGCGCTTAAGCCGGGTGTCTTCGGCCTTATAGACAATGCCCATCCCGCCCTGGCCGAGCTTTTCAATAATCTTGTAGTGCGAGATCGTCTGCCCGATCATGAGTCTCGCCTCCGCAAACGTCGTCGGGCCAGTTGAAGTGTGGGAAAAAGGGAATGAGCCGCCAGATCTTCGAACGGCAGGGCGGTTCCGAAAATGAAAGGGAGGTTATTCAAAAGGGTACACGCTCACAGTGATCGGATTGGCCAGTTCTTCTTCTACTGGAATGTTGATTAGAAACTTCTGCCCATTTTGCAGAGGCACATATCTGTTTGGGGCGGTGTAGTTGTCGATGCGTGTCTGGAACAGGGGTTTTGCCTCTCCGTAATCAAACGCGGCACCTGCGCGGATTTCAACGGCCATCAGTTGCACGTCGGGAGCGACATAAAAGAGCTCCCTGCCATCCTGCCGCCACCGGGGCTGCGAACCGCCGTGCGTCGACACCTGCCATCTCCCTCCCGATACCGGGAAGCTCTGGACGTAGATCTCGGTGTTTCCAGACTCGTCCGAGGCGTACGCAACCCATCTCCCATCCGGTGAGAACCGGGGATACGATTCATCGAATTGGCTCGAGAGAAATGGAAACGGCCTCTGTGTCGTGTCCGCCGGAAGAACCCAGATGTCCGAATGGGTCACGGGGTCCGTGACTTCATAGAGAAGATACTTCCCGTCATTCGACCAATCTCTTGGTTGCCGCGGCAATCCTCGCTCGGCCACAACCTCCGGCGAGCCGACTCCGGTTGAAATCTTGCGATAGATATCGTAGGTCCCCTCCCTCGCGTTCGAGTAATACACGTACTTTCCATCCGCCGACCAGACCGGATCATCCTCGACCGCCGGATCGAATGTGAAGCGTGAGATGAGGGCTCTCGGAAGATCGATGATCCAGATATCCGAGTTCCCTGTCTGGATATCTCCCCGTTGAATGGCTGCCTGGTTTCCTGACGGGGACAGGGCAATGTCGAAGTAATTTCCCGGTGGGCTAGCGCTGCCGGATTGCTTGCCGCTACGATCAAACCAGGCGTACTGCCTGTTCACCGATCTCCCTCCACCGGTGGTAAGAATGCCGGCAGAGGAGTAAGAGAAATCACCCAACACCAGATTCGGCACATGGCCGACGCCGACCGCGACGGGGCTTGGATCTCCTGTGAGCTGTCTCGATCCAGGATCAAATTTCTGCGACATGAGGGTCCGGTTTCGCAGATAGAGAATGTGGGAAGGGGGAGCGAAAAGAACATTGGCCTCGGAAGTGATCAGCGGAATTCTCGCCGTGTCATCCAGTGATGATACAAACGTGCTCGACTCCTCGTCGAAGACCCGCAGAGCGAGGAAAAGGAAGTGTTTACCGTCAGGTAGAAATGAAGGCCAGCGATGTGACGTCTCCTTTCTCGAGGAATCAAGGAAGGTGACCTGCCTGGCGATTCCACCGGCACTCGACACACGATAGAGTCCGCCGGAGCCATGAGAAAACAGAATCTCACCGTCGCTGTTCCAGGCGCCGCCACGACCTTCGGACACATCGCAGATCACGATCGGTTCACCACCGAGAAGGTCGACTTTTTTCATTCTGCCATCGGCGAAGAAACCGACATACCGGCCGTCGGGCGACCAGAAAGGAAATGAGGAATTCTTCGTTCCCGGAACCGGTGTTGCCACCACTCCGTTCAGATGGCGGACCCAGAGGACGTTTTCTCCTTTTCCGGTTGTTGTGAAGACAATGGTCTTCCCATCCGGTGAAACGGCCGACTCATTGACAATCGTTCCTTCAGGAGCGGGAATCGTGAATCGCATGGCGAGCCGGGGAGAGTCATCTCTTCCGGTCCCCCGGAATAGAAGAAATGTGAGTGATATGAGAAGAAGAGCAACAACTCCGGCCCATACGAACCTCTCCTTTTTCGTCGATTGGATGCCCCTCCCGATCGACTGGGCGGGCTCAAGCCGGGGTTCGGCAACGCGCGAAGCACGGATCACCCCGGACCGACCGGATTCACGCTTGTACCGGCGCAATTCCTTCGAGACCTCAGCTGCAGATTGGTACCGCTCGGCAGGATCTTTTCCGAGACACTCGAGGACAACGGCGTCAAGAACGGGATCAATCTCAGGTCGTATCGAGGCAATCGATGGAGCGTCGACATTTACGATCTCGTACAACAACGCAGTTTCGTGAACGCCGTTGAATGGAAGCTTGCCCGAAAAGAGTTCGTACAAGAGTACGCCAAGCGAAAAGATATCAGAGCGATGGTCGGCATCCTGGCCTTGCACCTGCTCAGGCGACATATACCCTGCCGTGCCGACTGTGCTTCCCTCTTTTGTTAATCGGCTGACATCTCCCCGAAGCTTTGCCAGCCCGAAGTCCATTATTTGTACGATGCCGTCCTTCCGCACCATGATGTTTTCAGGCTTGATGTCGCGGTGGACGATCCCCTTCTCGTGGGCAGCAGCCAGACCGTCGGCAATCTGAATGCCGATGTCGATGGCGCGTTTCAAATGCAGCGTTGCAGCCCGTGGGGAGGCCGGATCCGTTCTGGCGGGCTGTGCCACCAAAAGGTCACGAAGGGTCTGCCCCTCCACCAGTTGCATTGCAATGAAGAGTTGCTTGCCCGCCGGAGCACCAGGGAAGGCGGGGCCCTGGTGCTCATCAATGGAAAAGATCGTGCAGATGTTCGGATGATCGAGAGTGGCTGCCGCTTTGGCTTCCTGAATAAAGCGGGCTTTGTCCTGTTCGGATGCAGAGAGGTGCGAAGGAAGGAACTTCAATGCAACGTCCCGGTCGAGTTTGGTGTCGTGGGCTTTGTAGACAATGCCCATACCGCCCCGTCCCAATTCTTCCAGTATTTTGTAGTGGGAAATCGTTTCGCCAATCATACGGTTCTCTTCCCCACGAATTTGAATTGGGACGAGCCGTCCACAACAAAAAAAGCGACTACGAATGAGGACGAGCCTCGTCTGAAGGACGGGGTCTCGTCCGTTCCGCTGTGCGGAACGAGACGGACCTCACCAAGCTTCTCGAGAATCTTATAGTGTGGTACTGTTTGGCCAATCATTTCTTTTTCAACTCCTCGTTCCAGTTCATCACCAGTGTTGCTGGTGTCGAGGATTCTTCGACGCTGGCGATGCTCAGGAGAAATCGCTGGCCGTCTGCGCTGATGTCCATAAACGTTCCAACACCTTTGATATTCAGCTCAAAAAGAACGGTTGTGCGAACCACCTCAAACGATGAAGTCGTGTACTTTACTTCCGCAGACATTATTTTGCGGTCACCGGAGATGTAGATAATTTCCTTCGACTTCCGGGGCCACCTGACCGTTTCTCCACCGCCGACCGAAACCTGCCACTTGCCACCCTGGGCATCGAGTGTACGAACATAGATTTCATATTTTCCAGACTCATCCGACTGATACGAAATCCAGCGTCCGTCGGGGGAGAACATGCCCATCCACTCATTGAATTCGGTTTGTGCCAGCGGAACCGGGTTCTTGTCGCCGGTTACAGGAAGAAGGAGCAGATCCCACTTTGTCTTTTGATTGCCGAGGACCGAGAGCAGGACCGATTTTCCCTCGGGCGACCATGATGTTGCATAATCCTGAAGTGGGGAGCCGTAGAGAAATTCTTCGTTTTTCATCCCGCTTAAATCCTTAAGGAAGAGATCGGGCGACCCTTTTCGTTCAGAGCTGAAGATAACGCTGTTCCCATCCGGAGAAAACGTGGGCACATAATCGTCTTCCGGATCGAAGCTGAAACGGGTGCTGAAATCGCGGGCCAGGTCGTACAACCAGATGTCATAACTGCGGGAGGCATCATCAAAGATATCCTGAACGACGCGCTTTCCGTCAGGAGAAAACGCCGCCCAATAGGCTGGAGCTTTGGACTTGAGCTGTGTTAGTATCTTCCCGCTTCGATCAACCAAAAACATTTGTGCTTCCCTCGTTTTGCCGGATTGATAGACGAGTACGCCATTCTCAGAGAAGGAGAAAATGCCCCGGCTCCTTGCATCACGGAATACGATCCGTTCAGCAATGGGAACCGGATCGCCCGTGAATTCCGCGTTATCCGGATCGAATGGGTGAGCGATCAGATTGTTTTGATGTACGTATAACAAATACCCGCTCCTGAATTCAGCATTCGAAGCTACGCTGAGAATGCTTTTGCGGGAACTGTCGTCAAGCGATGCCACCAAAATTCCACCCTCACCTCCGCCACCGGTCTGACTTGTAAAAAGAAAATGTTTGTCGTCCGGGAGAAGGAATGGCCAACGATGAGAAGTTTCTTTCTTGGCTGTGTCGATGCTTGTGATGGCAATTGAGGCTCCACCAGCAGCGGCCACTCTGTGAATGGGACTGTCTGATGAGGGGGCAAAAATAATCACTCCTGCCTGGTTCCATGATCCTCCGCGACCGTCCGACGCATCACAGATGGTTGTCACAGGACCGCCGGCCGCATCAACCCTTTTCAGTTTGCCGCCGGCAAAAAAAGCAATGCTCCGACTGTCGTAGGACCAGAAGGGATACGCTGCATTCCCTGTACCGGGCAGCGGAAGCGCGGTAATAGAACTTAATGCACGAACTAACAATTGATCCTTCCCAACTGAATCGGTTGCAACGAAGGCGAGATAATGACCGTCCGGCGATACCATGAGGTGGCCACCGTCAGAAGTGTTGAATGAGGTCAAGTCTGGTGGGAGCAATGTTGCGCGGACCGGGTAGACTTCGACAGAAGTCGCCCGCCAGATGGCGAACATCGCAGCACCGAATGCAATGAACATCACAATTGCAATGCCCATCCACCTCCGGGCCGAGGCGCTCTGCTTCCTAGGTTCTCGGACGCTGTCCGGTTGCACATTGGGGACCGACATCTGCCCCGTGCTCTGCATCGGTTTTTGGATCGGTTGAACCGAGGAGATTCTGCTCACCCGCTGCCGACCGGACTCGCGCTTATAGCGCTTCAGGTCCCTCGAGACCTCCTTCGCTGATTGGCAACGCTCGTCAGGCTCTTTCTGAAGACATTCAAGAACAACGCGGTCAAGCTCGGGCTCTATTTCAGGAACAAGAGAAGACGGTGGTTCCGCATCAACATTTACCACTTCATACATGATAGCCGTTTCATGCACACCTTTGAACGGCAGCTTCCCGGTGAACAACTCATAAAGCAATGCACCCAGCGAGAAAATATCCGAGCGGTGGTCTGCATCCTGCCCCTGCACCTGTTCAGGCGACATATAGCCAGCCGTCCCGACTGTGCTTCCCTCTTTTGTTAATCGGCTGATATTTCCCCGAAGCTTTGCCAGCCCGAAGTCCATAATCTGCACAATGCCATCCTTGCGAATCATGATATTGTCCGGCTTGATATCGCGGTGAACGATACCCTTTTCATGGGCCGCTGCCAGGCCGTCGGCAATCTGGATGCCGATATCGATCGCCTGCTTGAAACTAACGGAACTTCTCTTCTCACGCAGGGTTCGTCCGTCCACAAATTCCATAACAATGAACATCGTCCCGTCGTGTTCTGAAATATCATGAATGGTGCAGACATTGGGATGGTTCAACGCCGACGCGGCCTGCGCTTCCTGAACGAATCTTGCCTTGTCCTGTTCCGAAGCCGACAGATGTGGCGGCAGAAATTTCAGGGCAACCGTGCGTTTGAGTTTGGTGTCCTCGGCTTTATACACCACGCCCATCCCACCCTCGCCGAGCTTCTCGAGAATCTTGTAGTGTGAAATGGTTTCGCCAATCATACGGTTCTCTTCCCCACGAATGTGAAATGGGACGAGTCGAGAATCTCATAATAAGATATCGTCTGCCCTACCATAAGTCTCGCGTCCGCCATCGTTTTACCAATCATCGCACACCCATGACGATATCTCCCTGAGGTCCATCTTTTCGAGAACCCTAACATAGGCGCTCGTTTAACCAATCAATAGGCCAGGCATTTGTAGCAGGACAGGGTGTGCCAATTCCAACATCTCCAGAACATGTGGAGGCCTACTTCCTGTTCATCCATGCGACCGCTATGCCCATGACGATTGCTCCGACCGAATCAAGAACAATCTGCTTGAGCACAATGGCGCCGGGCATCGGCTGAACTGCGTAGTAGATCAGATAGGTCGGAATCGTCATGAGTACCATGATGGCAAGGCCAAAACGGATCCCCTGGCCAAGATAGGGCTTGTTCTCCTTCCCGCGAAGATAGACCCAGACGATGCCGATGGCCATCAACACGTGGGCAAGGATCATGTAGACAAAGTGGCCTGCGGAATCCTCTTGTGTTCGGAAGAGACCCGGCAGCTGGGCATATTCTTCATGAAGGATGCCACCGTGAATGAGGAAGCCGAGGAGCATGGAGAGGATGAAGATCACCCCTGCCGAGGTAAGGAATTTTGAGTTCATTGTGTCTCCTGGTTTGATGGTGAGAGGGAAAGCTTTGCTACCGGGTTGCTGAAAAAGTGATTTCGAAGGCAGCCATGTCAGGGTGAGCCCCGCCATCATCCCGAGCGGAGTCGAGGGATGATGATGGTCGAAGTTTCCGGCGGGATAAACTCCGTCGAACCCTGTCAAACGCATCAAATGACACGCTTCGACTCCTCGCCTCGCTTCGCTCGGCGAAGCGGGCGCTCAGCGTGACGTAGTTTTGGTCTTTCATCAGCCTGATAGTGCTCCAACAACTATCGGAAAAACGGACATCATCACATGTTGCACTTTTGGAATTGGCACCTGATGGAATCGACGTACGTCGCCGTGACCAACTTTACCTCACTGCACAACCTCTTTTCGAGAGAGCGGGAAAAAGGTGACGACGATCCGAGATTCGGTTGCGACATCCTATGTGAAACTACGAATTGCCTCCTCGCGGCTTTCCGAAGCTTCAAGAACGAGGTTCAGTTTCGTGATGGCCAGAATGCTGTAGAGCTCCTTGTTGAGACCGGAGAGCTTGAGTTTCCATCCGCGCCGGGAGTAGGAAACAATGGCGGAAGCAAGAACGCCGACCGCGGAACTGTTCATATAGCTCACATTGGAAAGATCAATGATAAGCTTGTCGGATTGAGCATTGACAGACTCATTGACAGCAACCCTGAACCGGTTGATCGCATCGCCGCCGAGAAGGCTCCCGCTGACCTCGACCAACCCAATCCCTCCGGGAAGTGTGGAACGCTCAGCACCCATGCTCAATTCCTGGACTCTCCACGAAGAACGATGATCGTTTGAACTTCGCTCGTCGTCACCCGATTGCCGAATTCAATACACATCCCGCAGGCAGCAAGGATATCCACCTTGATCACCGAACCTCCCCAGGTACAGCCACAAACCTTTGTCCTTGACGGAGCGGTGGACTTCCGTTCAAACCATCCTCCCGAAACCAGGACTTCGCCCCTGCCCGCGTCGTGGATCTGATAGAGCGAGTTTCGTGTTTTCGCGAACAGGATGTCGCCTGGCTTCAGCTCTTCCTTCGACACCTGGCGAAGCATCGGGAGCTGACGCTGAATCCGTTCGAGCGAAAATCCCATGCGGGGAATATCAGAATTCATGCAGTATCCCGATTCGTTGCTCCATGATGACTCTTCGATTTCCTGAATCAGGGCGAGAGAAGGACATGCGCGCTTGCTCCTGCCTACTTGAAGCTTTCAGCAACAAGGACCGTGTAGTGCTCCACAACAACATCCTCGCTTGTGGCAACAGTCCCTCCACGCTTTTCCTCGCGGTCCATCTTCCATTGCGAAAGGTCGGAGAGTAGCGGCCGTTGAGTTTCGAGGAGACGGCGATACAACCCTCCCTGCTCATAACGCTCCGCATCAGCCGGAGAATCCCAGCTCGTCACCGACAGCACTTCGTCCGGCCTGTCGGTCCTCTCTGCCAGATAAACATACCTGCATCCTTTCACACTCTCAAGAAGTGGTATCACTTGTTCCGCATAACCTCGCTTGAACTCCTCTGTTTTTCCCTTCTTGAGCTTAAGGGAAACGATCCTGACCCAGATTGATCCTCGCTGTCCATCCTTATCGTCTTTCGGTCTCCCGACGGCTGCAACGGGGA
>Ga0247727_10018078_pt1 | contig 11142 bp, 7 predicted proteins | sample WisWelCaveWW1625_FD_202498 | JGI IMG/M metagenome (GOLD analysis project Ga0247727, IMG submission 202498) | Biofilm microbial communities from Wishing Well Cave, Virginia, United States - WW16-25 | ecosystem: Environmental > Aquatic > Deep subsurface > Groundwater > Cave microbial mat | place...
ACAGTAATCCTACTGATCTTGAGGTTAACAAAATCTGTAAACTATGTAATGAATTCAAAGCAGATTGTGTACTTGGTATTGGTGGAACAAGTAGTATAGATGTAGCTAAGATCGTTGCAATGCAGGCAACAAATGGAGGAAATTCATGGGATTACATAAACCTAAAAGAGAGGAAAGCAAAACCTATAACAAAAGAATCACTTCCACTAATCACAATTCCCACAACATCAGGCGGTGGTTCAGAATCTACTCCATATGCAGTTATCACGAATTCTCAAACTAGAATGAAAAAAGGAATGAAGAGCGAGAAACTTTATCCAAAACTTGTTATCATTGATACAGAATTATTGTGCTTTATGCCACAGCAATTGGTTGCAATTTCTGGTTTTGATGCATTTACACAAGCACTTGAATCTTTTACATCAAAGAACAGTAACATAATCTCGGATTATTTTGCACTCAAGAGTCTGGAATTAATAATATCTAACTTTGAAAAAAGTTGGGAAAGTTCTAAAAATATTATTTCTAGAGAAAAAATGGCATTAGGTTCACTTCTATCTGGTTTTTCAATAGGCATTACAGATACGAATCTTGCTCATGCTATGAGTCATCCCATCTCTGCACATTATGGAGTTCAACATGGATTAGCTGTTCTTTTATGTACTTTTCAAGAGATCCAATTTAACAAAATAGTTGCGTCAGAAAAATATGCAAGAGTTGCATCATTATTTAATCATAATAAACAAAATATGAATACACAAGCATTGATTAACAACTTATATAGATGGACACAAAAATTTGGCATAAAATTAAATTTTGAAACTCATAATATCCCAAAATCTGCTATTGAAAAATTTACGTTAGATGCCATTGAGATTGGTGGAATTCAAACAAATCCTGTACCAGTAGACACAAAACAGTTAGAGCAACTCTATGAAAAAGCTTGGAGTGGTATTATTGACTAAAAATTTGTTGATAATAGGAGCTGGTAGAGAACAAATTCCTGTTTATAAAACTGCAAAAAAAATGGGACTTTTTGTAATTGGTACAGACATAAATCCAAATGCACCAGCATTTGATTATGCAGATAAAAAATTAATCTGTAGTACCAGAAATGCGATAGAAACCCTTGAGGCTGTACTAGATTATTCAAAAAATAATCATATTGATGGGATTATGACTGTTGCAAACGATGTGCCTTATACAGTAGCCCTGGTGGCTGAGAAGCTAAAATTACCTAGCATTTCTACTGATTCAGCAAAAATTGTATCTAATAAAATCTTTATGAAAAAACACTTTATAGAAAACAATATTCCTACACCAAAATATCAAATTCTAAAAAATAAAGATGAATTTTTAAAAAAGATAAAAACAATGGTGTTTCCTCTTATTTTAAAACCAAGTGATGGTCGTGGTTCAAGAGGAGTACTTTATCTTGATTCATCAACGGATCTTAGTTGGGCTTGGGAACATTCTTTAAAAAATTCTGAAAATAAAATTCTGCTTTTGGAGGAATATATCTCAGGCGATCAGCTGAGTGTTGAAGGAATTTTTTATAATGAAAAATATCATCCTATAGCTTTTGCTGATAGAAATTACAATAATATTAGGTTAACAAAACCCTTCATTGTTGAAGATGGAGGAATAATTCCATCCAAATACGAGGGTGATATACTAAAAGAGATTTCGCAAATCATTGCAAACGCAGCAAACTCAGTGGGAATAAAATGGGGTACAGTCAAAGGAGATATCGTTTTATCGCAAAATGGTCCAATGATAATTGAACTTGCTGCTAGACTAAGTGGAAATTATTTGGCAACCCATCATATTCCAATGGCTTATGGAATTGATATAGTCTCAACAATGATAAAAATAGCATTATGCTATGAAATTAATGAATTAGAACTATTACCAAAACATCTACATTATCTGGGAGTTCGTTATTTTTTCCCACCTACAGGAAAAATAAAACAAATTGAAGGTGTTGAAAAAGTAAAATCTCTTGACTATGTAAAAATGCTTGACATTTACCACAAAGTTGGTGATATTCAACCTATTATTGACAATCATAGTGCTAGAGCTGGTACTATAATTTGTGAAGGTATAGATTATTTTACAGCATTAAAAAGAGTTGAAGATACTGTGCAACAAATAAAATTTGTAGTACAATAACAATTTAACTAAACAAAAGTCCTCCATTGACATTGAAGGTTTGACCAGTAATATATGACGAATCATCTGATGCTAGAAACACAGCCATATCTGCAACTTCTTTGGTAGTGCCTGGACGATTAAGAATAGTGTTTGATAAGATTTTTTTTCCTAGCTTTGTTTCTATCATTTTGTTTCCCATTTCAGTAGTAATTAAACCCGGTGCAATATTGTTTGACGTAATATTATATGGTGCACCAAAGCGAGCAAAACAATGTCCTAATGCAATTAAACCAGCTTTAGAAACAGCATAATGTACAGTTCTTGGGCCACCATACTGTCCACTGACAGAAGATATATTGATTATTCTACCAAAATTCTGTTTTTTCATAATAGGAAATATTTCTTGTGTTAACATAAATGATCCTTTAAGATTAGTAGTCATTATAAGATCCCAATCTCTATCTGTTACATTTTCAAAATCAGCTGGTTTATTTATTCCAGCGTTATTAACAAGTATATCTATTCTATTATATTTTTTTATTATTTGTTTAACAACACTTTTGATGCTTTCTCTCTTAGAAACATCTAGTTTTACAATAAGAAAATCATTAAAATTTTCAACAACTTTTTTTGCTAAATCCGAGTTTTTTTTATATGTTACAATTACTGAAGCTCCATCTTTAGCAAATGCCATAGCAATTGCTTTACCAATTCCTCTACTTGAGCCACTAACTAAAGCAATTTTTCCATTCAATTTCATATCTCGTTCTGCAGATAATTATAATAAAAAACATTTGGATATACTGAGATGATAGAGATATTAGTATAGAAAAATCTACTTCAGAAGAATGAGCATAACTCAAGAAACAGCAAGAGAACTTTACCTTTCTGCAAATGCTATAAGAACTGACGTTTTAGATATGCTAAAGTATGCTGCTTCTGGTCATTTAGGTGGTTCATTTTCCGCTGCAGAAATTCTTTCTGTACTTTTTAATTATGAACTTAAAATAGATTCTTTGAATCCAAAGTGGGAAGGACGTGATCGTTTTATACTCTCTAAAGGTCATAGCAACCCAGGATTGTATGCCATCTTATGTCAAAAAAGGTTTTTTTCTAAAGAAGAATACAAAAAATTACGAAAAGTGAATGGAATTTTACAAGGACATCCTGAACGAATAACGCCTGGTGTAGAATATATTGCAGGCTTTTTGGGACAAGGCCTTTCTGCTAGTTGTGGCATGGCATTAGGTTTTAAAAGACAAAATAAAAAAAATCATGTTTTTGTTCTAATAGGTGATGGTGATAATCTAGAAGGACAAACATGGGAGGCAGTACGATTCGCTGTTCAGAACAAACTTGATAATCTTATTGCAATTTTTGATTATAACAATATTCTTAGTGATGATATAACCGATAATGTTTTATCAATAAAAGATCCTGAAAAACAGTGGTCAGCATTTGGTTGGAATGTAATAGTAATAGATGGCCATAATATCTTTCAGATTGTTAATGCCTTAGAAATTGCTAAAAAAAAGAAAGATGCTCCTTCAGTAATAATTGCACATACAAAAAAGGGACATGGGGTAAGTATTTGGGAAGATACAGCTAAATCCCATGGAAGTTGGGGACCATCAGACGTCGATTATTCCCAAGCAAAAAAAGAGCTTGAATTAAACAGAAATGAAATTTCATTAACGAAATTTCCCAAAGAGATTGAAGTTCAATACTTAGATCCACTACTAAAATTGAATGCTAATAGAGAAGAGAATTCAACAGTTAAACCAACAAACATAGAATTCCAAAATTATGTTTTCAAAATAGGTGAACAAATATCACTAAGAAACGCATTTGGAATGGCTACAGCAAATCTTGCTAAAATTTATCCAAATTTTGATTTGTTTGACGCTGATGTGAAAAGTGGAACAATGTCAGTTATATTCGAAAAACATTTTCCTAATCGCTTTATTCAATGTGGTATTGCAGAACAAAACATGGTATCAGTAGCAGCAGGTTACCATCTTGCCACTGGAAGAATTCCAATAGTAACAACTTACGCTGTTTTTACTTCATTATTAGCTGCTGCTCAATTTAGAAATGGCGTGGCAATGCAACACTTGCCTTACATAATAGCCTCTAGCCATGTTGGTATAGACACTGGTCCTGATGGTCCAACTCATCACGCGATAGAAGATTTAGGAATATTTTCTACATATCCAAGTGTTCAAGTTCTTAGTCCTTGTGATGCAAATAAACTAGAAGCGGTGTTAGAGGCAGCACTAAGAAATGGTAAACCAACGTATCTACGTACAGGACGGAGTCCCCTACCAGTAATATATCCACCAGAAACAGAATACGAAATTGGTACTGATACAGTTATGGTAGAAGGAAATGATGTGTCAATATTTGCAACTGGAATCATGGTTCATCGCGCAATAAAAGCAAGGGAATTATTAAAAAAAGAAAAAATAAGTGCAGAAATTATTGATATTACCTCCATTAAACCACTTGATACAAAAACAATACTAAAATCTGTCAAAAAAACTAATTGTGCCATAACTGCAGAAGATCATTATATTAGAAATGGATTGGGTTCAGCAATTAGTCAGGTTGTAGTAAGCGAGTATCCAGTATTAGTGTATAATATTGGGGTTCAACAATATACAGAATCTGGATCACCAGAAGATCTTGCAACAAAATATGGATTACAGGCAGAAAATATTGTTGAGGCTGTAAAGAAAATTGTTAACCTAAAATAGAAATTATTAATTTTTGCCGATCTTACATACATATAAAAAAGAATCCCTCGCATTTTCAACATTTACATAATTACGTCTATTTGCACCAAAAGCTTGTTCTATTTCAAAACCAGTTTTTTTTAAGATGTGTTCTAGGGACTTTTTAGTGTATTCACGTTTATGATGGGGCCACAATGGTTTTCCTAAAGGATAGAAATTCAAACGTGGTACTTCTAATATTAATTTTCCATTACTCTTGAGACAGTGTCTTATTCGTTGCAAGAAAAGATTATCATCATTTACATGTTCCATTGTATGTGCACTAATCACTTTATCAAATTTTGATTTAAAATTTTCCAATAATTCATCCGTGCCATGTAAAAATTTTAAGTTTGGTTTGTGAAATTTTGATTCTGCAGACGAAATATAATTTGGATTATAATCTATGCCATACACCTCTTTTGCAAAATATGATAATATTTCAGAACCTCCGCCCTTTCCACACGCAATATCTAAAACCACATCATTTTTTTTAATAAATGTTGAAATAAACCTGTAACGATTAACAGGCTCATTTTGATCAACAGGTTGTGCGGCATCTTCTTTATTTTCGAATAATTTTCTAATTTTTTGTTGTACTTTATTGAATCGTGTCTTACTCCATTTTTTCTTATACTTTAAGGTGGTTGTTTTGAATTTGTTGCTACATTCCATAAATCTCCAAGGATTAAATCTAAATGTATTTGCTTGGTAGTTATTTGGTAATTTTTTTAATAATTTTACAGCTAATTCCAAAGCTTTGAATGTTGAAACATCTGCTGCAACTTCATTGTACACATTATTATCTAAATTTACATAATCATAGCCCTCCTTTATTTTAGAAATCATTGTTTTTACTAGATCTAAATCAATGTAAAATCGTCGTAGTAACACTCGTATTACTAAATCTGGAGAATATTTTTTTGAGGCATTATAGACACGTTCAGCTACGTTATAATTAGAACCATAAAAGACATCCACTTTCCACTTTTTTGACAAATTGTCAAAAATTGAAAAATTTCCCAATTTTGGAACAGCTAAGACAATATTATCAATAAAGTCTGCTTTTTTTAGAGATGAAATGCAATAATTATCAGGATTTGAAGAATGAACATCTTCAGCAATACATTGTATTACTGCTAAAATTTTCAATGAAGTGTACCAAAATACAACAAATCTAAACTTTTCTGAAATTGAAATATGATCTGGAACATTAGTTATAGAAATTTCATTTTTAGCAAAATTATTGTTTCTACTTATTGCTATCTCCGTGAATTATTTTATAGATAACCATACCTGTTTTATTGGAATGGTAAATAACTTTGAAATTGTCTGGGATTTCAGGATTTGTGGGATCAGATAAAATTTTTGGAATATTATGTTGCGTTTTGTTTTGTGTTAATGGTATTAAAGCAAGACCAGAGACTAGCGTTCCTTTTTGCTCAACATATGATGGGCCTGGTGGAGAATAGATCAAATAGTCCGGTATTGATTTGTCTGTATTCATTATGTTAGCTGGATTGCCATTAAGATTTGTAGCAAAAAGCTCCCACTCAGACCAATTTTTTCTTGTTATATAATTTTCTACAGTGTCATTTTCTGGTCCTTCTTGAAATGATGCAAGAATATATTTACTATTTGCATAATGAGCAATAATTTCACTTCCTCCCATTACATAGCTATCTTCAATTCCTGGTTGAGCAGCTAAGATGTCACCGATTTTTTTAGCTTCAATTCCTGAAGGTTGCCTAGGTTCATTTTGTTTAAATGACTCAAAAATTTCATCTATTACGCTACCACTATATGTTCTATCACCATACAGATAATTTTCAGTCGACTTGTAAGAATGTCCAATACTTAATACAAAAACAATGAGTAACAAAATTATGGAAATTTTGTTTATGTTAAAATGATTCTCATTCTTAATTTGAGAGATCCTTCTAGTTTTAGAAATTATTTTAGGTATTATTTCAATAAAAAATACTGAGCTTAGAGCAGGAAATACTATCCAACTAGGCAACAAATGATCAGGCTTGGTTGCAGGCAAAACTGAAAAAAATACCAAATAGATTCCAGGCGCAATTAATATAGGTTTTAAAGTATCATCAATTTTTTTGAAATTTAAAATTACTAAACTAATCATTGGTATGATAAACAAAACAAAAAAGTGAATTTTGATATCGCCTAACAAAAATACCAGTAAGGCAGTGACTGATGACGTTCCAATTAATGTAATAATAGTTTTTTTATCTAGCTTAATTTTTAATAAATATATCAAAGCCCCAAAAACTGGAATTAACCCAAGAAAAGGAATTGTTGGAATTGTTGAAAGATTGCTTATGAAAGTGAAATGAAATAATCTATCTGGATTATGATAAAATAAATTATAAAAATAATTCTTTAAAAATATATTTGGATCACTAAAAATATTTGTTGGTTCATTTTGTGCTATTTTTTGTTTTAATTCTTCAATTACTTCAATGGATGGTTTGTATTTCGATTTAAAGAGGAATTCATAATTTGGATTTGAATCTATAAGATTTCCATGTGTATAATAATTGTAAAGAAACATTGGGCTTGCAGCAACAGTAAAAAATAGTATTACAGTTGCGGTGTACAATAAATTGATTCGAATTTTTTTATTATGAATTAATAAAAATACTATAATGGCTAATAAAATAATCAGACTTTGATAGCGGAACATAAAAGCAATTCCCAATAAAGTTCCAATGATTATGATGTTGGATAATTTTAATTGTTTTTTAGTAATATTATAAAATGATATAAATATCAAAAGTATTGGAATGATTTCATTCAGGGTTTGTACAGAGAGAATACCAATCCTTGGAGAAAAAACAACAAACAATTGCCCAACCAGAGCTATCTTGGCACTGAAGATGTTCCTTATTATATAATACGAGAAAAAAACAATTCCAGTTCCGCTAAAAAGTGCAATCAGTTTGGCGTTTAGGAATGCATCGCCTGTTAAGGAATTTAAAAATGCATAAAAAACTGGTCCACTGGGTCCTGCATTAACTATGTTTACATTCTTACCATTCCCAGCAAGAATATTATTACCAAAATTAGAATAAAAAAGATAGTCTCCGTCTGTCCAATAAGGATGATGAAAAAATGCTACATATGTAATAACTAGAAAAAAACAAACCGTGACTAAAATAGAATATTTATTAAAATTTTCTATTTTTTCTGATTTAGCTTTTTGCATTATTTACAACACGAATTTTCAATGAATATATAGATTTGAAGATTTTAGTGTCCTACAAATCCTAAAATTCCATCTAATTGAGTTGCTTTATAAATCAAACAAAATCGATGTTGTCTACAAGATTCATCATGATAACTGATGATTCTTCGTTATCTAACTTATCGAATTTTTATTTAAATTACTAACGTTTTTTCGTTTCCTGTATAAATTATTAAACCGAATCATTAGTTCTGATAGTGGTTTAAACAAAATATGGCAAAAATATTTTTAGGATTTGCTTTTAGTTTTGTAATACTTTTTCTCGTTAACATAACATTTGTAGTACTATCTATTTATGCATTAATTGTTGGAGAATTACAAACTCTTCTCAGAGGTCTAGAAGCATTTGAACTAGTTTATTTTTCATCATCTTTAAAATGGATTCTTTTAGCTGATGGATGTTGGATACTACTTGCACTAGTTTTCATGATAAAAAGGAAACGATACAAAACTGATATCAATTTACATTACTTACGATACGAACCAATTAATGATCCTATAATTGCTGTAATAATACCAACATATAATGAAGAACTAGCAGTAGAAAAAGCGGTTAAGGATTACATTAAGCAAAAAAATGTAAAACATGTACTTGTAATTGATAATCACAGCACTGATCGTACAGTAGAAATTGCAAAACGTTGTGGAGCAACAGTGATAACAAAAGAATCCAACAAAGGTTATTCACATTCGCTTGCTGTAGGATTAAACGAGGCACTTAAAACAAATGCCAATGTAATAGTTACAACAGACGCTGATGGAACGTATGATGCAGATGATATTGCAAAGATGATGCAATATTTAGATAATTCTGATATGGTAATTGGTACTAGGCAGATTCAGGTATTGACAGAAAAAGGAAACCAAAACAGCATGTTTTTAGTCTGGGGCAATTTTTTTCTAGCAAAACTTATCCAAATAAAATATTTTAGTTTGGTTCACATGGGAGTAGTTCAGCTAACTGATGTAGGTTGTGCTTACAGATGTATTAGGCGTTCTGCTTTGGAAAAAATTATTGACTACATTAATGATCCTTCAATTGAAAATATTATTGATAGTCCATATTTCTTACTTAATATTTTTTTGATAATGTTATTAATTGAGAATAATCTAAAAATTGTAGAATTACCAATTACATTTAAGAAACGAATTGGTATTTCAAAATCTGGAGTTAGATCAAAAACTAAAGCAATAAAATTTGGTTTACATTTTATGTGGTTGATTATTAGTAGATAATTTAATATCTAATCATTCTCTGTTATGAATTGAAATTTTTAAATGAGTTTCTATATAATAAAAATTAATTAGTCATGAAAATTGATTAGTAAATTGTTGAATTTGTTCTACAACATAACTTAACATTTCCTCGGTTAAAGCTGGATAAACTCCAATCCAGAAGGATTGATTCATAATCGTATCAGTATTTTCTAATTTTCCGGATATTCGATATTTTTTATTGTTAAAATAAGGTTGTCTTGTAATATTTCCTGTAAACAAGGGTCTGGTATCAATCATTTTGGCAGATAAAAACTGAATTAATTCTTCTCGTGAAAAAGGAGAATTGTTCTTTATCGTTATAGGAAAACCAAACCAAGACGGTTCACTGTTTAATGTGGATTCCGGTAAAATAAAAAATTTTTCAACTGATTTTAGCTTTTGTTTTAAGAAATTAAAGTTAGTTTTTCTTTTTTTAACAAATTCAGGAATTCGTTCAATTTGTGCTAGACCTACAGCAGCTTGCATATCGGTAATTTTTAAATTATAACCTAATCGCGAATAGGTGTATTTGTGATCATAGCCTTGAGGCAGATCTCCTAGTTTCCACGAGAATCGTTTTCCACAAGTGTTGCTTTTACCAGGAGCACAAAAACAATCCCTTCCCCAATCTCTTAATGATTCTATTATACGTTTTAGTTTGCTGTTATTAGTAAAAACTGCACCACCTTCACCCATAGTGATTTGGTGCGCAGGATAGAAACTCAACGTTCCAATATCACCAAATGTTCCAACAAGTTTTTTGTTATAAGTGGCACCTAATGCATCACAACAATCTTCTATAACCCATAAATTATGTTTTTTTGCTATTTGTATGATTTTTTCTATATCAAAAGGATTCCCAAGTAGATGCGCTAACATTATAGCTTTTGTTTTTTCTGTTATAGCATCTTCAACTGATTCAGGGTTTACATTATAAGTTGGTATTTCTACGTCTACAAAAACAGGAACCAAATTATTTTGTAAAATAGGATTAACTGTAGTTGGAAAACACGCTGCAGCTGCTATCACTTCATCATTCGGTTTTAATGCTTTATCACCTAATTCATCAGATGTCAAAGATGTTAGAGCAAGCAGGTTAGCTGATGAACCTGAATTAGTCGTAAGAGCAAAATTAATTCCTAAGAAATTTGACAATTGTTTTTCAAATTCGACATTATATCTACCAGATGTTAACCAAAAATCTAATGAAGAAGAGACTAGTGTTTGTAATTCATAATCTCCATATACCTTCCCAGAAGCTGGCACAAGTGTTTTTCCCGGAATAAAGAGTTTTGATTGATGTGATTGTTTTGTATATTCTTTAACTAATTCTAAAATTTGTTTTCTAAGATATTTTGCTCTATCGGTTTCGTCTAAAACATGATTCTCTAAAATTTTTGTATCTATCATTGATGCTAGTTTCTTTACATAGGGCTATTTTTAAGCTAACTGATTAGTAATTTAAAGTAATTAATATTCTATGATACACACAATGTAATACTATTTTCATAATTGAAGAATGGTAATGTGATAAATTTAGCTTAATTTCCACAGTATTGATTTTAATTTATTTTACATATCCAAGTTTATAGTACGAGTTTTCTTCAAAATTGTTTTTGTCTAGGAATCCCCTTCCATCAATAATAATTGGATTTTTCATATATTTTTTTAGTAAATTTCCATCAATTGAAC
>Ga0247727_10018079_pt1 | contig 11142 bp, 13 predicted proteins | sample WisWelCaveWW1625_FD_202498 | JGI IMG/M metagenome (GOLD analysis project Ga0247727, IMG submission 202498) | Biofilm microbial communities from Wishing Well Cave, Virginia, United States - WW16-25 | ecosystem: Environmental > Aquatic > Deep subsurface > Groundwater > Cave microbial mat | place...
GTTGAAATTGGAAATTCTCCAACGTTGGGAAATAAAAGCGCTAAAGTTGTGATTGTTGAGTTTACAGATTATCAGTGCCCATTCTGCGGCAGACATTACTCAGAGACATTTTCTCAAATAAAGAAAGACTATATTAATACTGGGCTGGTTCTTTATGTTTTAAAAGATTTTCCATTAATTAGTATTCATCCCGAAGCTCAAAAGGCAGCAGAGGCGGCTCACTGTGTAAGAGATCAACAAAATGATACTGGATACTGGAAAATGCACGATAAATTATTTGAAAATCAGCAGTCTCTTAGCGTCGAAAATTATAAAAAATGGGCGCGGGAGCTTGGAGTTAAGGGAGCAGATTTTGACAGATGTTTAGATTCAGGCAAACATGCTAAAACAGTTGGAGATAATTTAGCATACGGAGAAAGTCTTGGAGTCAGCGGCACACCGGCATCTTTTGTCAATGGTATTAGTTTGTCCGGAGCATTACCATATTCTGAATTTAAGACAATTACTGATTCTGAATTGGCAAAATAATGTTTATATTAATAATATTTTACAGTAACATTTAAATACCAAAATATTGTCACTATTTTGTTAATAAAAGAGACGATGGACTTAAAAAATTTAAACAAGTTTAGATTTTTATTTTTTTCTGCACTAATTATTTTTATCGGAATATTATCAGTTTCCGCAGTCAGCCCATTTTCAATTACAGTTAATACCGGCGGGATAGACAAATGGTATATTCCTGGGGTAAATAGTCCATGGCAAACAGCCGGAACACAATCTTTATCTATATTACCTGGAAGCTATACCTTTTATGGAGCTTACGGATCAAGTTCATTTTCATTTACAGTTGATGGCGGCGGAAATGTCGCATGTTCAAACACATATGTAACTTGTTCAGGATCAAGCGTTACAATAAACGCTCCAACAATTACATTTAATACGGGCAATGTGGGGAACTGGTATGTTTACGGCGTGAACAATCCCTGGCAACCATCCGGATCACAAAATCTTAAAATGCTTCCAGGAAGTTATACATTCTACGGGGCTTATGGCTATGGAACTTTCACATTCACAATTGATTCAAGCGGAAATGTGCAATACAATGCAGCTCTTGAACCGTTCTTAAGCGGTGCAGGAACAAAGACATTAACGATAGATGGATATAAGCTAAAAGTTGATGGCGGCTGCTTAGATACATATTATGGGATATTCACTAACGCCGGAGCAGCAATTGAATATCCAGTATCACAAGGCCAAATCAGCCAAGAATTTTACTTAATTCCAGGATCATACAGAGTGATATATGCCGGCCAGTTTGGAGATGCATTTACTGTTAATTCAGATGGAACTGTTTCGCCAACTTCTCAAGTATTCCACGGATGTACTGTTAAATTGTACGGAACAGATAATACTCCTCCTGTTACTACAAAGACTCCTAATTTTGTAGATGGAGACAGCGTAGAAGATTCATTTACATTAACATGTAATGATGCTGAAAGCGGATGTGATAAAATAATGTATTCAATTAATGGAAATCCTAGTGTTTCATTTAACTGCGGCGGAGCCAATACATGCAGCACAACAGTTTCTGCTCCTGCTGATTCTTTCAGCGTTCAATTTTATTCCAGCGATGTAAATGGAAACAATGAATCTGTACAAACACAAACTGAATTTGGGGATGCTTGTCCAACACTTGCAGGACAATCAGAGTTCCAAGGCTGTCCTGTCGGAGATAAAAACACAGTAACATTACATACTGTGAATATTGGCGGAGGATCGTCAAGTAAAGCTCCACTTGCTGGAGTACAAGTAAGAGTATTCGATAGAAATGATGCAGCTTTCCAGACTGTTGCCGGAAGCAAGAATCCGGACGGATCTTTATATGGAGTAATATTTGAAGCTGATGCCGGCAGAGTAGGAGCCTGCACTACAGATAATACCGGAGTTTGCATTGCCGGCGAAGCTCAAGTTGGAGATTATTTAGTAATTGTCAAATATGTTGATTCGTCAACTGGAAAGACAGTTTATGTCGGGCGTCCTAAGAGTCCAAGTGATTTCGTAAATGGATTGGCTGAAAAAGATTTCCAGATTATCAAAGTATTCAAGAAAGGAGTATTCCAAGAAGAGTATAGGGGCGGAAGCAAGATTGTAGTAATAACAGGATCATTATTGGAAATAATTGCTCCTGAAAGTGCAGTATGGGAAGGAACACAGAGCACATATCCATTTATATTTACATCAGACAGCTCCTGGAGCGTTGATCTTTGTGCAGCAGTTCCTTCCGGATATAATGTTGCCGGAGTTTATGACGAGGATGGAAATCTAATATCAACAAGCGAGTGCACTCAAGTATTTGTCGCCGGAGAGACAAAAGTAGTTGCATTTGAAGTTGTTGAAACCGGAAGTCCGGAGCCAAGTCTTAGCGCAACATTGAAAATCAAGGGACCAAATGGAAAGAGTGTTACAAAGAATGTTCAAGCTTCCGATATAAGAAGAAATACATTCAATGAAAAAGTTAATGTGGCTAAAGAAAAAGCAGCAAAGCATAAGAACAAAGTGAGTGCAGCTGCAGTTAGAAATCTTCAGGAAAATGCAGTTATATTGGAAACTCTATTAGTTTTAGTTATAATTGCACTTATTATTGCGTTGGTTAATGTAAGAAGAGGATTTTTATCAAGGAAAGATCATGCGTTTAAGTTTATCAGATAATTATATTAAATTGCCAAAAAACATCTAAGAATTAAAGTAATTTATTATAAATTTACTCTAAATTTAAACCTTCTAAAATTATCAGTGCTCTTTCAGATCTGTCATATATTCCTGCTATTTTATCTATCAATCTTTTATAATTTACTTCAGCTTTATTACTTTTTTCTATATCTCTAACGAAATCTGTGTAATCTTCTTGGGTTCTTTCAGGCATTTTCGCATTTTTTCCTTTCAATTTTTCTTTTTTACCTTTTTGTGTTAGAGTAGAGTATGTAAAGTCTTCATTTGATACTGCTCCAGCACCCGTTCCATTGGCAATTCTATGAAAAATAACGTAAATAGTATTTCCTTCCAGTTGTGCCGGTTCTTTCAGACAGAGTTCAACTAATCTTCTTGGCATGATTTTCTTATGTCAAGGAACTTGACAGAAAACCACACCTTTCAAGGTGTGGCGGTTCCTTGAGCATCCAAAGCACGAGTGCCTTTTCAAACCACTGCTTTTAAGCATTGGTGGCACATCGTGCTTTTGATTTTTAAGCGCTATTTAAAGTTAATTATACTTCTAGAAAGATTTATATTATCATTTTCATATTTATTTATATGACGTACACTTTACCTAAATTACCTTATACTTATGACGCTTTAGAGCCATATATCGACGCTAAAACGATGGAAATTCACTATACAAAGCACCATCAGACTTATATTGACAAGCTGAATGCGGCTGTTGAAAAGCATCCTAAACTTGCTAAGAAGACAGCTGAAGAGCTTTTAGCTGATTTAAATGCAATTCCTGAAGAGATTAGAAAAGCCGTTATAAATCACGGCGGAGGGCATGCAAATCATACTTTCTTCTGGCAGATTTTGACTGGAAACAAAAAGGATAACGAGTTTAAAGGCAAGATAGAGGACGCAATTAAGAAACAGTTTGAAAGCCCGGATAACTTCAGGCAAAAATTTACTGATATGGCTCTTGGAAGATTCGGCTCCGGATGGTGCTGGCTTGCTTTACATAAAGGGCATCTCCATATTCACAGTACAGCAAATCAGGACTCTCCATTATCTGAAGGAATGATTCCAATTCTATGTCTTGATGTCTGGGAACATGCATATTATTTAAAATACATGAACAAAAGGGCAGATTATGTTTCTGCTTTTTGGAACATTATAAACTGGAAAAAGGTTAACGAGCTTTATGAAAAGGCTTTTAAGAAATAAAGCAAGAGAAATTTAATTATTTAAAAATTCCACTTCATCTTCGTTGAGTTTCAGCTGTTTATGAACTTCAGAGTTGTTTTTTAATATTAGTTTAAGAAAATGAAAGTCTGCCATTGCTCTTTTGCCCGAGCAGTGAGCAAAACGTGCAAACTTTTTGGATATTGTCTTTCTCCGAGCGTTTTTTTGGTTGTGAATCCAGATTTTTAAGACGCGTTTTGGTTTTTCATATTTTGTAAATCCTAAAAGAGGCATTGGTTTCGCAAATGAAATTCCGGCGCTCTGAAATATATTCTGATAAACTAAAAATCTCCAGGATTGATTTCTATAAATTCTTCCGCGGAAGACGTCTGCATTGCCCAGAGCATAATATGCCTTGGCAAGAGATTCATTTTTGTATTCTTTTGGAATGTTCTCTTCAATCCAGAGCAATATTTCATCTAAAGAGAGAGAGGAAGAGTCAAATAAATCCAAGAAGTCAGATCTTTCCTTGAATATTTTTCTTAATATATTGAATATATTTTCTTCCACATCTCTTTTATCTTTTGTATCAACTAGAATATCCTCACCAATAGCATAAGACTGCAGATCATTGAGGGCGGCCCGTACATCGCCCCGTGCTTTAATTCCAATCTTAAGCAAAAATGAAATGTTTTCTTTAATTCCCTCTTCCTGGCATACTTTTCTTAATAAATCCAAGATTACAGACTGATGAAGGGCTTTCATCTCCACCATTTTACATTTTGGCCTTAGGGGAGAGAGTTTTGACTGCCAGACATCGTTGCAGGTAAGAATCATTGGATGCTTTGTTGTTGAAACTAGTCTTACAAGTTCCGGAATTCCTCCGATATCTGTTCCTGTTACGCCGTCAACCTCGTCGACAAGCAGCAGCTTTCCTTTTTTAAAAAGGCTTTGCTGTTCTGCTGCCGGCTTAAGCACAGCTTCAAGTTTTGTCCTATTTCTCAGGTCTGAAGAATTTAACTCTAAAACGTCAAGGTTATTTTCTTTCGCTGCCGCCAGAGCCAGAGAGGTTTTTCCCGTCCCTGCAGGGCCATATAAGATGAGCGCTTTTTTCTTTGGGAATTCTTTTAAGAAAGTTTTAGTTTCTTCAATAGCTTTTTCCTGTCCAATTAATTCAAAATAATATTCAGCCCTGTATTTTTCTGCAAGACTGCTATTTTCTAAAAATTCCTCTTTTTTCATTTTATTTCTCTTCTCCCTAAATATTTGAATCGTGGAACTTTTCTGCCGTCAATTCTCACATTTTCAGAAAACATATTCATCGGTCTGGCCCATAACACATTTTTACCAAATTTTTTAGAGTTATAAAGAGCATGATAAACTACTAATTTTTCTAATGTTTCACTGTGCCTCGCGGTGCCAATTACTTCATATAATTTTCCCCTGTAATGCCGGTATAATCCTCTTTTTATTTCACTTTCCATTCTTTTTTAATTATAACTGCTTTCCCTGCCCTGCGAGGACAAATCCTGCAAGAAGTGCCTGCAGCTGAACAAATTCATCAGATCCTTCAATCATTCTAAACTCGGTCTCTCCAGTTTTTTCTGTTAATTTTACTTTTAATTCAGGCTCTATCTGAAGCCCCCATATTTCTTTTTGAATTGCTTTTATTATATCTGTTCCGGAGATGCTTTCTTTGAGCATAACATCAAGAAGCTTATCTCTTGCGTTAACAAAATCACCTGCAAGCGCATAATCGAGAACTACGCGAATATCCTTTGGCCTTGCTGATGCAGCAATCATATTTATCATTTCAGAATTTAAATCAAGTGAAACAGAAGCAGATGCCTGAATTAGATTTATTGCTTTTCTGCAGTCTCCCTCGCTCACTTCATAAAGCGATTCAAAGGCATCATCTGTTAATTTTAACTTTTCTTTTTCTGATATCTTTTTAATTACTTCAGAAATATCCTTTTTTTCCAGAATTTTAAATCTAAATAGAACGCATCTTGATTGTATTGGATCAATAATTCTGCTTGAATAATTGCATGAAAGGATAAATCTGCAGGTATTGGTATAATTTTCCATAGTTCTTCTAAGAGCCTGCTGGGCTTCCTTTGTCAGAGCGTCCGCTTCGTCTAAGAATATAACTTTGAAGGGCATATTTTCAAGGGCCTTAGTTCTTGCAAAGTCCTTGACTTTCTGCCTTACAACGTCAATCCCGCGCTCGTCAGACGCATTGAGTTCGAGATAGTTTTCCCTCCATCTTTCTCCAAATAATTCTTTTACAACTATCAAAGCAAGCGTGGATTTGCCGGTTCCGGCAGGGCCGGCAAACATTAAATGCGGGATATTCATCGACTGCACAAGAGAGCGCACTCTTTTAACAATTTCCTGCTGACCCACTAATTCATCGAATTTCGAAGGGCGATATTTTTCGGTCCACACATCATTTTGGCTCATATCTCTTTTTGCCAAAAGCTTTTTATAAAGATTGTTATGGTTTAGATGTAATTCCACGACGATATTGCTTATATAATTTAAGAATTTTAAGTTTGCTTTGCAAATTTATTTATAGGATCAAAAACCTTGGTTCTTATTTAAACCAAATATTTTTTCTAAAGTAACTTTTTTATTTCCGCTGCCATGTACACATAGCTCTGAAAATCTATTAACCATTAAAGTAATATACTGGTCATCACTATTTTTTATATGTCTTTTAATAGTAGAAAGATATAATTTTTCTTTATTTTTTTCTTGGATTAAAGTTAATTCTAGACCTCTTGAATTTACTACAGAAATATTATGGTTACTGTCAACTTTTAGTAAATATGCTAGCTTTTCCCTTCCAGATTGTATTGTTAATCTATAAAAGTAATAACGTGAATTGCTCATTTTATTTACTTAGAATCATCTAATTATTTTTATGCAGATCTTTCTCTATGCAGTCTTCTTCTTCGCTTTTCTTTTTTGATGCGCTTGCGCTGCCATTTCCAGCGCATCTGATTCTTCTTTTTCCAGCGTCTTGATGATCTTTTCATATTTAGCTTAGAAAAGATTTGTTTATAAAGTTTTTTAAATACTTGTTTCCGGCTTTTTATATGGGTTTTGATGAGAATAAAGGGAAATCAAGAAATCCAAAGAGTTCTTATAGGCTTACAAAGGATGATGAAAGAAGACTTGCTAAAAGAATTAAGAGAGGAGATGGTACCGCGCGCGAAGAACTTTTAACCGCCAATATGGTGCTAGTGTATTCTATAGTAAATAATAGTTATAGGGTTTTTTGCTCGCCTTATTCGAATATACAAATAGATGATCTTTATTCCGAAGGCAAGATTGGATTATTGAGGGCTGTTGATCTTTACGATCCTGATAAGGGAAAATTTGGCACTTATGCGGCTTTTTGGATAAGACAGAAAGTTATGCGATTTTTGAATGAGAATAGAAATGAAGTATTTATTCCGCTTAACAGGCAGTTATTATTGAGAAAAGTACTTAGAATTATTGAAAGTTATGAGCAGAAAAATGGAAATAAACCAAGCAGCGAAGAGATTGCAGATATATTAAACGATTCAAATAGCAAAAATGATAGAAAACAGAGTGCAAGAAGCATTGAAAACTTGATTAATAACTGTTCTGTTAATATTGTTTCTTTTGACAGTTTTATTGATAGTACTGGAGATGTTTTTTGGGGCAAGTCAGAAATTTTTGAGGATCAGAGAATAGAAGTTCCTGATGACTCTGCAGGCGCTAAAGTTCGTCTAGAATTAATTAAGAGTTTAATGGAGAAACTTACGGATAAGGAGAGGGTGATCTTAGAGCGCCGTTTTGGATTCGAAAACAAAAGAATAATGACTCTTGAAGAAATTTCAAGATTTTATAATGTGACTAGAGAAAGAATAAGACAGATAGAATTTATAGCTCTTAGAAAAATGAGGAAGCATATCTCAAAATTAGGGCAGAATGGTAATAGGTTTTACAGCGCTAAAGAGGCATTTAGTTAAAGTTATAAGCCTCTTTTTCTTTTTTTTAATATGAGTTATTGGCCGACAGTCAGAAGATTGATAATGGAAGCAAATGTAGTTTTACTCATCCTGGATGCCAGAATGCCTGAACTTTCAAGAAATAAGGAGCTTGAAAAAATGGTTGCTGATTTTAATAAGCCCCTTTTGCTTGTGCTTAATAAGGCAGATTTAATAACTCAATCTCAGGCCGTGCAGTTGCAAAAACAATATCCAAAAGCATTTTTAGTTTCAGGCTCAAAAAATTTAGGGCTTAAGGAATTAAGAACAAGCCTGCTTATTCTTGGAAAGCGCATGAAAATTAAGACCATAAAAGTGGGAATTGTGGGCTATCCTAATGTTGGAAAGTCTGCAATTATCAATGCGCTTGCAAAAAGGGCGCGCACAAGTGTTTCTTCACATGCAGGCACTACCAAGGGTTTGCAATGGGTTAAGATAAGCGGCCTGAAAGTCATCGATTCTCCCGGAGTTATTCCATTTGCCGACAATGAAACTAAACTTGGCCTGCTCGGATCTAAAAATCCCGAGAAACTGAAACATACGCAAAAGCTTGCTGTTGAAATAATTAAAAATTTTGTTCAGGGAAATAAAAAAGCTCTCGAGGATTTTTATGGAATTAAACTTGAAACAGATGACGAGTATGAAATATTGCTTTTAATTGGAAAGAAGCGCGGTTTCCTGCAGAAGGGCGGAATTGTTGATGAAAGACGCACAGCTTTAGCAATAATTATGGACTGGCAGAGGGGCAGATTGAGGATTTGATTAATAGTACATATTAGAAATATATTGAAGTAAAAATGAATATTGTAACTAAATATTTTGATAATGAAGGTATTAGCGAATGCATTATGACCATGCTTACTTCTGAAGATATTTTGAGAAAAGATTGGGCATAGGAAAAATATATATGATCGAATTTAATTACAAAATTTCCTTATCTTTCTTTGACAAAACAAACATTCCTTTATCATTAATTGCCATAGGTATAGGCCCGCGAGAGTGATTTGTTCGCCTCATTTTAGCAATTCTTACTGCTCTATCAGAAAGGCCGCCTAGGCCAGACGAATAAAGATCAATAATTCCATCGACCAAGAATTTTATATACTGCGAGCGGACGTCAGAGCCTACAAGTCCAACTTCTTCTGTATCTCCAGAAGCGGTTTCATCTGCGAGAATAACAGTAACATTTAGTCTTTTTAGTAAAGAGGCGAGATCAAATATAAGCTCTCTGATTTTTGCCTGATTTGCTTCGGCTGCTTTGAAGAGGCTTATAGGATCAAAGCAAACTCTTTTGATATCAAATTGTGCTATCATTTTTGTTAAATCTCTTTTTAATTCGGCAAGGTCTGTCTGCGGGGAGACGCGCATAAATTTGCATTTTCCTTCATCGTCCAGTTTTTGTAAATCCCAGCCGAAAACTCTTGCGTCCTTAAATATTTCGACGATATCCGGCTCAAAACTGATATACAAGCCGTTTTCATTGTAAACTGTTGCTCCGTGATATAAAAATTCAAGAAGAAATATAGTCTTGCCTGATCCAGGTCCGCCAAGAAGTGCATTTACGCTGTTTCTTACAAATCCGCCGCTGCAAAGCTCGTCAAATCCAGGAATGCCGGAATTGCATCTCTCTACGAGAAATTCACCTCTGTACATGAATAGATATGTAAAAAGAGATATTTAAATTTAATCTTGATGAGTTATTTTAATTGTTTGACAATATCTTTTGCAGCATCATTTGGACTTTTTCCTTTTGTATAAACAATAAAATTACAATTTTTGTTAAATATTCTTGGATATTTCTTAAAATCTTCAGTGACTTTTTCTAATAGTTCTAATTTATCCATGCCTTTGAAATGATCTCTTTTAGTCTCTCTTGAAAAGAGGAGATCTATAGCATCTCTGAAATTTTCAGAAGGCAATAAACCTATTACTATCGATCTCTTTTTTGCTGTTTCTCTAACTTTTTTACTGGCTTCTAAATATTTTCTAGAAGCAAAAGCTCCTCCTGAAAGGTCAAACACAAAATTATTATTTTTGTAAACTTTTCTGATTAAACTATATCCACTATCTTTTATGAATTTGCCAATTATCCCAGATTTTATTGCTTTATCAAGCCCGCCATATTTTTTGAAGTATTTTTCTCCCAATTTATCCGAAGAATAATATTTGAGTTTTAGTTTTCTAGCTAAAATTTTTGAGATTGTAGATTTTCCAACAGATCTTGGACCAGTTATTGTTATTCTCATAGGATTGTTAGATTATTTTTATTTTTAATCTTATCTTATTTTTTGTTGAGTGGGAAGCAGTTGGTTTAACTATATACGATTTTAGTTAAATTAAATTTATAGTAAATCTAGCTTTTGTTAATTTTGTTTTTTGTAAATAATTTTTCAAATAGGAATAATATTAAAACTAATTTAAATCGATAATCGTTCCAGGTTTAATCTCCTTCATTTTTTTATTAGTTATATATGCCGAACTAAAACCAACCACCTCAATTTTTTTATCTGTCACGTATAATCCACAATCTTCTGGCAAAGCAATTGCCTTATTGATATTATTTTTTTTAATAGAATAATCAACCCATTTTGACTCTTCTGGTTTACCATAATGACAGAATATGCTGTAACCTTTAATAACATCAAGACCGGAAAAGTCTTTTATTTTAACATTATTTTTGTCTGATGTTGTCTGAATAGTTTTTCCAAGTATTATCGCGCCAGCACTACCCCCATAAACAGAAATTCCAGTTTTTATAATCTTTTTTAATTTATCAATAAAACCTGAATTCTTTAATTCTTTTAAAAGATAATATGTATTGCCACCGCCTATATATATTCCACAAAACTTTTGTAAGTCTGATTCTTGTTTTATTAATATATCTTTTTCAGTCCATAACTCTATTTTTTTTATTCCAAGAGGATTAAATGTATTACTTATCCATTTAAGGCAATCATCATATGGATGTTTTTTCTTGTCTATAGCTATTGGGATATACAAAAGAGGCTTTGATTTGTCCAAAGATTCTGCAAACTTTCTATCTAGAAGTATAGACTTCTTACCGCTACCTCCTCCGGACAAAAATAAATTCATATTGGTTAATAGTTAGAAAGTGGGACAGATATCACTTATAGATAAGAATTAAATTGTGCCAGACCATTCTAACAAATAAAGCCATATCCATTCTATCTGGAAGTTTCTGGCTGATTTTCCATCCAAACATTTTCTTATC
>Ga0247727_10018080_pt1 | contig 11142 bp, 8 predicted proteins | sample WisWelCaveWW1625_FD_202498 | JGI IMG/M metagenome (GOLD analysis project Ga0247727, IMG submission 202498) | Biofilm microbial communities from Wishing Well Cave, Virginia, United States - WW16-25 | ecosystem: Environmental > Aquatic > Deep subsurface > Groundwater > Cave microbial mat | place...
CTACGAGCTTCCGGACGGCGAGTTCGCGGTGCTGTTCAACTGCACCGAGCAGCATCACAAGAAGTATCTGCCGGCGTTCATGGAGTCGATCCACTCCTTCACCGTGCTCTCCGAGAACGGCATCAAGCTGCCCCAGCGCGAGAGCGTCAAGGTGGTGGTCAAGGAGCCACTCTCTCCGGAGTCGCCGGCCGGGGAAGACCTGAGCCCGGAGGAGCGGCGCAAGCGGGAGCTCGCCGAGCGTGAGGCACGGTTCCGCGCGGAGGTCGCCAAGCTCGACAAGGGCTGGAGGAACCACGAGACCGAGCATTTCCTCGTCCTGTCGCACGAGGACGCAGCCTACACCAGGCAGGTGGCGCAGCACGCCGAGAAGCTGCGCGCGTGGATGGACGAGGTGTTCGGCTCGGTCGGGACCCGCGAGGTCGGGCGGGCGATCATCCGCATCTTTGCCGACGCCGACGAGGCCGGAGAGCCGGACTTCGTGTTCATCATCGGCACCGGAGGATGGATCGACGACGACATCGGCTTCTTCAAGCCGAAGATGCGCTTTGGCGAGACCGAGTTCCAGCGTCTCAACCACCGCATCCTCGACTTCTGGTTCCGCGAGAAATCCTCGGCGCTCTGGAACCGCCTCCCCCGATGGTTCTCCTTTGGTCTCCAGGAGCTGGTGTCGGATGCCGTGCTCGAAGGCGGCAAGCTCGTGTTCCGGCCCAATCAATGGGAGCGGGTCGACCTCGCCCGGGCCCTGGCGCTGCAAGAGCAATACGAACAGAAACGCGAGACCGGACCGCCGCCGTTGCTCGACGTGCAGGAGATCTTCCGGCTGAGCTCGGAGGAGCAGTGGAAGGGGACGAGCGGCTGGTACCGCGAGGCGCAGACTTCCAGCGTGCTGCGCTACCTTCTGGAGGGACCCGGTCGCAAGGGAGAGAAGACCCAGGATCTCCTCAAGACCTACCTCGGTCAGATGCTGGTGCGCGTCGAAGAGGTGGAGAAACGCATCGAGGGGGAGCGAGATGCCAGCAGGAAGGCGGAGGCAGGCAAGGAGAAGCTGAGCGAGGACGAGCAGCTCAAGCAGGAGGACGCCGAGCACAAGAAGCGACTCGAGCAGTCCTTCGAGGCGGTCGAGAAGGACATCCAGACCGCAACCTACGACAATATGTTCGGCGCATGGACGGAGGAGGACTGGAAGAGCTTCGACCGCAAGTGGCGCCAGTGGGCTCCGTTCAGCATCAAGAGCCCCTGACACGATGCATCCGGCAATCGACCGGCTGCGAACGGTGCGGACCCTGTCGGCCTGCCTTCTGCGGGTGGCAGTGGTGGCGATTCTTCGACCCGGTGTGACGCTCGCCGACTCGCTGATCTTGAAGGACGGACGTTTCTACGAGGTTCCGCGGCTGCGCCTCGAGGGCGACTGTTTCATCGTCGACTACCAGAACGGCACCGTCCGCATCCGCAAGGATCTCGTCAGGGAACACTTCGCCCTCGATGCCGCCGGCGACTACGCGCCGCAGAATCCGGAGGAGGAGGAGAAGGTGAAGAAGGGGCTCGTGCCGTTCGAGGGCCGGTGGGTACAGAAAACGGTCCGCGACCAGAAGCTGTCGCAGCGAGCCGAGAACAGGCGCCTTGCGATCGAGGAGCTGCGCGCCCATCAGGAATGGCGCAACCGCTACAAGGGCTCCACCACGCATTTTCAGTTCGAGTACACCGTGCCCCAGGAGGTGGCGGCGAAGTACATGGACCTGTTCGAGGTCTACTTCGAAGTGTTCGCGAAGGAGTGGAAGGTCAGCCAGCCGCCGAAGGAGGGCAAGCTGCGGGTGTGCTTCTACGACAATCGCGACGATTTCCAGCGCATCGGAAACGTCCCCCAGGGCGTGCTCGGCTACTTCCGTTTCGTGGAGCCGATCGAGCTCAACTTCTTCTTCGAGCGCAGAGACGAGCGCCTGACGCTCGACGTCCTTTTCCACGAGACCAATCACTATCTGTTCCACCTCCTAACCGAGTCCAACTTCCAGTTGCCGGCCTGGGTCAACGAGGGTCTGGCGGAGTACTACGGATCGAGCCTGTGGGATGAGTCCACCAAGAAGATGACGGTCGGGCAGGTTCAGGAGGGACGCCTGGTGCACATGCTCGAGGCGATGGACACGAACGAGATGCAGGACGTCACCGAGCTCCTGACCGCGCCGCAGATCGACGCCCTGCAGTACGCCTGGGCCTGGTCCCTGTGCCATCTGTTGATGCGCTCGCCGCAGACGGAGAAGAGATTCAAGTCCTACGTCGGCAAGCTCGCCAAGGACCGCAAGCTGCATCGAGTGCGGTCGCCGAGCAACCCGGCGTTCGAGTGGGTCGAGCCCAAGGCCTCGGTCGAGCTGTTCAAGAAGACCCTGGAGATCGACGACCTCGAACGGTTCGAGCAGGATTGGTACGCCGACATCCGCAAGTTCGAGGTCAAGACGGCACGCGGCTACCACCATGCGGGCCTGATGTGCATGCAGTGGCAGCGGCCGGTGCGCGCCTGCCTGTACTTCAAGAAGGCGATCGAGCTGTACAGCACCAACCCCGACACCTACGAGAACTACGGAAAGGCCCTGATCGATCGCGAGATGTACGACGAGGCCGTCCTGGCGATCGAGAAGGCGATCGTGCTGGACCCGCTGAACCCCTACTTCTACATGACGCTCGGAAGCGCCTACCTGAAGATGTCGGGCGAGGAATCCAAAGGCAAGGGCAGGAGCCTTCAGCTGCTGGCGATGGAGATGGATCCCGACAACAACCGGCTGACGTGGGAGGCGCAGATCGAGATCCGGTAGGCATCCCCATCAACACCGTCTGAGATTCAGCTTGCAAAGAAGATTCTCTACGCTCTCTGCATGATGAATCCCGGCCGGTGTCTCTATCTCCGATTCTCTCTGTGCCCTCTGCGCCTCTGCGGTGAATCCCAGCCGGACGCCGCTCGCTGCCCGGATTCGCTCAATCGTCGAGGACGAACCTGGCGCAAATCTGAGCACCGAGAACGGGAAGTTATTCTTACGCGGACCCTTTGCGGCTCTGCGACTTTGCGCGAGACCTGTCTTTCGAAGTCTTGAATCGAGCGATCACTCCACCGAAGCATAGGCCTCGTACTGATCGGCGACCTTCGCCTCTACAGTGTCGCCGCGGTGGACCAGGACGCGATACCGGAACGTGAGTGACTCGCCCTCCGGAACGACATGATCCCCCAGGTGCGGCTCGTCGTGCCGGTTCTCGAAGTCGTGCAACCCGAAGGGGTTCACGGCGAACAAGCCGTAATCGCGCACGTGCCAGTACGTGGGATGGCGGAAATTGCCCGGGTGGTCGAAGATCGCGACGCCGATCGTGTCCTCGCCGACGGGACCGACGTAGTCGCACCATTGGGCGCGCTTGCCCCAGGCGGCGCCGTCCCGCAGACCCTTGCTGTTGACCAGATGGCCTTTCGCGACCGGGCCTTTCACCCGCATCGTCTCGGCGACGCGCACGGCGAACATGCCCTCCTTGGTGTCGCCCAGCGTCAATTCCCCGTGGCTCGCGCGCAGCGTGAGGTCGAAATCGAGAACGACGTCCTCGCGGACTCCGTACACACGCACCGTGCGCACGTCGGAGCACACGACGGTGCCGTCCGGGGCGACCCAGCGGTTCTCCGTGCTCAACGCGGCGAACACCGGTCCGGTCACCTTGTCCGTGAAGGAGACGTGCTCGATCCGGCCGGACTTGTCGTCCTCGGCCCAGAAGTCGACGCCGTTGACGCTGCCGAACGAGAACCACAGCGAGCGATGATGAGGATGGTCCTTCTCCTCGCCTTCTTCTTCGCCCATCGGAAAGTTGCGCGTGACCCCCAGGCCGGAGGGTCCGATCAACGGATACAGGAACGGTCGCGGCACTCCCGCGAAGCAGTAGCGCGTGAGGAGCATTCCATCCCGGTCGATGCGGACGGCGCCCTCCTCCTCGGTGAGCTGGATGGAAGCGAGGGCCTTCGGCTCCTTTTCGACCCTGACCGGCCTGGCGAGCCGCGCCTCCTTCAGCGTGCTCGCCTGCACGATCGCCACCTGGCACTCTGAGTCGAGGCGCTGCATCGGAAACGGATGGTCCAGGACCGGGATGCTCGCAGCGTTGCAGCCCTGCCCCTCGCGCACGATCACGATGAAGTCCCGAGAAGGCGAACGTGCCTGCTCCTCAAAGAGTGGCGACACGAAAACCGCGGACCACAGACAGAAAAACTGCGCTGCAGCCATCATGAAAGCCTCCTTCGATGAACAGGCCACAAGAATCTAGCGGCGATGCGGCAGTCCACTGCGCGGGGCGGCCGGCCTAGCCCGGAGGCCCACTATGCCCTCCGGGCTAGCCGCTGACGGCTCAACGATCGAGGAGGGCGCGCAACCCGGGATGATCGCTGGGAATGCGCAGGGCACGAAACACCGCATTGGGCTGGCGAGCGGCATTCTGGCCGACCAGGCCGGCGAACGGCCCGCCTGCGAACACGTCGGGGCGGGGAGGCGCCACGGCCGACTTGGATGCATCCTGCGCGGCTGCCTCGTCCGGCTCGCTCGCGGCGTCGTCTGCGCCTGCGGATGCGTTGGCCTGGTTGGCGAAGATGTTGCGGTTGGGGTCCCCGAGAAATGGATTCACGTACTCCCAGACGATGTCGCATTCGTAGCTGACCTCGACGAACCGCCCCTGCTCGCCCGAGCAGATCAAGGTGTTGCCGTTCTCGAGGCGCTGCGTCCCGGAGATGAAGCTCGAGAACAGATTCTCCTCGGCCAGAGGAACGAATTCCCATGCAGGCGACTCCGGTCCGAATCGCCGGCCACTCTCGCGCAGGTAGCGGCCGTTCTCGTCGATCGGCGTCTCGATCTCGAGAATCGTGGAGAAGGCACCCTCCGGACGGCCGGCGCCATTGTTGAACAGAAGGAGATGACCTTCTCCTTCCATCCCTTCGGCAATCCAGTGCACGTTGTGCTGGGCGAACAGCTTGCGGTCGGCCACCGTGCCCATGCGATAGTTCGAAGGATTGCCCCACCGGTAGAGGATGTCGCCTCCGTTGCCGGAACGACCGCCCTGATGGCCCCTGGCCTCCTCCGTCGTCGTGCTGTGGTCGATGACGTAGAGCTCGCAGAGGTTCGGGCTGCTCAACACGATCTGGTCGAGATCTTCGTGATAGTCGATCGAGTTCAAGTGAGTCCAGTCGCCGTTGACGTTCGGAACAGGTGGAGGCGGTGGCGGCGGCGCATTCGTCGCGGATCCGGCGCCGGACTTGTCGGGTTCCGCCTCCGAGTCCGGTGACTTGCCCGCGGTCTCGTCGACGGCCGGGATGTATCCCAGCTCCTCGAGCCGCTGGCGCTCTTCGTCGGACATCCTCTCGCGAGGGCGATCGGCGTTGATGTCGATCCGTTCAGGATGCGAAGCGACGTCGCCGTAGTTGGCCTTGGTGGGGTCGAAGTCCTGGACGAGGTGATCGAACATGTGCCATTCCCAGACGATGGTCCCTCCTTGCGGACGCTCGGGCCTGAGCTCGATCACGTGGTCGGGCCAGAACTCCTGTCCGATGAGCCTTGGGTCCCGGCCGGCCGCGATCGCCTCCTCGCGGGTCTTCTTCTCCCAGGCCGCGAACAGGAGGTTGCCGTTTCGCATCCGACAAACGTCGTGATGGTGCATGTGGTCTTTGCTTGAGTACTCGTAGGCCCACACCACCGAGCTGTCCCGGGCGATCTCCTCGATGCGCCCGCTGTCGCCGCCCGAACGGAAGCGCGGATTGTCCTTGACCCGCGAGCAGCGCAGCAGATGACCGTTGTCCTCGAGGTCGACCGAGCCGACGGAGGGGTAGTCGCTGTGCCACTCCTGGACGACGTTGCCCTGCATGTCGACCAGGTAGATCACGTTGTTCATCAGCGGCGCAAACAACGTGCAGCCCGGCAGCGCATCCTCCTCCTGCCTCAGGACACCGGTCCTCCTCTCTCGATCACCGGGCGACGGTCCCTGGGCGACAGCGACGGCCGGCACCACTCCTGCGAACGCGGCATAGATGCACGACCGGACGAAAACTGAGGTGAGTCTCACTTTGTCTTCCTCAAGACGGCTCGAGGTGACGCAGAGTTCAGAATGCCATCCTTGGTCTCTGCGCTCCCTCGGAATCCGATCGCGACCGGTTCCGGGAGCCATTCCTCCGAATGAGCGAGAGGAGTATAGGCCGGTTCATGAAACGCCGCGAGCGCGGGCGCCGATTCTGCGATCGCTCGTCCGAGAGAATCCTTGGATGGAAAAGGTCACTTGATCAGCGGGGCGTGGGAGGCGGGCTCGTGGAACGGCAGCGCCTCGTCGCTCCGCAGCGCGAGTCTCTCGTTGATGGCGCGCAGATGGTGGTCGACGCCGATCTCCGCCCCCGGCTTGAATCCGGGAACGGTGATCACGTGGGCGAGAACACCGCCGAGTCCCCGGTGAACGATGCCGCGCGGAATGTACACGAGATCTCCCTCGGCAAGAGAGTGCTCCTTGAGCAGCCCCACGGCCTGGTCTGTTCCCAGCTCCTGCGGCCTCTCGATCTGCTCGCGCCGGTCGCTGGTGATCAGACGAGCCCCGGGTTTCGTCATCTGCACCAGGTAGAACTCGTCGAAGCCGCCCTCGGGCGGGTGGTAGTGCGTGAATGAGTCGGTGATGCGAACGCGATGAGCATTGAGGGCGTGATAGAGATACGGGCCGTTCTTGCCGAGCCAGGTGAGCACGATGCGCCGGTAGGCGCCCTCCTCGGTCGCGCATCCGCCGACGACGTCGGTGATCCTCTCGTCCCAGTCGGGCCTGAGGAACGCGGGCAGCTCGCCGGGAAACGGCACGGGCGTGCGGAACACGACGAGCAGCATCTCGTGGTCCAGCGACAGGCTCTGTCCGGCACGCAGCAGGACGACGTCGCCCACACCGACCTCGCTGTCCTGATCGCCCGCGCGGGCACGTGCCGTGTTGGACTGCACGAAGACCACTCGCGGAACCAGAGCCGCCTGCAACGCTGCAGCCGCTCCATGGACCTCGATCTCGTAGCCGGGATTGCGCCTCTGGAACTCGGCCTGGATCCGTCGCACGCCGGCGGGGTCCGTGTCCGGGGCGTTCAGATGGGCGAAAAAAGGTCCAGAGTCGGCGACAGCCACTTGCGAGCTCTCCTCGATTCTTGCCGGCGTGGGTTTCCGGCAACCCGGGGACAAGAGGATCGCCATGCAGCAGAAGACGCCGGCCCAGCGACGATCCTTCGCCGGGAGACCCTCGTCGCAGGATGCCCGCGCGTCCATGAGCTCGTTCCCTTGGAGGGGTGGTCGCACGGTGCCTACTTTCCAGCAACGGGAGCGCGGCAGTCGGCCTCCCGCGCGGATCCGCGCCGGTGGTACTGGTAGAACCCGTAGCTCATCGTGTCGGCCACCGCGAACTCCTCCGCCCGATGCAACATGAATTCCTTGAGATCGAGCCCGGGCAGGAAGACGTCGCCGTCGAAGTCGCAGTGCAGCCGGGTGAGATGCACCTCCTTCACGAACGGAAAGGCCTCCGCGAACACCTGCGCACCGCCGATCACGAACGCCTTGCCCGACCCGGCATGGCGAAGCGCCTCCTCGAGGTTTCTGGCGAAGACGCAATCCTGCGCCTGCGCCTCCCTCCCGCGTCGACTCAGGACGATCGACCTTCGACCGGGAAGAGGCCTGCCGATCGACTCGTAGGTGCGGCGTCCCATGATCAGGCAGTGCCCCATCGTCAGATCCTTGAAGCGCTTGAGATCGGCCGGCAGATGCCAGGGCAGGGCATTGCCCCTGCCGATGACCCCGTTGCGCGCGACGGCGACGATCATCGCCACCGTCATACCGAGACCTTGGCTGGAATGTGCGGATGCGGGTGGTACTCGTCGACGCGGAAATCCTGGTAGGTGAAGGCGTCGATCTCGAGGACGGAAGGGTTGATCCACAGGCTCGGCAGGGGCCGGGGCGCGCGCGCAAGCTGCAGCCTCGCCTGGTCGAGGTGGTCGAGATACAGATGGGCGTCGCCCAGCGTGTGGATGAACTCGCCGCGCTGCAGACCGGTCACGTGCGCGACCATGCAGGTGAGGAGCGCATACGAGGCGACGTTGAACGGCACGCCGAGAAAGATGTCGGCGCTGCGCTGGTAGAGCTGGCAGGAGAGACGACCCTCAGCCACGTAGAACTGGAACAGGACATGGCACGGCGGCAGGGCCATCCTGCCCACGTCCGCGACGTTCCATGCCGACACGACCAGACGGCGCGAGTCGGGATTCCTGCGGATCTCGGCGATCGCCTCGGCGATCTGGTCGACCTTGCCGCCGCCGGGCGTGGGCCAGCTCCGCCACTGATGGCCGTACACCGGTCCCAGCTCGCCGTTCTCGTCGGCCCAGTCGTCCCAGATCGAGACCCCGTGCTCCTTGAGGTAGCGGATGTTGGTCTCGCCGCGCAGAAACCACAAGAGCTCGTGGATGACCGACTTCGTGTGCAGCTTCTTGGTCGTGAGCAGCGGGAATCCCTCGCGCAGGTCAAAGCGCATCTGATGGCCGAAGATGCTGCGCGTTCCGGTTCCCGTCCGGTCGCGCTTGAGGATGCCGCCGCTGAGCACCTGGCTGAGGAGGTCGAGATAGGCCTGCATCGATGAAAACAAACGGATGAAGGAAAACGGATGGGGGATGAAAGTTGAAGGACGAAAGGGTCGCTTTCTGCCTCCGCCTCCGCCTTCGACCTTCGTCCCATCCGGGAACGCGCACTATTCTTGCAGGAACTGCTCCCACTGTGCATCCCAGGCCTGGGCACGACCCGGCACGCAGCCCCCTGGTCGACAGGATCGGCCGGACACTTCCTTCTTCTTCGGCTTCGGAGCGGCGCTCTTTCCCGGGCCGATAGGAGTAGTACGGCTTCTCGAGGAGAGAGGATTCGAGGTGAGGAGACGGGGACGGCCACGGTCGGTCCCGAAGGGACGTCTCAGTCTGTTTTGAGGAACTCAATCAAGGGAGACCTCGTTGCGAGGGGACCCAACGGATGCGGATCTGAGGTACGCGACCCCGGCCACCCCTGGGAAAGAGGTCCGTCGCCTTGCGATCCGTCAGTGGATCAAGTGAAATGCCCGGGCGGCAATTCCCGCAGCCCATCAAACGTTCAAGAAGCCATGCCACCGGAAGATCATCCTGCCGACTCCGCGCCTGTGGAAGGGTCGAACGATCCTGCAGGCGACCGCGACAAGAGGCGGCCCCATCGGCGACCGGGAAGAGGTGCCGCCGGGTTCGGTGATCCTCACTTTCACAAGGGAACGATTCGTGAGGTCGTCGGCGATCGCGCCGTCGTCGATCTCGGAACCAAAGTGCATGGAGTGATCGACCTCGACCAGTTCGAGACGCGACCTGAGGTCGGCCAGCAGTATGAATTCAGCCTGGAGAGCCTCGAGGGCGATCACTGGCTGCTCGCTCGCCAGAGAGCGCACGCGATCGAGATCTGGAATCATCTCAAGGAAGGTGACTCCGTGTCCGCCAGGGTCATCGGCTTCAGCACGAAGGGCCTCGACCTCAAGATCGGACCCGTGTCCGCCTTCATGCCGGCCTCGCAGGTCGACTTCCGCCTGCCGCCTGACCTTGGGGCTTTCTCCGGTCAAGTCCTCCAATGCCGGGTGATCGAGGTCAACCGAAGGAAGCACCGACTCGTGCTCTCGCGGCGCGCGCTCCTGGCCGAAGAGCAGCGGGGCCGCCAGCAATCGAGGCTCAGCGAGCTGAAGGTCGGGCAGATCGTCCACGGCAAGGTCGAGAAGCTGGAAGCCTATGGCGCGTTCATCGACCTCGGCGAGGATCTTTCCGGACTGCTGCACATCTCCAACATCTCCCATCAGCGACTGAAGCACCCTTGCGAAGCCCTGAGCGTCGGCCAGGAGCTCGACGTAAAGGTCCTGGAGGTCCAGGGTCTGAAGAAGATCGGCCTGGGCCTCAAGCAGACCATTCCCGATCCCTGGGAGGAGATCCAGAACCGCTACGCAGTCGGTCGCATCTTCTCCGGCAAGGTCAAGCGGACCGCGGAGTTCGGGGCATTCATCGAGCTCGAGCCGAGGCTCGAAGGGCTGGTGCACATCTCCCAGATCAGCAACGAGCGCGTCGCGAAGGTCGACGACGTTCTCAAGGTCGGCCAGGAAGTGCGAGTGCGGGTCCTCCAGCTCGACCGCGAGCGGCATCGGATCTCACTCACCTGCCTGAACGAGGAGGGTGGGAGGATCGGGGCCAATGACCCTGGATCCGACGACCCGGAATACCGCCAGAGGGTCTACAAGATGGGAAGTGTGCCGGTGACGGGCACGAATCTGGGCGATGTGCTGCGGCGCGCGCTGAAGCAGAAATAGAGCGGGAGAGGATCAGTGGTCGCCGGTATTCGACGGATCTGCCTTTGGTCCGGTCCCAGAAACGTCTCCACGGCGCTGATGTACTCCTTCGCCCAGCGCCCCGACACCCGGGTCGTCGACGAGCCGCTGTACGCTCATTACCTGCGAGTGAGCGGCGCCAGGCACCCGGGTCGCGAGGAGGTCCTTGCCGGGCAGGACAGCGACGGTGCGAGAGTGGTGCGCGACCTCATCCTCGGCGATTTCGACCGGCCAGTGGTGTTCTTCAAGCAGATGGCCCACCACCTCGTCGACCTCGACCTCTCCTTCCTCCAGGAAACGATCCACTGCTTGCTGATTCGTGATCCCGAGGAGATGCTGCCGTCGCTCGTGCAGCAGATTCCACAGCCCCGCCTTGAGGACACCGGTCTCAGCAGGCAGGTCGACCTGCTCCGGCGGCTGCACGAGCTCGGGCAGGAACCGCCGGTCCTGGACGCGCGCGAGCTCCTGCTCGACCCGGAAGGGGTTCTGCGGCAAGTGTGCGCGGCCCTGGGCATTTTTTTCGTCGAGGCCATGCTGACCTGGAACCCGGGGCCCCGGCCCGAAGACGGCATCTGGGCCAGGTACTGGTACCACAACCTGCATCGATCGACGACGTTTGAGAGGTACGTGCGCAAGACCACGCCCTTCCCGGAGCGCCTGAGACCACTCCTTCAGGAGTGCCGGCCCTGCTACGACGTCCTGTACCAGGCCGCGATCCGAAGCCAGAGATGAGACCCTGTGACGCGGGCCAAAGGAGGTCGCTTGAGT
>Ga0247727_10018081_pt1 | contig 11142 bp, 6 predicted proteins | sample WisWelCaveWW1625_FD_202498 | JGI IMG/M metagenome (GOLD analysis project Ga0247727, IMG submission 202498) | Biofilm microbial communities from Wishing Well Cave, Virginia, United States - WW16-25 | ecosystem: Environmental > Aquatic > Deep subsurface > Groundwater > Cave microbial mat | place...
ACAGGCATGTATGCATTTCTTAAAGGGTCGTGAACGGGTCGGTTATAGCGATTCGATTAGATTCCTGGGAGAAAGAGGCCTGATGCATGGATCATTTTGTTTGTCGGTTGTCTGTCGATGTTTGCAGAAAAAATCGATTGTATTGAAACAATTCAATAGAAATAAGATTCTGTGACAGTCGAAGTACTAACTGGTCAGATACTGGATCATAAACCGAGACTCAGGATCTCGCTGTCTGTAGGCGTTCCGTAATTCTTACGAAAGCACCAGAGCAGATTATAGCCAGCTGCCGGATGATATTGCCTGGCCGGCCTAAAAGCCTCGGATAGGAGTTCTGTTCGATTAAGGTCCAGAAAGGCAATGTCTGAAAATTCGTAATCAGTCCTCGGTAGGGATTTTAGAACCTTTGATAATGTTTTTGAATCCAAACGTATTTCAGCATGAGTACATATGGAAATATTTAGAATGTCGCTTTCCAGAAATATAGAAAGAATTCGCAGGTTGTCGTCTGTACAGGCTTCTTCACCAAGACCAGCTTCCTCTTCCAGGAGTCTTCTGCACCAGCGGAGGAGTACGCGGTCCGGACCATCGTCAAAATCTCCTTCTTTTATTTGTTCCGCTAGAGAAACCTGCCAACAGCCTGCGTGCCAGCTTAGCTTTTTTGACCGTTTGGTTAACAACAATTTACGGTCTGAAGTTACAATTATCATGTGCAGGGATAAGGAATGTGCGAAATTAGCCTGCAGCGTTCCACGTACTACGTCCTCGATAAGTGGTGAACAAGCGGATTCCACTGTTGCCACAGAATCCATATAATACTGTGCTACGCTATAACTTGTGGGCATTACATGCAGCTTCAAGGAGGTTCCATCGCTGAAAGCCGTGGGATTTTTCGTGAGCATGAACTTTTTTCCGTCATTGCCAAAACGTTTTTTCTCATAATTTTCTCGAAAGTACGTCTTGAATGAGCGAGAATAGTGTGCAGGAATGCGAAACGGACGATTGTTCAACTCAACCATAACCTCCGCAGCCGCCCACCCATCACGGAAACGCGGGCAATCCTGAAGAGATAGTTCATCTTGAAAACCGAATTCTGTAAAACTGGAAATTCGGCGGTTTCTGTGGCGCATCAACAAGTGGGCGAATTCAAATGAATTGTTCTCGCCACCACGGTGGGATTTGATGAACCTGCGATTAATTTTCAACAATTCCTTCAATAGGTTTGCTGGAAAAAATTCTATATCGACCCCTTTTTCGATAAGGCGCCAGGATCCGCGTCCGCAGATGGTAGGATTAGGATCCAGCATTCCGATTACAACCTTACGAACTCCCTTCTGGATAATCCAATCCACACATGCGCGTTTATGCTCTGATCGGGCCGCATCCACACATGGTTCCAGAGTGGTATAGAGTGTAGAGCCCTCAAGAATAGTCTTGCCTTTGATGAGCTTATGGAGCAGAGTAAATTCAGCGTGGTCGCCGGGATCCAGCTGGCCATGATACGCCTTGTTAATAAACTCTCCTTGCTTGCCTACGGCAACGGCCCCTACTTTTGGAGCATCCTCATTTTCGTCGCGTGAGCGCCGCGCCTCCTGAATGGCAAGTTCCATATGATGCAACTGGTTAATGTTCTTTCGATCAGTAATTTTTTTATTACTCTTTTGTATTCGTCGCTTTTTAACTTCCTTATCAATGCTCGCGCGGTTTGCCATGACCCACAGTCTCCCATAATCAGGGGGATGTAAAATTATCTTTAGAAATCGTGAAACGATCAAATTTTAGCACGTTCTTGAGGAGAGAGGTGCATCTGGGTTACAAAAAACCTGACTTACTAGAGCCGGAATAGTAGGACGGCGTCAGTGTTGACATCAATTCGTCTTGAGTTTTCGATCTGCGAAAAATCCGACGGATCGACTATCGGGTGACCAGCACATGCCGCTTCTTCACCCGCACGCGATCGTCCCAGCGGATTGTTAGAAACCTTCTTCGGAACCTTTTAGAGGCGCAGTGGGTCAGATCCGGATCGCTTTCAAGCTCCGACGGTTTTACGATGTCGAAAACGAAAGTCAGCAACTTCGATGTCGCAAACAAAGCAGCCCAAGATGGATGAATTCTGATTTATCGAAAAGAGTTAAAATAGGATTGCATGCTTATGAATTCTGAAAAAACGGCACCCTTCCGAAGTAGCAAAATCAAAGCCGATACTCAATGTGCGCCGTTGAGCTGGAGAAAAGCTTGTGTTCACACCGAATGCTCACTGCACCAAATTGCACCGTATATTGGAAAAATAAAAAGTAGCATCGCAAGAGAACTAATTCATCACTATTCGCAAAGTGGCCACCTCGTAGTCGATCCGTTTGCCGGGGCAGGTACAATACCTCTCGAAGCAGCGATTCATGGACGCCGCGTCTTCTGCGCTGATGTCAGTCCCTATTCCAGAATTCTTTCGCGAGCAAAGTTGCTGCCACCAGCTTCCGTAGAAGATGCACTCGAACTTGCTGAACATGCAGTACGAGAGGCGAAAAAGCTTCCCACACCGGATTTGCGGTCTATCCCAGGATGGGTTAGGCATTTCTTTCACCCAAAAACGCTGCAGGATGCAGTTCAGTTCGCTGAAGTAGCAAGGAAACCGGGCAACGAGTTCATCATGGCGTGCTTCTTGGGAATCCTCCACCACCAACGGCCTGGCTTTTTATCCTATCCAAGCAGCCATCTTGTTCCATACCTGCGCGATAAGAACTATCCACGTTCCAAATTTCCAGAGATGTATTGTTACCGTGAACTAAAACCAAGATTGCTGAGGAAGATTCATAGAACCTACAAGCGATTTGAAAAGCCTGCTTCATCCGATGTGATTTTTGTACAGCGAGCCGTGCAGCGAGTTACTCTACCAAACCAGTTCCACTCGGTAGTGACCAGCCCTCCATACATGAACGCGTTGGACTATGCACGCGATAACCGTCTCCGCTTATGGTTCATTGACCCAACCTTGGCACGATATATGGATGACAGTCATACCCAACGCAGAGACTCGTTCGTAGATGCAATGTGTAGTTTTGCCCTAAAGGTTCAGAAAGGATTGCAGAAAAGTGGCTTCTGCGTCATTGTTGTAGGTGAGGATCTCGGGCGCAGCTTCAACGCGCACCCATCCGAAACCGTTCTGAAGATTGTCAATGAAAAGGCTCCGTCTCTCAAACTAAAAACGGTCTTGACAGATGATATTCCGGATGTGCGCCGGACCCGCCGTAGATGCACAGGAGTTAAGACCGAACACTTCCTTATTTTTCAGAGGTTATGACTTGCGCAAGAATCTACCTGACAAGGAGTTTTTTGTAGGCAAGCAAATTCCTGCGCGTCCTGACGTTACGATCACACGTTTCGTGGACAGCGGGAACGATGCCCATCTCTTTAAGGCTCACTCAGATCAGCTCGCTCGAGACGTTGCATGCAAAATCATTCCCCGGGCGAATCTGGTGCACGGCCCAGATGGTCAAGCGACATGGCGTGCCGAGGTGCATAAAGCCGATGCCCTCCAAAGCAAAACTGTTGTTAAATTTGAGGACATCAAAGAGTGGAAGGCGGAGGCTGATCAAATCGATTGTGTTGTGCTTATTTCGGAGTTCGTTGAGGGACAAAACTTAAGGCTCTTCATCAATTCCAAACGGGCAGAGGTAAGTATTTCGTTCGTGATGCTCTGGCTGGAGACGATGCTGAATGTGTTCAATGAGATGAAATTACGAAACATCTCCCATGGCGATATTCACTGGGGGAACATACTAGTTGAGGACCGCTCAAGCTACGATCTTATGGGGCCAAGGTACGTATTCCGGGTCACCGATTTTGGCGTAGCCGACGCAACCAGTGATCAACGCTTTAGAGATGATTATCTTCAATTGGCAGAAGTACTGTCTCACCTTTTAGCTGCGGTAGATTACCAATCTCTATCTGCGAAAGACAAATACATTTTTAACAAGTTACGACACGATTTCTTATCCCGACACCTTACAGAAAATGACACAACGCGCGATCCTATTGCGAGGCAACCGGATAAGCTCTTTCGACGACTGAAGGAAATTGGAACAGAGTTTGAAAAATGGGCAGCCGAGCAGCCCGCGCAGCTTCTCTCGCCATTTGATTTTCTGAGCTGCGAACAAATTGGCGACGCGCCAGCGCTCCTGAGGGCTTTGTATTCCGATCGCTTTCTTGGTCTGTCTGAAATTGAAAGCCGAAACAATGTTGTGGTCACTGGCCCTAGGGGATGCGGGAAGACCACAGTTTTTAGAAGTCTCAGTTTGAGGCAAAAGATACGTGTTAACGAAGCCGATCCCTCTGAAATAAAGTATATCGGGGTGTATTATCGATGCGATGATCTTTATTTCGCATTTCCGCGTTATCGTCTTCCTACCCGGACAGAAGCCTTCGATCTTCCGATCCATTTTGTAACAGCAACACTTTTAGCTGAACTTCTGGATGCGTTGGAGGTTTGGGGGGCTCAACATTTCCAGGAAGAGTTTAAGCGAGTTGAATCACAGGCGGCTATTAAGATGTGGAATGTTCTGAACTTAGAGCCCCCGCATGAGCCGGGCTCAGAAACATTCAAGGCTTTAGTAGTCGAATTGGAGAAACAACGACGTAAGGCTGCCGAGCGCCAGCGCTTTGCTAACGATTCCAATCGCGGCCTCGGTAAGAATTTTGGGGTTGAGGTCCTGCAACGAGCTTGCGGAGTTTTGTTAGGCAGTTTTTCTTTCCTTAACAACAAGCCATTCTATTTCTTTATCGATGACTATTCGATTCCAAAAGTTACAAAAGATCTTCAAGCAGACCTAAACAGACTGTTGATGCAACGCACGTCCTTCTGCTTCTTCAAGCTCTCGACAGAGAGCCCTGTTTCATTTTGTAAAAGCGACATCGATGAAAAGACATATGTCGAGAATAGGGAATTCGTTCTTCATAACCTCGGATTAGTTTATTTGCACTCGAAGCCCACACCCAAAATGGGTTTCATTGAAGACGTGTTCCGTCGTCGCATTTCAAAAACTGTAACTGCATTTCCTGTAAAGGAACTGGGAGAGTTGATCGGAAGCAATCCTAAGCAAAACAACAATGATTATGCCAGGAAGATTCGCGGTACGAACAAGATTCAGCACTGGGGAAAAGAGACCCTTTGTAAACTTTGCAGTGGTGATATTCACTACGTGATCGGTGTTGTGGGCGACATGGTAAAGTCGGCTGGCGGACCGGCGGAAATCGAAAAAGTGACTACAGTGCCAAGACTCGGGCCTGAGTTCCAGAACAGAGCGATCCGCGGAGCAGCGGGGAACTTTCTCAAAAACCTGAGGGCTTTTCCTCGTTATGGAGAACGACTTGTCGCGATTGTTGAATCGTTTGGGAATGTAGCGCATTCCTTCATTAAGTATCGGGACTCCAAGAACGAAAAGGGTAATCCTCCTCATCAAGATACAAGAATCGAACCATATGAACTCTTTGTGCTTTCAGATGAAGCGCAAAGGCTCTATGATGAACTGCTTCGATATTCGGTGTTTATCGAGGATTTTCGGGGGAAGAGCCGTCGTGGAAAAGTGGTGCCTCGTTTATACTTACGGAGATTCTTGATTCCCCATTTCAATCTGACTTTTAGTATGCGCGATTCGATAGAGCTTGAGCCCGCTGACTTCGAATTGTTTCTGCTTGACCCAAGGAAGTTCGAGGACACTTATCGATTTCGGAATCCCCAAGATGCAATGGATGCTGAAGAGAAGACTTTAAAAGATAAACCGGGCCAACAGCTTCCTTTGGAACTGAATGAAGGAGGTGATCATGATCCAAGTCCAAACTCCTGACGAAAGGCTTGCGGCTTTGAAAAAACCTGCAGTGGAAACCATCAAGAAGTTAGCATTGAATTCTGAAGACTGTCTAGTAGTTTGTGCTGGCTTTGAAGACAGGGCACTGGGATTTCTGAGGACCGCCACATCTTTCAAGACACCATTTAATGTTCTCGCGATCCAATACCTTCCTTTGTTAAAGGAGAACAAGTCATTGGAAATCCGTAAGATTTCTAACCAGGCTGATCTTATCTTGGACGAAGTCACTTATGACAGGGAGGACCCGGCCGGATTTGGGGTACTTTTTTTGGAAAGAATCCATGCAGTACGTGGCCGGACGATTATCGACATATCAGGAATGTCACGATTGCTGATTGTTCAACTGCTTGTCGCACTCAGTTACCGGGATCAAGGCTTCAGAGATTGTTTCGTAGCTTACGCAGAGGCCCAAAAGTACTCACCGAATCAAGAAGAAACAGAAGCCATGCTGGCAAAGTATGATCTTGACCCTGCCTTTTCTATTCTGTTCCTCTCATCGGGTGTGTTTGACGTAACCGTGGTCTCGGAACTCTCTTCATCAGCACCATCAAGTGGGCAGACAAGACTTATTGTTTTCCCGACGCTTGATGCAGATCAAATGACCGCGTTACGTGCTGAACTACAGCCATCTCGATACACCGTCATCGAAGGTATTCCGCCAAACCCACGAAATAAGTGGCGTATAGGGGCGATCGCTGCCATCAACCGGCTGGAGGAAATGCCAAACACGGAGCGAATGAAGGCAAGTACGCTTGACTACGTGGAGACTCTGAACTGTTTACTCTCTGTCTACCGCGAACATGGTATCAGGGATCGCCTTTTGATTTCTCCCACAGGTAGTAAGATGCAAGCTGTTGCTGTAGGCCTTTTCAAAGCCTGCGTTAATGATGTTCAAATAGTGTACCCAACTCCTAGGGGTTTTCTCTTCCCGGATAGCTACACATCTGGTGTTGGAGCGCTTCACTTTCTTTCGCTGACGCCCTTTACAAGAAATGGCAACGCGAGTTAGTTCGTTGACCCTTTTGACCAAGTGTGCCGAGGAAACTCTGGATAAATTGCGCACCTTTAGAACCAGATGATCTACTAAACGATCTTATTAACCTGGGGAAAACCAGACTGGGCTGAAAGTATCACCCTTGGAACACAAATCAATCAAAAGCGGTTGAGAGTGATTCTCTCTGTTGCCACAATATGCTGGAGACTTGGAAATACACTCTCTCCTCCAATCTTTAGCTTTAGCAGCACCTACTCAAGCTTCGCGACAGGAGAAACCGCTCCAACTGCAGCCTTAAAGAATGGCTCGCTCAAAGCGCATAGCGGGCGGACCGTACAGCCCGCCCGCCATTCCAATTACTGCATCAAGGATTTATTTCTTTGGAATCTCGACAGGAACGAACATGCTGCCGCCTCGCCGGTAAACGAGAAAGAGCAATGTATCGCCCGGTTTTGCATTCCGGACCGTATCTCGATACTGTTCTACGGTTTCAACAGGCCGGCGATTAATTTCCAGAATCACATCGCCTCGTGTCAGTCCGGCTTCTTCGGAAGGAGTATTCACTTTGACCCGGGTAATCAGCACACCCTCCTGATTTTCCAACCCAAGCTGGCGCGCGGTTTGCGAATCAAGATCGCTTACTGTAAGACCCAGATCAACACCCTGTTCCTGATTTTCAGCGCCCGATTCCTCCGAAGCTATTTCAGTATCTTTCAAGGTACCCACCTTCACAGTGAGTTCACGCTCTTTCTTATCCCGAACGATCTTTACTTTGACATCCGTTCCGGGTTTAGTGGCAGCTACGAGCCGGGGCAACTCTCCGCCGTCTTTCAGCACCTTTCCGTTGTATTCAATGATAACATCGCCACGCTGAATACCGGCTTTATCCGCTGCCGATCCCTTTGTCACATCCGCAATTACGGCCCCATAGTCAACACCAAACTGGCGGGCCAGGGCTTCATTCCACTGATGTTGAATCGTCACACCAAGTTGTCCGCGAGTTACGCGGCCGGAAGATTTCAATTGCGGAATGATATCCTTCGCAAGATTTACCGGCACCGCGAATCCGATCCCGGCCGATTGCCCCGTTCTGCTTGCAATTGCCGTATTGATGCCGATGACTTCACCGCGAAGATTCAGCAACGGACCACCACTATTCCCTGGATTGATCGAAGCATCGGTCTGAATGAAATCGTCATAATTCCCACCGAGCGTTCTGCCTTTGGCGCTCACCACTCCAACAGTAACCGTGTGACCGAGTCCAAATGGATTACCGATCGCAATCACCCAGTCACCGACCTGCAATGATTCAGAATCGCCCAGCTCTGCAGCAATCAGCTGAGACTTGGGAATAATCTTGATCAAAGCAACATCGGTTTTCGGATCGCGACCTATGATCTTCGCATCAAAACCGTTGCGTCCCGTATTGTCCCCGTCATCATCCAGCGAGACCTTGATTTCATCAGCATTCTCCACAACGTGATTATTTGTGAGGATATAGCCTTCCGGATCAATGATGACGCCGGATCCCAGAGAACTCTGTTTCATTTCCCGTTCGGGAAGCTCCTGAAAAAATCTTCGGAAGAATTCCTGTCCTCCGAAAAAATCTTCGAACGGGTCACGACCCCGGATGATTTGAGTCGTATAAATATTGACAACTGTCGGATTCATCCGCCTGGCGATTTTCCGGAATGCATCGAAGGTTAATGGCTGCCCGGATAAATCTTCGCCCGGAACTGATTTTGTCGGGTTAGTTGTTTGCCGTGCGGAAGTTTCTTGTCCGTTCGCTTGATTAAAAACATCAAGCTTTGCCGTGAAAACCATTCCAGCAATCAGGCCAACCAGCGCAACGCCCAGAATAGCTATCCAACCAAAGCGCCTGTTGCTCATTTTTTTCCTCCTCATCTCTTGATTTAAAATACAATTATAGTGATTTCATCAAAAAACACGCCACTTTATGGACTTTCCTCAAAAAGACTCCTCTGACCGGCCTTTTTTCGTTTCTTCACGGCTATCTTCTCCAAATCCGGAAATGCCTGGAACATAGACTCGGGAACGTTCACCGGTCCCTGAATTGTTTTCGCCTTGAGCTGCAAAATATTAGCGGGAGCCTGTCCACGAAAATGATTGTTCCCGATTACGTACACGTCCGTTGCTTTCTTTCCCATTTCCTGGATACGAGGAATCCATTGATCGAGTTCCGATTCCGAGTACAAATAGTTGTACCTGGCGTCACGACCGCCTTCCTTCGAGTACCAGGACGCATAGTTGCGCCCGTGAAATCGAACGTAGCCAACAGGACCTGTGACGAGGGCCGATGGTCTCAACAGATGCTGGAATACTGGTTCATCCACGTTACAAAAGCTCACAGCGTTCTCTTCCAACCAACGGTAGACGCCGGGTGTCGCCCAGGACCGGTGACGAAACTCTACCGTTAGAGGGTAGTCCTTGAGCCGCAACGCCAGGTCCTCCAATCGTCCCATGCCCTGCTCCGTGTTCTTGAACGAAGCGGGAAACTGCGCCAGTACTGCGCCAAGACATCCGGCCTTTTTCAGCGGATCGAGAACTCTATAAAATTGTCTCAATTCACCCTCATCTACCGGTCGTTGCTCATGTGTAAAACCCTGATAGATTTTGACGGTGAACTTGAAGCTCTGATTGTGACCTACCCTTTTCACCCAGTTCTCCACGACTTTAGACTCCGGTATTCGATAAAAAGTGTTATTCAATTCGATCACATCGAAAAAATTCGAAATATACGACAGTTCATCAAACCCACGGGGCGCATCGGGCGGATAGACAATTCCCTTCCAGTCGGGATAGGACCATCCGGCAATTCCGTAGTAGTTGGCCATTTCTCTTCTCTTCCATACATTATGATAAAATGGCTCCCTTTGCGAACTCTAAAACAAATATTTTTCCCGGAATTCTACTGGAACTGATGCCGGATATTTCGTTCAAAAGACAGTATCTATTCATCGCACTGGCCGTTTGCCTATGCGCCGTTCCATCCTGCAAGAACAGGACAGAAGAGAATCTCCAGACAATTGATCTGCTCAAGGACCTCCAGACCGCGGAGTTCATTGTTGACACAAGAATAGTCGACGTTGGTAAACCGGTTTTCCGGGAATACTTAATGGATGGCTGGTCTTCGGATCGTAAGGAACCAGGCGGCACCACATCGGCGGTCGTGGATTCCCGCACAGCTACTGCATTTTTCTACTGTCACAAACCTGTTGACCGTATATTGACGGTGCGTTGCCGGACAGAACCCGGATCAGCAGAGTCACAGTCGTTTAATGTTTCGATTAACGGCAAGAAGATTCGCGGGCGGACCGTATCAAACAACTATCGTGAGTTTAATGTCCCTGTGCCGGCCAACCACTTTGTTCCGGGACGAAACGAGATTCAATTCATCTTGAATGTTCTTGATGGGAAAAACAGGACTCCCGGAATCTCATTTGATTATTTTGCCTTTTTACAAAAAGACAGGACGGGGAAACGCGAACAAGTCTCTCTGGCTACTGCACGGGCGAGGGAAATATTCAGTACGACAATCGAAGAAAGCGATAGCAACAATGTCGTTTCGGCGCCTTTGAAAAGCGCGATGTATTTCTATTTTGAAATTCCAACCGGCGCTTCTTTAAATCTGAAATTTGGATTCTCAAAGCAGGAGAGCCGCGGAATGTCGGCCCGGTTTGTGGCTGAAATAGAACCCGAGGATTCTTCAAAAGTAACTCTGATTCAGGAGACCGTATCCACGGGTCTGTTCAGCTCCGGAAGCGAAACGATCTCTCTGCCGCTGGATCGGTTCGCCGGAAAAATCGTGCGGCTGACGCTCGGTACAGAGCCTGTGTCCGGAAAGGATTCTCCGCAATCGGTGTACTGGGCTTCAGCAAAAATATCGCATCCCGGATCTCCTGTTCAAGCAGCCCCTGTTACTCAGTCTCAGAAAAAGCCGAACATCATTATTTACCTGATCGATGCGTTGAGGGCAGACAGACTGGAACCCTACAATTATCCGAAGCCCACATCGCCACATATCAAAGAGTTTGCATCGGAGTCTGTCGTTTTTGAGAATGCATACGCGCAAACCGCATGGACACGCGCATCGGTTGCCACAATCATGACGGGCCTGTATCCATCGTCACATTTGACCGAAAGCCGTCTGGATACCCTTCCCGATTTTTTGCCGACCATCGCTAGCGAATTGAAAACGCACGGCTACGCGACACATGCCTTCGCGACAAATGGAAACGTCAGCAATGCTTTTGGATTTCACCGGCA
>Ga0247727_10018082_pt1 | contig 11141 bp, 23 predicted proteins | sample WisWelCaveWW1625_FD_202498 | JGI IMG/M metagenome (GOLD analysis project Ga0247727, IMG submission 202498) | Biofilm microbial communities from Wishing Well Cave, Virginia, United States - WW16-25 | ecosystem: Environmental > Aquatic > Deep subsurface > Groundwater > Cave microbial mat | place...
AACCGCTTGAAATGAAAAAATTTAGCCCAGGTGGGTGCATTTTCAGTGATCATTTTCGCCCCAAAATCAATGCTGGTGGGCGCGTTCTCGCTGATCACCCGGGCGCGTTCTCGGTTGACAAAAACAGACGGGATGTATTCAAAGGCGCTGCCCTGCCCGGCGACATAGCCGAACGGGTCAGGTGTATCTGATTGGGTCATGGGATTTCTCCAGGTGAATCAAAAACCGGGCAGCCTGGTTGGGCTGCCCGGTTATGGGGAGGTAGGGGTGGGGCTGGCTAATCTTGATCGGGCGGGATGAGCGGACTGAGCAGGTCGATTAAGCCGGGCAGGTCGCTGTGAACCGTGTCCCAAACCGTCCTGAGGTCGATCCTGAAGTATTCGTGGGTCAGCCGATGGCGCATTCCAACCACCTGCCGCCAGGGAATGGCCGGGTAGTTTGCACGTGTTTCAGGTGAGATCAGCCGGGCAGCTTCGCCAATTACTTGCAGGGAGCGGATTACTGCATTTTGATGCAATCGCTATACTCAAAGACCTCCCACTCCAGGTCTTCCACAAAGTTCAAGGCTTGCCTGGCCGCGAGCAGGATATCCAGGAGGAAGGCTTCATCCCGCGGCATAAAGCACCTCCGGATTCTTCAGGATGCTTTTGCGGCGGATGTAGTTGGGACTCTTTTCTATCGCCGCTTTCTCAATCACATCGACCTTGCGCCCAAAAACTGCCTCCAGTTCATCCTGCATCGTCACCAGGTTGAACAAGGTCGGATGGGCATCGGGGGCGAAGGAGAGCAGGACGTCCACGTCGCTTTCCGGCCCAAAGTCCGGGCGCAGGACCGAACCAAACAGGGCGAATTCGATCACGCCCCACTTTAGGCAGAAAGCTTGGATGGCGTCCCAGTGGACATCTATTCTTATTTTGGTCATGGTTCACTCCAGGTTGGGTAACAAGGATAAGGGGATTCTAACCAGTTTCCGCGCGTCTGTTGGTCAAGTTTCCGCCCGCACCACATCAATAAAACCATACCGCTCCAGATAGCGGCGCAGGTCATCGTGGGTCGAAAACCGCCCGGTCTGGACATTCTGCCAGCCGCCTTCGACCGGCACAAAATCGGTCAGGTTGGGGGCCAGTCCAACGCTAAACGGCTGGCGGGCATGAAAGGCTTGGGTGTGCGCAGCCCGGCGTTCCTTCCGAACTGCCGCTTGCGCCTTCTTCCCGGCCCGGACCTGCGCCGGGGCAGCCGGCTGGGCGGGCGGGAGCGTGAGCATTGGCGCGGCAGCGATGGGGAGCGGGCCTGCCGGTTGGGGTGTGAACCCGGCAAACAAGCTCAAAGTCTGCTGACCGGCATGGCCACCCCCCACGGCGTCATAGCGGCGGCCGCCTCCCCTGCGGCTGCGGGTGCGTACCCGGCGGCGCGTCCCGCTGTCCCCGGCGCACTCCGGGCCCATCCCGCGGGCGATGCTTTCGGGCGAGGTCAATACCCGCCCGCATTTCCTGCATGTGGGTTTCATGGCTGCTCCTTATAAGTACCGGTCAATCCAGGCGATGATCACGTTCACCGACAGGGTGCCAACCGGGATACCAATTTTCAGCGGCCAGCCAAGCATCAACCGGACCGCGGCAAACAGGGCAATAAAGCCCAGCCACAAAGCCGGGGACCGCTCCAAGGCGGCGGTATCGGTGCGGGCCTGGAGGCGGCTCACGATGAAGCCAATACCGCTGCCGACCACCACGTCCAGCAGGAAGCTGTGGGTAAGCTGGTAATACACCAGGCCCAGGAAAGCGGCCTGGAGCAGGTTGACCATGTGGAGGGCGGTCACACCCCAGGTCTCGGCGTAGCGCGGCTGGCAACCGCGCGTCCAGCGGATGAGCAAGCCCCCCAGGACTGACCCGGCCGTGATCCAGGCCAGGCTATGGCTGAGGTCTGAGCAGGCCAGCAGGAAACCAGCTACCACCGGCAGGTTTTGAAAATACGGGATGATTTTGGCTTTCATTTTGCTCCTGAAAAAGCACGCCGCCCCCGATTGAGTCGGGGGCGACGTGTGTGGTTGTATGTTGGGGTGGGAAAAGCCGGACTATTCCCGGCTGATCAGGTGGTAATCCAAATCTGCAACGAGGCTGCAGACAGCCAGGTTGCCCAGCAGGATGACGGCCAGGTCCGACCAATTCTGGAACATGGGCACGGCGTGAACCAGGCCAGCGGCAGTCACGCCCGCCAGGCAGCTCATCAGCACGACGGCGGAGCGGGTCTCGGACCAGTCCGGCTTGTGCCAGGGCAGGATGGCCGCCTCGGTGTAGTGGCGGAGCAGCGCGCTGGCAGTCGCACCCGCGCCAATGTACGCCAGCGCCTGAAGCAAACCCAGCCCGCCCCAATCCCGCAAGGCCGTGAAGAACCCGGCCATGAGCGGCCAGGTCTGGCCGAACTTGACGACCACGATCTTGAATTTCATCCCGCACCCCCTGTATCCGCACCTTCGGCGGCGGTCTCCTCCTCCGGGTCGTCGTCAGTGCCTTCGTCAAAGCTTTTGGCAAGTTCGCGCTCCCACCATTCGGGAGCATCGAAGACTTGGCCGCCTTCGCCAATCACGATCTCGCGCCAGCGGTCGCAGGCATCGCCCAGGCGCAGGACGCTCAACTCAATGGCGGAGGCGTCCCCCAAGGGGCAGGCAACCAGCAGGACGGTATCCGGGTCGTCTAAGGTGGTGATGAAGGCGTAGTAGGTGTCGCCGGTCATGGAGATCCAGTCGCCGTCCTTCAATCGCAGGGAGCCTTCCAGGGTAAAGGCGTTCATTGCTGCTGCCTCCGTTGCAGTTTTTCGAGGACCTTATGGAGGATGTCGCCGTCCTCCAGATCGGTTTCAATGTCGAGCGCCTCGGCCACTTCCTCAAACAAGTTGCCATCCTCGAGGATGTAGAGTGCCGCTTCCTAGATGGTCTCCTGCTCTTCCGCCGTTATCTCCGGGAGGCCCTGGCGCAAGGCTTTGGCTTGTTCAGCCGCCCAATTGCCCGTGGCCAGCCAGCGGGCTTCGTTGGCATCGAATACCAGGGCCCCGCCCCCATAGGCCCCGGGTACCGGCCTGTCGCAAGTGTTCGCCCACTGGAGCATGACGATTTCCGTTGGCCGCCAGCGGAACAGGAATGCCTGCAGGCAGTCCACAGTCAGTTCGAGGTTACTGCCCTCATCGGAAATAATCTGGATTTGATCCGGGTTTTGTCCCAGGGCGAGACCGGGTAGCTCCACATCGTGCTGGTCGCACCACAGGATAAGAATTCCAAGCGCCCGTTCGCACCAGGCTTTTTCTTCCGGGGTCAGGTCGGTGATGATCTCGGAGTATTGGGTGTAATAGTTGGGCATGTGTTCCTCATGTTGGTTGGTTGAATGGTTGATGGGTTGGGTGATCGGGATCAGGCAACGAAAACGCCCTGCCGGATAGATGCGGCAGGGCGTTTGGCAAAACGATGTGGAGGAATTTACCGCTTATTCATCGGTAAATTCCTCCCGCAGAATTTGGGCGACTTGGTGCCTCAAAAGCGGGGCATCCCGGATTGCCGTGTACCAGATTATTTCCCAATCAATGTCGAAATACTCATGTACAACGACGTTGCGGAATCCAACAATATCACGCCAATCGATTTCAGGATGGCGGGCGCGCAACTCCTTCGAGAGGCGGGCTGCGGCTTCTCCGATGACGGTGAGTCTCTGCACAACCGCCGACCTGTAAACCTTGTCATGCAGCAAAGCCTCTTTGCTCATCCCTGCCAGGAAGTTTTCAGCGTCCTGCCCCGCTTCCAGAATGTCTTGTAGATACAGTTTGTCCCTATCCCGCGGCATATACCACCTCGGCGGAATCCAGCACAGATTGACGGATGGCGCTCTTTAACCCAGCGCGCGGAACGAGATCTACCGGGTATTTCAGCAACTCGGAAAGCTCACGCCGGATCCGATTGAAAGCCAGCAAGCCCACCTGGGCTTCCGGCGCAAACGTAACCAGCAAGTCGATATCACTGCTCTCGGCATTGAAACGATCTGTGAGAATTGAGCCAAACACGGCCAGCTCTGTAATCTGGTTTTGCCGGCAGAATGCGCTGATTTCGGTCGTGGGGATCGGAATATTTGTTAGCATGGTTTTATTCTCCTTCTGGCAGGGTGATTATACAAGAAGTGGGAGTTGGGCCGGGATGGAGTTGCAATTGCAGCCGCGTCATTCCTTGAAGACCGCGATGGTCGGCATGGGAACGCCTGCCTGCTCAAACAGCCAGCGGGCTTTCTCTGTGGCCCAGGCGACGTCTTCCGGGCGGTTGAAGTAATCCGGTACATCCAACTCCCCCACCGGATAGCTGTTGCGCTCTGGATGCTCATAATCACGCAAGGTGTAAGCCGCCGTGGTCAGGTTCAGCCCGATGATGCGCGGATCCTGTGCGTCGGTCTCGTCCCAATGCCAGATGACGGTGGCCACGAAGGCACACGGTTTGGTAAACGCCCCGGCGAACATAGGCACCCCCTGCCAGGCTGCCGGGTGATCTTCCGGCGTACACCAGAGATTGAACCCGCTCTGGAGCAGGTCGAAGAGGGCTGCGGGATCCGGATTTGTGGCGATATCAAGCGCCGCGGCCTGGGCCAGCACCGGGCGCATTTTGTTGTGCTCCGAACTGTATGCCATAGCATTGCTCCTGGAAAAAGTAAGCCGGGGAGGCGCTGGGCCTCCCCGGTGGTTGGTTGAATGTTGAGCGAGCGTGTGGTTAGAACGGGATGTCATCCTCCCCTTCCGGCATGTGCTCGCCGCCGGAACCGCCGCCTTCCGGGTAAGCCTCGTCGTCGCCCTTGCCGGACAGGAATTGCACGGTCACGGCGCTGATCTCGAAAGAGGCGCGTGGCTGCCCATCCTGGCCGGTCCAGATGCGCGGGCCGCCGGTGGCGGGGTCAATGGTCAACCGGCCCTCGACCAGGACCTTGCGGCCTTTGGCAAGATACTGGTTGCAGTTCTCGGCCTGCTTGCCCCAGACCGAGACTTTGAACCAGACCGTTTCGTCCACGTGCTCGCCACTGGAACCGATATAGCGCCGGTTCGTGGCGACCGAGAAGTTGGTAACGGCCTGGCCGGAGGGGGTGTAGCGCATCTCGGGGTCACGCCCGAGGTTGCCGACAATGATGAGTTTTTGGTACATCGTATGCTCCTAAAGTTGGGTTGGTTTGGATGGATTGGAGGGGATTGGAAGCGGCACCGCCAGCCCGGAAAATTGGGCTGGCGGCAGGTAAGTCGGCCAGACTACTAGGCGGGCTGGGACACCTCCCTGCTGGCCTGCTCCTTGTACCAGGCCCGCAACGCCGCGCGGTCCTGCGGGGCCTTGCCCTCGAAGACAGCGACGTACATATCGTAGGCCTGTTGCTCCTCGACCTTGCCGTTGACATCGCTGCCGTCTTTGTAGCGGCGCAGCACAGGCGGTTCACCCTGGCCCGGGACGACTGGCGGCGGGGCATCGCCCTCGCCCCCGGAACCATCCACGGCCTCAGCCGTGGCGGTCTGGGTCTGACCGTTGTGGCCGTTGCCCCGGTTCAGCCAGACCTTGACCTCGCCCCAGCGGGCACGGACGGCCTCCCCCAGGTCAACCGGACAGGTTTCGTCCTCGACAGACACAAACGTGAATGGCGTGACCGCCGCCTCACCGGCCTGGCGCGGCGCACCGGCCACACCAGTCATAGCCTTGTAGAACGGCTGGGCTTTGAACTTGTAGGCGGCGGTGTAGCGGTGGTCGGAAACCGCGTTCATCAGGGCCTGGCTGGCCAGGCCGCGGGCGGTCAGGAGCGCCCAGCGGCCATCGGGCAGCACGGCCAGCACCTGGGTCTTTGACTTGGCGCCTTCCTCGTAGCCGTCAGCCTGGACGCGGTTGGCCGGTTTGCCCTTGTGCCAGCTGGTGTAGGAACCGACCGGGAAGAACAGGCCGGTGGTCTGGGCGGCAAAGCCCTTGACGCGCTTGCCGCTGCCGGTAACGAGGGTGGCCGGGATGAAATGCTCCAGGGGAGGCGTCTCCGCCTCCACGAAGAAACCGCCGTTACCGGGTTCCCACTGGAGATGGGTGGTGGACGCCACGCACTGCAAAATCAGGGCGTCCAGGAAGGGGAAGTCCTCCGCTTCGAGGGCGAAGGGGGTGGGGGTGTTCATGGATATTGCTCCTTTTTGAGGGGATTGAAAGTGGGGATTGAAGGGGGTTAGTAGTGCCAGTGGCGCTGGGCGTCCAGCACCTTCCCCAGCCGCCGTTCTTCGGGCGACTGGTGGGCACGGACGATACAGGCCAGGCAGAACACGGCCAGCAGGATCAGGATGAGCGGGACAAGGAGAGGGGCAAGGGCGTTCATGGTTTCCTTTGGGTGGGTTGGTTGAGTGGTGGTTGGTTGAAAGGTTTGCTGGTTGGCTATCGGTCGTCCTGGGCGTTGTAGGCCAGGCAGGCCAAGGCCAGCAGCAGGGTCACGAATACGGTGAGGGGAAGCATGGTTTTCTCCGGGGTTCAGCCAGCGCACAGGCGAGTCAATTGCCGGCACAGCATCCGGGTCTGCCTTCGGCAGCGGCGGTTGGCCCGTTGGCGCAGGACGCGCCGTTCCCCCTCGCCCCAGTTCCAGCGGGAGCGCAGCTCCCGGCCCTCGTCCGAGTCGATACAGCGATTGCACATGGTTGTTCTCCTTTGGGGGTTAGTTTCGGATCCAGCGTAGGGCGGCTTGCGTCCGACCCCGCTCCTGGCTGGTGTATTCCGCCTTGAGGCGGTAGGCCTTGAGAGTAGCCACGATCTCGTCGAAAAGGGCGGCGGAGACCGTGATGGTCCCACTGCCAAGACCTTGCGCCTGGGTCGGGCGCTCGGCGATCAACTCCGCGGCGCGCAACTGCTCAGTCACGTCGCCGAGCACGAGGGGCTTGCGCCCGTCGCACTTGACTTCGACCGGGGTGCGCCCGCCGGCGCGTTTGTGGTGGGGGTTGTAGACTGCGTTCATGACGTGCTCCTTTTTGGGTTGAATCAAAACGGGCGTAGCCTGGGATTACTCCCGGACTGCGCCCGTTTGCGGTGGGATGCAGGTGTTCCTGGCCCCAGCGGGGGGAGACTTGCCTGCAATGTGATGTTGGCTAGAGGGACTATCCGCTCCCGCCAGGGGACCTGCCTGATTGGTATGCCGCAGGACAGGGCTGCGGCGGCCTGGGAAAACAAAGCCGCCCCGGAGCGGGATTGTCCGGGGCGGCAAACAGGCTCATTCGGTTTTGAGAAGCGGGGGGCTAGAGTATGATGAGCAGCGCCAGCAGCAGGAGGGTCAGGACGATCAGGGCGGCGGCAGGCAGGAGGCAGCAGGGGCGACGTTCGGACGACGCGGCTGCTGCGGCGCGCTCCGGACCGTCTACATAGGTCTCAATCAGGTAATCCACGTAATCGACGGGATCGGGAATGGGGGACATGGGAGTTCTCCTGGAACTTTGAATGGGGTGGATGGAAGGGGTGAATCAAAAACGGGCGCAGGCTGGGATTACTCCCAGGACTGCGCCCGTTTGGTGGCTGGCCGCAAGTTGGTGGCTGCCCGACAGTAGTCAGGCGTTGAGTTGGTGGCTTTCAGGCTTTCAAGAAATCATCCGGGGCGATTCCGGCTGCCCGCAAGATCGCTCGCAGCGTCCCCTCCGGCAGATCGCCTGGGTGGTTCGGGATGGTTGTGTATCGGTTGGTATCCGGGTTGAACCAGATTTCATGACTGCCCGCAGCCTGACGAAAAAACTCAAAGCCAAGCGCTTTGAGTTTTTAGACAACGACACGATAGCGAAAACCGGCTAAGCGGCCCATGTCATCACCCCACGATCAGCGGATAATCAAAGCTCTCGGCAACTTCCGCCAGCTGCAAGCCGGTCTGCGCTTCGATAAGTTTGCGGGCCACCTCGCGCGCGATTTCAAGGGCCTCGGCTGCCGTCCGCCCCTGGGCCACCAGCCCCTGCACATCCTCGGACGTTACCAGGTAAACCCCCTCCGGCAAGCGTTCCAAGTGGACGTGGATGATACGTTCCAGCGTATTATGCATGGTTTGTCTCCTGCGCGAATTATACCGCCGCAAGGCTGCCTGGGCGGATAAACCCAACGGGCGCAGGCTGGGATTACTCCCAAGACTGCGCCCGTTGGTGATGGAACGCAGGTGTTCCTGGCCCCAGCGGGGGGAGACTTGCCTGCAAAGAGATGGTGGTTGGCGGGACTATCCGCTCCCGCCGGGGGCGTTGGTAGTGCTGTCTTTAGTGGTCAAATCAGGCGGGGACGCGTTCCCTGCGAGCCAGCATCAAGCGGTAATCCTCCAGGATGCCCGCCAATGCCGACCACTTCTCGCCTTCATCGTGCAACAAGCTCAATTCAGCCGCCCCGGCGTATATGAAATACCACTGGATGGCTGGAAAGTCCGCTTTTGCTGCCAGCATAATCTCTTTCGGGATGGGTTGCAGCGCGTCGATGCAGCGGATCACGGGGGCCAGCGAAGATTGCGCCCCAAACAATTCCACGAGCGCCTCCACACCCCCAAAGTCATCGACTACTTTCTTATTCTTGTCTTTCATCGTCATTTTGCACCTCGCTTAGGGCAGCAGCCCGGTGAACTTTGTGTATTGACGCAGGAGATATTCTACCGCACCGCCCGAAGTGACCGCACCGCCAATGACGAAAGCGGTAATCTCCTGCCATTTTTCTCCAACCTTTTCGAGAACATGCACACCCCAGCGGCCATCCGGCAACTGGCACAACCAGGCAAACCGGTTGCTGAACCGCTTACCCCTGAAAGTCATCACGGACTTGCCGTTTTCAGTGCAGGTGCGCACGTCGGCTGCCTCGCTGTGCCATTCGGCATGTTCATGGGGAGTGTATTTGGGGAGCGGTGCGGCCGCCGCGTAAACCTGGGGCGGGGTTGTTGGGAGACTGAGTTCCCGCCCTGCGGCGGCAAACACCAGACAGGCCAATAGGCCGGCCAGCAGGACGGCAGCCAGGTTACGGTCGTACGATTGTGCGTACATTTGAAGCTCCTTTTGCTGGAATCAAAACGGGCGCAGGCTGGGAGTACTCCAAGCCTGCGCCCGTTAGGTGATTTGCAGGTGTTCCTGGCCCCAGCGGGGGGAGACTTGCCTGCAATGTGAGGTTGGTTGGCGGGACTATCCGACTAGCTTGCTCCCGCCGGGGGACCTGCCGGAACTGTATGCCGCCGGGCAGGGAGGCGGCTGCCAGGCTCTAGCCCGGCTATTTGGTTGTCATGTGCCTAATCCGTAATCCACCAGCCGGACAGGATGGCCTCGTCCGGGTCCAGTCCGTCGGGCGGTGGCACCAGGGCCACGGCTGGTTTGGGACCGATGGCCTCCTGGAGGAGAGCCTCCCAGGTCAGGCCGGCATCGTCCGGGTCACGCACCAGGATGAAGTTGAATTGGCCGTTTTCCCGGAACCAGTCGAGCATGGTCCTGGCTGGGCTGGACCCGTTGGTATAGACGGCGATGGCCTCTTCCGGGGGAATGCCGCGCTGGTGCAGGGCCTGGGCCATGATCAGCATATCCACCAGACCTTCCACCACGACCAGGGTGGATGTGGACGGTCTGGCCCGCCAGAAACCGAGCGGCCAGAGGCGCGTCCCCCAGGTCTTATGCTTGTCTTCCGGGGTGAAGTCACGCGTTCCAGCGGGCAGCTGTTCATCCTTCAGGTAACGGACGTTGAGCACCGTGGGCGTAATCGGCGGGTCGGCATACACCACCCCGCCCGCCCACAGCCAGACCCCGCTATGGCGCACCAGGCGGGCGTCGGTGGCTGCTTCGAGCGTGGCCCGGCTCACTTTCGGATGGGGCAGACCATAGCCCAGCCCGTAGGTCAGGATCGTGTGCGGGGTCAGCCCACGTTCCTCCTGAAGGTAGTCCCAGGCCGGTGAGCGCATCAGGGCAGCGCGCGCCTCGGACATGGCTTCGGTAAGCGCTTCCGTGCGGGAGGGCCGGTATACCTTTGGTTCCACCGGCGGCGGGACGTACTTGCCCAGCCTCTGGCTCAGGTAAGTCAGCGAACCACCGGAGGCCCCGCAGCGCAGGCACTTCCAATAGCCCTCCTCCAGGTTGATCCCGAAATTGGGACGGCCATGCGTACCCTCCCGCACCTGATCGGGATGAAACGGGCACCACCAGTCTCCCCAGCCCCGGCGTTCATCGAGGCGGACTGGCGGGCCTAGGATTTGCTGAGCCATGCTCAGTATGTCAGCTTGCATAGGTCGCTCCGTTTTAGCCGCCGCAGCCTGCGCCCGGCGGGGATGGCCCGTGCCTGGGGCTGAGGGGAGCCACAAGTACGGGCGGAATATTTCAATGGATGTACCCGACCGCCGCTGCAAAGGCAGACCACAGGCGCACAACCAGCAGGTAAGGCTGACTGATTGCCAGGGCTGCCAGGGCGAGCAGGACGGCCAGGGTTTTGATACCGGTCATCATGTCCTCCTTGGGATTGGCACTGCGTTAAATACATACACCCAGGGGCCATGATCACGCATCCGGTGCGCCCGCCCCATCTGGCGGGCAGGGTTATATTCAATTGGATTATTTAGGGGGTCAGGCAGGTCGGGGCGGTGCGCCCCGGGGGGAGAAACTTCGTTTGAAAGCGGGCGGCCAGCTCAAGGCTGGTAACGAGTCAAGTCCATGAAATTCCCTCTTGACTTGCGGGGTGGTTGTGGTTACTATACGCATTAATCGGTGTTGGCCCCGGCAAGGGCGAAAACGAAGCGACGGCTCGAACCGTCGCTTTTTGTTTGGGGGACATGGCAGCCTCCTCGACTACTGTGTCATTGGGAACGAGCACGGCGTAGCGTGACCCGCTCCGGGTTGAGACGAGGTAGGAGACACTGCCTGGCAGGCAGGTCCCCACCTCGCGTGTGATCACCCGGCTGGTCTTGACCGGGCGTCCGCTGGTATGGGAGAAGCCGAAGAGCGCTTCCCCGATGCGGGAGGCGGAAAAGGCGAAGAGAACATCGGTATACATGGTGAGCTCCTTTTTACCTTATTCAATTAGACATTATCGGCAATAATTTATGTAAGGAGTGAAAGCAGAGAAACGGCAGGAGCAACGGGATGCCGGCAATCCATTCTCAGGTTGTGAAGCGAGCAGGCTACTTCCATCGCCAAATCAGAAA
>Ga0247727_10018083_pt1 | contig 11140 bp, 11 predicted proteins | sample WisWelCaveWW1625_FD_202498 | JGI IMG/M metagenome (GOLD analysis project Ga0247727, IMG submission 202498) | Biofilm microbial communities from Wishing Well Cave, Virginia, United States - WW16-25 | ecosystem: Environmental > Aquatic > Deep subsurface > Groundwater > Cave microbial mat | place...
CCGTAGACGTGGTAGACGTCGTTGATGTTCTCGCCGTCGGCGTACTTCCCCATCAGGGCGCGGTACTGCTTCATCCCGGGATCCTTGTTCCAGCGCGGATCGGTCGGGTCCTTCAGGACAGTGGTCGAGATCGTCCCCTCGACCGCCTTGTTCTTCCCGCCCTCGGAGGCGAGCACCATGATGTTCGAGGTGCCCGAAACAGCGTTGTTGATCACGAGCGGCTTCCACCCGAGCCGGTTCGCGAAGACATAGGCCTGGATGGCGAAGGTCGGCGTTGCGAAGACGGCGAGCACGTTCGCGCCCGAGGCCTTGAGCTTGGCGATCTGCGAGCCGACGTCGGGAGAGGTCACCTGGTACGGCTCGGCGGCGACGACCTTCGAGCCCGAGCGACCGAGTCCGCTCTTCAAGCCGCCGAGCAGATCCTTCCCGTAGTCGTCGTTCTGGAAGAGGACGCCGATCTTCGCCTTCTTCTGCGTCTTCGCCACGTACTGCCCGTAGACGAAACCTTCGGCCGCGTAGCTCGGCTGGAAGCCGATCGTCCACGGGTACTGGGCGGCATCGCGTCCCCACGTGGTCGCGCCCGAGGCAGCGAAGAGGTGCGGAACCTTAGCCTGGTTGAGGTAGGACCGGATCGCGAGATTGGCTTCGGTGCCGAGCGTGTTGAAGACGGCGAAGACCTTGTCCTGCTCGACGAGCCGACGAACGACCTGCACCGTCTGGGCCGGGTTGTAGCCGTCGTCGACGATCCGGTACTCGACCTTCCGCTTCGAGACGCCGCCCTTGTCGTTTATCGAGTCGAAGTACGCCCTCGCCCCCGTGGCGACGGACGAGTATGCGGCCGCCGGGCCCGTGAGCGGGGAGGTCCCGCCAACAAGGATCGTCGTGGGACTGACGCCCGGATCCGCCGCCGAGCCCGCGAACGCGGCGGGGAGCGCTGCGAAGAGCGCAATGGCCAGTGTGATCACAAGTGCGGGCGGTCGTCTCATCGTCGGCGCCTCCTTCGTAAGTGCACTACTTCGCACGAGAGTACCGGCGACTCGAGATCAGCTGCCCGATTCGGCGGAAGAGACCGCCCACGCCGTTCGGGATGACGAACATGAGCAGGATGAGAACGATGCCGTAGACCATCGCGGGGCCACCCGGCTTCTGCGTCTCCTCGATGATCCGATTCGGCAGGAGCGAGCCCAGATCCTGCCCCTGCGCCCAGAGCGGCAGGAAGGCGATGAAGATTGCCCCGAAGACGAGCCCGGAGAGGCCGCCGAGACCCCCCACGACGATGCCAACGAGAAGGTAGATCGAGAGCGCGACCGGGAACGCGTCCGGATTGACGAACGCGCTCGCAATCGCGAACAAGCCGCCGGCCACGCCCGCATACGCCGCGCTGATCCCGAACGCGAGCGTCTTGTACCGGGCGAGGCTCACCCCTGACGAGACGGCCGCGGTTTCGCTGTCGCGCACGGCACGAAACGCGCGACCCGTCCTCCCACGCAGGATGAGCCACGCGACTGCGAACGCGACCAGCGCGATCGACCACGCGAGGTAGTACATCCAGTCGTTCGGGGTGAGCGACCAGCCGAAGATCTCGACGTTGGAGATCGAGCCGGTCAGCTCCGGCGTTCCGAAGAGCTGGATGCCCGAGCCCCCGCCGGTGTATTCCTCGAAGCGCTTCGCAGTCGACGGCATCGCCACCGCGATCGCGAACGTGGCCAGCGCGAGATAGAGACCCGAGAGACGAAGTGCGGGGATTCCGAACGCGAGCCCGACGAGCCCGGCCACGAGCCCGGCTAGCGGCAGCGTCCACAGATCCTTCATCCCACCGGAGAGGGGCCCGCCGAACTCCTCGTTGCCGGCCATCAGGATCGCCGTCGTGTACCCGCCGATCGCCATGAAGGCTCCGTGGCCGAGCGAGATCTGTCCCGTGTAGCCCGTCAGGATGTTGAGGCCGAGGAGCGCGATCAGGTAGATCCCGACATACGAGTAGTCACGGGCCTTGAAGTCGCTGATGAATGCGGGCAGCACGGCGACGAAGACGACGAAGGCCGCGAACGCGACGAAGCCGATGATGCGCGTCTGGCGTGGTGTCATACGCGCTTCACCTCCGGCTTTCCGAAGAGGCCCGTAGGCCTCACGAGCAGGACGACGAGGATGATGAGGAGCGCCGCGGGCAGCCGCAGCTCCTCCGTGAACCAGTCGAAGACGCCATACTGGCTCAGGTAGCTCAGCATGTTGAGGAGGACCCCGAGTATCAGCCCGCCGACCACGGCGCCGAGGGGCGAGTCGATGCCGCCGAGGATTGCTGCCGCGAAGGCGTAGATCAACACTGCTTGCATCATCTGCGGATCAAGCCCAACCGTCGGGGCGGTCAGCATTCCGGCGACGGCGCCGAGTGTCGCGGCGAGCCCCCACCCCAAGGCGAGCATCCAGGTGACCCGGACGCCCGTGAGGCGCGCCTCCTCAGGGTTGACCGCAGCGGCGCGGAGGGCGAGCCCGACCTTCGTGAACTGGAACAGAAGCCAGAGTAGGAAGACGATCCCGAGCGCGACCGCGAGCGTGCCGATGTCGTGCGCCGCGACGACCACTCCGCCAACGTCGTACGTGTCGGTGCCGAACGGGCTCTGGAGCTGTTGCGGCTCACCGCCCCACTGCCAGATCACGAAGCCGTTGATCGCCACCAGTAGCCCGATCGTCACGATCACGATCCGCAGAACGCTTCCGCGCTCGACGGGGCGAATCACGACCCGGTGGATCCCGACGCCGCCGCCGAACGAGATCACGAGCGTCGCGACGAATGCCGGCCAGTAGCTCCAGCCGTGGTTCGTGATGAGCGTCCACGCAATGTAGGTCGAAAGCGTCGCCATCTCACCCTGGGAGAAGTTGATCACCCCCGTCGAGCGGTGGATGATCACGAGCGCGAGCGCCAGGAGCGCGTAGATCCCGCCCGACGCGAGGCCGGACACGATCTGTTGCATGAAGTCCGAGAAGGCGGCGACAACCATGCGTCAGTAGCCCAGGTAGCTCTTTCGGATGGACTCGTCTCCGCGGAGCTCGTCGCTCGTCCCGGTCAGCGCAACCCGGCCGACCTCCAGGACGTACGCGCGCTCGGAAGCCTTCAGGGCGATTCGGGCATCTTGCTCGACGACGAGCACGGTGAGGCCTTCCTTCTCGTTGAGCTCGCGCACGATCCGAAAGAACTCGCGCACGATCAGCGGAGCGAGTCCAAGCGAGGGCTCGTCGAGGAGGAGCAGTCGCGGCCGGCTCATGAGCGCTCGCCCGAGCGCCAGCATCTGCTGCTCGCCGCCCGAGAGCGTCCCCGCGCGCTGCGCTCCGCGCTCGACCATCCAGGGGAAGTACTCGGCGATGCGTGTGATGTCCGCCTTGACCGAGCGATCACGACGCGTGTACGCGCCGAGCTTGAGGTTCTCCGTCACGGTCAGATCGACGAACGTCCCCCGGCCCTCTGGGACGTGCGCGATTCCGGACTTCGCCGCCGCCTCCGGGCCTCCCTTGACGGCCTTGCCCTCGAGCTCGATCGTCCCGCTTCGCGAGACGATGCCAGAGATCGCGCGAAGGGTGGTCGTCTTCCCCGCGCCGTTCGCGCCGAGAACCGCGACGACCTCGCCCTCGCGGACCGTCAGCGAGACATCGTGCAGCGCCTGCACGGGCCCGTAGCGGGCGCCAACCCGATCCAGCTCGAGCAGTGCCATTACGTCTCGTTACCGGCCTCGTCGGGAGCGGGCGGCTTCGAGGGCGCCTCGGCAGCGGGCTCCTCGTCGTCGTCATCGCTTCCGAGATACGCCTCGATCACGGCCGGGTCGGCCTGAACCTGCGCCGGCGCGCCGTCCGCGATCTTGCGGCCGAAGCTCAGAACGTTGACGTGGTCGGAAATGCTCATCACGAGGTTCATGTGGTGCTCCACGAGCAGGACGGTTAGCTTGAAGTCGTCCCTGATGCGCTGGATGAAGGTTCCGAGCTCCGCGACCTCCTCGTGGTTCAGACCGCCGGCGGGCTCGTCGAGCAGCAGGAGTCGCGGCTTCGCGACGAGCGCACGCGCAAGCTCGACGCGCTTCTGGATCCCGTACGGCAGCGCCGCCGCCGGGAAGTACGCGCGATCTCTGAGCCCGACGACGTCGAGCACCTCGAGCGCCTCCTTCGCACCGGCCTCGCGCCCGCGGCCATGCGCGCCAACGAGCACGTTCTCGAGCACCGACATAGTGCGGAAGAGCTGGATGTTCTGGAACGTGCGCGCGATCCCCTTGCCCACGATCCGGTACGCGGGCTGGCGCAAGATCGACTTGCCGTCGAGCGTGACCTCACCCGCGTCGGGCTTGTAGAGGCGCGTGATGACGTTGAAGGCCGTGGTCTTACCGGCCCCGTTCGGCCCGATGAGGCCGGAGATGTGCCCCTCCTCCACCTCGAAGGAGACGCCGTCGAGCGCGACGATGCCGCCGAAGCGGAGAGTGACATCCCGTACCTCGAGAAGGGCCATCCCGCGGAGAACCCTAAACCGGCGGACACGTCCTGGATAGGCAACCTTGCGATCGGAGTGCGAGAAGCTACGATTCGGACGATGAGTGAGCTCCGAATCGAGTCCATCTCCGATCCATACGACGGGCCCGAGGCAGCCGCGGCCGCGCTCCAGCTCCTCACCCGCGCCGAGACCATGGGGCTCATCCCCGACGTCATCGCACGCCAGGAGACGGTCACGGTCGACCACCTCACCATGCGCCGGCTTTTGAAGCGGCTCCGCGAGGCAGGCGTGGCCTCCGCGTCGTCGGTGCGGCTGGCCGCCGCGACACCGGACGACATCGGGCTCGTCCTGTTGCAAGCGCTCGAGGCGCTCGACGCCTCCCCCTACCCCGCGGGAGAGTGGATCGCGCTGCGCGAGATCGTCGGGGATCGGCTCCTGGCGCGAATGCTTCGGATCTCGGAGTCTTCAATTCGCCGCTATACGACCGGTGGCCGGCGCACGCCCGACGAGGTCGCACAGCGGCTGCACGCGATCGGCGGCGTCGTGAGCGCGCTCCGCGGCTCCTACAACACGTACGGCGTCCGCCGCTGGTTCGACCGGCAGCGTACGGCGCTCGACAGACACACGCCGGCCGAACTCATCGCGGCCGCAGACAGCGAGGACGAGGAGAGTTTCCTGCGCGTCGTCGCGCTTGCCGACGAGCTCCTCGGAGCGGGCGCGGCCGCATAGACGTGGCAGAGATCTGGTTCCGCAACGCCGACACTCGCTACCCCTTCTTCTGGGACTCCGACCGCCAGCCGCCTGCGCGGTGGCATGGAGACGGCGAGGGGCCGACCCAATACCTGTCGAGCACGCCGGACGGCGCCTGGGCGGAGTTCCTGCGGCACGAGGAGATCACCGACGCGGCCGAGTTCGAGGGGATCCGCCGCACGCTCTGGGCAGTCGAGGTCGATCTCAGCGGCGAGAGCCTCGCGCAGCCGGACATCCCGTCGGCGACCCTCGTCGGCGGGCGCTCGACTCACGCCCGCTGTCAGGCGGAGGCTCGCCGCCTGCGCGCACGTGGAGCCACCGCGCTCAGAGCTGCATCCGCGGCTTTGCTGCCCGGAGGCGCGCGCGGTCAACGCACCGAGGGCTCAGTACTGGTCGAGGCCGGCGACCGCGACGGCGAGACGCTCGCCCTCTTCGGCCCGCGCCCCGACGCAAGAGCGTGGGTAGCCGCGGATCGCGGCGCCCCGAGCGCGCGAACACTCGGCCTCGTTCGGCACCTCGGCTAGCTGCGGCCAGGTATCGGCGGAGAACCCTAAACCGGTTCTGTGCGTCCTGGCACTGAACGGGGCCAGGCCGTCTTCTTGCTAGACCTCGGCCGGCTTCCGCCAGCGAACCCCGGGGAACCGGGCGAAGTCGGCGTCGTAGGAGACGATCTCGCAGCCGTGCTCGAGGGCGAGCGTCGCCAGATGAGCGTCGTTGACGAGGTTGCCGGCGGTCCCGACGTCGACGAGCAGGTCAGCGAGGGTCTCGAAGTGCCTCGGAGTCGGCTCGACGACGGTCACGGTCGGTCGCCCGAGCCAGTATCGGACAACGGCGATCGCGTCGGCCAATGCAAGGGATCGGACGAATACGCCGTGATGGGTCACGAGCCGGATGAACGCAAGGAGCACAATCCACGAGAACGCGATCGTCTCACCACCGGAGAGCGAGCCGTCGAGCCAACGCCGCGCCTCCTCGTGCTGAGGGGAACGCTCGTTCACCGCGTGTAGCAGGACGTTTGCGTCGACGAGCTTCATGCGCTGCTACTTCCGGAGAGCGAGCTTGCGAAGAAGCTCCTCGTCCTCTAGCTCCCCTGCGAGGCGGAGCGCCTTCTCGAGCGGCACCGTCGGCTCGCCAAGGTCGAACGTGGGCGTCACTGCCGGAGGGCCGTCAGGTCTCGGCGCGATGCCGGAGCGGATTGCGAGATTCACGGCCTTCTTGAATCCGATGCCGCGCTCGCGCATGAGCTTCTTCACGAGCGCATGCACGTCCGGATCCAACGTGATCGTCGTTCGCATTCATACATCATAGCGTCAATACTTCTATCATCATGTCATCATTCTGGGTCTCGCTGAATTTCGCATGCCGGAACGCGCCGCACGACGTTAGACGGCACGCGGCCCGCAGGGCGCTTCTGCGGACGATTCGGTGCACATCTGTGACAGTGCGGCGCCAGACGAGACCACTGCTGCACGCCCACCCTTTGCGCTTCGTGTTTGCTGGCACTGACTGTCATGCGCCGAACGCATTACGATCGTGATCGATGGATCTGCGCGATACGCCCGAGGAGGCTGCATTCCGAGCCGAGCTGCGTGCCTGGCTCGAGGAGAACGTCCCCGACGAGCTCCGTGGGCACCGAGGCGGCACCGCACGATTCGAGGGACCCGAGATGCGCGCGTGGAGCCGCGCGCTCTACGACGCCGGGTACGCAGGGCTCACCTGGCCCTCGGAGTACGGAGGCGGCGGCGCACCGTACACGCACCAGGCGATCTTCCTCGAGGAGATGGCCCGTGCCGAGGCGCCCACGCATATCGGCGTGATCGGGCTCGGCATGGCGGGGCCGACGATCATGGCCCACGGCACCGAGGCGCACAAGGCGCGCTACCTCGCACCGATCCTCTCCGCTGAGGAGATCTGGTGCCAGGGCTTCTCGGAGCCGGGCGCGGGCTCCGATCTCGCCGGCGTGCGCACGAGCGCGCGGCTCGAAGACGGGCACTTTGTCGTCGAGGGGCAGAAGGTGTGGTCGTCGTTCGCGCACCTCGCCGACTGGTGCATCCTCCTTACGCGGAACGACCCGGAGTCGACGCGACACGCGGGCCTGACGTACCTCATCGTCGACATGCACACTCCTGGCGTCGAGGTCCGCCCGCTCACGCAGATCACCGGCGAGGCCGAGTTCAACGAGATCTTCTTCACGGGTGTCCGCGTCCCGGCCGAGAACCTCCTCGGGGAAGTCGGCGGCGGCTGGCAGGTAGCGATGACGACGCTCCTGCACGAGCGCGGGACGCTCGGCTTTGCGCTGCAGGCAGCCCTCGAGGTCCAGGTGCAGAAGCTGATCGCACTGGCTCGCGACCGCGGCGCTGACCAGCTCCAGCGCGACCGGATCGCACGCGAGTGGATCGAGGCCCAGGCCGTTCGGTTCACGAACTACCGCTCCCTCTCAGCGCTCATGAAGACCGGTCTGCCCGGGCCGGAAGGCTCGATCTCGAAACTCGTCTGGTCGGAGGCGAACCAACGAGTGACGAAGCTCGCGCTCGAGATCCTCGGGCCCGACGCCGCGCTCGCCGACAACAACGCGCCTTACGGCGGCTACTGGCAGCACCAACAGCTCCGCAGCCGGGGCAACACGATCGAGGCGGGGACGTCGGAGGTCCTGCGCAACATCGTCGCCGAGCGCGTGCTCGGCCTCCCGAAATCGCGATGAATGTGCCTCGTCCGATAGCAGTTAGTGCGATTCTGAACCGCGATCTGCGGCGCGCTGCGGCGTCCTCGGTCGCACCGGTACTAACCAGTACCGGTGCTCTCTGCGTCCTTGCATCGCTTGCATCTCACGTCTCAGAATCGCGAAACCGCCACCGGACGAGGCACTGATGGACTTCACGTTCACGCCCGAGCAGGAGGCGCTCCGCGAGCAGGCTCGCGAGTTCCTGGCCGCAAACCCAGAGCCTTCATGGGTGCAGCTGGCCGAGCTCGGCTGGACGGGTGTCTCGATCGCCGAGCAGGAGGGCGGCGCCGGGCTCACGTTCGTCGAGGAGGCTGTGCTCTTCGAGGAGCTCGGGCGTGCGCTGTATCACGGGCCGTACTTCTCGACCATCGCGCTGACCCTTCCCGCGCTGCCCGACGACCTCCGTGCCGAAGTGGCGTCGGGCGAGACCAGCTGGACGCTCGCGTTCGGGCCGCTCGTCCCCGCGCTCGAGTCCGCCGACCGAATCGCGATCGTGGGCGGAGACGGGATCTTCGAGCTCGAGGGCGGCGAGCGCGAGATCCTCACGACGAGCGACGAGAGCCGTCCGCTCGGCGTCGTTCGCGGCGGAGAGGCGGGTCGCCGTCTGGCGGACACGACCGTCCTCATCGAGATCGAGGCCCGCTCGCAGACTGCCCTCGCCCTCGAGGCGTGCGGAGTCGCACGGCGCGCCCTCGAGTACGCGATCGAGTACGCCTCGACGCGCGAGCAGTTCGGCAAGAAGATCGGCATCTACCAGGCCGTCTCGCATCCGCTCGCGGACGCCTACACACGACTCGAGCTCTCGCGTTCGCTCGCGCTCTGGGCGGCATGGTGCGTGGCGAACGAGAACCCGCAGACGTGGACTCGTCCATCGCTCGCCGCCGCCGCCGCGAAGTCCTCCGCGGCCGAAACTGCCGTCGCCGTCTGCGAGACGTCGATTCAGGTGCTCGGCGGCATCGGCTTCACTTGGGAGCACGAGCTGCACCGTTTGTACAAGCGCGCGCTCGGAATCGAGAGCTTCGGGGCTTCGGGTACGAGGCTCCGCGCCGAGATCGCTGCCGCGCTCCTCAACGAACCCGAAGCCAAGGTACCTGGCTCGAGCCAGGTACCGGTGTCGGTGACAGAAGGAGGCTGAGACGTGGAAGGCCTGATGATGGATTACCAGCTGAACGTACCCGCGATCCTTCGCCGAGCGGACGAGCTCTACGGAGACAACGAGATCGCGAGCCGTCTACCGGACAAGAGCTGGCACCGGTACACGTATGCCGACTTCGTCTCCCGGACGAAGAGGTTGGCGGTGGCTCTACGCGGCCTCGGACTCGAGGACGGCGATCGCGTCGGGACGTTCATGTGGAATCACTCGCAGCACCTCGAGACGTACATGGGCGCTCCCGTAGGCGGTTTCGTGACACACACGCTGAACCTCCGCCTCCACCCCGATGACAACACGTACATCGCCACGCACGGCGGCGATCGCGCGATCGTCGTCGACAAGGTGCTGTGGCCCCTAGCCGAGCAGTTCATCGGTCGGTGTAACTTCGAGCACGTGATCACCGTCGGAGACGGGCCTGCTCCGGACGGCACGATCGACTACGAGGAGCTCCTCGCAGATGTGGACGAGTCAGCGTTCAGCTACCGCGACCTCCCCGAGCGCTCAGCCGCGGCGATGTGTTACACGAGCGGCACGACCGGACCGCCCAAGGGCGTTTTGTACTCGCATCGCGCGATCGCGATCCATGCCCTCACGGTCATCGGCTGCCTCGGGATCTACGCCGACGACGTCTGCCTCCCCGTGGTGCCGATGTTCCACGCGAACGCGTGGTGTTTCCCGTTCTCCTGCACGATGACCGGCGTCAAGCAGGTCTTCCCCGGGCCGCATCTCGATCCCGTCAGCCTGCTCGAGGACTTCGAGCAGGAGAAGGTCACGATCACGGCTGGGGTGCCGACGATCTGGATGGGGATCCTGCAGACCCTCGACGCCAACCCGAGCGGCTGGGATCTCTCGACGATCCGCACGATGACTGTCGGCGGCGCAGCGCCTCCGCGCGCCATGATCGAGGCGTTCGGAGAGCGCCACGGCCTGCACATCACGCATGGGTGGGGAATGACCGAGATGAGCCCCGTGGGGACGCTCTCCGGCGCGCCGGGCCAGGAGACAGGGCTCTCGCCGCAGGAGGCGTACAGCAGGCGCGCGATGCAGGGGCTGGCGATCCCGTTCGTCGAGATCCGCGCGAGCAGCGAGCAGGGGCTCGTGCCCTGGGACGGCCAGACGATGGGCGAGCTCGAGGTGCGCGGACCGTCGATCTCGTCGGCGTACTACAAGTCCGACGAGGGTGCCGACCGGTGGACGGACGACGGCTGGTTCAAGACCGGCGACGTCGTCACGATCCACCCGGACGGCTGCGTCGAGGTGCAGGACCGCGCGAAGGACCTCGTGAAGTCAGGTGGGGAGTGGATCTCGACGGTCGCGCTCGAAAACGCGCTCATGGGGCATCCCGCCGTCGCCGAGGCGGCGGTCATCGCCGTCCCCGACGAGAAGTGGTCGGAGCGTCCGCTGGCGGTCGTCGTGCTCCGGGAGGGCCAGGCGGCGACGGCCGACGAGCTCCGTGAGTTCCTCACGCCCAACTTCGCCAAGTGGTGGCTGCCCGACCAGTTCGAGTTCGTCGAGGAGATCCCGAAGACCGCGGTGGGGAAGTTCCGCAAGACGGCACTGCGAGAACAGTTCGCGGCGCAGCCGGCGGAGACCACGTAGTGGGGTTCATCTCGACCGAGCAGGACGGTGAGGTCGCTGTGGTCACGATCGACAACCCGCCGATGAACGCGCTCTCGGCGCCGCTCCTCGAGGAGCTCGAGGCCGAGATCGAGCGGCTCGACGCCGACGACAGCGTGCGGACGATCGTGCTCAAAGGGGCGGGCGAGCGCGCGTTCGTGGCCGGCGCAGACATCAAGGAGTTTCCGTCGCTTCGGGAGGGAGCAGATGAAGCGCACGAGGGCGGCTCGGCTCGCGGGATCCAGAAGCTCGGCGCGCGGATGGACGCCGCTCGAACGCCGTTCGTCGCGGCGATCCACGGCTTCTGCCTCGGAGGCGGACTCGAGCTCGCAATGTGCTGCGACATCCGGGTCGTCGCCGAAGGCGCGCAACTCGGGCAGCCCGAGATCAAGCTCGGACTGATACCCGGGGGTGGCGGGACGCAGCGGCT
>Ga0247727_10018084_pt1 | contig 11140 bp, 11 predicted proteins | sample WisWelCaveWW1625_FD_202498 | JGI IMG/M metagenome (GOLD analysis project Ga0247727, IMG submission 202498) | Biofilm microbial communities from Wishing Well Cave, Virginia, United States - WW16-25 | ecosystem: Environmental > Aquatic > Deep subsurface > Groundwater > Cave microbial mat | place...
CAGGCTCTAAAATTTACGGGCCAACTGCGAACCCCAAAGAATTTTCGAATTTGCAAGTAACTCAGAAACTAATCCCGACGGAAGCACACTCAAAAATGCGTGCCTTCGCGCATTTTTGAGGTTGAAGAATGCGGGGGGGAGCCGGTCGTCACGGCCCGTCGCGAAGATTTGGAAAACGCGCATTCCATCATTTTTCCCGGCGTGGGGTCCTTCGCCATCGGCATGAAGAACATCCGTGAGCGGGGCCTTGATGAGATTTTGCGCCGGCAAGTTTTGGAAAGGGGGATCCCCTTCCTGGGCATTTGCCTCGGGTTGCAGCTCATGGCCGCCAAAGGCTGGGAAGGGGGGGAGACTGCGGGATTGGGCTGGATCGGGGGGGAAGTCAAACGTTTTGATCAGGACGGGCCCGGCGTCCGTATCCCCCACGTGGGCTGGAACGAGGTGCGTCATTCCCTCAATCACCCCCTGTTGGAGGGTGTTCCTTCCGGGAAGGATTTTTATTTCGGCCACAGCTACACCGTCCGTTGCCGGAATGACGGCGACGTGGTCGCCCGCACGCCGTACTGCGGAGAGTTCGTTTCAGTGCTGGGCCGGGACAACTATTTCGGCGTTCAGTTCCACCCCGAGAAAAGCCAGAAAGTCGGGTTCCGGGTCTTGAAGAACTTTTTGGCTTTGTAGGAGACGCCCATGCTGAAAGTGCGCATCATGCCCACGCTTCTCCACAAAGACGTGGGCCTGGTGAAGGGCGTGGGTTTTGACAACTGGCGGCGCGTGGGGAGCGCCATGCAGGCCGTGAAGGTCTACAACATGCGGGAGGTGGATGAACTGGTTTTTCTGGACATTTCGGCCACCCGCGATGGTCGTTCCCCCGATTTTGAGCTGGTGGACGAGATCGCCGATGAATGTTTCATGCCCCTGACGGTGGGCGGCGGCGTACGAACGGTGGAGGATATGCGGCGGCTCCTGAAGGTGGGCGCGGACAAAGTGGCCGTCAACACCGCGGCGTTCCTCTCGCCCGGTCTGGTGCGCGAGGGAGCCCGACTGTTCGGATCCCAGTGCATCGTGGCCTGCATTGATTTCAAGAAGACGGGCCTGGGTCACGAGGTTTTCATCCATGCCGGGACGCGGGCGTTGGGGAAGGACCCCGTCGCCGCGGCGCGGGAGCTGGCGTCGGAGGGCGCGGGGGAGATCCTGCTGACATCCATCGATCGGGACGGAACCATGACGGGTTATGAGGTGGAGCTGACCCGACGTGTGAGCGAAGCCGTATCGATCCCGGTCATCGCCTCCGGCGGCGCCGGAAACTACGAGCACATGCTCCAGGTCCTGACGGAAGGCAAGGCGTCGGCCGTGGCCGCCGCAAGCCTTTTTCATTTCACGCATCAGACGCCGCTGGAGGCCAAGCGGTATTTGAATGACCACGGTGTCAGCGTGCGTCTCTAAAAGGAGATCGTTATGAGCCCGAAAAAAGAAACCGAAGCGAAGCGTTTGGAAGCCCTGTGGGCGGGCCGGTTCGGCAACGAATACATTGAACGGAACAGGGCCGCCGCCAACGGGCGCGAGTCTTTTTGGAAAGAGATAACTTCAAAATATTCCTTTGAGCGCGTGCTTGAGGTGGGTTGTAACGTGGGCGCCAACCTGCGCTGGCTTTCGGCCTTCGTTCCTTCGCGGGAGGTGTACGGGGTGGACATCAACGAAAACTCCCTGGCCGAACTCCGCCAGAAGATGCCTCAGGTGAACGCCCTCTGGTCCCCGGCGCGGGAGCTCCCTTTCCGCAACGGTTGGTTTGACCTCACTTTCACGGCGGGCGTTCTCATCCACCAGCCCGAAGCCGGCCTGGCGGACGTGATGCGGGAAGTCGTCCGTTGCTCGCGGCGCTACGTGTTCTGCCTGGAATATTTTTCGCCGCGGACCGTTGAAGTGCCGTACCGGGGACAGGAAAGCGCCCTGTTCAAACGCGACTACGGCGGTCTCTATCAGAAAGCGTTCCCGGCGCTGAAACTCCTGCAGCGCGGGGAATTGGCCAAGGCCCAGGGCTGGGACGGCGTGACCTGCTGGGTGTTCGAGAAGCGGCGCTGAGCCATGCTCAAGCGGCTCCTCCTCGTTCAGGCCCGCATGGGTTCCACGCGCCTGCCCGGCAAGGTGCTCTTGGACATCGGTGGGAAAACCATGCTGGAGCGGGTGGTCGCCCGCGCCAGGCGCGCCCGGACGGCGGACGAGGTGGCGGTGGCCACCAGCCTCTCGCCCGGCGACGACGCGGTCGTGCGGGAGGCCGGGCGGCTGGGTCTGCGCGCCTACCGGGGCAGCGAGGAGCGGGTGCTGGACCGCTATTACGAGGCCGCCAAGGCCTTCGGGGCCGATGTGGTGATCCGCGTGACCGCGGACTGCCCGCTGATCGATCCGGAAATCATCGACAAGGTGGTGAACGCCTTCTCCGCCGCCCGTCCGTCCGCGGACTTCGCGACCAACACGCTCTAGCGCACCTACCCGCAGGGACTCGATGTAGAGGTTTCCACTTTCGCCGCTTTGGAGAGAACATGGCGCGAGGCGGGCAAGCCTTACGAGCGCGCCCACGTTTTCCCGTATATTTATGAGCACCCGGAGTCATTCTCCCTCGTGAGCGTGACGGATGAGGTGAACCGCTCCCACATGCGCTGGACGGTGGACACGGCGGAGGATCTTTCATTTATCCGCGCCCTCTACGCCAAGGCGGGGAACGACGACGCCGCGTCCTGGCGCGCCCTCGCGTCCATCATCGAGAAAGAGCCGGCCCTGGCGGAGATCAACCGGCACGTGCGGCAGAAGTCCGTGGAGGAAGGATGACGTTTAAGATCGGCGGTAAAGGCGTGGGAGACGGACATCCCTGCTTCGTCATCGCCGAGGCCGGGAGCAACCACAACGGGTCCCTGGACCAAGCCAAGCGCCTCATCGACGTGGCGGCCGAGGCTGCCGCCGACGCCGTCAAGTTCCAGGTGTTTCGCGCCGACCGGCTCTATCCGCAGAGCGCTGGGTTGAGCGGTTACCTTAAACAGTCCAAGCCGATCTTCGACATCATCGCCGAGATGGAGATGCCCTACGACTGGCTGCCACTCTTGGCCGGCCATTGCCGCGGGCGGAACATCCTTTTTATGGCTTCCGCTTTCGATGAGGACTCAGTGGAGCGGCTGGACCCCTTCGTGGAGACCCATAAGGTGGCCTCCTACGAAATGACCCATTTCCCCTTGCTGAAGCTCGTGGCCGCGAAGGGCAAGCCCGTGATCGTCTCGACCGGGACGGCCACTATGGAGGAAGTGGCCGAGGCCGTGAACGAGTTCAAGTCCACCGGCAACAAGAATCTGGCCCTCATGCAATGCACCGCCTGCTACCCGGCGCCGCCGGCGTCTTTGAACGTGCGGGCCATCGCTTCCATGAAGGCCGCGTTCAAGGTCCCCGTGGGCCTGTCAGACCATTCGCGGGACCCCATCGTGGGTCCCATGGCCGCGGTGGCCGTCGGCGGGAACTTGCTGGAGAAGCATTTCACGTTGGACAACGACCTGCCTGGCCCCGACCACCGTTTCGCCCTGGAACCGGAAGAATTGAAAGAGATGGTCCGGCGCGTCCGCGAAGTGGAGACGGTGCTGGGCAGCGGGGAGAAAACGACGCACCCCATGGAGAAGGAGTTGCGCGGTTTCGCCCGGCGGAGCATCTTCACACTCCGGGACATCGCGTCCGGCGAAATACTTTCCCGGGACAACGTGGCCGTGCTTCGCTGCGGTAATCTACCCGCCGGCCTGGCTCCCAAAGAATTTCCGAACGTTCTGGGCAAACGGGCCCGGCGAAGCATCCGGACCGAGTCCCCCCTGGGCCCAGAAGATTATGCCTGACCCCATCTGCCTGCGGCCAGCCCTCCTCGCCGACGCCCGGCGGATTTGGTCTTGGCGCAACGAACCGGCTGTCCGCCGGGCGTCGCTACAACAGAACCCGATTCCCTTGAAACGTCATTTAAAATGGTACCGTGCGGTGCTGGTCGACCCCCGCATCCGGTTTTTTATCGCCGAAGATCGCCGTGGTCGGCCTGCGGACTATGTGCGGTTTCAAATCGAAGGCCGGTCGGCGGAGATCAGCCTGGCGGTGGATCGCGCGTTTCGCGGCCGTGGGTTTGGAACGGCCATGATCCGCGCGGGCTCGCGTCGTTTGCTGGCTGAAGGGGGGACCCGGAGTCTCATCGCCCGCGTCCGACCCGGCAACGAGGCGTCCATCAAAGCGTTCCGGCTCGCCGGCTATTCTTTGAAGGCCCTCCGACGACATGACGGAATAGACACCGTTGAACTGATCTACGCGCTGCGCCGCCGGGTCCGCCGGTCCGCCGGCGTTCTGTTTCGTGTGGACGCGGGGCCGAAGGCCGGTTTGGGCCATGTTCAGCGGTGCCTTTCCCTGGCCGCCGCGCTCCCGCGGCGGCGCTGCTCCTTCCTCGCGGACGGAAACAAGGCTGTTGAACGCCTCATCGGGTCCCGGGGTTTCCACCCTCTGTCTCTGGGGCCGGTCCGAGCGGGAAGCGAACAGGATGCCGAGAAAGTGATCTTTTTGGCGCAGAAATTGAAAGCCGGGACGGTGGTAGTGGACTCTTACCATGTGGGCCATCGCTACCTGGCCCGTCTGCGGTCCGTCGGCCTGTTCACGGCGGTCATAGATGATTTTGCGCGCCATCTCTTTCCCTCCCAGTTGGTGATTGCCGTGGGCGTCTACGCGCCGCGCCTGGGGTATAAATCCTCAACGAGGGACAGGCGGTTCCTTCTGGGACCTCGGTACGCCCTCCTTAAACCCGAGTTTTGGAAAAGACCGCTGCGGTCCACGAAACCGCAAGTCCAAAATATATTGCTCACTTTGGGCGGAACGGATCCCCACGGCCTGATGCCTGCGCTGATCAACCTCCTGGGCGATGTCCCCGGAGATTTTTCCATGGATGTTGTGGTGGGCCCTTTTTTTAAAAATCTGGAGAAAGTCCGCGGCGCGGCGGCCGCCGCGCGACACAAAGTGAAACTCCATTTTTCACCACCCTCGCTCCGGCCGCTCATGGTTGCCGCCGACGCGGCGATTTCGGCCGCGGGCCAAACTTTGTATGAGCTGGCGGCCTCGGGCACCCCCACGGTCGCGGTGCAGGTGGCCCATAACCAAAGGGAGAACGGACGCGCTTTCGCCCGGGCGGGCACGGCGTTCTTCGCGGGCGTGGCCGGCCGGGCCTCAATTCTCCAGTCGGTGCGGCGGCGGCTCCTTGACCTCATGCGCGACCAGCGGAAGCGGGCCGCCATGGCGGCCGCGGGACGCCGCTTGGTTGACGGGCGTGGGGCGCTCCGCGCGGCCGAAGCGTTGGAAAGACTGACGGGCACTCTATGAAGGTGATGTTCTGTGGAGCGGGGAAATCAAGCCCGTTCTTTCGCCGCGTCATTCAATCTTTCCTGAACGATTGGGGAGGCGAAGTTGAAGGAGCCATTTTTATAATTGGGGACCGTTATTATTTCGATCTCCTCAGCCGCGAACCGGCCGTTTCCAAGCTGACCATTCTTTACCAGCACGCAGACTTCAATCCTTTTTTGGCGCGTCCCGTCGACCCCGCCCGGCTCAAAGCCTTCGAAGACCGTTACGGCATACCCCACCTCTGGCGCTACGTCGTTTCCGAACGTCTTTTGGAGGAAAAGACGATGGGGGAAAAGGTCGTCTACCTCTACAGTTATCTGGAATATTTCGACAGTCTGTACAACCGGTTCCGTCCGGATGTTTTTGTGGGCGGCGATATCGACTGCCTGCCGGCATGGGTGTCCAACGAAATCTTCAGGATCAACGGCGCCGTCACCCTGCAAATGCAGGCCGGACGCCTGCCCGGCCGGGTCCATATCGGGGACAACGCCATTGAACAGCTCCCCTACTTTCGGGAAACTTTCGAGGCGTTGATGAGCCGGTCCCTGGCGCCTGAGGAGGAGAATCGGGCGAAGGAAATATTGGACAACTATCGCATCCGAAAACAAAAACCGAGCTACTTCAAAACTTACAAACGAAATTTGCGGCCAAATTGGCTGCCCAGACCGCTGGCTTTTTTCGCCGCTTTCTTCAAATGGGTGAAGTACCCCGATGAATTTTTTGATATTCCTTTCGGGGCCGTTCTGCGACAAAGCTTCTTTGTGCGGTTCAAAACCCTCTGTCTTAAACTGTTTCGCACCCCCATCGGCCTTATGAACACTCCGTCCGATGAAAAATATTTTTATTTCCCTCTCTCCCTCGAGCCGGAAGTGGCGCTCTTGATAATCAACTGGAGGAACAGGGACCAGCTCAAGCTCCTGGAGCATATTTCTGAGAGTCTTCCGGTGGGGTATAAGCTTTATGTCAAAGAGCATCCCGGCATGCTGATGGGCAAAAGGCCCTGGGGGTTCTACCGTCGCATCGCCCGGATTCCTTCCGTGAGGCTCATCCACCCTTCTGTGAACAGCTATGAAATCATTGGCCGGGCCACGGGGGTCATCACCGCCACGGGGACAGTGGGGATCGAAGCCATCGCCATGGGGAAACCGGTCGTCCTCTTGAGCCGGGCCGCTTATGAAAGCTGTTCGGGGGTGTTCCGAATCCGGGATTTGATGGAGCTTCCGGGTGTTTTGCAAGCCCTGGTTAAGGGATTCCAAGCTGACGAGGAAAACCTCAAAAAGTTTTTGCTCGCCTATGAACAACGCACCCATCCAGGTTACTGGGGAATGGTGGGGGAGGATTCGCCCGGGAAATTGCATCCGGATATGGAGAACCCCGAGAACGAGCGCGCCATTGCCCAGGCCATCACGGAGGAGATTCGGTTCAGGCAGGCGCGTGCCGGGCGGCCGCCCCATGGCTGAAAAGGCCCTCATTTTCGGAAAAGCCTTCACGAACAGCGTTCTTTTCACCCGCGCGCTCAAGGAAGCCTGCGACCGGGGGCGCCTGCCCGGGAAAGTCGTCTATCTCCTGGACAGTCCCTGGAACGCCCGGGAGGCTCGGGCCGTCCTTCCGGCCGAGAAGGTCGATGTCCGCTATCTCTACGAAGGCTGGGATCCCTTCTCGCCCATTCCCATCGACGAAAAGCAACTGAGGGAATGGGAATCGCGTTATGGTGATCCGAATCTGCGGCCCTACATCACCAGCGAGAGAATTTTGGAATCCCAGCCGGACCACAAGCGTTGGAATTACCTCTTCTCCCACATCCGCTATATGGAACGCCTCTGGGAGGAAGTCCGCCCCGACATCCACATCTGCGGATGCGCGGATTCCCTGACCCCGTGGGTCATCCTGAACGTCTGCCTGAGACGTGGCGTTCCCTGCCGTTCTTTTTTCCCGTCACGGTTCGGTGAGAAAGTGTTTCTTACGGACAATCCTTATGAGCATTTGGCCGTCGGGGGCATTTACCGAAAATTTTTACGGGAGGGCGTTCCTCCCGAAAATCGACGGAGCGCCGAAGATTGGCTTCATGGTTATAGGTCCAAGAACGTCGTGCCTTTCTACGCGAACCAGCACGTTGAGCATCCCTGGCCGACGCCGGCGCGGCTTTGGCGCGCCTACCGCCGCTTTATGGACGACGACATGAGTTACCGCACGTATTCTTTCAGGACCATCCTTAGGCACAACTTGGAGAGAAAACTGGCCGGGCCGCTGGTCCGCTGGAAACTCAGGGGGCGCATCGAACTGCGGATCCCGGCGGGAGAGAAATTTTATTACTTCCCCCTCCATTTCGAGCCGGGAGCGGCTCTGCTCATCATGGGTATGCGCCACAGGGATCAGGGAGCTCTTCTGCAGGCGATCGCCGAGAGCTTGCCCATGGATTCCTACCTCTATGTAAAGGAACACCCGCTCATGAACCCGGGCAACCGGGGTTTCGCGTTTTACCAGCGGCTCCTCGATTTGCCACGTGTCCGCTTTCTGTCACCCAACATCCGCGGGCAGGACGTTATCGAGGCGTCCCGGGGCGTCATGGCTATCTCGGGCACGGCCGGCTGGGAGGCCATCACCCTTAAGAAACCCGTGTTTCTCTTCGGACGCTGCTTCTACGACGAGTTCACGGAGGCGGTCGTGCGGATTGAGGACCTCAATGATTTGCCGGGTCTTTTGAAGAAGGAAAGCGGCCCTACGGCGACAGAGGAGCAGACGCTGGCTTTCATGGCCGCGGTTCTGGAGCGGACCTACGATGGCCTGATCGCGGAGCCGCGCTACTTTCCGGAGTACGCCGGTCAGACGCTGTCGAAGGAAAATATCGGCCGCTTCGCCGATTTATTCGCGCGGGCGATGGAAGGACGTCTGCCGTGAGAATCGGGGTGGACGCGCGGCTTCTCATGGATCCGGCGGGAACGGGCATGAGGAGTTTCCTTTATCATTTGCTTGAGGAATTGTGGCGGACCGATCAGAACAATGAATATTTTCTTTACGCCACAGGTCCCCTTCACCTGCCTTTCGACCCGGAGAGCTCTCCACGATGGCATGTGCGGATCGGCCGCGGCTGGCCGGCGAAGATCAACATTCTCTGGATGCAGACCTCTCTCAACCTTTTGGTCCGCCGGGACCGACTGAATGTTTTCTTGGGGACGCGCCACGTCCTCCCGTATTTCCTGAGGCTCTTCGCCCCGGACGTCAGGCGCGTGTCCATCATTTTCGATATCTTCGCCGTCACGACGCCCCGCGTCACGCCTTTCAAGACGTGGTTCTACAACATCTCCAACACGGTCCTCTCCTGCCGCCTGGCCGACGTCTTGGTGGCGACCTCGGAGTCCACCCGGCGGGATCTCGTTCGGACCCTGAAGATAGACCCTCAAAAAATACACGTGGTCTACGGCGCGGCGAATGAGGCGATTTTTTATCCCCGGCCCGGCGCTTCCCGGGATCTTGATGAAAAATACGGGATCAAGAAGCCCTTTATTTTGTCCGGCGACGTCCACAACCCCCGCAAAAATTTCTCCACGGTTCTGCGGACCTACGCCCGGTTGCCGGACCACCTTAAAAATAGCCACGACTTGGTGGGCACCGGGGCGCCCGCGACCTTCTATTCCGCCTATTCCGTTGAAGAGGACGTGAAAGCCCTGGGGCTGGAGGACCACGTCCGTTTGGTGGGATTGATCGACCACCTGGACATGCCCTTGTTTTATTCCGCGGCGGCGCTTTTTGCATTTCCCTCCCTTTACGAAGGTTTCGGACTTCCCATCTTGGAGGCCATGTCCTGCGGATGCCCAGTCATCACCTCGAACGTCTCTTCCATGCCGGAAGCGGGCGGCGACAGCGCGTTTTATGTTGATCCGGAAAATCCGAAAGAGTTGCGGAAGCACATGACGAGCCTTTTGACGGATATTAATCTCAACCGAGAAATGTCATCCAAGGGATTGGCGAACGCGGAACGGTTTTCCTGGGAGGCCTACGCCAAGAAAGTCTTGAAGACTTGCGCTTTGGCTTGTGAGTCTAATGGTTGAGAGGCCCCCTTTCTCATTATTTGATCGGACCATCCTTTTTTCGGCCCACACCGCTTTTACATCAGGTCTTCGATACATTGCGAGGTTCCTGTTTATCGTTGTTGTTGGGAAATTTCTCCCCGCCAAAGAATTTGGACAATATTCCGTTATTGTAACCACGGTGGGGCTTCTCAGTTATTTCCTTCAGGGAGAATCGCATCTTTATTATATTTTCCGCATTCCTGGAAAATCGGCCCGCCAACAGATGTTTCTATATAAAAGTATCGTTTTTGGAAAAATGACATTGGTCGCCCTTGTGTTTGGATTATTTTGCCTTCTACCCGGAGCGCGCGAGCATTTCTCCGCCTGGTTTAATATTCCATTGACGGGGAGGCTTTTCTTTTTATTGATTCTTTTGGTGTTTGCAGAGATTATGATTTTGGACCTGCAACGCTTCCTCTCCGCTACACAAAACATCGTTCGGTGCAACACCGTTTTGCTATGCCAGCATGCTTTTTGGGTCTTTCTGCTCATTATTTGGCGATTTTGTTCCTCCACCGAGCTCACCAAGGTTTCATTGCTGGCTTTTTGGTTATTGGGCGATTCCCTGGGGATCGTTATCGGTTGGCGCGCGATTTCGCTGGTCAGGTTTTTCAAATCAGCTTGGCGTTGCTCCGTGTTTAAAAAGGCATATATTTATGGAGTTGCTGCATTTGTCTCGGGCATTGCTTCTTTTTGTATTGATTTCTTTGATCGCTATTACCTGTCATTTTTAAGAAAATTCCAAGCCCTTGGTGTTTATGCGTTTCAATATAATTTGGTTTTAACAATTCACGCGGCAGTGGGGCCTTTGTTTGTTAATGCGGTTTTGCCGATGCTCATCCAAGCCTACAACCACAATCAAATCCCTCGAGCGCAAAAATATTTTCAATACATCATAAAATTTACTTTGATGACTCTTTTACCCGTTTGCGTGTTGTATTTTCTGTGTCATCGTGATCTCCTTCGCATTGTGGCAAAACCGGACTATTTTCCCGAAAGGACCCTGGTCTTATTATTGATTTGCGTCCCTTTTTTTTCATTTCTAAATGGACTATTATCTCATATGACTTTATTTCTGGAACGTGGATGGTCTCTGGTTGTGGTCAACATCTGTGCCGCGGTGGTCAACATAGGGCTGAATTTTATTTTTATCCCCCGGTGGGGTGCTTCGGGAGCGGCCGCCACAACGCTTGTGGCCATGGCTGTCCATTCCTTGGGGCTGCATTTAATTCTCAAGGGGTGGCCGTTTCGGGTGATGTGGGCACGGGTGGTTTCCGCGCCCGCGGTCCTTGTCGCCATTGGGACAATTATCGTGGGACGGTTCGGAGTTGAACATTTCCTTCCGGAAAATGCGTTTTTAAGAATCCTTATTTTTGGTGTCTGGGTGGGAGTGATTTTTGGAATTTTTTATTCCCTTGGTCCTGTTTTTGATGTGGAAGAAAAACGACTTATTCGTCGCTTACTTGAGAAAATCCACCTTACCAAGACAGTTGGTGTGAACCCATGAATCCCCTTCCTGAAGTGCTGGTATGTCCTTGTTGCCGGTCCCAGCTGGTTTTCTTAAATAGTTCCCGGTGAAAAACGCCCCTGATCCTTGACACACGAATCCGACGACAGTAGCGGTATTCTCCGTCGATGGTTTTCTTGCTTCTCTTCTTGATGGGTGGTAAAATGAT
>Ga0247727_10018085_pt1 | contig 11140 bp, 10 predicted proteins | sample WisWelCaveWW1625_FD_202498 | JGI IMG/M metagenome (GOLD analysis project Ga0247727, IMG submission 202498) | Biofilm microbial communities from Wishing Well Cave, Virginia, United States - WW16-25 | ecosystem: Environmental > Aquatic > Deep subsurface > Groundwater > Cave microbial mat | place...
GGCGGTTCTTAAAGAAGCTTGGCGTACTTGCTTTGTTCGAGGGGACATGGAATTTCTCCTTGTGAATTTCCGCCAACATACGATTGAGCTCACAAAGAGGAAAGATGTACTTCACCGAATGGATACGATGCGTGAACCTGTCATTTCTGGAAGAATCTTCTTAAGCACTGGCGAGAAAGCTTAAATCAGCATAGTTTCTTAACCCGTGAGGAAGTGATCATGAAAAACGCGAAAATTCATTTGGTCGCGATCGCGCTGCTGACGATGGGATTGATAGCAGCGCGACCCGACGAAGGCATGTGGCCGATCAGCGAGATTCATAAATTGAATCTGCAAAGCAAAGGCTTGCAAATCGACCCGAAGGAAATTTATAATCCGGAGGGCGTTAGTTTGATCGATGCCATCGTCAATGTCGGCGGGTGCACCGGCTCTTCTGTTTCGCCCGAGGGCTTGATTTTGACGAATCATCATTGTGCTTTTGGCGCGGCGCGCGCGGCCAGCACCACCGAGCATGATTACATCCAAAACGGTTTTCTCGCCAACAACAAAACCGAAGAAGTGCCGGCCAAAGGCTACACCGTGCGCATCACGGATTCCTATCGCGACGTTTCGCAAGAAGTGCTGAGCACGTTGAGCGACACGATGGATCTGGCCGAACGCGCGAAGGTCATTCAAAAGAAAGCGAAAGAGATGGTAGCGCAAACGGAAAAAGAAAATCCCGGCAAGCGCGCGGAAGTCTCTGAGATGTTCATCGGCAAAACCTACGTGCTGTTCATTTATACTTTCATCAAAGACGTTCGACTGGTGTATGTACCGCCGCGCGGTATCGGCGAATTTGGCGGCGAGAATGACAACTGGGTTTGGCCGCGGCACACCGGCGATTTTTCTTTCCTGCGTGCGTACCTCGCGCCCGACGGCTCGCCTGCGGATTATTCCACCAACAACATACCCTATCGCCCGCGCAAACATTTGCAGGTTGCGCCCGCCGGGGTTGATGAAAATGATTTCGTTTTCATTCTCGGCTATCCCGGCTCGACTTTTCGCCACCGCACCTCGCATTATCTCGCTTATGAAGAAGAAGTGCGCATGCCTTATCTTGCCGATTTGTTTGATCGGCAAATTCGCACGATGGAAGAAATCGGCAAAAACGATCGCGCCGTGGCTTTGAAACATTTGAGCCGCATCAAGAGTTTGGCCAATGTGATGAAAAACTATCGCGGCAAATTGCAAGGCTTGCGCCGGCTGGATTTGGTGGAAAAGAAACGCGCGGAGGAGAAGGCGTTGCAAGATTTCATCCATGCGGATTCTGAGAGGCAACGAGAATACGGCAATGTGCTCGCTGAAATTGAAAAGCTGTATGATGATATTCGCAGCCAAGCCGAGCACGATTTGATTCTCGACAATCTGCGCAGCAGCTCGATTCTTCTGCGCACGGCGCTGGCGGTTCACGAAGGCGCGCAAGAATTGCAAAAGCCGGACCTCGAACGCGAATCAGCTTTCATGGAACGCAATCTCGCCGCCACGAAAGAGAGCTTGAAACTGGGGTTGCAGGAATATTATGAGCCGACGGACAAAATCTTTTTGCGTGAGATGCTGTTGCGCGCTTCGCGTTTGCCCGAAGGACAACACATTCCGGCAGTTGACAATCTACTCAAAGGCAAAGATGCCTCAAAAGCCATCGATAAATTTCTGAACGAGGCTTTGGCCAAAACCAAACTTGACGATGAAAAGTTCGCACTGGAAACTTTATCGCAAAAGCCGGAGCAATTGGTCAAGAACAAAGACCCGTTACTCGTTTTCGCGCGCGAGCTTTATTCTTCATATCAAGAACTCAAACAAACGCGCCAACGCCGCGAGGGCGCGATGACGAAATGGCAAGCGCAACTCACCGACGTCAAGCGCCAATTCCTGGGCAAAGATTTCATCCCCGATGCCAATCGCACGTTGCGTTTGACTTTCGGCAAGATTCGCGGTTATCAACCGGCAGATGCAGTTTATTATGATCCGATTACGACGTTCAAAGGCGTGGTTGAAAAAACCACCGCCAGCGAACCGTTTGACACGCCGCCGCGCTTGATCGAGCTCTACAAAGCCAAAGAATTTGGCGCATTCAAAAATCCCAAATTGAATGACGTACCCGTGGCGATTCTGTATGATTTGGACACCACCGGCGGCAATTCCGGCAGCCCGGTGCTCAACGCACGCGGCGAATTGGTGGGCGTGAATTTCGATCGCGCCTTCGAAGCCACGATCAATGATTACGGCTGGAGCGATCAATATAGCCGCTCGATTGCGGTGGATATTCGCTATGTTTTGTGGGTGACGCAAAAATTTGCCGGCGCGGATTATTTGCTGCGGGAGATGAAACTGGCGCCCGCGGCGAATGATGATTGAGGCCTTGATTCCAGCGCACGGAACTCGTCCGAAAAGCAACTGCCCTGTCATCCTGCAAGGAACTTTTTAAGCATCGCGTATAATCTTGTGCTCAAAAAGAGCTCGAAACTTCGGGATGATACGTTACCCGGAAGCTGCTATTTTTGTAAACGGATTGAACGGATAAAGTAGATTCAAAAAAATGCCTACGCGATCCTTATCCATTCAATCCGCTTGATCTGTTTACTTTTCTTTTGGAGGCGATCATGGCTCAAACTCCATCCAACATGCTGCCGCTCGGCACCGTTGCTTCGGATTTCAATTTGCACGATACCGTCAGCGGGAAAATGCTGTCGTTGACAGATTTGAAATCAAACATTACTACCGTCATCATGTTCATTTGCAATCACTGTCCTTATGTCAAACACGTGCAGCACGAGCTGGTGCGCTTGGCCAGGGATTATCAAGCTCGCGGCGTTTCATTTATTGCCATCAGCTCGAATGATATTGTTGCCTATCCCGAAGATTCGCCGGAGAGAATGAAGGAAGTCGCGCAGCAAGCAGGCTATACTTTTCCTTATTTGTTTGACGAAACCCAGGAAGTGGCCAAAGCCTATCAAGCCGCGTGCACGCCGGATTTTTATATTTTCGATGGCGAGCTGCGCTGCATGTATCGCGGGCAGTTGGACGACTCGCGCCCGAAAAACAATGTTCCCGTGACCGGCAAAGACCTGCGTGCGGGGCTGGAAAATATTTTGGAGGGCAAGCCGGTGAGTGTGGAGCAAAAGCCGAGTATTGGGTGCAATATTAAATGGAAGACGTAGGAGCCACGCAATGATTGACAACCAAGTGTTCATCCCGCTCGTATTTATACCCACTCATACTTGTACTCGCTTACGGGAACTTTGAGAAGCGAGTATATACGAACTTAATCGAAATTCGGAGAATCAGGCCCACCATTTTTCCAAGTAGCCGATATTACTCTCCAACTATCGTGTCAGGATGTACTACTTTCAAATCAATAGCTAAAGTAGATTGCAGACTCGCAACACAATTCGGCCAGTTTAAGCCCAGATGATTAAGCCATCGTTGAATACATGCAGCCGTGTTTTCGCGATTTTCAGATGCGGCGACGTTTTCATAGAGATCTTTTACTCTACGCGTCAGGCTTTTGAACTGCTCGAGCGCAACAATTCTTAGGTCATCAGGGGGATGACTCTCCGATGAGACGGGGAGCTTTCGTCCAACGATTATCTTGAGAAATTTCTCATTGGGATATCGTTCGGTTAAATATTTAACGTGATCGTGAAACTGACCGATGTCATTTTTCTTTTGATAATGAGATCGGCTTCGGTGCGTTTGGTGTACCAAGCTTCTAGCGCTTCGACTTGTGGGCCCCAGATATTTTCGACGGTGCCGCGCAGGGTTAACGACTCGAAGATCTTCAGGGGATCAGTTAAGCGGCTTCTCTTTTTGGGCGTGATTTTGATTTTTGACAGATCAATTCCCATCCTGGGTAACCTTTCGTTTTTAATTATTCGTGTAATAAAGCGAATTTATCATGATCGACCCAATGTAGCTTTAAGTTCATTCCAAACTCGACGAACCAAGCCTCCTGCAATCCAGATGTCTTCTCTTTTAAGAAGAGCATTGAAAACAAGATCAACCTCGGATGGATTCAGAATCCTTTGTCGAACTGCATCAACAAACACTCCCAACGTTCCTTTCACTGGCAAAGCCAACTTTTTAGCTTCCAAGCGCGCCTGCATATCGTCAAGCAAAATCCAGTCGGCTTTTTCATTCAATGCCAACTGTATAGCATGCTTTTCACCGCGGTCTAACGGTAAAACAACAATCCCTGGAGATAATTCAACTTCGGCCATTTCGATAATGCGAAGATGCTGCCGATGAACAGCCATTTCAATCGAAACGGCATCGGGTTCGCCTCGTGCCAAACCATCCAGAACCGTTTCTTTGTAAACGGCTGAGGGAATCAAAACCGAACCATAAAGCGGATAGAGCAAATGAATTTGGCCGAGCTTGCCGAGTGCCATCAACGGCCCCGCATTGCAAACGACTTTCATGCCAATTCTTCTTGAACCATTTCTTCAGACCAACGCGGTTGGACGCCCGCAGCGCGTGCGTGCCGCAAAAAATCTCTTTCGAACTGCCCGGCCAGCTCCGCTGCTCTTCCAAAAGAAACCAAGCCGCGTGAATACAGCAACAAGGCTTCTTGTATTTTCAATTGCTGAAGTCCGAGCAGAACCAGTTCCGAAAGCTTGTCTTTGTAAGGCTGAAGTTTTTCAGAAATTTCTTTTGGGATTTCGAGCTGAATTGTTTCCATATCGATCTCCAACTTGTTTTTAAAACAATCATAATTTTGTTCGGCATCTTTCACAATACCATACTTGATCCAACGCGAATACAACATTTTCAAGCATTGAGCACGGTGCTTGCGCTGAAAAAGATCCCGACGCATACGCATCGGGATGACATGATCATTTGGATCCGGTTTGCACAATTTAAAACAAGCCGAAAACCGTGCACCAAATAAACACACCCGGCTCAAAAAGTCAATCCCCAAAATAAAAAAGGCCCGAGTCGTAAGACCCGAGCCTCTTGGCTGTGAGGGGGAGCCACAATCGTCACGCGCCGTTACCGGCGCGTGAATCTATATGAAAATTCTGCGATCCATTAGAATCAGCAGAAGTGCAAGATTGTCTGTCCGGCAATGCATTTGGGAAAAATCCGTTGCGCTTGCGCTTAACGGTGAGGTGTTCATGCCACAATGCTGATAGCATCCCTGCACAGCATTGCCGGACTCAGGAGCAAAGCGCTGATCATCCTTCTCAGCGCTACGGTGTGAATCTACAAATCGGCGTCCGGCTCACGCGCGGAAAAACGAACTTCCTTGTTCGCCATGAAAGAGAAACCCCGCCGCTCTGCGGAGAGCTGGCCCGCGCATCGGGCCGGACGTATTCACGCAGACTTCCTGTCGCGTTCGAAAGGGCAATGCTTTTTTGAGCGCTTGCCAGCGTCCCTCTGCGTGGTGCTTTCCGCGAACTTCCTTATTCGCCCAAGCAATTCCAATCATCTTGAAACCAGCCACACATTTCCGTGGACGCTTTGTGATTGTCGCTTACTTCCTGTCAGCGTCAATCTGCTTTATACAATGGCAATCGGTGTGCCGCACACGAAAATTTCAGCTTCATTCCAATAAAATTAATCACACGAGCACAAAGCTTTGTTTTTGTGAAATAAAAACTCAAGAGGCGAATATATAGTCGTTTCGAATGAAGGCAGGGGCAAGATTTAGTGGGCAAAATGTGTTCGCAGATTGATACACTCTTGCGATTTCGAATTGCAAAAACGAAATTGAAATTCCATCGTGCCGGTTTCGGCTTTGAAATGAGGAAGGCACAGGGCTTAGAGCAGAGGGCGTGGCGCAGAGGGTGGAGAACAGAAAGATGAAAGTGCCCTTTGCCTTTTGCTCTTTGCCCTCCGCCCTCAGCTACTTCACCCACAAAATTGTAATGCCAGGATTGGCAGCATCCAAATCAGCATCGTCAAGCTGGCCATATTCATCGCGCATTTCCTGGGTGCCGTCGTGGAAAATTCCGTAATCTTCACCGTTGATGACTGCGCGGAATTGGCGGCGGAATTGATACGCCCAGTTGCGCACAGTTTCACGGGTTGATCCTCCTTTGCCGTGGCTGCCATAGCCGTGCACAACTTTGATGGCATGCCATTGTTTGGAGTTGCGCACTTTCATGAGCGCGTCTTGCAGTTCGGCTTCCGCGCGCGCCGACGGCCGCGCCGGATGCGCGACGTCAATCGTCAGCATGTAATTCGATAGGACAGGCATCAATCAAAACCATTTTTTCTTTTTGAAAAAAAATACCATGCCGATTCCCAAAACGAGCATCCCACCCAACACCACCGGGTAGCCCCAGGGCCAGCGCAATTCCGGCATGTGATCGAAATTCATGCCGTAAACGCCGGCGATGAACGTGAGCGGCATAAAGATGGTGGAAATGATCGTCAAGGTTTTCATCACTTCATTCATGCGATTGCTGAGGCTGGTGAGATAAATGTCCATCATCACCGACAGCAAATCACGATTGCTTTCCACCGTATCGCTCAAGCGCACGGTGTGATCGTACACGTCGCGCAAGTAAACCGCGGTCGCTTCTTTGATCAGCGCGGTTTCCTGGCGTGCCAAAACGGTGATGGCTTCGCGCAGCGGCCAAATGGATTTGCGCGCTAGAATCATTTCCCGGCGCAGGTCGTGAATTTTGTGCACATGGGCATGGGCAAACTGCGTCAGCAAAATCTCTTCGAGCTCTTCAACTTTTTCGCCGATCTTATCCAGCACGATAAAATAATTGTCCACCACGGCGTCAATCAAAGTATAAAGCAGATAATCCGCGCCCATATTGCGCAAACGGCCATTTGGGCTTTTGATACGCTCGCGCACGGGCGCGAAATCGTCTTCGCTGCCCTCTTGAAACGTCAATACGAAATTCGAGCTCAACACCAGGCTGATTTGTTCCGTTTGAATCATCCCCTGCGTGTCATCGTAACTCAGCATCTTGGCGACCATAAAAATGTATTTGCCGTAATCCTCCAGTTTCGGGCGCTGTTCCGTGTTGACGATGTCTTCCAACACCAAAGGATGCAAGCCGAAATGCTGGCCGATCTTGGCAATGGCTTCGACTTGATGTAAGCCGTCGATGTTGATCCACGTCACGGCCGGCCGGTCGCGAAAGGAATAACATTCTTCGGCCGCGTGAATTTCTTTCTCCACGATGCCGGACTCATCGTAATTCGTCAAAGTAATTTTGACGCGCCCGGTTTTCTGCTCGCCGACGTGAATCAAAGTGCCGGGCGGCAGGCCGACCTGTTTGGCTCTTCGTCTTTTCGTTCTCGCCTTCAGGCATTCCTCCTACTCAGCAATTGACTCCGAGCGTTCGGAGTTCGTCCGAAAAGTAAATGACACTTCATGTTACTCGAAGAGTAATAAAGCAGAAGCTTTTGCAAAGTCAAGCGAGGAATTTCGATAAATGCGGGCGGGCAGGTGATGAAGGAACTTTTTAAGCATAAGCATTGTGTTCATTGCTTAAAAAGTTCCTTACAGGATGACAGAGGTGTTACTTGCAAGTTTTTTTCCCAGCACTCAAATGAGCCATTCATCCTCATTCAATCATAATCTGTTCGACCCAAAAAACTTCGCAGGCGCCGTTGCCGGTGTCGGTGCGGCTCAACGAGCTGCGCCAGCGCCAGCCGTTTCCAGTTTGCACGGCGACGAGATAGCCTTGCATTTGCACCACGCTTCCAATTTCAACCAGATCGAGCTGCTCCGCAATTTCTTCGTTGGCGGGAATGAGGTGCACATTGGCGCTGCTGGCCACCAACGTTTCACGCGGCAGCGGCAGGCTTTTCGCTTTCCAATAATACCAACGCCGGCCCTGCGAAATTTTGATTTGTTCAAGAATATTTTGATCGGACATCGGCCCCCAGCCCAGCGCAAAATCAACCGGCGACAATTCACTTTCCCGGCCGAACCAATAAGGTTCCGTGCTCAACACGCGGGCGCGGATGCGATATTCCGCCAAGGCGGTGAGGAAAAAATCGCCTTTCTGCCACAGCTTGCCTTGCGCAAAATTTTTCTGCTGCGGCGCTTCCGGCACGAGAATGCCGGGAGCATGCACAATGGCTTCCGAGCTCAACCCTTGATAAGCCGCGGTTACACTCACGAAAATAGCTGCAACCCAAAGCAAATGTCGCGCGGTGATGATCATTTGTAAGGCAATCCCAACAAAAAAATAATGGTAGCTGCATGCAACGCAAGCATATTTCAATCACTGATATTTTTACCTGCCAGTGTAGACGCTTGCGGAAGAGGTGAGGGGAGACGGGGTGATGGGGAGACGGGGTGAAAAGGTGCACGCGTGGTCGAGGTTATAGCCAAACAACACCTTGCTGTCATCCTGGAAGGAACCCGAAAGGGCCTTACGGCTTTTTAAGCATCAAGTACAATCTTAGTGCTCAAAAAGATGCTGCTGAATGATAGGTTATTTGGAAGCAACTGTGCTTGATGCTTCAATAGATCACAAATGCCGAAGAAAGGCAGCCGGGTTGTTCAAAAAATCGCGCGTGAGCGTGACGTGCTCGAGATCGTCATAAGCTACTTCTTTGATCGGAGAGTGATCACAGCTCAGAATCACTGCGCCGGGGAAAGCCATCAAAATCGGGGAATGCGTGGCGATGATGAATTGCGCATGTTGCGCGACCATTTCTTTCAGCAGGGACAACAGCGTCAATTGCCGCAAAGGCGAAAGCGGCGCTTCGGGTTCGTCGAGCAAATATAAGCCGCCGGGCACGAAACGCGCTTTGAACAAATGCAAAAAGCTTTCACCGTGAGAACGCGCGTCCGCGTCTTCACCGTATTTCTCCACCACAGCGGCGCGCTGCGCCAAAGCCGAGCCTTTAGCCAAAGCTAGGCCATGGCCGTGGAGATGCCGTTCATATTCTGCGGCCATGTTTTGCAATTCGCTGCCGAGTTGATTCATGCGCCGGGTAAAATTGAAAAAATCCTCCGCGCGCAAGAACAAGCCGCGATGCGTGCGCTTTTGCCAAACCAGTTTCATTTCTTTCGCCAGCATACGTGCGTGCGCCAGGGTTTGGTCGCGCTGCACCTCGGCGCCGCCCACGGTGGGCAAATTCGCCGCGGCCGCCAAAGCTTCCAGCAAAGTGGATTTGCCCGAGCCGTTTTCTCCAACCAAAAATACGATGTCCGCCCGGAACTCGATGGGCTGGAACGTTTTGACCACAGGAATACTAAAGGGAAAAGCCGAAATTTTCCGCGCGCCGGGTTTGAGGCTGACGGATTGCAAATGAATCATGATCTCACTCGATTTTATGTTTGAATAATATAGCGCATGCTTTTAGTTTTCGCCATATTTTTCTTTGCGCAAAAATGTGTATTGCGGTTACAATTTATCTCTGGTCGCTTTCTTTGCTGCAAACAAAAATTCTGGAGAAGGATGAAATGCCAATTCGAACTCTTCGCCTTATTTTGCACCTCATGCTCGCCGCGAGCATTTCGATGCCATTGTTATCCGGCTGCCGCAATAACAAATCTGCTGCTTCTTGCAAAGACCCGGCTGCCGCGAAACCGTTGATCATCACTGTACCGGTGGAGGAAGATTCGGATGACCCGGCCATTTGGTTGCATCCCACTGCTCCTTCTCAAAGCTTGATTTTGGGCACGGTCAAAGGCAACCCGGGCGCACTGTATGTGTATGATCTCAACGGCAAAATTATCGCAGAAAAAGTCGTAAAAAATTTGCCGGGTCCGAACAATGTCGATGTTGAATATGGCCTCATGCTGAACGGCGCTGCGATCGATATTGCGGTCACGGCATTGCAAGAGGGCAATCAATTGCGCGTGTTTCAATTGCCGGAGATGCGCGCTATTGATGGCGGCGGTTTGCCGGTTTTCGCCGGGGAAAGCAAGCAAAGAGCGCGGCCCATGGGCATTGCCTTGTATCGCCGTCCGGGCGACCATGCCCTCTTCGCCCTCGTCAGCCGCAAAAGCGGGCCCACCGCAGGCTATCTCTGGCAATATCGTTTGCAAGAGGGCGAGGCCGGAAAAGTCACGGCGATCAAAGTACGCGAGTTCGGCAAATGGAGCGGCCGCGGCGAAATCGAAGCGCTGGCAGTAGATGATACGCCGGGATTTGTTTATTATTCAGACGAGCAGTATGGCATTCACAAATATCATGCAGATCCGGACGCGGCCAATGCGAATAAGGAGCTCGCGGTTTTTGGCACGACCGGTTTCAAAGAAGATCGCGAAGGCATTTCAATTTATCAAATCGACGGGGGCGCCGGATATATTCTGGTTTCCAATCAACAAGCCGGCACGTTTCACGTTTATAAGCGTGAAGGCGAGCCTGATGATCCGCATCGCCATGAATTGCTCGCCGAGTTGAAAGTCTGCGCCCGGGACAGCGACGGCTCGGAAGTGACTAACGTTGCTTTGAACGCCGCTTTCTCCGCCGGATTGTTCGTGGCCATGTCGGACGTTCGCACTTTTCAATTTTATTCCTGGGCCGATCTCGCCGGTGAAAAATTATTGCTGGCGCCGAATGGCAAAGTTGGAAACCGCGCGCTGCCCGGATTGCGTTTGTGATTTTTTCTGGCTATCATTCCTGTGGAAAATAAGGAAAAACCATGCACGCGCTCACTTTTCACGGCAAAGCAACGATCGCGTTTGAAGCTGTGCCTGATCCCAAAATTCTCGCGCCTGCGGAGGTGATTCTTAAAATGCGTGTGGCCGGAATTTGTGGCTCGGATCTGCATGTCTATCACGAACGCGAAAAAGGGATGGACCACGGCGCCATCATGGGCCACGAAGTGGTGGGTGAAATCGTGGAAATCGGCCGCGAAGTGCGCCAATGCCAAAAAGGCGATCTTGTGGTTGCGCCCTTCACCACCAGTTGCGGGCGATGTTATTATTGTCAAATCGGATTGACTTGCCGCTGCGAAGCCGGGCAGCTTTTCGGTTGGGTGCAGAACGGCGCCGGGTTGCAAGGCGCACAAGCTGAATACCTGCGCGTGCCGCTGGCGGAGGCAACCGTGCTGGTTCTGCCGGAAGAAATTATTCCAGAAGAAGCTTTGTTCCTGGGTGATATTTTGGCAACGGGATATTTCTGTGCGGCGCAAGCGCAAATCGATCCGCGCGGCACCTATGCGATCCTCA
>Ga0247727_10018086_pt1 | contig 11140 bp, 9 predicted proteins | sample WisWelCaveWW1625_FD_202498 | JGI IMG/M metagenome (GOLD analysis project Ga0247727, IMG submission 202498) | Biofilm microbial communities from Wishing Well Cave, Virginia, United States - WW16-25 | ecosystem: Environmental > Aquatic > Deep subsurface > Groundwater > Cave microbial mat | place...
AAAGAGACTGTCAAAGAACAAAGGATCAAAGAACCACTTTTAATATACGAGGGCACAAAGGACACAAAGGTTTTTCCCTGGCCTGCGGTAGGGCAGGCTTTGTGTTCTTTGTGCCTTGTGGTGTAAAAAATTTTACTTTTTTGCACAGATTTCACTTTAGATTAATGCCGAAAGGTAATCGTAAATTTTGCCCCGCCGCGGCGATCCAGCGTGATCGTGCCCTGAATTTGCTCGGTTAAACTGTTGATCAATAGAAAGCCCAGCGACTCAGCCTGCCGAAAGTCCAGATTTTCCGGCAACCCGACGCCGGTGTCGCCGACCTCTAAAGTGATCTGCCGCTGCGCGTCTTCATGAAAAGCCAGTTGAATTTCGCCGCGCGCGCCGCCGGGAAAAGCGTATTGCAGCGAATTGGCCACCAACTCGTTGATGATCAGGCCGCAGGGCATGGCGCGGTCGATGTCGAGGTTGATCCCGCTTTGCGGGACGTCGAGGTGCAGCGCAATGGCATGCGCATTTACCTGATGAGAACGGAACAGGTGCACGGCGAGATTGCGAATGTAACTGCCAAAATCAATCGAGGTCAAATCCTGCGATTGATAAAGTTTTTCGTGAATCAAAACCATCGCCTTCAGGCGATCCTGCGTTTCTTTGAATCGTTCGCGCGCGTGGGCGTCTTTGATATAACCGGCCTGTAGATTCAACAGGCTCGAAATGACCTGCAAATTATTTTTAACCCGATTGTGAATTTCCTTGAGCAACTGTTCTTTCTCTTTTAAAGAGTTTTTGATTTGCTCTTCGGCCAATTTGCGGTCGGTGATGTCGAGCGCGATGCCGATCACGCCGAGCAATTGACCGTTGGCGTCATGCAACGGCTCAACTTTACAATCAAACAGCCGCTCCTTCCACGACGTCTCGTAGGTCACGGATTCACCTTTGAGGGCGCGATAATGCATCGCAATCGGCATGAATTCCGTCGAGTTCGTTTGAAAAAATTCAAACAGGGTTTTGCCGACCACTTCGTTGGCCTGAAGCGCCAGCGCCGTCAACCCCATGCCGAGTGAGGAAGTGAAACGCAGCTCGGTATCAGTTGTCCACAGGATGGCCGGCATCTGGCTCGTCAGCAAGCGCAGCCTGGCTTCGCCCTGCACCAGCTCACGTCTGGAAGCCTCTGATGTCCGGCGCGCTTCTTCGGTCGAGGTGAGCGCGGTTTCAAGCTCGACTTTGCGGTGTTCGTTTTGAAAACGCAAACCCTCGAGCCGTCTGAAGGTCCGTATTCTGGCCAATTGAATCACGAAGGCCAGCACGCAGGCAGTGAAAAGGGCGAAGCCGAAATGGGTCCATTCCGGCGATGAGGTGGCGTTCAGTGCTACGCACGCCCAACTGATGAACGTGACGAGCAAACCGCATCCCAACCAGCTTGTCGATAAAAAGAGAAAGCCGGCGCCAATCACCAACAACACGAGATTGGTGGTTTGCATCGGCTCGGCCGTGAGATAAAGATGCAAGAGGCTGTTGACCAGAACGAGTCCGCCCATGAAGACACCCAGCGGATGCGCCCATTTTTCCGACAACGGTGATCGGCTCAGAGAAAAGCGTAGAATGGCAAATGCGATTGCCGTTGTCGCGGCGGCGAGGCTCATCGGTAAGACGAGGTGAGCCGGAAGAAGGAGCGCGTGGCTGATGGCAAACACCGCAAAGAGCGCGCCGAGTCCTGCGGAAACCGGCGGCAGGGCGTCGCGAACGATAAAGTTTAGCGCTTGGCGCAGATCATCGTCGGTGAGCTGGACGTTTTGCGGCAACAGTTCTGGATGATTTTTTGACGGGGAGGTCGGTGCCACAGTTTTGCGCTCCATCAGAAGTTCCGTTGCGAATCGAAGCCGTGATGCGGTTGCAACAAAATTTTAAACGTCGTGCCGCGGTCGCGTTCAAGCTGAATCGTGCCTTCAAGTTGATCGGCCAACGTGCTGACCAGTTGCAGGCCGAGCGAATCGGTTTTCTGAAAATCAAAATCGGACGGCAGGCCGGCGCCGTTATCGCTGACCACGAGCGCGAGCCGGCCATTATTTTCGCGCTGGAGATTGATGTGAATTTCACCGGCGACGCCGGGCGGAAAAGCATATTTAAGCGAATTGGTCACCAGCTCATTGATAATCAAACCGCACGGAATGGCGGTGTCGATGTCGAGCAGAATTTTGCCGACGGCGATTTTCAAACCGACGGCGTGCGTGTTGACGCCGTACGAGCGGAACAGATGCGTCGTCAAATTGCGCACATATTCCGCAAAGTCGATGCGCGCCAAATCCTTGGACTGATATAGGCGCTCGTGAATCAGCGCCATGGATTTGACGCGATTGCGGCTTTCTTTGAACATTTCGCCGGCCTGCTCATCCTGAATGTAGCCGGATTGCAGATTAAGCAAACTCGAAATGATTTGCAAGTTATTTTTAACGCGATGGTGAATTTCTTTCAGCAACACTTCTTTTTCTTTCAGCGAACTCTTGAGATGTTCTTCAACTTGCTGGCGCGCCGTGATGTCGCGCGCCGAAAACAGAATGCGATGCACGGTGTTGCCCGGCCCCGGAATGCCGGAGAGCAACGCTTCCATGACAATCCACTCGCCGGTCTTCCGCTGCAGCCGCAATTCGATCGTTTTGCGCATGGTCGAATTTAACAGCCCGTTGATCGCCGCCAGTGCCTGCGGCACATCATCCGGATGCACGAAGCTGAAGAGATTTTGATAGACGAGCTCGTTGGGCGTGTAACCGATGACGTAATAGTGCGAGGGCGAAGCGTACATCACGTTGCCGTCCAGATCGATCAGCTCGATCAAATCCAGCGAATTTTCGGCGAGCAGACGGTAACGTTCCTCGCTTTCGCGCAACGCTGCTTCGGCCCATTTGCGCTCGGTGATGTCATAAAATGAAGCGACAACGGCATACGGCTTGGCCTCTCCCGGCCGCAACAGCGGCTGGGAGTTGATCGAAATCCACGCCAGCTCGCCGCCGGGTTTGTGAACGCCCATGACGACATTCGCACAGGATTGCCCGGTGTCCAATGAAATCGTGGCCGGATGCGTTTCGACGGGAAACGGCGTGCCGTCTTCATGAATCGTGCGCCAGTGCGGATCGGTCGCATGCCGGCCCTGCAGTTGCTCGGCTGAAAATCCAAGAATGTGTTCGGCGCTGGCATTGCACGCGATGATGCTGCCGTCGGCGTCGTACAACACGACGCCCTCGGTCAGCGCGTCGATCACCGAACGATATCGCTCTTCGCTCTCGCGCAGCGCCTCTTCGGTTCGCCGGCGCACGCTGATGTCGCGCAAAATACCTTCGTGATAAATCACATTGCCGGCGGCATCGGCAATCAACCGGCCATGATCTTCGACCCAGATTTCATGCCCGTCTTTGTGGCGCAGACGAAAGACGTCGATTTCATCGCCGCCGGCGCGCTGCAATTTATCAACAACGACATTGCGCTCTCCTTCTTCAAAGTAGAGTTGTTTTTTGATTTCAATGCTCATGAGTTCTTCTTTGTTCGCATAGCCGAGCATTTTTGCCATCGCCGGGTTGGCTTCGATAAATTTTCCCTCCGGCGTGCTGCGATAAACGCCGTCCGACAGGCGTTCGACGAGGGTGCGATACCGTTCTTCGCTTTGCCGCAACGAATCTTCAATCTGCTGGTGCTCGGTGACGTCAAGGCACGAGCCGAGATAACCAATGAAACTACCGTCCGCCATCCAGCGCGGCGTGCCGGCATTTAACAGCCAGCGATATTCGCCGTCACGGCGTTTGAAGCGATATTCCATTTTAAATTTCCGCCGCGCTGCGAACGCCGTGCGATAGGTTTCCAGCGCGCGGGCGCGATCGTCAGAATGAATGCTTTCCATCCAGCCGTCGCCGAGTTCCTGCTCGATTTCGCGTCCGGTAAATTCCAGCCAGCCTTTATTGAAAAAAGAACAACGCTGATCGGGACCGGCCATCCAGAGCAACACCGGCGCGGTGTCGGCCATGTTGTGAAAACGCGCCTCGCTTTCCGCCAGACGGCGAAAACGCTCTTCGCTCTCACGCAACGCCGTTTCCGCGCGCCGCCGCCGGGCCCAATCGCGTTGATGCCGCAACAACACGAGGCTCAAAAAAATCGCCAGCCCGCAGGAAACCACGACGAGCCGATTCACGGTTTGAATCAGCGAAACGCTCCACAGAATGAAGAGCAACGCCGACAGCAAAATTCCCCACCCCCAGAACGGCGATTTGAATGTCGGTTTCATGATACGGTTTTATTCGGTGCTTCTAAAAAAACTCATTGTCATTGACCGGTCGCTAGCGCTACATTAATTTACAGAGGCCAAACGACCTCAGCGACCGGTCAATAGGGCGCAGAAATTTTGCGGGCATGCACGAAAATGGCCGTGGCCAGCATGGAGAGGCGCGTCGTATCGCTGCGAAAGAAGCATGTCTGCAACAGGCGCTTCAACCGGCCGTTCGGCAGCACGTCCAGCGGCGCGGTGATATATTGCGTGCGCAAAATTTCAAACGCATGCGCCCGCAACAGGCGAACGATATCGCGGCGGCGATAAATACGGGCGCGCGCGAGGCGCCGGTGCAAACCATGCGGCAGATAAGAAAGAAACGGCACGCGATGCCACGGCAGTCCGGGCAAATTAGCGCCATGCGTTTCAAAAATCCAGCCCTTGTTCGGAACCGAGAGAACGATTTCGCCGTCCGGCTTCAGGGCCCGATGCCATTCGCGCAACACCGCCGCTTCATCATGAACATGTTCGAGCACGTCGAAACTGACCACGAGATCGAGCGCGTTGCTCGCAATCGGCAGATGCGCGCCGTCATACTGAATGGGAACGATCGACGCGACGCGCTCCCGGTCGAGCTGTCGGCGCAGAATCTGCAAATCGGCGAGCGCCAGATCGACGGCAAAAATTTTTCCGCCGGCCGGCGCAAATTCGCAGGTCTGCGCCCCGTTGCCGCAGCCAAAATCGAGAACGGTTTTTCCGGACAGGGTGACGGTTGCCGCCGTGAGGCGAAAGCGGCGTTTGACGATTTCCTGCCCATATGCCGCCGGTTTGCCGAGAGCAATTTTGGGGACGGCCATTTTTATTATACTCAAACGTTAATCTTTAATCAAGAGAATTTCCCGGGTGCGAAAAAACATTTGCTAATTTGTCAAATTTTCGTTAGTATCTATTTCATTTTTCCAATCAAATTATCTCAGGAGAAAACATGCGAAATTTCAAAGCGGTGTTGATGACGGTGATCGTGCTCACGCTGGCGGCCGGTTTGTTCGCGCAGGAGCAGGTGGTGATTATTCCGCGGCCTGCGCCGGGCTCGCCGATTCCGTTTGTCGACCGCGACAACTTATTTGCCAAAGCGTATCATTTGTTTCGTGAAGGGCTGGCGCCCGCGGCCATTGACAGCTTGAAAAAATTGTTGGACGAAAGCGGCGTCAAATTGGATCTGCGGAATTATTATGTGGTGGTGGCCAATTTCACCGACAACGCGACGCCCGTCGGCCTGTTGCACGAAGGCAGCGAGTTTTTTAACACGCGGCTTTACGGCCTGCAGGAGGCGAAGCTGTATTATATTTTTCTGACGCGCCAGCGCCGCGGCGTTTCATTTGTTTCAACGTTGCTGACGGCAAAGGACTCGCCGCTCACGCAAGCATTGCCGCAATTTATCGGTTTGTTTTTGCCGTTCCTTTCGCCGGGCATGAGCCTCAGCGCAACCGGAGCAGACACGACCTGGATCGACCTGCGCGAGTTCGAAGTGCCGGCGCCATTTCAAAAATTCTCCAACATCTCGGTGCTGGTGAAAACCAAACTGGAAGAGGAGCGGGTGCTGGCGACGATTACGCTCGACAACACTTCCAAAGAGCGCTGGAGTTTCGGCGTGGCCACGGCAGTCACCAGCGTGCAGGATTTGGATTTCAGTATCGGCGACGACGGCGTGATTCGCATTCAGCCCAAACCGCGCGGCGATATTGGCAATTTTGCCGTGGTCAATTACAATTTCAAGCCGGTGGATACCAAAGCGCGAACACTGTCGACGTCGTTTCATTTGCTCGGCGGCATGCGGCTGGCGAGCACGATCGAGCCGATGGTCGGCATCGGCTTCGGCATACCCGTGGCGATTTTTGAAACGCATTTGTTCGCCGGCTACAGCCTCGAATTTGCGCAGGAATTAAAAAGCGGCTTTGCTCTGGGTGCAAAAGTGGACAGAGCCGAGGACCCGTTTAAAACCAAACTGCGCGGCAAACCGCGTTTTGGGATCGAGTTGAAATTTCCGTAAGTTTTTGCATGACGGAGTGCGAAGCTTTAGCTTCGCGCCATGCTAACCTGTATTATTCACAAACGCGTTGGCCCAGACAGTTTTGCTTGGCAGGCAGTTTTGGATTTTCACAGCGCGTGAATAAGGCAAGCTGAAGCTTGCACTCCGAGTGCTTCTCACCAAACCTTCGGCAGCAACCGCGCCGGAGTCTGCCCGACATATTTCTTCCACGCCTCGCCGAAGCGATTGGCCAGCAATTCTTCCTCTTTAATAATACGCCACACGATCGCTGGCAAGACGAGAACCGCGAGCGCCATCGCGGCAATTTTGCTGTTGAATAAAATCGCCAGGCCGAGATAAGAAACGCCGAGGCCGAGGTAGGAGGGATGCCGCACCAACGCATACGGCCCGTCCGTCACCAGTTTGAGCTTCGCATCAACTTTGACGTGTGGAAGAAAAGCCTCGCCGGCCTGCTGCATCGCCCGCAGTTTGATGCCGGCGCCCGCCACAAAGATGAGCAACCCCAACCAACTCCACCACGGCGTTGTTGCCTCCGCCTGATAGCGAAATTCCAAAATCGGCGCCAGGATATTGGTGAAAAAACTGATGCCGAGCAACCACGACGTGATTTTGGATTGATCTTCATCCCGGTGATAATGGCGCGCGCCGTTCGCCGCGGGCGTAAAAGTTTCGGCCAGGCGAATAAATAAAATCAAAATGACCAGACTCAAAAACAGGGGCGAAGAGAGAACCGTGTTCAGGTTGATCAGCAACGCGATAAATACCGTGAAAAGAACGGCATGAAAGAGCACGCGCCCGGCCAGATGCAAAATAAAGTCTGCATTCGTTTGGCCGGGAACGAGTTGTTGTTTGAGCCGCTGGAAAAAGGAGGCCTTGCCGGTCTGGCGCTTGAACGAATTAGCGCCCGCCAAAAAGAGCAGAAGCAACACCAACACGGCAATATAAACGACGACCAGCATCAGAATGATATAAATAATTATTGGGGCGAAATCTTCCATAAAACGCGTCTTTGAGATTATAATCCGTTGGCAATTATTTTTACCTGTTTGGCTGCGCCTGTAAGGTTCCGGCCCGTCCGAATTGTCTCGTCACAGCGGTTTATTGTCAAGACTGGCCCACATGTACCATGTCGCCATCGAACGGTAGGGCCGCCAGCACGCGGCGATTTGCGTGAGGCGTTTCGCTTCGGGAAGCTTGCGGAGCCGGTAAGCGATCTGCACGCCTTTGCGAAAACCGAGATCGTCCACCGGCAAAACATCCGGCCGCAACAACGAAAAAATCAGAAACATTTCCGCGGTCCAGCGGCCGATGCCTTTCACCTGCGTTAACGCGGCAATCACGTCTTCGTCGCTCATTTTCGCCAGCCGCCGCGGCGCGATAAGTCCGGCCTGCCATTTCTCCGCCAGATCGCGCAGATAACCCGTTTTCTGCCGCGAAATGCCCGCCGCGCGAAACTGCGGCGCCGGCAATTGCAAAACTTTTTCCAGCGTGACGCGGCCGCCGAGTTTTTCTTTGAAGCGTTTGAAAATCGTGGCCGCGGCTTTCACGGAAAGTTGCTGGGAGAGAATCGCTTCGGTGAGCGCCACAAAATATTGTCGCTGTGGCTGCAAGGTACACGGGCCGTGACGCGAAATGATTGCTGCTAAAACGGGATCCGCCTGGGCCAGATGAAGTTGGGCTTGAGAGAAATCGAAAGGCATCGTTTAAATGATTTTTCCGCTAATTCGGCTATCGCCTGCATGTTTTGGTTCTGTTAATGATAGAGAAAAAAATCACGCAAAGCAAGCAGAATTTCCAGGCCAATGTTCGCGCAGGATTTTCATATTGCTTTTATAAAAACTATTTTATAAATTAACCCCGATGAGTTCTAACGGCAAGGAGATGGGAACTACACCTCAAGGGTAATTAACATGCTAACGTGGGAAGAATGGCAGGAAAAATCCAGAAGTTCGTTGACGGCCGCGCAGATTTTGTTGGAGCAAAACCAGCCTGTCGAAGCGGCAAGTCGGACTTATTATGCGGCGTATCAAATGGTCACCGCCGTGCTGGTCAAGCTCAAACTCAGCCCGAGAAGCGAGTACGGGAACTGGGCGCATCATGAAACTAGGGAAATGTATCTCACGCACATCTGTCACAAAGCAGATTTAAGCTACAAAGATAGAATGGCATTAACTCACCTGAGGTCCAGTTTTTGGACTTTGCTCACTACTCGATACAAGGCAGATTATGGTTTTGATGAAGAGATCGACTTGCATCACTCTCGCGCACTTTGGCGAGATGCAAAGCGGTTAATAAAATTTTTAGAGAATTTAATTCAACGAGGCATGTTATGAGAACTGAAATTTTGAAAACACAAAATAACAATTTGTCAAAAGCACAACAAAAAGCTTTTGAAAAATTTCGACGCAAACTAAAAAAGAAAGTTCCGGATTACCATCTAACCTGGGTTCATCCATATAATGAAACGATAATTGAAGCCGGACTAGAGCCTCACAAAGGGCTGAGTTACAGAAAAACGCACCAGGCAGCTAAAGTGGCTACTGAATTAGAAGATGAAACCGGCATTTTAATTATTTTGCGATGATTTATGAGAACTGAAATTTCGAAAACGCAAAATAACAGTTTGTCACGCATACAACTGAAAACTTTTGAAAAATTTCGACGGAAAGTGAAAGCCCAAGCTCCGGATTTTCGCATCAATCGGGTTCATCCATACAATGCGACAATTATCGAAGTCGGATTGAATTTCCCCCAAAAGATGAGCTATCGAAAAGGTCTGCTTGTTTCGAAACTGGCTACCGAAGTAGAAGATAAAACGGGCATTACGATCATTTTGCGTTGATCACCGCTTCTCCGCTTCTTCGGCGGTCACGGTCAATGTCTCGTACAGAAAGATGCCCATCCCGATCAGAAAGGCGGACCACACCAGGTATAAAATCAAAGTCAACAATTGCAAGGAGAAGGGCACGCCGGCGCCAGGTTCATCATCCTCGCCGGCGCCGTCGGCTGCGGTAGAATCGGCGGGATCTTTGGCGGCTTTCGTTTTGGCCGAGGTTTTGACCTTTGAATTCGCCGCGGCTTCTTTGCCATCACTGCCCACGACCGTGGTTTTGACATTCAAACCTTTTTCAACGAGACTGAAAAGCCGCATCGGCGCGGGCAAAGATAGCGCTCCGAGTATCGTGACCAGAAGCACGCACATCCCAATTCGACCCATCGCCAGTTTGCCGCCGGCAAAATAGCCGATCACAAATAAGAGCAGTCCCACCGTCAGCGCAATCCACATGATGGTCGGATTGAGACGCGCGATAAATGGCAGTAGATTCTCGTCAAACATGTTATAAAGGTAATAAAAAATAACGAAAAGTCAATGTTATCTTGTCAAAAATTTAATATTTTATTTGGCCTCGCTAAAGTGCAAATTGGGTTAAAGTTACATTGTTTCATCAATTTAAACTCGCGACGGCCACAGCACCATCCTTTGCGCCTCCTTTTCAAAACCGTGTTGTTGCAGCCAGGCCGCGGCCGGCGTGTTGACAATCGGCGCGTCATTCCAGGTTTCAACTTCAATACGTTTGCGCGGCCGTAAAGGTTCGGGGAACAACAAAAATTGTCGCAGACATGCAAGCGCCGTGGCAAGCTGCTCGTCGGTTGCGCCAGCAAGGCTCTGCAGGCGCGCGCCGAAATTCTCGGCGTAAATAATCGGCCGCGCGTCAATGAAAATGAGATGGTTGCCCGCCTGTCGCACCAGCGCCAGTGAGTTGCCGGCGAAATCCCGCAACGGTAAATTCACCCCGCGGCCAAAAGGCACGGCCGGATCGAGCACACTCAACATCACCGGCCCGGAAAAATTTGATGATGATTGATTTGTAGCAAACATCTCCAGCGCGTGCGGAAGCGCAAACTGCACGCCCGACAGACCCTCAGCGAAATAACCCCGCCGCACCTCGCCGCGCCATTCCATTTGTTTGAGCGCCTGAAAAATCACATACCACGGCAGCAACCCCTTTTCGCGGCGATACCATTCTTTCACCAAAATTCCATATCGTTCCAACAGCAACACCGCCTGCCGTTGCGCGAGGTTGCGTTCGTTCGCCTCCAGCTTGCCCGCCAGCGCAAACGATTCGGCGAGCGACCAGCGGCCCTCGTTGAGCGGCGGGATTTGTTTCAGTTCGCGGCGATATTCCTCGCGGCGTCGCGAATACTGTCGGCGTCGCCAATTCTGGCTGCGTTTGCGCCACTCGGGCAGGGATTCTTCAAAAAATTTTTGTAAATCTTCCGTGTTGGCGTGACTCGTCGAATCGGCAAATGATTCGGGAATCGTTGCTTCCGCCTCGGCCGGACGCGGCATGCCGTGCTCGGCAAGCTCGTTGAAAACTTGCAGGCTGTCGTTGGTGGCAAGGCCGCGCCACGCCAGTTCGGCCAGCGCTTCGAGCAATGGCGTTTTCGGCAAACCGCTGCCCGCGGCGAGATCGCGAAAAAAACTTGCGCCATTTTCTTTGAGAAATTCGCGCACCGTTTTTGCCGGCGCCGAGAGTGCCGCGATTTGAGGCTCCAACTGTTGGCGCGAATAAAACCAATGGCCTTCGCCGCGGCCGAAAAATTGCACGAGCCGCGCATGGCCTTTGTCTTCTTGATAGAGCCGCCAGATCAATTCACCTTGTTGGCAGAGGGAAGCAAGTTGCAAATGGCAAGGGGCATAGTTTTGCGCAAGCTGGGTGGGAGCAAGCCGCGCGCGCAGAATTTCGCGTTCGAAAAAATGGAGGGGGAGAAATAAACCGCGCAACTGCTGCAACAACGGCGCAAGCTGCGCCGGACTTTGCAGTTGCCCGATGCCGTGC
>Ga0247727_10018087_pt1 | contig 11140 bp, 8 predicted proteins | sample WisWelCaveWW1625_FD_202498 | JGI IMG/M metagenome (GOLD analysis project Ga0247727, IMG submission 202498) | Biofilm microbial communities from Wishing Well Cave, Virginia, United States - WW16-25 | ecosystem: Environmental > Aquatic > Deep subsurface > Groundwater > Cave microbial mat | place...
GGCGCGGCCGGACGGTTATCTACGACGCGGAGCACTTCTTCGACGGCTACAAGGATCACGCGGCGTACGCGCTCAAGACGGTGCAGGCGGCGCTGGCCGGCGGCGCGGATGCCGTCGTCTTCTGCGACACCAATGGCGGCAGCCTGCCGAGCGAGATCGCGCGGATCATCGCCGCCGCGAAGGCCGGCGTGCGCGTGCCCATGGGCATCCACGCGCACAACGACAGCGACCTCGCCGTGGCCAACAGCATCGCGGCGGTGGAGGCCGGCTGCCGGCACGTCCAGGGGACGATCAACGGCTACGGGGAGCGATGCGGCAACGCGAACCTTGTCTCCATCATCGCCATCCTCAAGGTGAAGCTGGGTGTGAACTGCCTTCCCGACGCCAAGCTCAGGGAGCTGACCGAGACCTCGCGCTTCGTGGCCGAGATCAGCAACATGACCCAGCATCAGAACCAGCCGTTCGTGGGCGCGGCCGCGTTCTCGCACAAGGGTGGGGTGCACGTCAACGCGGTGATGAAGAATCCGCGCACCTACGAGCACCTCGAGCCGGCCACGGTGGGCAACCAGCGCAAGATCATCGTCTCGGAGCTGTCGGGCCGCTCGTCGCTGGTCTTCAAGGCGAAGGATTTGGCGCTCGATCTGTCCAAAGAGACCCCGCAAGCCAAGAAGCTGCTTCGGCGCCTGCAGGAGCTGGAGCACCAGGGCTACCACTTCGAGGCGGCGGAAGGCTCGCTGGAGCTGCTGCTCAAGCGCGAGCTGAAGCAGACGGCGCCGTTCTTCCAGCTCGAAGGCTTCCGCGTCATCATGGAGAAGCGCGACCACCGGCTGATCTCCGAGGCCACCATTAAGCTGCACGTCAAGGGGGTCCCAGAGCAGACCGCGGCGGAGGGCGACGGGCCGGTCAACGCCCTCGACAACGCCATCCGCAAGGCGCTGCGGCGGTTTTACCCGAGGCTGGCCGAGATGCACCTGACCGACTTCAAAGTGCGCGTGCTGGATGAGAAGGCCGGCACCGCCGCCAAGGTGCGCGTGCTGATCCAGTCGCAGGACGCGCACGACTCCTGGGGCACCGTCGGCGTTTCGGAGAACATCATCGAGGCAAGCTGGCAGGCGCTCGTCGATTCCATCGAGTACAAGCTGCTCAAGGACCAGTCTCAGAAGGCAGGAGGCAGACGGCAGAAGGCAGCAAGAGCACCACGATCTTAAGGCGTCTTCGCATTCTGCCAACTGCCTACTGCTTACTGCCTTCTGGCCGACAGAATGACTGACCTTCCTCCCCAGTACAATCCGAAGGACGTCGAGGAGTCCCGCTATCAGTGGTGGGAATCCCAGGGCTTCTTTGCGGCCGACGTTGATCCGAAGCGCAAACCCTACACGATCGTGATCCCGCCGCCGAACGTCACCGGCATCCTCCATATGGGCCACGCGCTGAACAACACCATCCAGGACATCCTCATCCGGTTCAAGCGCATGCAGGGCCGGAATGCCCTCTGGGTCCCGGGCACCGACCACGCCGGCATCGCCACCCAGAACGTCGTGGAGAAGGCGCTCGCCAAGGAAGGCAAGCGCCGGCAGGATCTGGGCCGCGATGCGTTTATCCAGCGGGTCTGGCAGTGGAAGGAGCAGTACGGCAACACGATCATCTACCAGCTTAAGCGGCTGGGGTCTTCCTGTGATTGGCGGCGGACCCGCTTCACGATGGACGAGGGACTCTCCGAGGCGGTCCTCGAAGTGTTCGTGCGGCTCCATGAGAAGGGGTTGATCTACCGCGGCAACTACATCATCAACTGGTGCCCGCGCTGCCAGACCGCGCTGGCGGATGAGGAGGCACCCCGCCAGGAAACCCAGGGCAAGCTCTACCACATCAAGTATCCGATTGAGGGCCGGCCTGGGAAATTCATCGAGGTCGCCACCACCAGGCCTGAGACCATGCTGGGTGATACCGCGGTGGCGGTCCACCCGAAGGACAAACGGTACAAAGCGTTGGTCGGCAAGTTCGCGATCCTTCCCCTTGTGGGTCGCCGCCTGCCCATCATCGCTGACGAATTAGTGGACAAAGACTTCGGCACCGGCGCGGTTAAGGTGACGCCGGCCCACGATCCCGTGGACTTCGCGCTCGGCAAGAAGCACAATCTCGAGTTCATCAACGTCATGACCGATGATGGCCGTATGACCAATGTGCCCAAGCCCTACGAGGGGTTGGACCGCTACGAGTGCCGCAGCAAGCTCATCGTGGACCTGGAACAGCAGGGCTACCTCGGCGCCATCGATGAGCACACGCACAACGTCGGCCACTGCTACCGCTGCCACACGGCGGTCGAACCGCGCCTCTCGCCCCAGTGGTTCGTCAAGATGAAGCCGCTGGCCGAGCCGGCAATCAAAGCGGTCAAGCAGGGCACCGTCCGATTCGTGCCGGAGCGCTGGACCAAGGTCTATCTCAACTGGATGGAGAACATCCAGGACTGGTGCATCAGCCGACAGATCTGGTGGGGCCATCGCCTCCCTGTCTACTATTGTCAGACTTGCGCAAGACAGGGAGCAGTCGGCAGTCGGCAGTCGGCAGTCGGCAGCAAAAAGGACACTGCGGACCAGGCGGGCGTGATTGTGTCCAAGACGAAACCCACCAAGTGCCCAGGTTGCGGCGGCAGCGAACTGAGGCAAGACGAAGACGTATTGGACACCTGGTTCAGTTCATGGCTGTGGCCGTTCTCAACGCTCGGCTGGCCGAAGCAGACGAAGGACCTGGGCTATTTCTACCCGACCGACGCGCTGGTCACCGCGCAGGAGATCATCTTCTTCTGGGTCGCCCGGATGATCATGGCCGGCTACTTCTGCCTGAAGAAGCCGCCGTTTACCACCGTGTATATCCATGGGACGGTGCGCGACATCACCGGCAAGAAGATGTCGAAGTCGCTGGGCAACATCATCGACCCGCTGGAGATCATCCAACAGTATGGCACCGACGCGCTGCGCTACACGCTCGTCACGGCGACCGCGATCGGGCAGGACGTCTTCCTCTCGGAGGAGCGCTTCGTCGCCGGCCGAAATTTTGCGAACAAGCTCTGGAACGCGACGCGCTACGTCTTGAGCGTCTCGGCAACCCCGGCGGCGGGCGGCCTGCGGCGCGAGGCGCTGACGGTCCCCGACCGCTGGATCCTCTCGCGGCTGCAGCGGGCGATTGAGCGCGCGACGAAAACCATTGACGCCTGCTCGTTCAACGACGCCGCCACGACCATCTACGACTTTCTCTGGCACGACTTCTGCGATTGGTATCTCGAAATCGCCAAGGTCCAGCTGGCCCAGAAGACGGGGCAGACCGCGCAGGTGCTCCTGCGGGTGCTCGAGGCCAGCTTGAGGCTGCTGCATCCGGTCATGCCGTTCATCACCGAGGAGCTCTGGCAGCGGCTGCCGCATGAGAAGTCCACCCGGAGCATCATGGTCGCTTCCTGGCCCAAACCGGACAAAAAGCTGACCGATGCCGAAGCCGAACGGCTCGTTGAGCGGTTCCAGGGCGTCGTCGGAGCCATCCGCAACACGAAGGCCGAGCTCAACGTCCCGCTCGACCGCAAACCGCCCATCCGGCTCTCGACCGCCCAAGCCGGCCTGCGGACGTTCTTCGAGGCGCACCGGCCGCTGCTTCAGGCGCTGGCCGGCGCCAGCGACGTCCGCATCGAAGCCACCCGCCAGCGCCTCAAGCACGCCGCTGCTACGGTCGTGGACGGCATCGAGGTGCTCATCCCGCTGGAGGGTATCATCGACCCGGCCAAGGAGCGGGAGCGGCTTACGCAGCGCGTCTCCGAGCTGACCAGCCACGTCCGGCGGCTCGAGGGGCGGCTGGCCGACAAGCAGTTCACGCAGAAGGCGCCCAAAGAGGTCGTTGAGCAGACGAAGATCTCGCTGACCCAGGCCCGCGAAACGTTGAAGAAGTCCTCCGAACACCTCGCCGTCCTTCAATCGATGTGAGATGATGGGGCCGCTTACCCCTCGCGCCATATCCCGCCTCCTGGCTCGCGCGCTGGCTGAAGATGCCGCCTCCCACGATGCCACCTCCCGGGCGGTGATCCCGGCGGCGTTGCGCATCCGTGCTTGCATCGTCTCGCGCGCCCCAGGCGTGCTCGCCGGCGTCAAGGCGGCCGCCTTGGCATTCACCACGCTAGATCGCTCGCTGCGCTGCCGCCTGCACCGGCGCTCAGGCGCATCGGTGGCTCCAGGCACAACCATCCTAACCATTGAGGGCCGGGCGCGCTCCATCTTCGCGGCGGAGCGGACCGCGCTGAACCTCTTGGGGCACCTCTCGGGGATCGCCACACTCACCGCGGCCTTCGCGCGGCGCGCGCGCGGCACCCGAGCGCGCATCTTCGACACCCGCAAGACGCTGCCCGGCCTGCGCGCGCTGGAGAAGGACGCGGTCCGCGCCGGGGGAGGGCAGAGCCACCGCGGTGATCTGAGCGAGGCGATCCTGATCAAGACCAATCATCTGAAGGCGCTCGGCGGCCGGCGCGCCATCCAGCAGGCGGTTTCGCGGGCCAAACGGGCACGACCCAGAAAATTTGTGGAGATCGAAGTGACGAACCTCTCCGAGCTCAAGCAGGCGCTGGCGGCCCGTCCGGACGGCATCCTGCTGGACAACTGGCGCTTGCCGGCCATCCGCAAGGCTGTAGCACTTCGGAAGGGACGCAGGCCGCTGCTTGAGGTCTCCGGCGGCGTGACGCTGGCCACCGTCCGCGCCATCGCCCGCGCCGGCGTGGAGCGCATCTCCATCGGCCGCCTCACCCACTCCGCCCCCTCGCTCGATGTCTCCCTTAAAGTGATGCGATGACAGGTATGGCGGCTGGCGCCCTGACAGGACCCGCCAGCTATTAGAATGGATCGCTTCCAGCTCGTCACTGATCTCACGCCGAAAGGTGATCAACCGCAGGCGATCGAGGCGCTGACAAAGGGGCTCAAGGAGGGCAAGAAGTTCCAGACGCTCCTCGGCGTGACCGGCTCCGGTAAGACGTTTACCATGGCGCACGTCATCGCGCAGCTCAACCGCCCAACGCTGGTCATCTCGCACAACAAGACGCTCGCCGCCCAGCTCTACAGCGAGTTTAAGAGCCTCTTTCCGCACAACGCGGTCGAGTACTTCGTGAGCTACTACGACTACTATCAGCCCGAGGCCTACGTGCCGCAGACGGACACCTACATCGAGAAGGACTCGGCGATCAACGACGACCTGGACCGGTTGCGCCTCTCCGCCACCAGCTCGCTGCTAAGCCGCCGCGACACCCTCATCGTGGCCAGCGTCTCCTGCATCTACAACCTGGGCGACCCGGACGAGTACAGTCAGCAGCTGGTCTGGATCACGAAGGGCAAGGCCGTGCGGCGAGATGAGCTGCTCTCCTGGCTGGTGGCCATCCAGTACAGCCGCAACGACGTCGCCTTCACGCGCGGGACGTTTAGGGCGCGGGGCGACGTGGTGGACATCTTCCCGGCTTACCGCAAGACCGCCTACCGGGTGGAGCTGGGGCAGGGGATGGTCGGGCGCATCCGCGAGATCGATTCGCTGACGAGCGACGCGATCGCCGAGCTGGACCAGATCGCCATCTACCCGGCCAAGCACTTCGTCATCAGCAAGGAGAAGATCGCCGCGGCGCTGGAGGGCATCCGCCAGGAGATGGTGGAGTGCGTGCGCAACTTCCAGGCGCAGGGCAAGCTCCTGGAAGCGCAGCGGCTGGAATCGCGCACGAAGTATGACCTGGAGATGCTCAAGGAGCTGGGCTTCTGCCACGGGGTGGAGAACTACTCGCGGCCGCTGTCGGGCCGCCCGCCCGGCTCGCGGCCCCACTGCCTCATCGACTACTTCCCGAAGGACTACCTGATGGTCATCGACGAGTCGCACGTCACGGTCCCGCAGATCCGAGGCATGTACCAGGGCGACCGCGCGCGCAAGGAGACGCTAGTCGAGTACGGCTTTCGGCTGCCCTCGGCACTCGACAACCGGCCCAACACCTTCGAGGAGGTCGAGTCGCTGCTCAACCAGGCCGTGTTCGCCTCGGCCACACCCGGCCCCTACGAGGGGCAGCACAGCGGCGGCAGCGTGGTCGAGCAGATCATCCGCCCGACCGGTCTGGTGGACCCCGTCGTCACGATCAAGCCCACCGAGGGGCAGATCGACGACCTCATCGAGCAGGTGAAGGCCCGCGCCCAGCGAACGGAGCGGGTGCTGGTCACGACGCTCACCAAGCGGCTCGCGGAGGACCTCAGCCGCTACCTCGGCGAAGCCGGGCTGCGCGTGAAGTACCTCCACTCGGACATCGACGCGATCGAGCGGGTCGAGATCCTGCGCGACCTGCGCAAGGGCGACTTCGACTGCCTCGTCGGCATCAACCTGCTGCGCGAGGGGCTGGATCTGCCCGAGGTCTCGCTCGTCGCGGTGCTCGACGCCGACAAAGAAGGGTTCCTGCGCTCGGCGACCTCGCTGATCCAGGTGGCCGGGCGGGCGGCTCGCCACATCAACGGCGAGGTGATCCTCTACGCGGACCACGCCACCGGCGCCATACGCCAGATGCTCGGCGAGACCACTCGCCGCCGCGCCAGGCAGCTAGTCTATAATCAAGCCAATCACATCACGCCGACCAGCATCGTCAAGGCGATCCGCGACGGCATCGAGACCCTCCGCGGCGCCGAGACGCTGGCCATCGAGCAGACCGGGCAGACCAACGAGCAGCACGACGTCCGGCAGGTGCTCTCCGAGCTGGAAGATGAGATGCTCGTCTGTGCTGCGGCGCTCCAGTTTGAGCGCGCCGCGCTGCTGCGCGACCAGGTCCGGTCACTCAAGGAGAAATACCGCATCGATGACGCTCCTGCGCGAAAGCGGCCGGCGCGATCCCGAGCTTGAAGCCACGCTCGGCCGCTACATGAACGAGTGTGCGCTGCGCGGGCCGGTCTTCGCCTTCCGCGAGGCCGGCTCCACCATGGAGGAGGCGCACGCGCTGGCCCGGCAGGGTGCTGCGGAAGGCGCGCTCGTGTTCGCCGCCCGCCAGAGCCAGGGGCGTGGCCGGCTCGGCCGCGTGTGGGAATCCCCGGAAGGGGGTGCCTATTTCTCGATCCTCCTGCGGCCGCGGCGCCCGACCACCGAGATTCCGCAGCTCTCGCTGGTGGCCGGCCTGTCGCTGGCCGAGGGCATCCGCCAGCTCGCCCGGCTCTACCCGAGCATCCGCTGGCCCAACGATCTGCTCCTCGATGGGAAAAAAGTGGCGGGCATATTGGTTGAGGCGTCGGCGTACGTCATCATCGGCGTCGGCGTCAACGTGACGACCGCCCCGTCGAATCTGCCGGACACGGCCACCTCGCTCTCCGCCGCCGGCCACGCGTTCCATCCCCACCAGGTCACCGGCGCCTTCTGGCGGCGCTTCTCCATGTGGCACGATCGGTGGGCCCGCGAAGGGTTCGCGCCGATCCGCGAGGCGCTGCGCCCCTGGATGGGCCACTTCGGCCAGCCCGTGCACATCACCACCGGGTCCGAGCACTTTGAGGGCGTCGCGCAGGACGTGGACGAGCAGGGAAGGCTCGTCGTGCGCCTCGACTCCGGCATTCACCGGGCGTTCGACGTGGGGGAAGTCACCCTGCTGCGCTAGATGATTCTCGCGATTGATATCGGTAACACGACCACCAATTTCGGCCTCTTCCGGGGCGGCCGGCTGGCGCGGGCCTTCGCGCTACCAACGAAGGCGTGGCGTGCGGGCGGCGCGGCCCCGCAGCTGAGGAGGGTGCGCGGCATCGATGACGCCATCATCTGCAGCGTGGTGCCCTGGGCGACCCCGCGGGTCAGCAGAGCCCTGCGAGCGGCCGGCTGCCGGCGCGTCAGGGTCGTCGGCCGGCACATCAGGGTCCCCTTGAAGAACCGCTACCACTATCCCCGGCAGGTTGGCCAGGACCGGCTTGTCGGAGCCTATGCCGCGTGGAAAGCCTATAAGCGCAGCTGCATTGTGGCCGACTTCGGCACCGCCATCACCATCGACGTCGTTACCAAAACCGGAGCGTATTTAGGCGGCATCATCGCGCCCGGCCTCGAGATCTCTCTGGAGGCGCTGGCCACCCGGACCGCCCTGCTGCCCAAGGTGCAGTTTCGTGAACCGCCCGAGCTGCTGGGCCGGGATACCGCCAACAGCATCCGCTCGGGCCTGCTGCACGGCTGCGCGGCGCTCACCGATGGCCTGGTGGGCCGGCTGAAGGCCGCCTACGCCCCACAGGCCGTCGTGGTAGCTACAGGGGGTGCCAGCGCCCTGATCGCCAAACACGCCCGCTCCATCGACCGCCTCAGGCCCCACCTTGTCCTGGAAGGCCTCTACATGCTTAGCCAGTAATTATAAGCTAAGTCATGTATTTAATAGATTTATGACGAATTAAGCCTATAAAGTGCATATTTATGCCTAAAATACCCCTTGAAATCACCAGCCGTTCTGGTACAATCTTGTCAAGATTAGCACTCTTGATATATGATTGCTAACAGGAGGAGCGTGCATGGCGATTAAGCCCCTAGGAGATCGGATCGTGGTCAGACCGCTCGATCCGCAGGAAAAGACGAAGAGCGGCCTGGTGCTGCCGGACACCGCGAAGGAAAAACCGCAAGAAGGCAAAGTCATTGCCGTGGGAAAAGGTCGCCTGCTTGACGAAGGGGATGTGAAGCCCCTGGAGATCAAGACAGGCGACCGCGTGTTATACGGGAAGTATGCCGGCTCCGAGGTGTCGCTCGAAGGGGAGGACTACCTGATCCTCCGCGAAGAGGACATCCTGGCAATCGTTCAATCGTAACCGTAAAAGGAGGCGAAGGGATATGGCCAAGCAACTCTTGTTCGATGAAGACGCGCGCCGGCGCATGTACCAGGGTGTCCGGCAGCTCGCGCAAGCGGTCAAGGTGACGCTGGGGCCCAAGGGCCGCAACGTCGTGCTCGAAAAGAAGTTCGGCTCCCCGACCATCACGAAGGACGGGGTCACGGTCGCCAAGGAAGTGGACCTCGAGGATCCGTATGAGAACCTCGGCGCCCAGCTCGTGAAGGAAGTCGCCGAGAAGACCTCGGACAACGCGGGCGACGGCACGACCACCGCGACGGTGCTCGCCGAGGCGATCTTCCGCGAGGGGCTCAAGAATGTGACGGCCGGCGCCAACCCGATGGCCCTCAAGCGGGGCATCGAGAAGGCGGTCGAGGAAGTGATCGAGCAGCTCAAGAAGCTCTCCAAGCAGGTCAAGGACAAGAAAGAGATTGAACAGGTCGCTACGATCGCCGCCAACTACGACCGTGAGATCGGCGAGAAGATCGCCGATGCGATGGAGAAGGTCGGCAAGGACGGCGTCATCACGGTTGAAGAGTCGAAGAGCATGGCGACGACCTTGGACCTGGTCGAAGGGATGCAATTTGACCAGGGCTACCTCTCGCCCTACTTCGTCACGGACGCCGAGCGGATGGAGACGGTGCTCGATGAGCCCTACATCCTGATCTACGAGAAGAAGATCTCGGCGATGAAGGACCTGCTGCCGCTCTTGGAGAAGGTCGCCAAGGCGGGTCGGCCGATCGTCCTGGTCGCGGAGGACGTCGAGGGCGAGGCGCTGGCCACGCTGGTGGTCAACAAGCTGCGCGGAACCCTGCAATGCGTGGCGGTGAAGGCGCCGGGCTACGGCGACCGGCGCAAGGCCATGCTGGAAGACATCGCGATCTTGACCGGCGGACGCGCGCTGACCGAGGATCTGGGCATCAAGATGGAGAACATCCAGCTCGAGGATTTGGGCCGCGCCAAGCGGCTGAAGGTCGACAAGGAGAACACGACGATCATCGAGGGGGCCGGCAAGACCTCGGCGATCAACGGCCGCGTCGCCCAGATCAAGAAGCAGATCGAGGACAGCGACTCGGACTACGACAAGGAGAAGCTCCAGGAGCGGCTCGCGAAGCTCTCCGGCGGTGTCGCCCAGATCAACGTGGGTGCCGCGACCGAGACCGAGATGAAGGAGAAGAAGGCCCGCGTCGAGGATGCGCTGCACGCGACCAAGGCCGCCCGGGAAGAGGGCATCGTGCCCGGCGGCGGCGTGGCGCTGATCCGCTGCATCACGGCGCTGGAGAAGCTCAAGCTCGGCGGCGATGAGCAGATCGGTGTCGAGATCGTTCGCCGCTCGCTGGAGGAGCCCGCGCGGCAGATCGCGGGCAACGCCGGCCAGGAGGGCTCAGTGGTCGTCCAGCGCATCAAGGAAGAGAAGACCAACGTGGGCTTCGACGCCGAGAAGCTCGAGTACACCGACATGGTGGCCGCGGGTATCGTGGACCCGACCAAGGTCGTCCGCACCGCCCTGCAGAACGCGGCCAGCATCGCCGGCCTCCTGATCACGAGCGAGGCGCTCATCACCGAGCTGCCGGAGAAGGACAAGGAGAAAGCGATGTCGGGCGGCGGGCACGGCGCGCCGGGCGGGTTCGGCGGCGGCGAGGGGATGTATTGATCATGGCCACCGCAACCGCAACGTCAAGCAGCCTGAAGCTCAAGCCCATCGGCGACCGGGTCATCGTCCAGCGGCTGGGCTTCGCCGAGAAGAGCAAGGGCGGGCTCTACCTGCCGGACTCGGCGCAGGAGAAGCCGCAAGAGGGCAAGGTGATCGCGATCGGTAGCGGCAAGATGCTCAAGAACGGCAAGGTGGTGCCGCTGAGTGTTAAGGCCGGCGACCGGATCCTCTTCGGCAAGTACTCGGGCTCGGAAATCAAAGTTGATGAGAAGGAGTATGTCTTCCTCAGCGAAGACGACATCCTCGCGATCATCACCTAGCATTGGTGCCTGGCACTCCGCCGCAGGCGGAGTGCCTGGCACCGGTCACGCGAGGCCCCTCTGCGCGATGAGCGCGAGGGGCCTTCGTGTTTGTGTGATGGCGGCACCGGGGAGGAAGGGGACTGGCGTCCCCCAAATCGCTGGCGTTCGTCTGGTGGAAACCAACGGAGACCGAGATATGGGTAGCTGGAAGCGATTCCGAAGGTTCTTCATCCTGCTTGTGATCGTGGCGATTCCGACAGCCATCGTGGTGAGGTCGCGCCTGATTCAGATGGAAGCCCCAAAGGTTGTGCAACTCATTAGAGCCTACAAGGCGGAGCATCAGACGTATCCGAAGTCTTTGAGCGAAT
>Ga0247727_10018088_pt1 | contig 11139 bp, 10 predicted proteins | sample WisWelCaveWW1625_FD_202498 | JGI IMG/M metagenome (GOLD analysis project Ga0247727, IMG submission 202498) | Biofilm microbial communities from Wishing Well Cave, Virginia, United States - WW16-25 | ecosystem: Environmental > Aquatic > Deep subsurface > Groundwater > Cave microbial mat | place...
ATGAGTCAAGAACATCTCATAATAAAGAAAGTGTTGATTACATGAGATAATTATTTTGTTAATGAATTAGGCTGTCTTTGTGTTATTTTTACTATTTGGTAGGCCCACTCTCTTCCCTGTTTTGTCCTTTCCACTCTACCTTTTGAGGCAAATCTGGAAAGGTATGTTGAGATTATACTAAGTTTGATTGGCTCACCATAATCATCCTCGTATTTCTCAAGGACTTCGGATGAGGTGAATTTACCCATGGGAAAGTATTTGTCTATAATATTCCAGGTTTTAGAACCTATTGAATCCAGAGTTGGTCCGGCTTGTGGCTCTTCAATGTTAATCAAATCCATTAGTTCGAATATCTTTAGTACTTTATCCCTAGTCACATTGCCTTCTACACTAAAGTTGTACTTGGCCCCATCAGTATCTTCTAGATCTATCTTGATCCTTTTCTTAGCCATTGTGATCGATCCGATTACACCTTAACACTTGAACGGATCAAAGAAGATTTGTTAACCAGTGGGTTTGTTAACATTCACTGCGTAGCCCACGCCTAACCATTTTTAGTTTCTTAACAAATCACACCCCTCTTTTAGCCTAGTTTATGAAAAATCTATGCCTAGAGTGGAAATAATGGGGTTCATTCAGGCATCTTAACATTGTTAAGACCTATATTCACGCCTAGAGTGGAAATGATGGGGTTAAATTTGCCTTTTTGGAGGTTTATCTTAACATCAAGTTAACTCATTGTTAATTAGAATCTGGGAATGCCCACACACCATACTTTCCACTCTAGCTTTATTAAAAAATTTTTTTTAAAGAAAAAATAAAAATAATTAATGATATACTGAATTTGGTTTAGTGGTTCTATTCTAATTAGATTATTCTAAGGTAGAATCAATATGTGGCACAGGAAATACAGGTGTGTGTGTAAATGACAAACCATGATGCTGTAGATAAATTACTTAATGATGCAACAAGTGGACGATCCATCTTAAAAAAGCGAGATGTGTTACATTTTACATTCATTCCAGATGTAATACTACATAGAGACAACGAACTTGCCAAAGTAACCCAAGCGCTTTTACCTATCTTAAAAAAATCACGACCATCGAATCTCCTTGTTTATGGGAAACCAGGTACAGGCAAAACACTAGTAGTAAAAACAGTCTTAGCAAAAATCCAAAAACGCGTAGAGAAAAGCGATTTTCCAATTAAACTGGTTTATACAAACGCTAAAGACGAAACAACACTCTATGGATTATTAGTAAGTTTTGGTAGACAATTAGGATTGAAGACACAAAAAGAGTTGCCCACTACAGGTCTGTCAATTAGTGGAGTATTCAACAGGCTCTTGGATGTAATCCAAAAAAACTCTACAAACGCAGTCTTTGTTATAGATGAGATTGACTACCTTGCAGAACTAATATCAAAAACAGGTAAGGATATTTTGTATAATTTAACAAGAGCAAATGAGAGGTTAAAGACAGGCTCCCTCACCCTGATTGGAATCTCAAACGACTTGACCTTTAAAGAAAGACTTGATCCTAGAGTACTAAGTAGTCTAAGTGAAGAAGAAATTGTCTTTACAAACTATACTATGGAACAAATCAAAGAAATTCTTTTGGATAGAATCAAAACCGCATTTATCCAAGGTACAGTGGAACCTGCAGCAGTAAACCTCTGTGCAGCAATGGCTGGCCAAGAACATGGAGACGCAAGACGAGCAATAGATCTTTTACGTGTTGCAGGAGAGTTAGCTGAAAGAGAGCAATCAGAAACTGTAAAAGAGGACCACATAAGACGAGCCTCTCAAAAAATGGAAGAAGACAAAGAAACCACCGCACTAAACTCCTATCCACTACATGAAAAATTACTAATAATTGCAGTAATGAGGGCAAAGGGCTCCTCCACAGGTGAGATATACCAATCCTATAAAGGGCTCTGTAAGACGATCCGGCAAAAAGAGATAACCCAAAGAAGAGTGACTCAAATACTTGGAGATATTGAGCTTTCAGGCCTGATCACAGGCAAAATAGTTCACCAAGGCATGCATGGTAGAACCAAAAAATACAACTTGACAATTCAACCCGATGTTATAAAAAAAACATTCAAAGACGATCTCATCTTAACAGATGTTTTATAATTATAATAAACCAGTTTAATCTACAAAACTTTTTGTAAAAACTTTGAGTGTTGCCAAGTTAACAATAACTGCAATTCCAGGGGTTGGTGTAATTCCAACACTTGTTTGGTATGAAGTTTGGGTCTGCCAAGCTCCAGAGTTTACTATCAATGTCCCCTTGTACATATCCAAATCTACAACATGAATGTGTCCAGAATGAAAGATATCTGGAATTTCATCAATAACCATCATATCTTCTATTTCAGGAGCTATAGGGGTTCGTTTACCATAAATCGGGCTAAGATGTCTGGCTTTTAACAATGTCCTCATTGCTTTTGCTGGTTGTGAATAACTTAGGCCAGGCGTAGTTCCAACAACATCATCTAAACTTTGCCCATGAAACATCAAAACTTTTACTCCATTTAATGAAATCATTGATGGATTACCAATCATGAAAAAATTCTCTCTATTCCATAAATCCAAATTGTGTTTTTCAGGTATGGCAGGTTGTGGCAAGGCCCGGCGACCTGGATCATGATTTCCTGGAACGATAAAGACTTTGATGTATTTTGGAATTTTGTCAAGCATTTGAGCAGCCTTTGCCATCTGTTGGCTAATGTCCACTAAAAGCAACTCCTTGTCTTGATTGGGGAAGATTCCAATCCCATCAACCACATCCCCACACACCAAAACAAAACGAACTTTTTTAGCAATTGGGTCAGAGCTTGAAAGCCAAGAAACAAATTCTCCAAATTCTTTTTCCATAAAATACCTACTACCTACATGCAAGTCTGATATCAAAACAGCATAGGTTTCCGTTTTAGAACGATTTGTTACATGCTCTGGTACATCTGGAACAACAAGCTCTTTTGTTACAAAACCACCATTTTTTCCACTTGTTATACTTTGCATAATAAACTGGTCTACCAAAAGCGAGTTTGCTATTGGTAGTATCTCTTTGTTAAAAACTAATGTTTCAAGAGATCCACTAGGATCATCAATAGTTAGTTTTGTGACATCCCTGTCTATTTTTCGATCCATGAGGAGTCCGCCTATAAAGACCTCCTCTTTTGGCTTACCTGCCTTTACGGTATCTATTTGAATTAGTTTTTTTGCTTGTGCCCTTTGAGATACTATTTTCAAAAGTTTTGAATACCTGTTGGCAAAAAGAGCCCCAAAACCATCAATCCCCTCAGCTGAAGTGATCTTCTTTGTAGGATCTGACAAAATTTCATGCTTGTCTTCTATATTTTCATCAATTTCTGAATCAACAAACATCTTCAAATCATTTTGATTTATCAAAAACAGGTTCTGTCTTGCTTTTTCACGTACAACACGTTTGATTATTATCTCCACCTCTTTAGAATCGATTTTTTCAAGAATCTTAAACGCATCTGGGTGAATCTGAAATCCTTTACTTAACACATATTTTAATGCAGAAGATGCATTCTCATTCATCAAAGTCAGATAATAGAACTTTTAATTAAATCTGCTCAAGCTAACCCTCAAATACACTTACCATAAAATAAAAACATGAATCGAAAAAAAAGATTGTTAATATTTCTTATTTTTATAGGAATATTTAGTGGAGCATATTCTATTGGCGCTGAAATGATAGTTTCTGATGAAGAGGCAATGGCGTTTCTTGAAGAATTTCAATTATCAATTGAGGGGATTGATGCAATTGGAATCTTTGTACACAACTCAATGATAGGACTCCCAATGTTTATTCCAGGTTTTGGTGCGGTATGGGGAGCATTTGCTGCGTGGTCTACTGGCTTTGCTTTTAGTGCACTTACAATATCATATCCGGCTCTTGAAAATATTCCACCCTTGACCGTACTCTTTCTCTCACCTTTTGGGGTGATGGAAGTTGCTGCATATTCCTTAGGGATGTCAAGGAGTTTTCTTCTCATTCATACAATAATCAAAAAAAATTCAATAAAACAAGAACTACGGATAACTGGCATCGAAGTGGGAATAGCCATAGCACTTTTGCTTGTTGGTGGGTTTATAGAACATGCAATGATAGAACAATTTAGTTCCAACCCCGATTTTCCAAATTCATAGGTTTATTTTAAAAAATAAAACATCAGCCCGGAATTGCCTAACCTGTCTAAATTATTTAGACCATTAATTATATACAACATTGGATTTTAATTAAATGATGAAACTTCTTATTTTATTATTAATTTCAGTTTCAGGAATTATTCTTATCAGCTCATCACAACAAGCAGACGCTAAACTACTTCCAGACGGTATATATTTACTACAAGGAAATGGTTTTATCATTTCAAAAGACGTGATCGATGATTCAGAACTAGACCTTCAATTTTTTACAAATAAACTTGTTAACAATAAAATTAAACTGAATCTTAAAGATGGAATAGTATCAATCTCAAATGATGATTATATTGCTTCTAGTGGATGGACAGGAACAACATTATCTGATGGTAGATTTCTAAGACTCTCTGGGAATGTAGAAAATTCAGAAGGAAATAAAATTTCTACCAGTCTTTTTGGCAGACTTGTTGAGGATAGTGATGATGGCATTGTTTACAGTTTTACAGGAAAATTAAAAACAAATGATGAATCCATGAAACTAGTTTATATTGTAAAGATTGTTGGCAGTCCTGTATTACATATTGAAGAAGAAAAACCATCACAGGAAAAAACTATTCAAATAAACATTTTACCTGGCTCATCAAATCCTGGTAACATAAAATATTATTCTCCAAGTACAACAACAATTATTCCTGGCACTACCATTGTCTGGAAAAATGAAGATTCTGTATCCCACACAATTTTAAGCGGCGTTGCAAGTTTTTCACATGGGAAACCCTTCAAACCAGATAATAAGATAAACAGTGGCAGTATTGCGCCTGGGCAAACATTTAACGCAACAATTAACGAGTTGGGCATCACAAGATTCTTTGATTCCCAATACTTCTGGATGGATGGAGTAATAATTACACTTCCTGAAGAAAAATCAACATCCCTTGGTAAAAATACAGAAACAGCACTTGATATTAGAAACAAATATCTTAATAAAACTGGAAACTAGCTTGTTCTAAAATTTATGTATGATTTAGGTCTGTATTGATCAAGAACCATTACAGAAAGATCAGAGAACTGTCTGCCTTCTAAATCCTTTAATACTCCAATAAAAGAGGTCTCCTTCTCAGTTGTTAAAAACTCAAAGACATGAACCTTGATTTCTGATGTATCAAAACCACGGTCTTTTAGGTAGACTGCTATTTCTGATTGCATAAAATTTTTTGATGGATCTTTTGGCCAAGGTCTTGGAACTAGTATTACACTATAACCATCCAATAGAGCTTTTTGTAATTCAAGTTTTTCTTCTTCAATGGTTGTAGTTACATGCATTGTAATCACCTTACTTTTGTCTAGGGGAACACAAGCTTTTGCTGCAGCTACCTGAACAGAACTAATTCCTGGAATAATTTGTACCCTACCAAAAATCTCAAACAACCTATCAACAACTTCTGATTCTGAAAAATTCACATCACCAGTAAACGGAATAACACAAGTCTTATCGCCCAAGGTTTTTGCTACTTTTTGGTAGATCTCCTCTTGATTTTGCATTGTTACTTCATAAACTTCCTTATTTACCAAAAGTCTCTCTATTGTTTTTAGAGTGTATTTGTAACCGATCACTATTTCAGAATAAAGTATGACTTCTTTTACAGCATCAGTGATATATCTTGGGGAACCAGGACCAACCCCTACAGCGTATACTTCACCCATATCCTAATCCATGACTTTTTGTCTACTCTTAATATAATCTACAAAAGGCACCCAATCTACTCTCATGTATCTTATCGGATCCTTTGCAGGATATTTTACCCAACCACTAACAATTGAAAATTGATATTTTTTTGTTTTATTTCCCATATTAATTTCTAAATTCAAACCACCTCCCCAAGATTTTTCTTCAGAACTAACATTTAAAATTCGATTAAATGGAATCTCCATGTTTTTTTCATTTTGTAGATCCAATCTAAGTTCTTTATCATCATATCCATCATGATGAATCATAATATTCTTTGAGTTTAGCAAAGCGCGAATCTGTCTTTCTACTGCAGCTGCCCACCACTTTACTTTGGCCTCAGTTTTTGTTACAAACATCAAATGCTTCTCAGTCAAAAAAAGCATTCCTTCAACTCCATGCTTGAAAAATTTCTTTTCTTGACACCAAACAGAAAGAATATGAGTTTGGATGTGCTCGTCAGAATCCATAAAACTGTATAAAATTTGCTCGTTAAAAACCAATGTCTAATAGTTAGTTTTTATTAAAGAGCCTAAGATATCCAAATATTGAATTTTAAGATATTTACAATCAGTATAGTTTTTTTGATTTTTGTAAGTTTTATCCCACTAAACTTTGCAGATTCCAAAGTAGCTGTGATCGAGACAAACTCTGGAAACATGATAATTGAGTTTTTTCCAGACGATGCTCCAAAAACCGTTGCGAATTTCATAAATCTTACAGAAAACGGTTTTTACGACGGGACAAAATTTCATAGAATAATACCTAATTTTATGATTCAGGGAGGTGATCCTTTGTCAAAAGATGTTAATTCTATACAAAACTGGGGAACCGGAAATTCTGGCAATACGATTGATGCAGAGTTTAACAGCATAAAACACATGCGGGGAATTATATCAATGGCAAGATCAGCGAACCCTAACAGTGCAAGCTCTCAATTTTTCATAGTGCATAAAGATTCAACCTTTCTTGATAAACAATATACTGTATTTGGCAGACTACTAACACAAGAAAGCTATGACGTACTTGACTCTATAGCTTCTCTTGAAACAAATCATAATGCTACAAGTGGCATGCCGTTAGACGCTCCACTTGATCTTAACTCTGCAGAAATTCATAGGATAAAGATCAAAGATCTTTCAGAAATTTCTGATACACTAAATCTTGGGGAACCAGAACGCATAATTTCTCATTCTACATTTAATGATGGGATTTATTCAAACACATTGTTTGAATTTTCATTTAAGGCGCCACAAGGATGGACATTACAAGAACCACAAAAAACACAACCAGAAACACCAGATGTTGTTCTGTTAGGTCCACAAAATGATGAGTTCAACGCCGTAATTGCTTTTCTTATTGAAGACAAAAACGGGACCTCACTTGAACAGCATGTTAAAGATACAAGAACAAACCTACAACCTATAATTGATGCTGGAAGACTACAAATTCTCTCTGAGGAGAACAAAAACATAGGAGAATTCAATGGATATGTTACAGAAGCCAAGGGCGGATTTTCTGCAAGAGACAAAATTTTCATAATAAAATATAAAGAAATTGTCTTAGAAAGTGATAACAAATTCTATACCATTACATATACAAATCAGGAAAAGGACTTTGATTCAGATCTGGTCGCTTTTAATAATGTACTAGATTCGTTTGAAACATCTTCTCAACCAAAAACCGAATCACCGATTGATGATTTTGTACCTCAAGCTGATATTGGTATGAATGTTGTCATAGGCATTGCTGTTAGTATAAGCGCTGCTATTGCCATAATTGTAGTTGTTAAAAGAAAGAAAAAACATATCACACAAACCTAATCCAACACAATCTGATTAGATACTTTTATCAGATATCATCTGTCTCATCTTGGGACCTATAGAAATTCATTTACGACTGCCCTTCCCCTAAAACCCCTTTTGAGGAGAGGATCAAGTTTTTCAGTAACGGTGATTAATAATACTAATTGGAAAAGTTGTTTGCCACCAAGCAGGATTTAATCTCAGTTATTGAAAAGGAAGCTAAACTAAAGATTGACAGCTTTGTGGAAGGAGCAATTAGCATGGCTGAAGAAGTCCATTCTGGAGTTAAACGAGAGGACGGCGTATCTCCATTTCTTGAAACCCATATCTGGCCTGTAACTATTGTTGTTATACGTCATTACTTATCAGCTAACAAATTTCTTACCACTCTTCAAATAGTTTCGGCAATTTTACATGATATTATGGAGGACAACGAAAAGATTTTAGATCTTTATGCTTCAAAAGCATATGGTTTTGATGCATATTTTATGCATCGATTTGGTGATTATGTTTACAATGTAGCGTTAACTCTGAAAGTCAAACCTCTTTCAAACTATTCAGGTTCCACTGATGAGGAACGTCAAGAAGAACGATTCAAAGAATACTGCAACACACTTGCCAAATCAGAATATGATGTGAAGGTAATCAAGCTAGCAGATAGACTAAACAACATGATGTTTATCGCAAACATACCATATCATGACAAAGTCCAACGATATATTAGAGAGGCAGAAAACTTCTATCTCGCATTTTCATTGATGTTACCAAGCACAGATGACTTTTCCTATAAATTAAGAAAAGCATTTGAAAAACTAAAAAGTCTCAGAGAGAAAAAAGACGAAATTGTTGTTGAAAGTAACTAGATCTTTGAATAGCTAGCCATACTTGTAGACTACTCCTTTTTCACCACGGGGGTGATTCCAATCAGTTTCTAAAGAACAAGTACCACACTCAATGCAACCTTCATGTTGTAACATTACTTGATCATTTTCCAAACTATAACATTTTGTTGGACATAGGGTTATGAGCTTTTTCATAAATTCACTAGTTGGATTTAGAACTTTGATATGCGAATTACTATCGTCATTAAAGCTCAGTTTTGCAACCCTGTCAGCTATTGACGGAATTGTTGGTTCGTATGTTTTTATGATCTTCTCTCCTAATCTTTCTGCTAATTCAATTGGAACTTTAACGTAAGTTTCTTCTGATTCAACAATAGGAAGAAGTCTTTCATACCCAAGAATGTTTGCAAACTTTACTGCAACTGTTCTAAATGATCCACTTGACATTAACTTCATAATAGTGCCATAGCGTGCACTCAGAATATCTTTTGGAACCCCTTTTGCAGCATCAAGGAAGATCTTCAGATAGTCTTTGTCTATCTGTTTCATATCACGAGTGTAAGGGCTTTCCTCAACAGATGAGGTATAATATTCCCCCAAATAACTTGGGCTGATGTTATTATTGTCAAGTGCTCTAGCAATGGCATCAGCAGCTCTTACGGCATCATCAATGCCAACATTAAGACCTTCAATACGAGGACCGATGAAGATTCCTCTACCTGCAGCATCCCCTACAAACAAGATATTCTTGTAGTAAGGTTTTGTCATTCTACAACGTTTTCCATCCGGGATTAGCTTAGCTCCATATTCAGCTTCGACATAATCTGTAACAAATTTTACACCATACTTGTCGGTTAATTGTTGACTAACAGAAGATAGATTTTCTCTTATTTCAACTGAATTGTTCTTTCCACGTTCTGAATAGTAAGTCTCCCTTAACTCATACCATGTTTTAATTAGTTTGGTAATTGCAAAACGAATTCTAATCTGTTCTTCTGGTGGGAGGCTTTTGTCAATCTTTCTTCTTAAAGGAACTTCATCTTTGATAAACTCACTTATCATGGGATTTTTTAACATTACATTTACAAGATCTGAGGGTTCGGTTGGATTTGCTAAAAGAGAATCAAAGTGGTATACTGCACCAACTGATAATGTATCTTTATTTGTGTAAAGAAAACCACCGCCTATGTGATTTAGAGTTATATCTCCAGAGAAAAGATGTGCGATCCCTTCACTTGAGTGGACGTTAAATCTCTCATTAATTATCTCTTCTGGAATTTTTACAACAACTTTGACTCCTTGGTAAGATTGTTCTGGAGTAAACTTTGTTCTAGCCCCAGTTATTTGTGCTATCTCAGAATTAATTCCATCGGCAGCAATTACTGCCTTAACCTCAAATTCCTCTAACTCATTTGTTTTGATAATAGTTGAATTATTTTGTTCGTTCCACTCAATTGAGGTAACATGAACTCCAGGTATAATTCCTCCACCATATTTTTGAGCACTTTCTGTTGCCTGTTCAGCAAACCATGAGTTGAGCTTATTCATTAACACCGAATAGCCAAAGTTTGATTCGTACTCATGAGCTGCTGTAAGATCCATAGTGAAAACTTTGTCTTGTGAAGTAGCATGCAAAATATACTTCGTAATTTTTCTTTCTAGTGGAGCTTCTCTGAGAAATATGTCACCGTATACATCCTCTACATTATGTACATGCCCTTTCTTTGGTTTCTTTGAATAAAGGATTCCACCTGAAATATTTTTTGAACCAATTTTACTTCCAGATTCTAACACAATTGCTTGTTTTCCATGATTTGATAGTTGTTTTAACGCAGCTAATCCAGCTGAGCCACCACCAATTATTGCAACATCATATTTTTCCAAACAGCTCTAAACTCCTCAAGCTTGTACCAAAGTTGATTGTGTCTTCAACTCCTCAATCAATTTAGGAATAACATCCTCCATTCTTCCTTTAATGAAGATGTCACATTCATCCTTAATTAGAGAATTCTCATCTGGATTTATCGCTACAACAAACTCGGCCTCTTTCATGCCAGCAACATGTTGCATTGCTCCACTAATCCCAATAGCCACATACAACATGGAGCTAATCTTCCTTCCACTTGTTCCAATAACTCTATCTGGAATCATATAAGTAGATGCAAGGTTTTCACTAACGAGAAAAGGTTTTTTCGAGATTGGTAAAGATACCCCAATCTCAGCATCAAGTTGTTTTGCTAGTCCCTCAATTAGCTTGATATTTTGTTCTGGCGCATCTTTGATGCCTCGTCCAAAACTCACGATAGCCTTCTTGCTATCAAAATTAACCTCACTTTGGATTGCTGTTCTACTTAGAATTTTTACTTTAAGATCTTGCTCATCTATTTTTGGGGTAAATTCTATGGTCTTACCCTTTCTGTTAATATCTGGCTTTATGGGTTCAAAAACACCTGGAATAATACTACATGATTGTGGATGATAATCTCTTTTATTAGATGGGTTTCTATTATCAAGACAAAGAATTGTAGTCCACAAAAATCCAGAAAAATCTGGCCTATACATTTCAAGAGTTTTTTGATAAACTTC
>Ga0247727_10018089_pt1 | contig 11139 bp, 10 predicted proteins | sample WisWelCaveWW1625_FD_202498 | JGI IMG/M metagenome (GOLD analysis project Ga0247727, IMG submission 202498) | Biofilm microbial communities from Wishing Well Cave, Virginia, United States - WW16-25 | ecosystem: Environmental > Aquatic > Deep subsurface > Groundwater > Cave microbial mat | place...
GGCGGCGCGAGCGCGAGCGGGTTCGGCAGCACGCGCTGGCGCAGGCGCGGGATCGTGCGCGTGGCACGCTCGACCTTGCGCTCGAGGCGCGCGCGCTCCGGCGCGCGGTCCATCAGCCACACCACCGCGATGGTCGAGCGCAGCAGCGGGTCGCGCTCGATGTTCCACATCAGGGCGTCGCCGTCGCTCATGCGATCGTCGAAGCGAACGGGTTCCTGAGCCATGAAGCCTCCACCGAAGACCGGCCAGCATAGCGCCGGCGGCCCCAGGCCCGATTCTCGGTGCGGCGCGCTGAAGCCGGCAGAGCGAGTGCAACTCGGACCCGAGGCGCCGGCAGAATGGTCTGAAACCTCGGGCACGCCTGCTCGAGCCGCGACTCCCTGCCTCTGATTCGCTGAATTGCGCGATTGACCCTGCGCAGGGCTCCGTGAGATACGTGTGAGATTCCACACGTGGCATGGGGATTCGAGGAGCTGCTGCTTGAAGTCTGGTCTCGGGCGGTTCGCGCTTCCCGCCACCCTCTGCGCCGCTCTCTTGGCATGGACTCTGGTCAGCGGCGGCTTCGGCTGCATCACCACACCGCAGCCGCCGACCTGCCTCGACTACTCGAGCCAGGTGGTCGCGAGTGCAGCCGAGCGCCTCTACGACTACCCCGTCCCCGATCACACCGTCGATGCGCGGGGCGTGGACTGGGTCGGCCAGGTGCTCGACGCGGTCCGGCCAGAAGGAGTCGGCTCGGGCTGCTTCGTGGGTGGGCGCATCGAGGGCAGCTGGGATCCCGCTGACTCGTGGGAGCTGTACCACGACCGCTTCGGGCTGCCGATCCATGTCGCAGAGAGCCCCTTCGTCGTCGAGCAGCTCCACGTTCTCAACGCGGGCGATGCCGTCTCGCTCAAGCCCACGGTGCTCTGCCCCAACGGCTCGCCCGTCTGGCTGACCGTGCGCACGAGCCTGTTCGAAGACATCCACGACGACGCCGTCGAGTCGGACCGCCTGTGCTCGGCTCGGGTCGAGGACAACCTGATCGATCGCGCCTACGTCGCGCTGGCCTTCCGCAATCGCTCATCGGATCCGCTTCGCAGCGGTAGCGCAAACACCGTCCACGTGCGGAACAATCTGATTCGTGCGCACGCCTTTGCGAGTAACTACCAGGGTCAACTCCAACACAATGGCTTCTGGAAATGGGCGCACGGGGGGCGGGGGCCGAGGATCGTGGTGCGAGACAATCGCTTCCTGGCCTTCGACGCACCGCCGAATGCGACGCTCTTCCCGTACCTGAATCGCGTCACGATGTGCGCGAACAACGTGCTGCTCTTCGCCGGCTCCGAGGCCGAGTGGCAGCAGGCGCTGCTCGGCGGCTGCGAGGACGAAGTGGACGACGGGGTCTGCGATGGTGAGCGCATGCTCGCGCTGGCCAGCTGCTACACCGTCATCACCAAGCTCGACACGGAGAGCGAGGTGGACTTCCTCGCGACGCACTGGGATCCGTACGTCGCCGCCTGGAAGGCCTCGCACACTGCCGACGACGAGTAAACACACTTGCGGGCCCGGGCCCGATCAGCCTCTCGGCAGCCCCAGCACCTTCTCCGCGATGATGTTGCGCTGGATCTCCGACGAGCCGGCGGAGATCGTGGTGCCGAAGGTGACGAAGTACTGCTCGAGCGGCGTCCACTCGGAGAAGGGACCCGCCTGCGGCGAGGCGTCGAGGCCGCTCGCGCCCCGCAGCTCGTGTGCGGTGAGCGCGAGGCGCTGGCGCGCCTCGCTGCTCATCAGCTTCATCAGCGCCTGCTCGGGAGCGCTGCCGCCCGACACGAGCTTCGCGAAGCCGCGGTAGCCGAGGCAACGCGCGGCCTGGGCGTCTACGTAGCTGCGCACGATCCCGTCGATGAAGAGTCCGCGCTCGCTCTCGCCCATGGGCGCGAGCCAGCGCGGCGCATCCGAGAGGAGCCGTGCGAACGCCTCCTGGAGCACCATCACCGACCCGAGCCACACCATGCCGCGCTCGTGCGCGAGGGAGCCGCTCGCCATCGCCCAGCCGTTGTTCAGCTTGCCGACGAGCTGAGCGGCGGGCACTTCGACGTCCGTGAAGAACACCTCGTTGAGGTCCGGGTGGGCGCGGCCCACGATCTCGGGCAACGGCTTCACGAGGATGCCGGGCCGGTCCATCTCGACCAGCAACACGCTGATGCCGTGGTGCTTGGATGCTTCGGCGTCGGTGCGGCAGAACAGGAAGCAGAAGTCCGCATAGTTGGCGCCGGAGGTCCACACCTTCTGGCCGTTGATCACGAAGCGGTCGCCGTGCAGCTCGGCGCGCGTCGAGAGCGCGGCGAGGTCGCTGCCCGCGCCCGGCTCGCTCATGCCGAGGCAGCCGGCGCGCTCGCCACGCAGCACCGGCAGCGCGTAGTCGCGCACCTGCTCGGGGCTGCCGTAGTCGAGCAGTGACGGCGTGATGATGCCGAGGCCCTGCGGGTTGGTGGTGCGCGGGACACCGGCGCGTGACATCTCCTCGAGATAGACGAGCTGCTCGACCGCGCCGACGTTGCGGCCGCCGAGTTCGGGAGGCCAGCCCGGCACGAGCCAGCCGGCGTCGAAGAGGCGGCGCGCCCAGCGCCGTGCCCAGTCCGGCAGGTGTGCGCTCGAGCGCGCCGGGTCGGCGGCGATCTCCTGCTCGCTCGGGCGATTTGCCGCGAGCCAGGCCACGAACTCGGCCCGAAAGGCCTCGACGGTTGCGTCGAAGGAGAGCCTCATGCCGCCACCAGGCCGAGACGGCGCGCAAGCTTTGCGCGCTGCTCGGCAGCGGAGCCGAGCAGCGGGTCGCCGGCCTTCGCGCGCTTCAGCCAGAGGTGGAGGTCGTGCTCCCAGGTGAAGCCGATGCCGCCATGCAGCTGGAGCCCCTCTTCGACGACGAGCCGCTGGCACTCGCCCGCTTCGGCCTTGGCGAGCGCCGTCGCCTCGGCGCGCCGCGGGTCGTCCTCGGCGAGCGTGAGCGCAGCAAAGTAGCAGAGCGCGGTGGCGCGCTCGACCGCCAGGTACATGTCCGCGAGGCGATGCTTCAGCGCCTGGAAGGAGCCGATCGGGCGCTCGTACTGGCGCCGCACCTTTGCGTACTCGAGCGTCAGCTCGAAGATGCGGCGGCAGCAGCCGACCGTCGCGAGCGCGAGCGCGACCGTTGCGACCTCGAGCGCACGCGTGACTTTGCCCTCGACCGCCGGCCCGGGCGGCACCAGCATCCGGTCGGCCTGCACGGCGACGCCGTCGAGTACGAGGTCGGAGAGCGCGAGCGTGGGATCGACGGTCGTCCGCGGCTGCGCCTTCACGGCAGCCCCCGGCACGAGGAAGACGCCGAGGCCGGCGTCGGTGCGCGCGATCACTGCGATCTCCTCGGCGCTCGCGCCGTCGAAGACCGCGCTCTTGCGTCCTTCGAGTCGATAGCCGCCGCTCACCGGCCGCACGTGGCACGCGATCGCAGCGAGGTCCCAGCGGTCGTGCTCGGCCACGGCCACGGTGCCGGTCAGCTGGCCCGCGGCGATGCGCCGCAGCAGGCGTTCTGCGAGCGGCGACGCGCCGGCCTCCTGGAGCAGCGGAGCGAGCTGCGTTGCGGTGGCAAGGAACGGGCCCGGCGCCACTGCGCGGCCCAGCTCTTCGGCGATCAGGCACAGCTCGACCGCGCCGAGCCCGAGCCCGCCCTGCTCTTCTGCGATCGCGACGCCCGGCCACGCCAGCGCGACCAGCTGCTGCCAGAGCGCGGCGCCCGTCTCGCCGCGCTCGTGAACGGCGCGGACGAGCGCGGGCGGGCACTGCTGCTCGAGCACGCGGCGCACACCGTCGCGAAGCTCGCGCTGCTCGTCGGAGAGCTCGAGGTCCATCAAGTACCTTCCGGCGCGATCTTGATCGCCTCGAACAGCCGCGGCCGCCGCAGCTCGAGCGCAACGCCCTCGGCGCGGGCCGCCTCGCGCAGCGCCTGCTCGAAGGCGGCGAGCGCCTCCGGGTCCGCTGGATCGCCTGCACTCGGGTCGTCGAGCGGGACGTTGAAGTCGTCGAAGTGATGGGGGATGACGAGGTGCGGCCGCAGCGTGCGTACCAGGTCGCGCGCGTAGTCGGCGTCGCCGCCCTGGCTCGCGGGCAGCAGCACATCGACGGGTGCGGCGAGCCGGCCGATCTCCTCGAGCGCGGGCAGGTGGCGGCCGGCGCTCGAGAGGATCACGACGCGAAGCCCGGTCGCGCGTTCGGTCACGAGATAGCCCCGTGCGTCGCCGAGCACGAAGGAGAAGGCGTGGAGTGGCGCCTCGGGCGGCTCCGTCACTTCGCCTTCGAAGGGAACACGGCCGAGCAGCACCTTCGCGTGGCGGCTCTCGAAGACACGTAGCTCGAACGCGCCCTCTTCGAGCACGGCGCCGGGGTTTGCCGCCGCGGCCCGCTCCGCCGCAAGCCCGTAGGCCCGCGCGATGTTCACCGTGGTCGCCGATCCGACCACCCGGGCGTTCGTGCGCTGCGCGAGCGCGGGCACGTCGCCAAGATGGTCGAAGTGGCTGTGGCCGACCAGCAGCAGCGACGCGCGCGCCAGCTCGGGCGCTGGGCTCTCGACCCCGAGCATGCGATCGAGCACGGCCGCGTCGGGTTCGTAGGAGCGGAATAGCGTCGCGAGCAGGCCGGGCCGACTCAGGAATGGGTCGTGGGCGATCACCGTCTCGCCCGCGCTCAGCGTAAAGCCGGCCACGCCGAGCCAGCGCAGCTCCACGGCGGCCCGCGCCGGGCCGGTGGCCGTCATCAGGAGGCAGGCGAGCCAGAGGACACGCATGGTGCGCGTCAGAGTAGTACGCTCGGGCGCATGTTCGACCGCCGTGAATTGCTCCGGCGCGGCCTCGCCCTCGGCCTGGCGCCGGCCCTGCTGCCCCTCGCCGCCGGCGCCCCTCTGGCCGAAGCCGAGCCGCCGCAGGTGCGCCGGCGCGTCAAGCTCGGCAAGACCGGCCTCGAGCTGTCTGACATCGGCTTCGGCTCCTCCTCGCTCTCGGGGGACGAGGCGCTGGTGCAGCACGCGCTCGCGCGCGGCATCAGCTACTTCGACACGGCCGAGAGCTACCAGTGGGGCAGCTCCGAGGAGACGATCGGCCGAGCGCTCGCCGGACGCCGTGACGACGTACTCCTCGCGAGCAAGCAGAGCGCCGGCGCAAGGGAGAAGCGCGCCGAGCTGTTCGAGACGCTCGAGGGCAGCCTGCGGCGCCTGCGCACCGACCGCATCGACGTCTACTTCAACCACGCGGTGAACGACCCGGCGCGGCTGCGCAACCCGGAGTGGTACGAGTTCGTGTCGCGCGCCAAGGCGCAGGGCAAGATCCGCTTCACCGGCATGTCGGGCCACGGCGGGCGGCTGGTCGAATGCCTCGACCTCGCCGTCGACGGCGGGCTGGTGGACGTAGTGCTGGTCGCCTTCAACTTCGGCCAGGACCCGGCCTTCTACCAGCGCTTCACCGGCAGCTTCGACTTCGTGGCGCGCCAGCCCGAGCTGCCGCGCGTGCTCGCGAAGGCACGGGCCGCGGGCATCGGCGTGGTCGCGATGAAGACGCTGCGCGGCGCACGCTTGAACGACATGCGGCCCTACGAAGGGGCCGGCGCCACGTTCGCGCAGGCCGCCTTGCGCTGGATCCTCGCGACCGGCCTCGCCGACGCGCTGATCGTGACCATGAAGAGCCCCGAGCACGTGGACGAGTACCTCGGCGCCTCGGGCTGGACGGCGCCGCATCCGGCTGACGCAGCGTTGCTGCGCCGCTACGCGCGGCGTACCGAGCGCACGCAGTGCCGCTACGGCTGCGGCGACTGCGCGAACGCTTGCCCGGCGGGCGTCTCGATCCCCGACGTGCTGCGCGCGCGCATGTACGCCTTCGACTACGAAGAGCCGGGGCTCGCGCGCACGGCGCTCGCCGAGGTGGGCGGCGCGGTGGCGTGTCTGACCTGCGACGGCACGCCCTGCGCCACGGCGTGCCCGCACGGCGTCGCGATCCCGGAGCTCACGAGGCAGGTCGCTTCCGAAACTGCTTGAAGTCGGGCGGGCGCTTCTCGAGGAACGCCTTCACGGCCTCGATGTTCTCGGGTGAGCCCGCGAGCGCGCGCATGCCCTCGTCCTCCGCCGCGAGCGCTGCCTCGATGCCGGCGCGATGCGCGACCTGGAGCGTGCGCTTGATGCCCGTGAGCGCCGAGATCGGCCACTGTGCGATCTCGCGCGCCTTCGCGAGCGCGGCGCCCTGCAGCTCCGCGTCCGGGAAGCGCCGCGCGGCCATGCCCATCTCGAGAGCGCGCGCGGCGTCGATCCACTCGGCCGTGAAGAACAGCTCGGCCGCGCGCTGGCGGCCGATCGCCGACTGGAGCGTGTAGCTGCTCGCGATCTCGGGTACGAGGCCGAGGTTCGCGAACGGCAGCCGCATGCGAACGCTCTCGCCGACGTAGACGACGTCGCAGGCGATCGCGATGGTGCAGCCGCCGCCCACCGCGACGCCGGTCACCGCCGCCAGCAGCGGCTTGTCGAAGGCGAAGATCGCTGCGACGCAGGCGTAGAAGGCGCTCGCGAGACCGTCCTTCCTCGGCACGCGCGTGCCGCCCGTGAAGTTGCTGAGATCGGCGCCCGACGAGAAGTTGCCGCCGGCGCCGGTGAGCAGGACGACCGCGACCCGCGGATCCTGGCGCGACTCGTTCAGGCAGTCGGCGAGCGCGTCCCATTGCGCCTCGTCGAAGGCGTTCTTCTTGTGCGGCCGGTTCAGCGTGACCAGCAGGACGCCCTCGTCGTCGAGTTGGGTAAGAAGGCTCGACTCGCCGCTCATGGCGGAACCCCCCGAAAAGGCGGAATCCTACACTCCCGGCATGGAATCCACGCTCTGGTACTTCGCGTACGGCAGCAACCTCGACCCGGGCACCTTCCTTGGCCGCCGGCGCATGCAGCCGCTCGCGACGCGGATCGGCGTGCTGCACGACTTCGAGCTGCGCTTCGACCTGCCCGTCGGCCCGGGCGAGCGCGGCGTCGCGAACGTGGCGCCCCGGCCCGGCGACCACGTGTGGGGCGCGCTCTACCAGCTGACGCACGAGGGCGCCGAGCGCCTCGACCGTACCGAGGGCGTGGGCAAAGGCGCTTATCGCCGGCTCGCTGTCGTGGTGCGCACGCCCGACGCCGCAGAGATCGCCGCGTTCACCTATTGCTCCGAGATCAGCCGCCCCGAACGCAAGCCTTCCCGGCGCTATCTCGGCCTCCTGCTCGCGGGCGCGCACGAGCACGGCCTGCCCGCGGACTACGTCGAGCGCCTGCGCAGCTGGCCGCTCGCGGTGGACGAACGCGACCGGCAGCTGCCGCTCCTGTGAGCAACCCGGCACGCCGATCATCTTCGCGATGACGTTTCTCCCCGATCGTGAGCGCAAGGCGCTCGGCCGGCGCTGGCTGCTCGGCATCGTGTCACTGTTCCTCGCGACGCTCGCTGGCTTCGCGGTGCTGTGCCTCCACTTCCCGCAGCTGTTGACCACGCCTGAGCTGCGCGCGGTCTATCCGATGAAAGTGGTGCGCGCGCTGATCGCGGGCGGGATCGGCCTCGCCACGGCGCTCGGTGCGCTCGCGGTGGTGCTCGAGCGCGGCCGGCGGCTCGGCGCCCTCGGCCTCGGGCTCTCCCTCGCCGCGCAGCTCGCGGGTGGCGCCTGGGTCGAGGTCGAGACTCCGGTCGCCCGCTCGCACCACCTCGGCCTCGACTGGCTCGCGCTCGATCTGCTGCTGCTCGCGGTCGTCTTCGTGCCGCTCGAACGCGCCTTCGCACGCCTGCCCGAGCAGCCGGTGTTCCGGCGCGGCTGGCGCACCGACCTCGCCTACTTCTTCGTGAGCCACCTGCTGGTGCAGCTGCTCGCGCTCGCGACCGTGGCGCCGGCCATGCTGCTTTTCCGCTGGGCCGCCTGGCCCGCGCTCCAGCAAGCGGTCGCTTTGCTGCCGCTCGCGCTCCAGCTGCTTCTCGCCGTGCTCGCCGCCGACCTCGCGAGCTACGCCGCACACCGGGCCTTCCACGCTGTGCCGTGGCTCTGGCGCTTTCACGCCATCCACCACTCGAGCGAGGCCCTCGACTGGCTCGCGGGCTCGCGCCTCCACCTGGTGGACGTGGTGGTGACGCGCGCGATCGGCTTCGTGCCGCTCTTCCTGCTCGGCTTCGAGCAGGCCGTGCTCGCGGCCTATCTGGTGTGGGTTTCCGCACAGGCCACCTGGATCCACGCGAACCTCGGCGCGCGCACCGGCTGGCTCGATCACGTCCTGGTGACGCCGCGCTTCCACCACTGGCACCACGCCGCGCACGCCGAGGCGCAGGACAAGAACTTCGCCGTCCACTTCCCGTGGATCGACCGGCTGTTCGGTACGCACTTCCTGCCCGGCACCGCGTGGCCCGCCCGCTACGGCGTGCTCTCGGGCGAGCCGCCGGCGGGCTTCGTCGCGCAGCTGTTCTGGCCACTGCGCCGTCAGCCCTCCGAAGGGAGCAGCCCGAGCGAGCGGGCGCGGGACACCTCCGCCTCGTAGCCCGGATTCAGCCGGCACAGGTGCTTCGAGGTGCCGCTCGCGAGCAGGCGCCCGTCTTCTGTCCAGAGCCGCGAGCTGCAGCCGATCAGCCCGTCCTGCGCGAGCGGCACCACGCCGTCGGCGAGCATCCACTCCGCCTCGGGCGCGAAGGCGTGGAACTGCACCGTGAGATCCAGATTCGGTGTGAGATACCGGAACGGCCAGGCGTGCGCGGCGATCGTCGCGTTCCAGCCCGGGAAGTCGAGCCAGAACAGCTGGCGCAGGGCGTCGGCCTCGCGGTCCGGCACCTCGGTATCGGTGAAGCGCATCCAGGTCTGCCACTCAGGCCGGCCCGGCGGCTCGCGCCAGCGCAGCGGTCGGCCCTCGATGCTGCGCCAGATCGGGTACCACTGCGGGTAGTCCTCGGTGAGGTCCTGATAGCCACGCAGTGCGGCGGGCTTCGCCACCGCAGGCGCCGTCGCGAAATCGTGCGCGAAGCCCGAGAGCCCGTCGTCCACCATCCACACGCTCGCCACCACGAGCGCGCGGCCGTTCTGTGTCACCTCGACGCGCAGCGACTCCGCGCGCTTGCTGCCGCCGAGCGAGCTGACGCACAGCTCGACCGGCGCGAACTCGCCGACCGCGAGGAAGTGGCACTGCAAACTCGCCGGGCGCGGCAGCCGGCTCTCGGCCAGCGCGGCGCGCAGCGCGATCGCGGCGACGTAGCCGCCGTTCGGGCCCCACACGGCCCAGTCCGGTGAGAGCGTGGAGTGGTAGCGCCCGTCGCTCCCGACCCGAGTCACGGCGGTGTCAGTCAGAAAGCTCGCCACGCCTACTCCTTCCTCTGCTCGCTCCGCTCGCTGCGCGCGTCGTGGAGCGCCGCTTGCGTCCACTCTCGGCTCACGATCAGGCGCGCGCCGCGGCCATAAGAGAGATAGGACCACGCCCATTGCAGCACCACGAACAGGCGGTTCTTGAAGCCGACCAGGAAGTAGATGTGGACGCTGAGCCAGAACAGCCAGGCCGCGAAGCCGCCGAAGCGGAGCGGGCCCGCCTCGCAGATCGCGCGGCTGCGGCCGATCGTCGCCAGCTGGCCGCGGTCGCGATAGACGAAGGCGCTACGCTCCTTCTCGGGCTCTGATGGCTCCGTTCGCCTGCGGCTCACTGCGCGCTTCGCTTGCGTCTCCTTCCGGATCACGCGCGCAGCGAAGCGACCCTCTTGCATCGCGACCGGCGCGAGGCCGGGCAGCGGCGCGCCGCTCGGGCCGGCTACGTGCGCCTGGTCGCCGAGCACGAAAACCTCGGGGTGGCCGGGTAGCGCGAGGTCCGCGCCCACCTGGATGCGGCCGATCCGGTCGGTCGCGAGGCCGAGCATCTTGCCGAGCGGCGAGGCTTCGACGCCCGCGGCCCACAAGGTGGTGGCGGTCTCGATGCACTCGCGTCTGACTTCGACGCTGCTCGCGTCGATGCGGGTCACCGGGCTCGAGGTCCAGACCGTGACGCCGAGCGCCTCGAGGTCGCGCATGGCGCGGCGCGCGAGCTGCTCCGAGAAGCTCGGCAGGATGCGCGGCCCCGCTTCGATCAGGATCACGCGCGCGAGCGCCGGGTCGATGTTCCGGAAGTCTCGCGCGAGAGTGAAGCGGCTCATCTCGCCGAGCGCGCCGGCCAGCTCGACGCCCGTCGGCCCGCCGCCCACCACCACGAAGGTGAGCAGCGCGCGCTGTCGGGCAGCGTCGCTCTCGATCTCGGCGCGCTCGAAGGCCGAGAGCACGCGACGCCGGATCTCCACCGCCTGCTCGAGCGTCTTCAGCCCGGGCGCATGCTCCTCCCACTCGTCGCGCCCGAAGTACGCGTGGCCCGCCCCGCAGGCGAGGATCAGGTAGTCGTAGCCGTGCTCGTGCTCGCGCCCGTCGGCTCGCGTGCGCAGGACACGCCGGTCGAGGTCGGCGCCCACCGCCTCCTCCTGCCGCACGTGCACGTTCTGGGCGCCGCGCAGCAACGCCCGGATCGGCGCCGCGATCTCGGCCGGCGAGAGGCCCGCCATCGCCACCTGGTAGAGGAGCGGCTGGAACAGGTGGTGATTACGGCGGTCGAAGAGCGTGACCTCGACGCCGCGCTCGCGCGCGAGCCCACGCGCGGCGCTGAGCCCCGCGAAGCCGCCACCTACGATCAGCACCCGCGTCATCAGGGAGGGAGTCTGCGCGACCCGACCTCGCCTGGGAAGGGGAGTCGAGGTGTCGTCTGGCGCCGACCGCACGCCGCCGTCACATTCCTCCGCCGCTTCCGGCGCGAGAGGAGAATCCCCGTGATCGAGTGGTCCGAAACGCAGCAAGCCGTCCGCGACATGGTGCAGAAGTTCGTAGAGGCAGAGATCAAGCCGAGGGTGGAGGAGCTCGAGCACGGCGACACGCCGCCGTACGACGTGCTGCGCAAGCTGTTCAAGACCTTCGGCATGGACGAGATGGCGCGCCAGCGCTTCCACCACCAGATCGCGAAGGACAAGCAGGCCGCAGAACATGGTGTTCCGCCACATCGAGCTGCTCGCGAACGGGCGGTCGATGAGCTTCGCCGAGGCCTCCGCGATGAAGCTCTACTCCGCGCAGGCCGCGATGGAGACCGCGCTCGAGGCG